>Ga0180430_10002402_pt1 | contig 16984 bp, 11 predicted proteins | sample SS_ome_9_FD_132999 | JGI IMG/M metagenome (GOLD analysis project Ga0180430, IMG submission 132999) | Hypersaline lake sediment archaeal communities from the Salton Sea, California, USA - SS_1_S_2 metaG | ecosystem: Environmental > Aquatic > Non-marine Saline and Alkaline > Hypersaline >... | reverse complement strand
CCGCCGCAGGCTCTTGGGCTTGGGCGGGTTGGTGAAGTTGCCCGAATCAGAGGAGGGCGGCTTGCTGCTATTGCGCGAGTTGCGCTCCAGTTGCGCGACCTTCGCCTCGAGCGCCTCGACCCGATCCCAGAGCATGAGCACCAGATCGGCAATGGCCTCCGGATCGCTCTTGGCCAGCTGGATGAGCTGCTCTCGGGTGGGTCGTTTCCGCTTCACAAATCCCAACCAAGACCATAATTTTCATAGTACGAGTGGAAATCTCAGATTTCTTTCCGCCTCAGGGACCTGAATAGTTACGCTGTGAGTCGTTCGCTTCCCATCTGTTCGCTGCGAATGTCGATATCGAACGATCGTTTTCTCTACTTTCTTCTTTCGGCTTTTCTCTGTCCGTCAGGGTTTTCGGGTCGGCGCCGTTTCGATTTGAGGTCATAGAAGGGGTCAGGAGAAAGAGAGGCAGGAAAGAATTTCAACACGACGGCCCTCCGGATTCTTTCCTCGATCATGCCGCGCGCTCCGCGAAATCAATGCGAAGGCGCCATCTACCACGCGATGGCCCGCGGCAACCGGCGTGAACCGACCGTCTTCGATGACCGGGATCGAAAATGCTTCGTTCGGACGCTCGGCGAGGTGTGCCATCGAACGGGCGGGGCAGTCCTTGCCTGGGTGCTTCCGGTCAACCGCTATCACCTCGCGATCCGCCCACCCGAGCCGAATCTCGTCGTGGCCATGTCGTGGTTTCACCATACCATTCACATGGAGGATCAATACGCGAAATCAACTCCGGGGGCCTCTCGGGCGCCGCCCTTCGGAGCGAACTGCTCGGATACGACAGGCCGCCACTCGCGGGCTGCTCCCGAGAGGATGCTGCGGTCGTGAGGGAGAATGGATTCCGGCGTGCGGTCTCCTGGACCGGAAGCGGGAATTTTGAGGATCTGCCGGATCGCATTCGCGTGCGCGTGACCTTCGAGAGGCCGAACCCGCTTTCATGCCCTCTACCTCCGGTGAACAGACCTACCGGCTGATCCATGCGTACGGAAACGTGGTCGAGGAGGTCCTGGCGTGAAGTTCGCCTCTGGCACCCTGCCGTGATGCCGTGATCCCGGTTCGCCCTGCGACGAGATTGCAGGATGCAGGATCCCGTTCAGACGGCATACTCTGGAAGAGCACGCCCACTCCTGTGATTCTTGATGAAGACTGCCTCACGTCCTTTCGGTTGCCTCCTGTTTGTCACCCTGTTGACGGCGGCTTCGGCGGATGAACCGGCCGAGTTCGATCGATTCCGGGGAGTCGAGGGGCCTGCTGCGGAAGGGACCGGTTTTTTTCGATTGGAGAAAAGAGGGGAACGCGATCTGTTGGCGACGCCGGAGGGGAACCTCTACCTCGCTCTCGGCATCAACCACATCTCGGCGATCGGTTCCGGGAAGTTTCGGGATGAACCGTTCACGACCGAATACGGACGTGATTGGGAGCGTTTCTGGCAGGAGTGCCTGGGACCGCAGCTCCACGACTGGCACGTGACGAGTTTCGGATACGGCGGCCCTTCCACACTCCTCGACAGACTGCCCTACTTTGCCACGATCACCGTCGCTCCGATCGAGAAGCACCGCTCGGAATCGGATTTGAAGAAGAGGAACTCCTACCACTTTCCGGACGTTTTCGATCCGGAGTGGCAGGAGAAAACGCGAGCATCGATCGAGCAGTTCGCCTCGCGTCATCGCGACGATCCGTATCTGATCGGCTACCTCTGGACGGATACACCCACCTGGAGTTTGCTCGAGACCCGCGCTCTCCGGGGTACGGATTGGATCACCGAGATTCGGCGCCTCCCTCCCGGTGCTCCCGGTCGGATGGCGTATGCGAAATTCCTGACACGGCGCTATACGGGGCGCCTCGACGAGTTTCGCGAGCTCTATGGACTCGAGATCGACGCCCTGGAAGAACTGGCCTCGATAAACCTCGACTCCGTTCCCGTCGGGCGTCACCGCGTCCAGGATGACGACGAGGCCTTCCTGCCCGAGATCGCCAAGGCGTATTACGCCACGGCCGGGACTGCGCTCCGCGCCGCCGATCCAAACCACCTGAATTTCGGAGACCGCTACCTGGCGGGCGATGCACCGCCCGCCGTCCTCGAAGCGGCGATGCCCTACATCGATGCGGTGGCGGTGCAGCCCGGCGATCGCTACTCACGGCTCTATCCGCCCAGCACCACGTTTCCGGAGGAAGAAATCGAGCAACTCCACCGGATCACCAAGAAGCCCGTCCTGATCTGCGATCACGCGATCAGTTATCCGACGGAGGACCAACCGCGCACGATCTTCGAGCAGATGCCCAGCGAGGAAGCCGCCGTGCAGGCCACTCGAAGGTTTCTCGAGGCGGCCTTTGCCAAGCCCTACATCATCGGCTATCTCCGTTGTCAGTATGTCGATCGGCCGGCCGGATTCGGACGAGGCCTTCGCCAGGGACTGGTCCGGCGCGATGGGACGCCCCGTGACGGCATGGTCGAGGTATATCGCTCCGCTTTCCGGCAGGCTCTGGCGGCCCTTCCATCGATGCGATGACGATCCGTTTGCTCTGTCACGTTCTCATCCTCGTCCTGGCGGTGTCGGTTTGCCAGGCCGGCTCGTCATTCTGAATCGAAGAGCGCGAGGGCGAGTGGAACTTGTTGCCGGGTCAGGCACGGTGCCGGCCGCGTCCGAACTCTTTTCGATACTTCGACGGCGTGATTCCCATTCGCTTGCGAAACTGGGAGGTGAAGGCGCTCTGGTCGCAGTAGCCGAGAGTGACCGCGATCTCGGCGATGGGGCGGTCGGTTTCGCGGAGAGTGCGGCATCCCGCCTGGACGCGACTCCGATGGAGAAACTGCTTCGGGGTCAGTCCGGTGTCTTCCTTGAACCGGCGATCGAAATGGCGGTGGGAGAGGCCGAGTTCCGATGCAAGTTCGGACAGGGAATCGATTTCGCCGGGACGCTCCAGCATGCGTTCGACCGCCCGCGATACGGCTGTGTCCGACGAGGTGAGCCCGCGGCTCTGGTCGAATCGCTGCACCGTTCCCATGACTCCGATGGGGCGGCCGTCCTTCCCCGCGAGCGGGAGCTTGGTGGTGATGAACCAGTCGGGCAGACCCTGGCGACTGAGAAACAGCTCCACCATCTCGGGCATCCCCTCGCCGGTGCGAAGCACCTGCTCGTCGTCTCTTCGAAATTTCGCCGCGAGTGGCCTGGGAAAGAGCTCGAAGTCCTCCTTGCCGATGATGTCCGACTCGTTCGAAAAACCGAGGCGTTCGTAGAAATATCGATTGGCCGCGACGACACGAAACGCGCGGTCCTTCAGAAAAAAGGCAACGCGGTCGAGGTGACCGAAGAGGGTGATGAAACCCTCAGGGTTTCCGGCTGACCGAAGGACCTGCTGGCGAAGCGTGGCATGATCGCGCGACATGGTTTTGGCCAGAATGTAATAAAACGCGGCCAGGACCATCAAGACCTCCATCCCATCCTGTGTCAAACTGGACAGGATGAGCAATTCGATTCAAAAACCCCGCGTCGCAATCATTGGCCTCGGATTCGGAGCCGAGTTCATACCCATCTACCAGCGCCACGCCGATGCCGAAATGGCGGCGATCTGCCAGCGCAACGAGAGTTCCCTGAACGAGATCGGCGACAAGTTCGGTGTGGAGAAGCGCTATACGGACTACGCCGAATTGCTGAAGGATTCCGACATCGATGCGGTGCACATCAACACGCCGATACCCCATCATGCCGAAGCGACACTCCAGGCCCTGAAGGCCGGCAAGCACGTCGCCTGCACCGTGCCGATGGCGACGAGCGAGGAGGACTGCAAGGCGATTGTGGAGCTCTGCGCCGAGTCCGGGCTTCACTACATGATGATGGAAACGGTGGTTTACGCCCGGGAGTTCCTCTTCATGAAAGATCTCTATGACAAGGGCGAACTCGGGAAGCTCCAGTTCCTCAAGGCGAGTCACCAGCAGGACATGGACGGTTGGCCCGGTTACTGGCCCGGACTTCCGCCGATGCACTACGCGACGCACTGTGTCGGTCCCGTGCTCGGTTTGGGCCGGAACGAGGCGGAGTACGTGTCGTGTTTCCCGAGCGGAACGATCCGAGAAGAGATGCACGACTGCTACGGATCGCCCTATGCGGTGGAGACGACGCACATCAAGTTCGCCAACTGCGATCTCAGCGCCCAAGTCTACCGCTCGTTGTTCGACGTGGCTCGTCAATATCGGGAGAGCATCGAGGTATACGGTTCCAAGAAGTCGGTCGAATGGCCGTTGATCGAGCACGAGCCGCTGGTGGTCCACACCGCGAAGAAGCCGGAGCCTGAGATTCCGGAGGAAGTGAAGAGCCCGGATTACGGGCATCTCCTGCCGGACGAGATCGCACCGTTCACCCAGGGCGGCGTCTACGGTGGTGAGGAAGGCGAGGAACACCTCAGCTTCACGCAGGGGGCGGGTCACGGAGGATCGCATCCGCATCTCGTGCACCAGTTTGTCGAGCTGCTCCGTGGAAACGGAGAAGGCTACCCGAATGCGGTGCAGTCGGCGAATATCACGCTGTGTGGGATCCTCGCCCACGAGTCGGCGCAGAAGGGCGGCGAAATCGTGCGGCTGCCCGAGTGGAGCCTGAGTTCGTAGTATCCTGACAAACCGACAGGGTCCGGTCGCCTATCGAACCCTGTCGGCTCGCGGCCGAAGTGTTTGCCTCTCCTGTTGTCCCCCCGAACGCACCCTGTTCAATCATCCTCCGAGGCGACCGATGGGCCGTGACGATTTGCGCCTTGCGCTCCGCGTCGGCAACGCGAGCAGATGGAGAGGAGGCATCGGGTGAACCGCGATCGAGAGAAGTCGGGAGAAAGTATTGATTTGCGTGAGTTGTGAAGCGGCCCGCAAGCGAGCATCCTCCGCCTCACATGGGGAAGCCGCTGCCATGGCTTGTACTCCTAGTGGGAGTGATGATCACGCCATTCTTGGACGCGTCCGAGTTTGACGGGAAGGTGCGCCCTTTTCTCGAGACGCACTGCGTTGCCTGTCACGGCGGTGAAAGCACAAAGGGGCATGTCGATTTCACGATCTTTCAAACGATCACGGATGCCGAAACAGACCCGGACCTGTGGGAGACCGTTTCGATCGTGGTCGCGGATGGAGAGATGCCACCCGAGGATGAGCCGCAGCCGAGCGAAGAGGAACGTGAGGTCTTGCTCGACTGGATCGAGAACGGCTTCTTCGGCAAAATCGAGTCGAAGCCGGGAATCTTCCAGGCACGCCGGTTGTCGGGTCCGGAATACCGGAATACCTTGCGGAGCCTGTTCGGGTTCGATCTCGAGGTGAGCATTGCCGAGGCCGAGCAGACAGTGACCGAGCGGTCACTCGTCCTGAAGCTCCTACCGACCGATCCGCCTGGGGCGAGCGGATTTGTCAACGATACCCGGGCGGCACGACTGTCGACCACGATCTGGGACCAGTATGCCTACCTGTCGGACCGGGCATTGGACCGTTTCCTCGAGGAACGGGGCGAACTCGATGCGGCCGGCGCCGAGGCGCTGATCCGCGAGTTTGTTCCGCGCGCTCTGCGGCGCGACGTTTCGGAGGAGAAGATGGCCACGATCCTGCGCGAGCTCGGGGGTGCATCGGGGCCGGATCTGATGGGGGCGGTGCGAGTCGAGATGAAGGCTCTCCTGATGTCACCCGCGTTTCTCTACCGGGGCTTTCTCATGGACCTCGAGTCCGCCCCGGGACGGCACCGGGTCGACGATTTCGAACTGGCGGAAAGGTTGTCCTACTTCCTGTGGGAGGACATGCCGGACGAGGAATTGCTCGCCGTGGCACGGGATGGGTCCCTTCGGGAATCCGATGTCCTTTGCGCCCAGGTCGATCGCCTTCTCGCTTCGCCGAAGTCCCGAAGCCTGGCGGAGAGTTTCGGTTCCCAGTGGCTGCTGCTCGATCAGATCCGCCACGAGCGCGATGATCCTCCCCACAACCATGCCTTGCAAACGCAGCCTCTCGACTTTCTCCACTACCTCTTCACGGAGAACCGTCCGGTCATCGAGGTCATCGATTCGGATGTGACATTCCTCAACTCGCTCATCGCCGGTTTCTACGAGGGAGATCGGCGGCAGCTCGAGAGATTCGTCAAGCCGAAGGGCATCGAGAGGATGGCGATGCCCTTGCAGCGGATTACCCTCGAGGAGTCCGTCGCCGATCGAGGGGCCGGTATCCTCACCATGCCCGGCGTCCTCGGCATGAATGAAGGACCGATCCTCCGGGGCACGTGGATGCTGCGGCAGATCCTGGGAGAAAACCTCGGTGAACCTCCCCCGGATGTTCCCCCGATCCAGGCGGCTGCCAAGGGAAGGGAGTTGAGCTTTCGTGAACGTTTCGAGGCCCATCGCGCCGACCAATCCTGTGCGATCTGTCACGACAAGATCGACCCGCTGGGATTCGCCCTGGAGGGGTACGACAAGCACGGTGGTGTCATCGGGAAAAACCAGACGCGGGTGAAGGTCGAAGAGGGAATGGCCGATCAGATCAACACCAGTGGGCGGTTGCCGGGTGGGGAGTCTTTCGCGGATTTTGCGGAACTGCACGAACTGCTGCTGACGACGGAGCGTGAGAAGATCATTCGCAACGTCGTCGAGAAGATGCTGTCCTACGCGGTTTGCCGGAAGCTCGAGCGGGGGGACCGTCCCACGGTCGATACCCTGACGAGACGAATCGTGGAAACCAACGGAACCTGGCGGGACCTGATCTACGGGATTGTCGAAAGCGTTCCTTTCACCGAGTATCGAGTCGCCGAACTCGCCCAAGAATGAGCCGAAACTGGAATATCGATCGCCGCCACTTTCTCCGTGGAGCTGCCGGGGCCCTGGTCCCGCTGCCTTTCCTCAACCTGATGGAGAACGCGGTGGCGAAGAATCTCGCCGGAGAGGTCGATCCTCCGCTGCGTTTCATGACCCTGTTCAAGCCGAACGGGGTGCACCCTCCGTCGTGGAACATCAATGGTGGGTCGGAGTTCGATTTCCGGATGTCGCCGTTGATGGCTCCGTTCGCGAAGCACCGCGACGATCTGCTCATCCTCGACAACATGGGAGACTTCGGTTTTTCCTCGCACGCCAATTCGGCGCGTCGCTTTCTCGCCGGTCGCTGCGACAACACGCGGACCGCGACGGTGGACCAGTTTATCGCCGACCGAATCGGAGGCGAGACCCCGACCCGGTCGCTCGAGCTGACAACGGAGGGATTGTTCACCAACCAGATCGGCTGCAGCTACATTTCCTACGACGAGAAGGGCGATCCGATTCCGCGGGAGAGCGATCCCCAGCTGATCTTCGACCGGCTCTTCCGCAACCCGATGAGTGATCCCCGGGAGCGCGCGAGAATGTCGAGTCTCCTCGATCGTGTCTCGGACGACGCGCAGGCCCTGAAACGGAAGACCGGGCGGGAAGACGACGAGACCCTCGACGAGTATTTCACGGTGCTGCGCGAAACCGAGAAGCGCCTCGAGACCATGCGTCATGCCTCGGGAGAAAACGGGACCGACTTTTCGCAGCTGGAGCGTCCGGCGCCGGGAGCCAATCTTGATGAGCAGGTCGAGACGATGCTCGACCTCATCGCGCTGGCGATGTGGACCGATCAGACCCGTTGTATTTCCTACATGCTGGGGAACAGCAACTCCCGGATGGTTTTTGACTTTCTCGGTGTGAAAGAGCAGCACCATTATCTGTCGCATTTCTTCCGCAACTTCAGCCGCCACAACATCGATGGCCTGCTCAAGATCAGCCTCTGGCACATGGAAAAGTTCGACTCGCTACTGACCCGGTTGAAGTCCTACAAGGATCACAACGGGACCTTGCTCGATCACTCCATCGTCCTGTTCGGATCAGGAATGGGGCACTCCGACAATCATACCGCGCAGCGGATTCCCATGATTCTGGCCGGCCAGGGAGGAGGACGCCTCAAGACGGGTCGCTACCTGCGCTACTCGCAGAACCAGGACCTGAGTCGTCTCCATCTCGCGCTGATGCAGCAATTCGGCCTCGATGTCACCGAATATGCGGGAGCGACCGAGCCGCTGCCTGGTCTCGATGGCGGTGCCTTCGACGAGTATCGCGAGCGCCCCTTCGAGAGTTGGACCAAGGTCGAGGGTGGAAAGTTGACTGTTCAGGGGCGCCTCCGCATGTCGGATAATCTCGACGAGGCCAAGGTTTTCTACATGGATGTGGCCGGCCAGGACTCGGTTCGGATCGAGATCGAGTTCCGCGATTTCCACCATTTCAATTTTCCTTATCACGTCGGGACGCCGATTCGCCTGACGGGCTCGGTGACGGAAAGGGACGGGCAACCCGTGCTGACGAAGATCAGCGATCTGCGGTCGGTCTTCGGCAAGAGCAAACCGAACACCCGGGCTGGATAGGAGGCGCGCGGAGACTCGCTTGGCGACGAGCGAACCGTGGTGGTTCGCAACGGGTAGAGAAGCGGAGGGCATCCACACTGTTCGCTCGATGATGTTGTCGATCGCGTGCTGGCCTTTCCTGGTTTCGGTCGTCAGAATCGACACGGTTTGATGATCGGTTCTACCCTGTATTTTCCCCCTGCCTTGCTCCATCTTTGGCGGCGGTCCTGGCTTGTCGCCCTCCTGTTCGCATGCGGGCAACTGGGCGTGTTGGCCGAGGAGGGGGGGACATGGCCGCAGGCGGCCGGGCCACAGGGAAATTGGCAAGTGGAAGGCGACCCACCCGTCCGGTGGAGTGTCGTCCGCGATGAGAACATCCGCTGGCGCACCCCGATGCCCGAGGCGGGCATGAGCAGCGTGACGGTCTGGGGAGATCGCGCCTTCGTTACGACCCACGTGCCGATCGAGCGGATCGAGGAGAAGGACGCCGTCACCGACGTCTTCGGTTTCTGTCTCGATACCGAAACCGGAGCGATACTCTGGCGGGTCGATTTGCCCGGTTCGGCCTTCATTTCACTGGCCGGAGGATTCACGGACGGGACGGTCTTCGCTCCGGTCACCGACGGCGAGCACGGCTGGTTCTTCAATCGGTGCGGCTCGATGGGATGCTACGATTTTGAAGGGAAGCAGGTGTGGTTCCGTGAGTGGAAGCCGCGCTTCAAGCACAACAACCGCCAGGCGGAGCCGTTTCTCGTAGGCGATGCGATTCTCTACCTCGAGGTCGCTGACAAGGAGCAGGGTGCGAAGATCCAGAAATGGTCGGCACCGGGCGTGAAGAAGAAGCGCGGGACATCGGTGCCGGAGGGCGTGGATCCCCGCGAGGTCTGGACATACTTGCATGGCATCGACAAGCGGACCGGCGAGGTGTTGTGGCGCGAGAATGTCGGGACCGTCGTTCACACGACTCCCCGCGTCGGTCGCACTGCCGACGGTCGATGGGCGGTGTCTCACGCGCGGGGCGGACCGCACGCTCCGCTGGAAAGGCCGGCCGGGCACAGCCTCACCAGTCTCGCTCCCGGCGAGGAGGGGACGACGCTGTGGACAACGGATCTGCCCGGCTACGATCCCTCCTTCGCATGCCACTGGAACGAGAAGTACGTGTTCGGGTTCCTCAAGGGGAAGCACTTCGTCATGGACGCGGGCACCGGCGAGGTGCTTCGCGAGCAACCGCTCTACGAATCGGCCACGGTCTGGACGTGGAATCCGACCTCGGAAGACTGGGATCGGGCAGAGAATGTCGCGGTCAAGACCGGCAAGAGGCATCCCAACACGAACCAGGCCAACCTCGTGAGTGGACACTGGCACTGGTTTCTCTCCCACAACGTGCATTACCTGGGGCGCGTTCACATCGAGACCGGTGCGGTCGAATACCTGGAGCTTCCTTCCCAAAACGTCGCCAACGCGGTGCATCGAAATGACGATCAGTGGTATTTCGGCAAGACCGCACCGGGGAACAGGCCCCTCAATGCACGCGGTTTTGCGGTCGGGGACAAGGGGCACACCGGCACCGGCTGGGGACACATTTCTGCGGCCAGTCCGATCCGGGTGGGGCGCTATCTCTTTTTCCCCGTGGTCACCGGGACGGTCTACGTGATCGACGCGGAAGCAGATGAGTTGAGTCGGGAGGCCCTTGTCGCCGTCAACGATCTCGGCCCGGGAGGGGAAACCTGGTCACTGGCTGGACTCAGTTTCAGCCAAGGACGGCTCTATGCTCACACGATGAGAGAGATTGTCTGTATCGAGAAAACGAATCCCTGACACCAACCCGATGCGCTTCCTGGCCAACTTCTTTGCGATCCTGTTCGCGGCACTCTCTCTCCATGCGGAAGAGATGCGACCAAAAGTATACTGTCCCCTGTTATCACTCACGTAACCGACCTTCGTTCGTTCCACTCGTAGGCGACCTCGTCTCGGATAGGATCGCCCGCGGCGGAGACTTTGCGGTTTCGTAGGAATCAAGCTTCTTTGCGTGATTCCTGCCTGCATCGCCCATACCTCTCGATCCGCAAGAGTCAAACTGCCTGTTTGTGTCGAATATTGTCGATCGACCCCTTTTCGACCCCTTTTTCGACCCGTTCATCCAGGTCGGCAACGGCTTCGGCTTGCGAAAGGGGAAGTGGGCCTACATGTGGTACCCGAAGAGGAAGAAGGATCCCGAGGCCGCGATGCTATTCGACATGGAGAAGGACCCGAAGCAATTCATCAACCTCACCAACGACCCGGAACATGCGGGAATCGTCGGGAAATTGCACGAGCGCCTCCAGGTGCGAATCGCGATGGCGGGCGGAGACGAGGACTGAGTTCCTCGTTCGGAACCGGTCGTGGGTAGGGATTCGACGTGATCTACTGGCTGACTACCTCCGGGCAGCTCTGGATACGGACTACGTCGTTGAGGGCTTGCTGGTGCAACCCGGTCGATGCCTCACGCGGATTCGGGAAGACAGGTTTGAAGCAGGGTTTGGTCGGAAAGGGATGACGATGCGGACTGGTCCTTGCGGAGTCGGTGAAGGAGGTGAATGTTCGCCGGGAAGCAATGACACCGGTTCGCGCCGAGTGAACCGGCAATGCGAGACATGAATCGACGCGAACTCCTGAAGCGAGGCGCACCCGTAGGGGCCGGTCTCGCGATCGCTTCCCTGCCCGGATGGGCCGGAGAGGAAATCGCAACCACACAGACGGATCCCGAGGGTTTCTTCTCCCTCGGAAAACGAAAGGGTCACTGGTGGCTGACCACACCGGAAGGGAAGCCGTTTTTCACCCTGGGACTCAACCATATCGATCCGGCCAGCCTGCGCTATCCGGAGAATATCGACATCTGGAGGGAGAAATACGGAGGAAGCACCGTGCGATGGATCGAGGAGTCCGTCGTCCCGAACCTGAAATCGTGGGGATTCAACACCGTGGGTTGGGTCCAGGAGGTGACCGTGCGCCAATGGCGGCACTCCCGGCCGTTCACCAACGATGAATACCGGGCACTGGGAATGCCCTACTGCCACCTGCTTCCGTTCATGGAATCACACCAGTGGGAGAAGCACACCGTGCACTTCGACTTTCGCAGCGAGGACTGGAAGGAATGGTGCGACTACGTGGCGCGCTCGCATTGTGCCGAACTCGCCGATGATCCCAACCTGATCGGGTATTTCTACAGCGACTGTCCGTGCTGGATTCATGACCGTCCCCACAACGAGTGGCGCGGGCCGATGTTCGATCCGGAGCGACTGGAGACCGAGGCGGGACGCCGCGAACTCACCGAACTCGCCACTCTCTACTATCGGACGACCCACGATGCGATTCGGCGCTACGACCCGCAGCATTTGCTGTTAGGCGATCGCTATGAGGCGAACGCGCCGATCGCGATGGAGGTGATCGAAGCGGCGAAGCCGTTCGTCGATGTCCTCTCATTCCAGGATTTCCGGGATCCGGTCACGCATCTCGACGAGTGGCACAGGAAGACGGGCATGCCCGTCCTGTTGGCCGATGCCGCCGGAGTGAACTGGCAGGGCACGAGCTTTTATAAGGCGAACGACGGTCACTGGTATGCCGAAACCCTGGCGTCGCTGTTCGAGAATCCCGGGTGCATCGGATTTCACCTCTGTGGGGCCTACCAGCGCAACAAGGCCCGGCGTCGCGGTCTTCTCGATGAGAGGGAACAGCCCGACTCCGAAAACGTGGAACTGATGCGGGAGGCGAACGAGCGCATCACGCAGCGGATGGAAGACGAGTTCGGGTGAGGAAGGATGTCCCCCTGTGTCGGGATACCGGCTGCGTTGGTCTGGAGAAAGGGATCTTTTGCATCGGCCCTTCGCAAAGCGAGGAGGAATGCCCTTCATGCTCCTTCCACCTTGTCACGCATCGACCCGGCCGATTGGAGCACGAGGGTGGCGAGACCGGGAGGCCGAGATGGTCCGAACAATCTGTCGAAGCGAGTCGCGTCGAGATGGGCGGGAAGGCTCGCAGTTTCGTCGACGGTCGTCTCGACCGGTGCATTCGCGATCTGTCCGAGGACCGACCCCAACTCCTCGAGCGAGGTGGCGCAACCGGGGAGGTGGAAAATTCCCTCGGCGTCCTCCCGACCCGCCAGTTGAACGATCCCCTCGGCGAGCTCGTCGAGCGCGTGGACGAAGAAACGCCTCGCGAATCGGAAACCGGCTGTCCGCTCTGCGAGCGCCTTCCGCACATGGGCATCGAGGCGGGAACGCGATGGAGCTCCGGAGGTGGGAACTCCCATCACGAATCCGGGCCGGACGATGACGTGCCGGACTCGGAGTCGTGCCGCACAACCTGAGACCACCATCTCGGCGGCGGCCTTCGACACGGCGTAGGGAGTCGGCGGTGCGATCGGACTTCCCTCATCGAGGGGGGCGTCCGCCCCTCCATAGACTGCCGCCGTGCTCAGGAAGAGCATTGTCTGGGTGAGGGAGTGGGAGCCGATCGCGTTCATGACGGCCCTGGTGCCCAGCACATTGTTTTCGATCGCCTCGAGAGGGTTCGACGCGCATGCGCTTGTGCGTGGACCCGCGGTGTGGATCACGTGGGTGATGCGAAAGCGCCGAAGTAGTTCGAGGATCCGACTTTCGTCCATCACCGATCCCGTTTCGTGCGCCGTGCCGGGCGGGAGATGCAGTCCGTCCGGCAGGGGACTCCGACCCATCGAAACGAGTTGGGCACCAGGGTCGTGCCCGGCGGCTTTCCAGAGAATCTCCGAGCCGAGGTAGCCGAGTCCGCCGGTGACAAGGAGATTCATTGCCTCGGATGGAAAGGACGTCTATTTGGGAGCCGGATTCACGATCTCATCGGCGAGCCAGTCGAGCATACGATCGGGCCAGTTGCGAATGCTTACGCGCTGGGAGCGATGCCCCATCCCGAAACCGTGTCCCCCGCGAGCGTAGATGTGCGCCTCGTAGTCGACGCCGATTTCACGAAAGCGATGCATGAGATTCAGCAGCACGCTCGTGTGGGCGTCATCCGCGGCGATCAGCATGAAGGCGGGAGGCGTGTCGTCCGGGAGTCTCGAGGGTATCCCCACAGGGCCGGGATAGACGAGCATCTGGAAATCGGGCTTGGCGTGGAGACGGTCCACGGGGTCTGATGCGTCGGGATTGCCGTCGCCCGGCTTGTAACACGTGATCGAGACGACCTCTCCTCCTGCCGAGAAACCGAGCATGCCGACCTTCGCCGGGTCGATCGCGAACTCCTCCGCGCGATGCCGCACCACGCGGATGGCCCGTTGTCCGTCCTGCAGGACGTGCTCCTCGAACTTGTAGAGCAGGCCCGGTTGCCGGGAGAGGCGATACTTCAGGACAAAAGTGGTGAACCCGTGCGACGCGAGAAAACGCGCGGGTTCGACACCGCCGCCCCGGAAGCCGAGCTTGCGGAGACCGCCCCCCGGCGCAATCACGATCGCAACGCCGTTCGCTCGATCCGCGGGAGGACGAAAGGCGGTCAGGGTGGGGTAGTGGATGTTGACGATGCTTCCTTTCTCGATCACCTCCGGCTCATCCTTTCGATCCTCGAAGCCGGGAGCCCCGTCCTTCCACAGCGGAATCACTTCGCCTTCGTCGCCGGCATTGTCCGCGGCCGGGGAGAGCGAAGCCGCGGCGAGGGTGAGAACGACGACAATGGGGAGGGTGGAAAAGGAGGGGGCTGGAAATCGGATCATGAGTCTGCGGTGATTGGTTCGGTGTCCGAACGATTCCCAGTGGTAGCAGAAATTCCGGGAAAGGAACATTCTCGATTTTTCCCCCGCCTGATTTCCATCAGCGGGGTCGGATCCGGATGAGAAACCATCCTCACGCAATTGCGGTCGCCGGTGGCTGGCGAAGCGTTCTCCCGATGGCATGGTGTCTCTCTGGGAGACCGGCGATTTCCCGCTGGGAGGGTCGTGTTGCCGTGCCAGTCGAATCGTTCGTTTCGTAATCATGGAATTGGAATCGCCTTCCCGTCGTCACTTTCTCCAGGCTGCCGGAATGTCGCTCGCGTTGCCGGCTCTCGAGAGCCTGGGCGCGGTGCCTGGCGCTGGCTCCGCAAAGGCCCGCCGGCTCGTGTGCATCGGAACCTACCTGGGGTTTCACCAGCCTGCCTTTTTTCCGAAAGACACGGGACGGGACTACACCGCGTCGACCCTGCTGGAGCCGCTGGCCTCCCATCGCGATGACTATACCGTGTTCTCCGGTCTGGATCACCGGGCACCGAACGGCCACGGCGCATGGAACAACTTTCTCTGCGGACAGATTCCGGACAGCTACTCCCTCGACCAGCAGGTCGCCGACCGTATCGGCGGGCATTCCCGGTTTCCCTCGATCCAACTCAGCGCGGGCAAGGCGAGCCGGACGATGAGCCACACGACGCAGGGAGTGGGCCTGCCGATGATCCAGCGACCCTCGGTTCTCTACCGCAGGCTCTTCGCCTCGCCGCAGGACCGGGCACGCAGCGATTACCTTCTTCGTTCGGGCCACAGTGCGCTCGACGATGTCCTCGATGATGCGAAGCGGTTGCGGAAGTCGGTGTCCGCTTCCGACCGGGCCAAGCTCGACGAGTACTTCGAATCGGTGCGCGAGGTGGAGCGACGGCTGACCCGGCAGATCGAGCGAATCGATGAGCCGGTCCCGGAGACGGACTACCGCCTGCCCGACTACGACCCGGTGGCCCCGACCCTGCAACTGGAGGCGGAGGAACTGATGTATGACCTGATGGCCCTCGCGCTGGAAACCGATTCGACTCGTGTGATGAGTTTGTTCATCGGGGGACTCGGGCAGGTCTTCACGATCGAGGGCGAGACGCTCCGGGCGGGATACCACGCCCTGTCGCACCACGGAAACGATCCCGACACCATTGCGGACCTCGTGAAGGTCGAGGCCGAGCACATGAAGCGCTTCGGGCAGTTTCTCGCTCATCTCAAGACGAAGACGGACGCGGAGGGACGTCCGCTCCTGGACACGACCATCGTTCTACTCGGGTCGGGCATGGGAGATGCGAGCCGGCACGCGAATTCGAACCTGCCCACCCTGGTGGCCGGGGGCGGCTTCGATCACGGACGGCACCTGGCATTCGATCCGAAGGCCGATGATGCACCGTTGCTGGGCGACCTCTACCTGACCCTCATGCACCAGCTGGGGATCGACGCGGAGGATTTTTCCAACGCGAAGCGAAATCTGAATCATCGCTTCAGCTAGCATGATGCGAGTTCCTTTCCCGGCGATGGTGGCGGCCGGCCTGATCGCGGTGACGGGCAGCGACGCGACTGACGCGCTTCCCGAACTGCCGCTCGGCTTCATCGAAAGGCATTGCCTCGAGTGTCACGACGAACTGACCGCGAAGGGAGAGATCAACCTCGATGTCTTCGAGGTCGACTGGTCCGACCACGAGAACCATCTCCTCTGGGAACGCGTGCTCGATGCGATCGACTCCGGGGTGATGCCTCCGAAAGAGCAACCTCGTCCCGGTGCGGCGGAACGCGAGGCCATGCTGGCCTGGGTCGACGAGACGCTGACCGAGAACACCGCGATCGGAGGCACGCTGGCCCGGCGACTGAATCGTGCGGAGTACGAGGAAACGGTGAAGGCGCTCTTCGATCTGCGGCAGTTCTCTCTGCCTCCGGGATTCCCGGCCGACCGGGAGTATCACGGTTTCGACAACGTGGGAGTCGGACTCGTTCTCTCGCCGCCCTTGCTGGAGGCCTATGCGGAGACGGCGCGGCTCGTCGCGGACGAACTCTTCCCGCCGGCGAGGCCGGAACCGGAACCGTTCCACCAGCGGGCCGATGCCGGGGAACTCGTCATCAGCTATTCCTCGGGCAAGGTGGTGGATGGAGCGATGCGCCTCGGCATGAAATGCGATCCGATCCAGAGGAGTTGCACCTGGCCGACCAAGATCGAGGTGGAGACCTCGGGCGTCTACGCGATCCGGTTGCAACTCTCGCGGTTTCGCCCGGAATCGGAGAAGGACGTGATGCGGGTCAAGGTGCTCGCCCGCGACGTGGGGAGCACGGACGGGGTTTCGCATCGTTCCCTGCGCCTGCTCCGGGAGATCGAGGTGATCAGCGACGCGCCGGAGACGTTTTCCTTCGAGGCCGAACTCTTCGAAGGGCAGACCCCGGTGATTCACTGGGCGAATGCGACCCTCGACAGTGACCGGGCCGACAAGGCGGAGCTGCGGGAGTATTTCGTGGCCCGGGACGAGGAGCGGCCCGGATACCTCGCCGCGTGGCACGCGATGGTCGAAGGCCAGGGCCAGGGCTTTCGCGGTGGAGTGGGATGGGAGCGGGTCAAGGCGCAGTTGGCCCGCGATGATCTTCCGAAGCTGTCGCCCCAGGAGCGCGAGGCGATGCTGAAAAAGGTCGTGGGCAACCCGGTCCTCTACGCGGAGACGGTGGTCTTCGACGTTTTCGAGAACGGGCCGGCGTTGGAAGTGCACGGGCTCGAGATCGAAGGTCCCGTTCGTGTCATCGACGGACCGCGTGAAAAGGAGGCACAACGCCTGCGGGAACGTTTTCGGGGCGATGCGGGGAGTTCCGAGGAGGT
>Ga0180430_10002401_pt1 | contig 16987 bp, 13 predicted proteins | sample SS_ome_9_FD_132999 | JGI IMG/M metagenome (GOLD analysis project Ga0180430, IMG submission 132999) | Hypersaline lake sediment archaeal communities from the Salton Sea, California, USA - SS_1_S_2 metaG | ecosystem: Environmental > Aquatic > Non-marine Saline and Alkaline > Hypersaline >... | reverse complement strand
CCAACTGTTGATTGTCGCCAGCGGCGGCGGGCAGTTATCGCCCCCGCCCAGCCAAACCACGGTTGATGGCGATTACCTGCCCTGGCTGCGGGTAGCCCCGGACGGAACATGGTTCCGCATGGAAGGCGGGCTGGCGGCTCGCTCTGTGGATGAGGGCGGGCATTGGCAGGCCATCGGCGCGGGCTTGCCGGGCCATCCCCTCAACGATGTGGCGTTTTCGCCCGATTTTGCCGCTGACCAAACCGTTTTTGCGGGGATGTGGCATCGGGGGCAGGGCGGTGGGCTGTACCGCTCTACCGATGGCGGCGACACATTTTTGCCCATCACCCGCGGCCTGACTGATCTGGAACTTGACCGCATTTTTGTTTCGCCTACCTTTGGCCGGGACCGGACGGTTTTTGCTGCCACTCAATACCGCGGCCTGTTCCGTTCCACCGATGGCGGCGACCATTGGCAATCGCTGGCTGCCACATACGTTGAAGATTCCGCCAGTTGGACAATCTCCAGCCTGGCCCTGTCGCCCACCTTTGGCGCTGACGGTCTGCTGTTTGCCAGTCACAATAATTTGCTGCGTTCCGCCGATGGCGGCGATTCGTGGGAAAATACCGGCTTGCCTGCCGGGCTGGTGGCGATGTCGCCCAATTTTGCCGCGGATGGGCTGGTGCTGCTTGATGGTCGCTGGCGCAGCACCGACCGGGGCCAAAGCTGGCAGCCGGCCGCGGCCGGATTGGCTCCGGCGCAGCAAACCAAAGATATTCTGTTTTCGCCGGATTTTGCCGATGACTGGACTGTTTATGTTTTGCTGCAACAGACGTATGGACAGCCGGCCCGGTTACAGCGGTCGGTGGATGGCGGGCAAAGCTGGCAAAGTTTGCAGGCCGGATTGCCGGCTGATTTTCCGCTGGTGCGGGTCACCATGCTCCCCTCGGGCCAGTTGCACCTGATTAGTGACGGCCGCCAAATGCTGACCGTGTCGCCCGAGGCGCTGACCTGGGGCCGCCCGGACAGCGATCCCAGCCGGCTTGATTTGCAGGCGCTGGCGGTCGGTGCGGATGGAACTTTGTTTGTAGCCAACAGCGCCGCCGGAATTTTCAAGTCGGCGGATGGCGGGCGAAGCTGGCAGGATGTTGACTTTCCGGCCCGGGCGAATGAGACGGACCCGGCTTTTCTGGCCCTGGCCGCGGATGACACCCTCTTCGCCGCGGCCGGTTCGATTGTGGAGCGCAGCCGTGATGGCGGGCAGATCTGGGAATTTGTCGCCGACCTGCCGCGAGGGTTCAGCCCGGCTTCGCTGGCTGTCTCACCCAATTTTCAGGCTGACAGGACGGTGCTGGTCGGCGGTAATTATGCCGATAACCGCCTGTTCCGCTCCACCGATGGCGGCGATAGCTGGCAAGTGGTGTTTGATGGGGCGACTGTGGCTGCCTCGGCGGAGTTCAACGGGCTGGCTTTTGCCCCCGATTTTGCCGACAGCGGGCGGGTCTTTGCCTGGCTGGATGATGGCGGGCTGTTGCGCTCTACGGATGGTGGCGAAAATTGGGAACTGCTGCCCTCACCGCAGGAATTTTTGACGGTTCAAACGTTGGCTGTGGCCCCGGACGGTCGTGTTTTTGTGGGCGCGCTCGATGGGCAGGTGCTGGTTTCCGCGGATGAGGGGGCAAGCTGGCAAAATTTAAGCGAGGCTATCCCCGGCGACCGGATGTGGAGCCGGACGCTGGCCTTCGCGGATGATAAAACTATTGTGCTGGGGACGGACATCGGCATTTTTCGCACTGTTGACGGTGGTCTGAACTGGGGTGAAGCCAGTGCCGGTCTGCCGCAGGACGAGGATTATGGCACCGTTCAGTCGGTGCGGGCTATTGTACCCGGTCAAAATGGCCGGCTGTACGCCGCCCTGACCGGCGGGGGCGTGTACGTTTCCGATGATGGAGGGCAGAGCTGGCAAAGCACGCTGACTGCCGAGCCGCCGGTCGCCATCGAAACGCCGCCGCCTCCACCCCTGCCCACCGGAGAACCAACCCGCACTCCGGCAGATTGTGCCGCGCCGCCCCAATTTTTTGCCGAGCTGTGGGCGGAACGGTTTGCGGAGTTGGGCTGTCCGGCCGGCGGTCAAAAGGTGACACTGGCCCGGCAGGATTTCGAGGGGGGGCAAATGTTCTGGCGTAGTGATAACGCGGTTATTTATGTGCTGCCGGACAGTCAGCCGTTTGTCCAGGTTGCCGATACCTGGGATGACAGCCAGCCGGCGTATAGCTGTCCGGATTCGGCGCCGAGTGAAACGCCGCCCACGCCGCAGCGGGGTTTTGGCAAAGTGTGGTGTCACGAGCCGGGGGTGCGCCGGCAGCTCGGCCCGGCCATTGGCCCGGAAACGCCGTTTGAGGCGGTAGCCCAGGATTTTGAGTTGGGAACGATTTTTGGATTGACCGGCGGCCCGCGTTATTTACTCAGCGGAGAGCGCGGCCAGTGGGCAGTGGTGGAGTAGCAAAAAAAGAGGCAGGCCATAAGCCTGCCTCTTTTTTTACCGGCGAGCAATCTCTATTTTGGGCGTATCCTGAGCCGGGGGTGGGGTATCCTGATCGTCAACAGCCTGACCTGAGTCATCGGCGGAGGCTACCGGTTTTGTCTTTTCTACCGTAGTGACCCGTTGTTGTTGCAGGAGACTTGTGGCGATGTTGCCGATAATATTTAGGGCCTTGACTGCCTCTTCGTGTTTTTGGCGGGAGGCTTCTTCGATGTTGGCGGAAAGCACCATAAAGAAGGCTTCATCTATTTTATCCAGATTGGCCGCCAGTACTTTTTCGGGCTGTCTTGACTGGATAACTTTTTTCAGCAGCTCGGCTGATTTTTCCATAGCGGCCTGCATTTTTTCTTCTTCCTGGTCTTTGATTGCCAAAATTCTGGCTCGGAGGTCACTTAAAGATTGAGCAGTTTTTTGATCTTTATTCTTTTTGGCTTGGTCAATACGCTCGGTTAATTTTTGGAAGAAGTTGTAATCAAGCATGGGAAAGCCGGCGATGACGGTTTGCCGGAAGACTTCATCGGTTTGGGCGTTTTGCAGAATTTCCAGCAGTTCATCCTGAGATTGGATAAACATGTTTTCCATTTCTGCGTCGATATCGGCTACAATCTTTTTGCCGCGGCTGCTCCAGCGGGCGGTCAGCGTGCGCAGGCCCAGGAGGGCTTCGGCAAAATCCGGTTGCCCCGAGTATTGGGCGTTTTGGATGGTGGCGGTCAGAATTTCAAAGAAGTCCTGGTCCAGCTCATCATCATGCTCTTTGACCGCGGCTTTGAGCTGGTTTTTGTCGGCGATTTTCAAGAATTTCTGGATTAGTTTTGTTTTGGCCGCCTGCATTTCGAGCATTTCTTCGGTGATGCCGTCGGCTTTGAGGATGGCTTTGGCCATGTTTTCCATCGTCAGGAACTGGGTGGGGTTGAGTAAGTAGAATTTGCGCTCTTCGGTGGGCAGGCTGTTAACGAGGGTGTTGGTTAGGTTGCCAATCATCTTCTGCTGGTCAATACTGGTGACCATAGTATCGTTGGGGGCCAGCACAAAGGCGATTTCTTTTTCCTGGTCAAAATAGAGTAAAGGAACGTTTAAGACCTGGAAAAAGCCACAACGGGGACATTGGGCTGAGTTTAATTGCCCTTGGAGTAGCGCTGATTTTTGAGCCGGATCCTGGCCGTTAATGATGGTTAGAACCGGGGCGGTAAACTGCCCCTGACAGTTGGGGCAAGTAACAGGTACAACTTGTTGGCTGGTCATACAATCAATCCCTTCTATACTATTGCTGAATGGTTGTATCTTACCTGTGGCGGGGTAAAATGTCAATGCTGCATAAAATAAAAAACCGTCGTCCACGGACGGCGGTTTTTGTTTTGGACCGAAGAGTAAATAACGCTTCCATTTGACAACGTGCATGCGAGGCTTGAAAGACTAACGTTATTTTCTGCGCGACCCTGTGTGATCTGTGGGTTAGTCGCGGAAGAAAGACTCAACCTGAATTTGGTCTTCTTCGCTGGGCATAGTTTCCACAAAGCTGATTCTGTGCCAGGGAAATAGAATCCGGGTGGCTTCCGGTTCAATGTAGGGTACCGTTTTGCCGGCACGGGTGCGAGGGTTGGTGCAGAGCAAAAAGGCAGATGACGGGTCGGGCACTGAGTCAATTTCGGCAACGACCGGATCGGCATTCATTACGTGGACAATTACGGTGATGGCCATACCATTTCTCCTGAGATATTTGAGAGTTACAGTAGCTCGATTTCGATCAACAGTTTGCCCAATTGGAGCTGGTCACCCTGGTGGAGGACTTCCGGCAGATAGGGGGCCAGCCGTTTACCGTTGATAAAGGTACCGTTAATGCTGCCCAGGTCTTCGACGACGACGGTTCCCTCTCGTTTGAGGATGCGGGCGTGGCGGCGAGAAACGCCTTTTTCCAGGCCGTTGTCTTTGGTCAGGTCTATTTCCGGAAAAACGTCGCTGGCGGGGTCAAGGCGGCCCATGTGGATTGCTTTTTCCAGAGAGGCTTCTACTTTGCGTTCCTGATCGCCAATTTTTAGCCGGATTGAGAGGGGGCCGGTGCCTTTAACCAGCGGACTGGATCCATGCTCATCTTCCCCTTCGCCAACCCAGCCGATTTCATCGGTGCCCAGGGGGTCTGTGCCCCGGCGGTCATCTTCCAGCAGGTACGTGCCACATTCACTGCAAAAAAGGGTATTGGCTACGTGTGTTGTTCCGCAAAAAGGACACTTAATCACGACGTATCTCCTTTGGTAAAATTGATAAGGCCCGGGTTCCGTACCGGATTTTTTTGCGGCCTTCGGCGGATAGGTCGCCGGTGCGGGCCAGGCGTCCCGCTTCGAGCAGGGCGGCGCGGGCCAGGTCTGTTTCTCCCAGGTTCAGCAGGCGAGTGGCCATGGTTTCCAAACGTTGGGTGGCGGCACTGATTCGGCCCTGTTCCAGGTCTGTCATCGCTTTTTCTTGCATCTTAAAGATTGCCAGTTTACCCAGGGCTGTAACCAGGGCCGGGGGAATTTCGGGGGGATGCTCTTGCTTGGATATAAATTCGGTGAAAATATCCAGCCATTCCCAATTACGGCGATCCTGTTTATTGGGCACATCACCTTCGATGGTTAAACGGAGTAGTCGTTTTTTGCTGGCAGTAGATTCCGACTGAACCCGAAACTCCATCAGGATTGTTTTTTCGTGGCCGGTTCCCAGCGGTCCGAGTACGGCTTTGTTGGCCTGAACATCCAGCCGCCGAATGTGCGGGGTAATTTGAAAAGCTTCGGTCAGGGTTATGCCGGAAGCGGCATTGATGCTGAGGGTTAGTTCTCGGGCCACCACGCTGCTTAGATGTCGAATGGTGGATTTAAACGCGTCTACAATTTTTCTGGGAGAGTCTATGTAAACCGAGGAGCCGCCGGAGACAGTCGCCATCTGGTCCAGCAGGTTTTCGTTCCAATCTGAGCCAACCCCCATGGTGGTGAGGCTGATTTGGTGCAGGCCGGCCCATTCGGCCCGTTCCAGACAATCTTTTTCATCGCCATAGGTTTGGCCGTCGGTCAATAATATCAGGTGGTTCACTGATTCTGTCGAGCGATTTCGCTCCAGTTCCTTCAGGCCGGCTAATAACCCCTGGAGCATCTCGGTGCCGCCACTGGGTTGGATGGTACTGGCAATGGATTTGGCCATGGCCTTGTCTATGTTTGTCTGGCTGGGGAGGACCACTTCGGCCCGGTCGCTGAAAATTACCAGGCCCAGGGCATCGTCATCGTTCAGGCGATCTATAATTTGCCGGGTGCCTTCTTTAACCTGTTGCAGCCGCATCCCCTGCATCGAGGTGCTTTTATCCAATACCAGGCACAGGTTCAGGGGCAGGCGGGCGGTGGGCAGGTCTGTGGCCGGGGTAATATCCAGCAGTACATACAGGGCCTGTTCTTCGATGTTGGTGAGCAGGTATTTGTGGCTGACGGTGCCCCGCAAGGTCAGGGCTGATGATTTATCAAAGCCTTCAGCTTCTCGCAACCGATTATAGGCCCGGCGTTGGTCCGGGCTGGATAGGGTTTCGTACGCTTCTTGAATGTCGCGGAATATTTCTGCTGCTTCGACGGTCTGGTTTACGTCGGGGTGGTATTCTCTGACCAGGGCGCGATATGCTTTCCGAACTTCTTCTTCGGTGGCATTGGGAGCGATTCTCAATATATCGTAATAATTTTTATCAGCATTCATTGAGGGTGGCTGCTTTCATTGATTAGCAATGGCTGTGAGCATCAATATTGCAGGGAAAATAAAGCTATCTGAAATGTCAGCAGTTGTATGTCTGGGAACAGTATCCTTTCAAAAAATCAATTTTGATGATTCCTGCGCCGCTTTTTCTGATAATTACCGCGCGTATCGTGACAAGATTTTGGTTAATTTAGGGTTGAGAACATCGTATGGGTAGAAAATATGCGCCTTTATCACCCAAAAAGAATTAGTCTCTCTAATAATAGCAGATATTTCATTTATGGTAAATTTTCAGGATGATTATGATGAATTTTCGATCTGGTGTTGGCCCGGCAGAATCTCGTTGGTAAGCTCCGGTATCGTTTGTGATAACATCATCATTCCAGCGGAGTCAGGTGCTGGAGGGGGAAGCCTCTTTGCCCTCGGTGATTGCGATCACGGTAATATTATCGTGCCCCCCTTGTTGGTTGGCCTGTGCAACCAGGCTGGTACAGATTTCTCGGGGCGATGTGGCTTCTTTTAGGGTTTGAATCAAGGCCTGTTCTGTGATAGCGCCCCATAATCCGTCGCTGCACAGCAGTAAGGTGGCATTTGGCGATAAATGTTGAACGTAGGTGTCTATCTCTATGCTGCTGTCCTGCCCAATCGCCCGATAGAGTACGTTTTTCACGTTGACCAGGTCTGGCCCGCCCTGCCCCAAATCTTCCAGACGTTGGGCCAGCGAGTGGTCTTGCGTAATTTGTTTAAGCTGTTCGTCTTTGAACAGGTAAGCTCTGGTATCGCCGATGTGGGCCAGATAAGCGTTATTCCCCATAATCAGGGCGGCGGTCAGGGTTGTGGCTCCATCGGGAACGTTTTCTACAACGGCGTGGTTGGCTTTTTTTACGGCGTCTTGCAGCAATTCGATGACCGGCAGGTTGTTGGCGCTGTTTTGTCGGGCAGGCTCCAGGTAGGGAAGATAGTTATTTTCTATAATGTGGGCCGCGGCCACCCGCACGGCCAGAGAGCTGGCAATTTCGCCCTGTTGATGCCCTCCCATGCCGTCGGCCACAATAAACAGCCCCCAATTTTCCTGCCCGTAGTCATACTGTAGCGCCGCTTTTAGCGTGAGCAGGGAGTCTTCATTTTGTTGGCGGGCCTGGCCAATATCCGACAGAGAGGCAACGTGCAGGCCGGGAGGCAGCCCCGCCGGGTCTACCTGATTGGTTTCAGACTGCGGGGCAGCTTGTTCAGCCGCCTCAATTATTGTGGGTTGTGGTTTGGGTTGAGAAAATAGCCGTTTGAAAATGTTCATTTAACACATCTTTGGCTCAATTTTTGCCGGCTTTAATTCTCGACTTACATTCAGGCCGGCAGGGCATATACTTGATGATCCATTGACCCAATATACACAATTCCTTCGGCTACAATGGGCGAGCCGGGAATCGGGCTGTCTGTTTTGAATTTCCAGCGCAGCTTTTTATCTTTACGGGTGATGCTGAACAGTTCACCGGCCATGGTCCCAAAGTAGACCGCCTCTTCGGTAACGGCCGGGGTGGAAACAATGGGTGAGCCTGCATTAAACTTCCAGCGGATCCGTCCGGTTTTGATGTCAATGGCATACAGATGTTTGTCGGTAGAGCCAATGTAGATTGTTTCATTGAAGATGACCGGACTGGAGATGATAGATTGGCCGGTGCGTACCTGCCAGATGGAGTAGCCGGTTTTGGCATCAACGGCGTAAACGTTCCAGTCTGTTGAAGCAGCAATAACGATGTCTTTAAACAAAGCCGGGCTGCCGGTAATATTACGGTTGGACTTAAACTTCCAGCGGGCACTTCCGTTAGCCAGGTCTAATCCGTACAGGAATCCGTCTTCTGAACCAACAAAAACCAACTCATCCCCTATTTTGGGGCTGGATCGTACCGGCCCCATTGTTTCAAACCGCCAGATTACCCGCCCGGTTTGAGCGTTGACAGCATAAACTCGATAGTCATCCGAACCAAAGAAGGCGTGGTCATATTCTACTGCTGCCGAAGAGCGGATGCGGCCCTCGGTGGGGCAGGTCCACATCAAACGCCCCTGGGTGGTGATCGCGTAGGCTATTCTATCTTCCGAACCAAAAATCAATAGGTCTTTGTACAAACATGGGCGGGCGGCTATGCCCCCATCGGTGGGATATTTCCATTGAAACTCGCCGTTATGTTTGGTCAGGGCGTAAACGTTGTGATCGTAAGAGCCGATATAAATATTTTGCGGACCGATACTGGCCGAACTGCGTACTTCGTCTTCACATTTAAAATTCCAGATAGGCAGGATGGAATCGTCAAGGTCCGGTTCATCCGTGGGGGCCTGGGGCGGATAGGGTTGCGGCGGGTAAGGCTGCGGTGGATAGCCATAGGGGTAGGGTTGTTGGGGATGGGGAGGCGCATAATTGGGCGGGTAGGGAGCAGGCGGGGGTTGTTGGGGTGGGGCAGCCGGTTGGGGAGGGGGTGGTTGGTCTCTGAGAATGGTGGTCGGGTTCGCGGACGGTGACAGGATTTGAGTGCCTGTTGTTTGGCTTTGGGGCCGTTGCGAATGGTCGCCGCGCAGGGCGCTTTCCAGAGCGTTTTTCATTTCCTGGGCGCTCTGGTATCGTTTATCCGGCTCATATTCCAAAGTTTTCATAATGACATTGTTAGTTTCTTCGGATAAGTTGGGGTTCAAGAGGCGGGGAGGCTCTTCATGGAAGGTGAAAGGAGGTTCAAGGCGGGGGTCGCGTTTGGTTAACAGGTGGTGCAGCGTAGCGCCCAGCGCGTAAATGTCGCCGCGGGGGTCGGCAATGCCTTTGTACTGTTCCGGCGGGGAGTAACCTTCGGTTCCAATCATTGTTCCTTTTTGGCCGGCCTCAAAAACTTTGGCAATCCCAAAATCAATCAGGGCCACCTTGTTAGACTGTTGGCGCAACATAATATTGGAAGGTTTAAGGTCTCTGAAAACCACCGGCGGCTCCTGTGTATGCAGATACACCAGCACATCACAAATCTGGATGGCCCAGCTCAACACCGTTTTTTCATCGAGCATCCCCTCTGTGCTTTCCAGCAAATCTTCCAGGTTCTGGCCTTCGACATATTCCATCACCAGATAGCTGCGGACCGATTCGGTAAAAAAGTCAGAAATAGATGGAATGCCGATATGATTCAACTGGACCAGTAGGTTGGCCTCCCGTTCAAAACTTTGCACGGCGAGCCGCCGAACCTGCGGGTCCGGGGTCGAACTAATCATTTCTTTGATGGCACACATTCTGGTAACACCGCTAAAGCGAAGGTCTCGGGTTAGATAAACTGCGCCCATCCCCCCTACACCCAGTACCTTTACAATTTCGTACCGGTTTTGTAGGATTGCCCCTTTGGGCAAAATATTTTCGTCGTTATTGGCTCCGTCCGGGTTGAGATATTCAGTTGCTGCCATTAAAATTCAACTCCTGCCTTGTTTCTCATATTATATCCGTACCGCCCCGTAATTGCAACCATTATTTATGGCGGATTGAAAATTAAGGCAGACCCCTTGTCTGTTTGTCTATTGATGGTATAATCAAGTTGGTAATCGGCAGAACTCAAACATTCCGCTGGATAGCAGTTGTTATGAGGGCTAAATAGGAGAATTTCCAACAGTTATGCAAAAGATTCTTTGTGTGGATGATGAACCAACCCAACTTATGTTGCTGCGTCTGGCCCTGACCCGTGCCCATTATCAGGTTATCGAAGCGTCAAACGGACAAGAAGGGGTAGACAAAGCGGTAGAACATAAACCGGACCTTATCATTATGGATTTGATGATGCCTGTGATGGACGGCGCAACGGCAGTGGAGCTTATCAAAAAAACAACAGAACTGGCTCACATCCCTGTTGTGGTTTTATCGGCCTATACCCATGGCGGACAAGCTCAACGGGCGCTGGATGCCGGCGCGGTAGAGTTGGTATCAAAAAGTGTGATTCTTACCGAATTAATTGATACCGTACAGCGAAATCTTTCGATCTGAATTTGGCTGTTCATCATTCGTCTTGATATGTTGCCTATCTGTTTATTTTTCAGGAAGACAGGCTCAGCCTTACGGCACCACAACGGAGAATAAAAAATATTCAATGGCTCGGCTTCCACTTTGCTTTGCTCCCCACTCCGTTGCACGTTGGGGACCATAGTGAATAACGGAATCACTGTACTTGAGCCGGAGACTGCTTCGCCGCCAAAGGCGGCTCGCAGTGACACACCGCTATTTTCACAGGAGGGTTAAATGAGTATTACGGAATCGGTCAAAGATAGTGCGCCCATTCAACAAATCAACGTCAAGGCCAAAGATAAAACCGTTTCACCCCCTCCCTATGATTTGCGCGACCCGGCCCTTTATATTAATCGCGAACTGAGCCTGCTTGAATTTAATCGGCGCGTATTGGAAGAAGCCCAGGACGAAAGCAATCCACTCTTAGAACGGGCCAAATTTCTGGCCATTTACAGTTCTAATATGGATGAATTTTTTATGGTGCGCGTAGCTGGATTACGTCAGCAGGTAGCAGCCGGCGTCACCGAAACCCCCGCCGATGGCATGGCTCCGGCTGAACAGTTGGCGGCGATTCGGAAAATTGTGCGGGCCAGAATCAAAGAAATGAATCACTGCTATGATGACATTACGGCCAAATTGGCCCAGGCCGGCATTCATCTGCATCACTATCAAGATTTAACTCGCTCCCAACAAAAAAATGCCAACGAGTATTTTCGCAATGAAATTTTCCCGGTCATTACCCCGCTGGCGTTTGACCCCGGCCGACCCTTTCCTCATATATCCAGCCTCAGTTTGAACCTGGCTGTGTTGGTCCGTAATCCGGAAGACGGGACGGAAAATTTTGCCCGGATTAAAGTGCCGGGGATGCTGCCCCGCCTCATTCCGGTTAAACGTATTCGGGGCGACAACCAGAAAATCCACCGTTTCGTCTGGCTGGAAGATTTGATAATTCATAACCTGCCCGATTTATTTCCCGGTTACAATATTGTCGAATCTCATCTCTTCCGTATTACCCGTAATGCCGATCTTGAAATTGAAGGTAACGAGGCCGGTGATTTGCTGGAAACCATCGAGGCCAATGTGCGCCGCCGCCGGTTTGGATTTGTGGTGCGCCTGACCGAAGCCCCCAATATTTCAGAAAATATTCGGCAGCTTTTGGCCCGTAATCTCGATGTGGCGCCGGAAGATACGTACGAAAGCAGAAGCCCCCTTGGCTTAAGTGGGCTGATGAGCCTGACTAAAGTGCCTCGGTCCGATTTAAAGGACCCACCCTTTCAGCCGGTCATGCATTCCCGCTTGCGCCATCTGGAGCACCGGACCGAAATATTCGATGCCATTCGCGAGGGTGATATGATGCTCCATCATCCTTACGATTCGTTTGTGCCGGTCATAGATTTTTTGCAGGCCGCGGCCCGCGACCCCCATGTTTTGGCTATCAAACAAACGCTCTACCGGGCCGGGAAAAATTCTCCGGTGGTGGATGCTCTCACAGAAGCCACAGAAAACGGCAAGCAGGTAGCCGCCCTGGTAGAACTTAAAGCCCGCTTTGACGAAGAAAGCAACATCGGCTGGGCCAGAGCGTTAGAGCGCGTGGGTGTCCATGTGGTGTACGGCTTTATGGGCCTGAAAACCCACACTAAAATTTGTCTGGTTGTGCGGCGCGAAGATGATGTGATTCGGCGGTATGTTCATCTGTCTACCGGCAACTACAACGCCATCACCGCCCAAATTTATACCGATCTGGGCCTCTTTACCTGCAATCCCGATTTTGGCGACGACGCCTCAAACCTGTTCAACGCCCTGACCGGCTATTCAAAAAAACAGGATTACAAAAAGTTTTTGGTGGCTCCGTTTACCCTGCGAAAACGCTTCGCCTCGCTGATTGAACGAGAAATTCAATGGGCTAAAAAGGGCAAGCCGGCCAAACTTATTTTCAAAATGAATGCCCTGATAGACCCGGAATTTATTCGCCAGCTCTACCGGGCTTCGCAAGCCGGGGTTGAAATTCAGATTCTGGCCCGCAGCCTGTCCGGGTTACGCCCCGGTATTCCCAACCTCAGCGACAACATTCGGGTTATCAGCATTGTGGGCCGTTTTTTAGAACACACCCGCATTTACTACTTTCACAACGGCGGTAACTGCGATATTTATCTCGGCTCTGCCGATTTGATGCCCCGCAACCTGGACCGCCGCATCGAAACCCTGTTTCCCATCGAAGACCCCGCCCTCAAACAAGAACTGATTGACATTTTGGACCTCGCCTGGGCCGATAATACCAACGCCCGCCTGCAACTGGCCGACGGCAGCTACCAGCGATTGACTCCCGATTCCAAAGAATCGCCTCGGAATAGCCAGTATGAATTTATGGACCGGTCCAAAAACCGATGAAACGAGCCAGCGAATCAGCGAGCGAGCCAGTAAACGTCTGAATCAACGAGTCTGTTAACTGACAACCCAACCTGAAAACTCAAACCGGCAACCCAAACTGACAAAGGAGCAAAAAACCGAATGCCAAATTCATCCCCCCTGAATCCGTACGACCTCAGAAGCCAGTTCCCCGCCTTGCAGGAAACCGACGAACAAGGCCGCCCCTACGTTTATTTCGACGGACCCGGCGGTACCCAGGTACCCCAAACGGTCATTGATGCGATCGCTGACTATTTTGTGCATGCCAATGCCAACCACGCCGGCCATTTTATCACCAGCCGGCGCAATGATGAAACCATCGAGCAGGCCCGGATTGCGATGGCCGATTTTCTCAACGCCGGCTCGTCCGCCGAAATCGTGTTCGGGGCCAATATGACCACCCTCACCTTTTCGCTGAGCCGGGCCATCGGCCGTACCCTCAAACCCGGCGACGAAATTGTCGTCACCCGGCTGGACCACGATGCCAACGTATCGCCCTGGCTGGCTCTGCAAGAGCTGGGCGTCGAAATAAAATGGGTTGATTTTGATGTGGAAGATTGCCAACTGGATTTGGAGCACGTGGCTTCGGTCATCACCGAAAAGACCAAACTGGTGGCGGTTGGTTACGCCTCTAACGCGGTGGGCACCATCAACCCGGTGGGGCACATCGCGGCCCTGGCCAAAAATGTTGGCGCCCTGTTGTGGGTTGATGCGGTTCAATATGCGCCACACGGCCCCATTGATGTCCAAAAACTGGGCTGCGACTTTTTGGTTTGTTCAGCTTACAAATTTTTTGGGCCGCACGTTGGTATTTTGTGGGGCCGGCCCGAACTGCTGGAGCAGCTTCAGGCCTACAAAGTGCGCCCGGCCTCGCCTCACTATCCGGAAAAATTTGAAACCGGTACCCTGAACCACGAAGGTCTGGCCGGGGTAACCGCCGCGGTTGAATATCTGGCTAACATTGGTCGCGACTACGGGCCAAACACCGATGTTCCCGGCCTGGCGGCGTACGAGGGGCGACGTAAAGCGTTGAAGCAGGCCATGCACCTCATCGCCGCCTACGAGCAGGATTTGTTTGCCTACATGCTGTCCGAAGTGCAACAGATTCCCGGCCTTAGGGTGTACGGCATCACCAATCCGGCCGAGTTCGACAAACGCTGCCCCACACTGGCCTTTACCCGCGAGGGTTTTAGCCCGGCAGAGATTGCCCGCCATCTGGGCGATAACGGCATCTTTACCTGGGACGGCAACTATTACGCCCTCGGCGTTACCCAACGACTGGGCCTGGAAGAAAGTGGCGGTATGGTGCGGGTGGGCCTGACCCACTACAACACCAAAGCAGAAGTTGACCGGCTGGTTGACGCCCTGAAAGCGATGTAACATGGATTTGGGAACTATTTTGTTTATTCACGGCCGCATTGCCAACGCGGCCTGGCTCTATATGTTGATTTTGGCCGTCTGGAACGTGGTCAATTATGTGCGCGGCCAGGGGCTTGACGGCAACATGATGGGCGCCCTGGCGGTGGGCGTGCTGCTGATGCTGACTCAGGCCGGCCTGGGCCTAACCATGTGGCTGGTTTTTGGCTTTCCGCCCATCAGCCTGGTTCACGTGTTGTATGGCAGCCTGGCAGTGTTGTCATTACCGGCTATCTGGGTGTATACTCGGGGGGCAATCGATCGGCGGGCCTCATTGATTTGGGCCATTGCCGGTTTATTTATGTTTGGTTTAACCCTGCGCGCCATAGGTACCGCTACATAACTGTGTCAAAAAAAATCTACCTGATTCGCCACGGACAATCAGAAGCAAATGCAGAAGGCCGGGTTCAGGGCTGGCTCGACTCTCCCTTGAGCCGGTTGGGGCATCGGCAGGCCCACTCCCTGGCCCGGCGTTTGAAAACCGTTGAACCTGCCTTTTTTGCCCTCTTCTCCAGCCCCCTGCAGCGAGCCGCTCAAACCGCCCACATTTTGGCCGCCTCTTTGCAATGTCCGCTTCATTTTGAAGACGACCTGCGCGAATACAACATGGGGCCGATTACCGGCCTGACGTACGCCGAAATCAAAGAACAGTTTCCGAACCGCCACCGGGCCTTTGAGCAGAACGAGCCTCTGCCTCACCTGCCCGGCGCTGAAACGGAATCGGTTTTTGGAGGGCGGGTACAAAACTGTATGGCCCAAATTGTCGGCCGTATTCCCCACGGAGACGCGGCCGTTGTAGTGGCCCACGGTGGCACCCTGAACGCCATCCTGCGCGGCTGGCTGGGGCTGGATAATCATCGTCGCCGCCCCTTTTCGTTTGGTAACGCCTCTATCAGCGTTGTCACCGTAAAACCCACGCACATCCGCCTTCTGCATCTTAATGATGTTTGTCATCTTGAAAATATGGTAACCAGCGAGGATCTCGGATGATTAAAGGTAAACGAATTTTTCTGCGAGCCGTCACCCCGGATGACCTGCCCCGCTACGTAACCTGGCTCAACGACGCGGACGTAGCCTGGCATCTCAAAACATTGCCCCCTTTTAACCTGGATGACGAAACTGACTGGTACAACCGGCAGCGTAACGATCCGCGTCAACTGAATCTGGCTATTGTACTCAACAATAATCGAAAACATATCGGTTCTGTCAGCCTATTGAACATTAACCAACGTGACCAAAATGCTGAACTGGGGATTGTCATCGGCGACAATATCCACTGGGGGCAGGGGTACGGGCAAGAAGCCATTACCCTGCTGCTTGACTACAGCTTTTCACAATTGAATTTACATCGGATATATTTACGGGTTGATGCCAGCCATCAGGCTGGTATTCGTTGTTATACCAACTGCGGATTCAAAGAAGAAGGACGCATGCGACAATCAACCTACCATCACGGGCAATTCGAGGATCAGTTATTAATGAGTGTTCTTCGCCCGGATTACCTGAGAGGAGAAAGTGATTAAACCATGTATGGAGAGATAGCGCTTTTTAGCGGGAACGGCAACCGTCCCCTGGCCCAGGAAATCAGTCAGGCCCTGGCCGTGCCGCTTTGCCCGGCCGATATATTCCGGTTTTCCAACCAAAACATATTTTGCCGGCTTAAATCCAGCGTGCGCGGCAAAGATGTTTTTATCATCCAGCCCATCGCTGTTTCTTTTGATGATGATGGCGTCATGTCTACCGTCAACGATAATTTGATGGAACTTTTGATTATGATTGACACCGCCAAGCGAGATTCTGCCGGACGCATTACCGCGGTGGTATCTTACTACGGCTACGGCCGCACCGATAAAAAAGACCAGCCCCGGGTGCCGATTTCCGCCCGACTGGTGGCCGACCTGCTCACCACGGCCGGGGCCGACCGTTTTTTGACCCTCGACCTGCATGCCGGCCAAATTCAGGGCTTTTTTAATATTCCTGTTGACGAAATTACCGCCTTCTACCTGCTCAGCGATTATATTCGCCGGAAAAATATCCCCAATGCCGTAGTCGTCGCCGGTGATATTGGCGCTACCAAACGTTCCCGTAACTTTGCCGTGGCCCTGAATATGCCGTTGGCGGTCATTGAAAAGCGGCGCATCCAGCAATCTGATGGCAGCAGCGCCGAAGTGCTGAACGTCATCGGTGATGTCAACGATAAAAATTGTATCATCTTTGATGATGAAATAGATACCGCCGGTACGATGGTTCATGCGATGACGTATCTCAAAGATGAAGGGGCAGAAGATATTTACGCCTGTGCCACGCATGGGGTTTTATCCGGCCCGGCTACCGACCGCCTGGCCAACGCTCCGGTAAAAGAAGTGGTTATTACCAACACCATTGACCAGCCGGCCCATAAACGGATTGACAAACTGGTCACGCTATCGGTGGCGCCGCTGCTGGCCGAAGTAATCCGCCGCATCCATTTGGGTATTTCGGTGGGTGAGTTGTTTAACGAGTAATCCTCTTCCGTCCCACAAAATCCAACTGGTGAGCGATATAAACCAATTCGCCGCGCTCAATCTGGGCGCGGCGTTTTTCTATCCAAGCGGCAAATCGGCCCGGCTCCAAATCAGGGTGATGTTTTAAAGCGCGGTCAATAGTATTGACGATAAAATGCAAAAAGTAAGCCTCATCCTGCGGATAGATACCTCCCCGCGCAAAAACAACCCAGTCCGAACTGCCCGCCGCCAGAATCTCCGCCCCGGCCTTTTTCAGGCCGGCGAACAACTGTCGCCCGGTCCGGCTGTGACCGGCCGGCTGGCCCTTGACCCGTCGTTCATCCATCGTTTGGTGGTACAGAGCCATAATCTGCGCATCAAAGACCGAATCAATCGTCGGTTCCAGAATCGTCAGCCCGTCGAAGTTGAGGCTGAAAT
>Ga0180430_10002400_pt1 | contig 16991 bp, 9 predicted proteins | sample SS_ome_9_FD_132999 | JGI IMG/M metagenome (GOLD analysis project Ga0180430, IMG submission 132999) | Hypersaline lake sediment archaeal communities from the Salton Sea, California, USA - SS_1_S_2 metaG | ecosystem: Environmental > Aquatic > Non-marine Saline and Alkaline > Hypersaline > Sediment... | reverse complement strand
TAGCAGTGTTTCATGTCCCCAGGATGTCCTGATGGCTTTTCTGTCAGATAGGGAGAGGCCCAGTGCGTTGGCGGCTGTTCGCTCTTTGCTTGCGGAATTGTTGAGGACTAGTAGGAGGTTGGACTTTTCTCGAGGGAACGAGAAGGAGAAGGATGGGATTGCGTTGATCAAAACCGCCCGAAACTTTGGATGCGCGTTTAGCATCATTCAGTAGCTTGATCCTGATAACGGGTGGTACTATCAGGTCGCGCAGCAAAACAATCTTACAGATTGGGAATCACATTCTGTGATCTCCACCCCGGCTGCAATAATGTAGACTACCCGCCGGGTGACTTTGCCGGCACCGTCAAGAGCCTGTCCGGTATCGGTTGATCAGGAGGAGAAAACCATGAAGCTTTACGGCGTCCTATTGTTCCTCTTCGTCGCGATTCCAGTAGATTTTGCCGTCGGCCAGAATTCTAAAATCCCGGCAAGGCAACTGACCCTGCCTCAGGATATGGAGAAGCCTTCGCTTTCGATATCCAAGGAGGCGTTTTTTGGCGAAGTTTCGAAAAAGAGCACTCTCCTTGAGGTGATCCTCAACAAGGATGGATCGCTCATCGGTTTTGAAAAGAGAACGCTGGCTGGGTTTCACGCCAAGCGGTACGAGGGCCACGCGGACTTCCGGCGCCTCTTCCATTTTGCCGCGAACTTGGGGAAAAGGGAGGTGGTGTCGAACGGGAAGTCCAACGACTCGCTGGCGGACTTGGATCTTGTGGTCTATGCGTCTTCCAAAATCCCGCTCAGCCACTTCCAGAAGATGATGCATGTTGCCTGCGAGGACGGAATCGGAATTTACCGATACCACATCGGCGTTCAGGACAAGGAGACAAAAAAGAAGGGAATCCTCACATACCACATTCCTCTGGTGTTCGTTAAAAGCGACGATCCCGACCAAAAGGATTTTCTCTCCAACGACTACTGCGTCACCCTGTACGCTTGGCCGAAAGGATGCCAGTACAAGTTTGCGAAACCAAAAGGGGAGGCGGAATATTTTGATTCCCTCGCCGAACTGGGGAAGCGGATCGACGTCCTGAAGAAGGAACACCCCGAGGCCCGGTTTCGGTTTACTCTGGGCGGAATACCTCTTGATGCTCCCATGGAAAAAGAGGAGTCTCCCACCGTGCAAGATCTGGTAGACCTGATGACACTCCTTGCTTCGAAGGGGGCGGACCTAAAGTGCAGGAAGGCCAAGGTTGTTGAATACCTGGAGATCCTCGAAGAAGAAAAGTAAGGCCCAATGGCCATATTTCCCCGCCCCCCTTTTGCCTTATCACAAAGCCTGCGCCACGCTGGACCGCGTCAGATGCTATTGGGCCTTCTTGGAGTTCGTCGGAGCGCATAGGCGGGAGTGTCTACTGCGGCGGAAAACGGAAACTGATCACCCAGATCGCGCGGGCCTCGGCGATCTCGAGGGAGCGGTCCGTGCAAGGTGTGGTTTGGGCGGCTGATCAGCGACACTCATCGCCCAAAAGCGCCTTGATCTCGGCCGATCGCGCGCTCAGGGGGGTGGGGTGGGTTGAGAAACCGGTGGAATACTTCTGGCTAATCGCCCAAATGGGGTTTCTTTTTTTTATCCGCCAGGTTCATGGTGATCCCCCTGACGAGTCCGAGGCACTATCCGCCGTACAATGGCGCTGTGGAAAAAGCCCAGTCCGAGGTGAAGCACGGAATCCGCGGCCTGCGATCTGAACCACTTGCCCCGGAGGGTGCTAAAGGGCAAAACGTCCTGTCAGGTTTTCTTCTCGGAGAAAGGAGGTGCTAAGTTTTCGAAACGCCAGAGGCGTGAGATCCTTGACTGGATCAAGGATCTGTCCTGTGCGATACTGTCCCAACTAGGGAAGGGCGGCAAGCGAGCCGCTCAGACAGCATGGAGACTGGCAGTGGAATCCTGTCTCCACATCAACGGGTCTATCGAAGTGTCCGTGAATGGAAAAGTGTTACCCATTTTTCCGCCGAATTTGTCTCATTAACTCCCGGGCGCAACAGCTGTTAAAAAAAAACGCAATCACTGTGAGGAGAAAGTAGTTATGCATCATCCACCAAGGAAAAGGATCTCGAGACTCCATTTCGTCCTGGTGTGTGCAGCCCTTGCGCTCACAGTCGCGGCCTATTCGCCTCTTGCCGCGGGCCAGAATCCCATCTTCGAAGACGCCGTCTTACCCAACTCGGGAGGGCCCGGCAACAACGCGGGCAGCGCGGTCGCCGTCTGGGGCGACGTGGCCATCGTCGGCGCCCAGGACGAGGATGACCTCGGCAACTATTCCGGCTCAGCCTACATCTTCCGCTACGATCCGGGCAGCGGCACCTGGTCAGAGGAACAAGAGCTCCACGCCTCTGACGGCGCAGCGGGCGACCATTTCGGAAAGTCGGTCGCGCTCTACGAGGACGTGGCCATCGTGGGCGCTCCCTATCACGACGACCTCTACAGCAGTACCGGAGCCGTCTACATCTTCCGCTACGACCCCGGCAGCGGAACATGGATCCAGGAAGAGAAAATCGTCGCCGCCGACCAATCGCCATCCGACTGCTTCGGATGGGCGGTCGCCATTCACGGCGACGTCGTTCTGGTGGGTATGCCCAATGACTACGTTTCCTTCGTTCACGGCGGAACTGCTCACTTCTATCGCCACAATGCGGGATCGGGCAACTGGGATCATGAAGACTCTGTCCAGGCGCAGTACCCCGAGGATGGCGCGGACTTCGGTAAAGCCGTCGCGCTCTATGGCGACACGGCCTTGATCGGTTCTCCCTATGAGGATGGGCCGGGCAACGATTCGGGCGCGGCTTTCTTTTTCAGCTACAACTCCTCGACGCAGACATGGACGCAGGACGCCAAGTGCCAGGCCTCCGACGCGGCCAGCGGTGATCAGTTCGGATACAGCGTCTCGCTCCACGGCGGTGTGGCCCTGGTGGGCGCGCACAAGGTCGACGGACCAGGGGGATTTGATACGGGCGCGGCTTACGTTTATTACGACATCGGTTACTGGTACGAGGCGCTCAAGTTCACCGATCCCGACGGGGACGACTACGATTACTTCGGCGAATCGGTCTCAATCTACGACAACAAGGCCGTGATCGGAGCGGCCGGCAAGCAACTCAGCTCCCAGAAATCGGGAACCGCCTTCGTGTACTACTACTTCGACACCACCGAGAACTGGGCGGAACAGTACCAGCTCCGCTCCTCGGCCACTTACTGCACCGCCCTCGGCCAGTCGGTTTCGATCCACGAGGAGAGAATCGTGGCCGGCGTCTATGAGGAAGCCCTGGTCTACGACAGCCTCGAGGCTGATCCGATCTATCTCGACGTCGACTGCAACGGGGACGACGGTCCGCTCACTCTTTCACAATGGGACATTGCCGATCTGACCATCGCCCTCCATCCCGGGGATTCTCTCGGAGTACGCCACGACTGGTGGATCGCGGCATGGAAGCAAGGAGGAAACGTCTATTCGTGGATTTACGGTCCTAATCCGTATTGGAGACAAGGTCGCAGGCGCACATACGTGGGTCCCTTGATTGCCCTCAAGAGCTACACTTTCCACTATGGATTCATACCCATAGGAACGTGGGAGATCGAGTTCACTCTCGACGATGACGACAACACCTACCAAGGAACCCACACCGACTCGATCGAAATATCGGTCACCACCTGAGAGTGACCTAGTCCTTTTCGACTTCGACGGGGTAATCGCTGATTCGGAACCCTACTTTTTCGAGAGCGACAGCCGCGGTTTCGCCAAGAGAGGTCACACAATCGACTGCGAGGAGTAATGGGAGTACTGGACCAGCCGCGGCGTGGGAGTGGCCGGCGAAATCAAACGGCACAAACTTCCCTTCACCGGTGAGGATGCGGCCGCTATTTTTGCCGAACGGCGTATTGCGTACAGCGCCTTTTGTCGGGGGGGGAAGGTCCAGCTCTTCGACGGGATGATGGACGCCGTCGAAACACTCGTCAAGGGTGGTACACCGTGCGCCATCGCGTCCAACTCTTTCACCGACGACATCCATGCCATCCTCGAGCACGCGGGATATCCTGATCCACCGTGCGCAGTGGTAGGGCGGCTAAAAGGCCTTGCCACCAAGCCTGCAGCAGACTTCTTCATCTACTCGGCGGGACGCCTCAATGTGGAGCCGGCCCGATGCCTCGTCGTCAGGGAATGGAGCGCGTGAACGGCTGATCAATGACAGTAGGTCAGCGTGTATCCCGACGTGGAGTCCGCGTCGATATCAGTGGTTGCATTTAATCCCGTGTAATAGAGGTAGGCGTACGCGCTGTTCGTCAACCACACGGCACGCGCTGAGGGATCCCAGGCGCTGATCTTGTTGTAGGACATCTCGAACCAGGAGATCGCGTTGAGTTCCACTCCGTCGCCGCTTTCCGAGTAGATTTCGCACCGCTCGAGAACACCGCCGAAGGAACCGGAATAGTAAACCGCGTCGCCGCCGCCTGCCGCTTCGATCTCGCAGTCGTGAATAGTGAGCCAGTTGACATCGATCACATTGATTGCCGGCTCTAGGCTGTCTTCGCCTTCGAGCAGAGAATCGTACACATCGATGCCCGACTCGGTCGACCCACTGCCCTGGATGTCCATGGCAAGAGTGTAACCGAAGACTTCGCACCCTGCGATTTCCACGTCAGCATAGTCACCGATTTGAGCCGCGCACGCCGCGTCGAGCGCCGACTCGATGTCCGTGCGGACCACGATCATCTCAAACTCCTGATCCATCCCGTAACCGGAACCCACCATTCCGATCGCCGGTGTCGCCTGTGACGCATCGGCGTAGATGAGGCAGTTCTCGATGTAGAGATCGCTGTGGGCATTTGTGCCGGTGTATGTGAGCCCAGCCACGGCACGACCGATCACGCCGATCCCCACGAGAGCGAACTCGGTGAGGGTCGGACCGCTTGGGGCCGCGGCCTTGAGGGCGGGCTCGTTGGTACCCGTGGCGCCAACGATCAAGGTCGCCATCGGTCCTGCATCGCCGATCACGACCGTGTTCTCGGGAAAATTGTAGTTGCCCACGTAGATCCCGGGTTGCAGCACAAGATAGGACCACTGCCGCGAGCCGGCCTTGCCGTCCCACTTCTTTCGGGAACAGAAGGAGAAAGCCTCTTGGAGATCATCAAAGCCGACTCCCTCTGGAAATACAGTAATCGGGTGGTCGGTGCTGATGGTCACGGTCCTGTTGAAGCGAGCCAGATCGCGGGCGATCTTTTTGCCCATGGTGTGGCTCTTACGGGAGGAGGGTTTCGGAAAACCAGGGGGCGGTTTCTGAATCGATGTCCCCGCGCGGGATGGTTCTGACTGTTCGTCCCGGGCCGAAGCAATGGGCGTCATTGCGAGGTTAAACATCACCACGAGCAATGCGGCGAGCAGATTCCGTGAGAGAGTTTGACGGCACATATCATTCTCCTTGTTCTGTGATCCTGATCGTGTTCCTGGATCGATTCCCATAAGAATTTCTGCTTTGTTTTTTTAATACTCACAATTATCCATGGATCATCAAAGAAATACACCGCGCGGGCTGTGCAGACCAAGCCACATCAATATTTGGGTTTATTCTGGACAGCTTAAATTGATTTGATTACTGTCATCTTAATCTAGGGCAACATAATCAATTAATAGATTTTTATTTTTTCGGCTACGGAAAATCTTCGGCCAAGGAGGTTGCGCCATGCGCTATTCACTCATCATCACGCTCGTTCTGTTTCTTCCCGCACTCGGTTTCAGCGCCACAATCTATGTTCCCGACGCGCCTTATACGACGATCCAGTCCGCCATCAACGCGGCCTCGAGTGGTGACACGATCATCGTCCGGTCCGACACGGTGAACGGCGGACCATATAAAGAAAACATCGTCTTACCCAATATAGACATCACCGTGGTCAGCGAATCAGGTGCCGCGCTAACCACGATCGACGGTAGGCAGCTGGGAAGCGTGGTGATGTACGGAACCAGCGCGTCAAGCGCATCGATTCTCGACGGATTCACCATCACGAATGGAAGCGCCACGAACGGGGGCGGCATCGACTGCAGCTCGTCCTCTCCCACTCTTCAAAACCTGACCATCGTCAGCAATTCAGCCAATAGTGGAGGCGGGATCTATGTAAACGGCGGAACGCCCACGATCACAGGCAGCACCTTTTCATCAAACCAGGCGAGCAGTCTCGGCGGCGCCATTTGCTCCTATTCCGGCGGTTTGAACGTGACGGACTGCGAGTTCTATGGCAACGACGGCGGAGGCTACGGAGGGGCGATCTACTACCAGGGGGCTTCGCTCACACTCGAAAGCTGTTCGATTTACGATAACGAGTGCAACAACTGGGGAGGCGGTGTCTGCGGCTACAGCGCGTCGTCCCTACCCACAACAGTGAAGAAATGCTACATCTACGACAATTCCGGTTCCTACGGGGGTGGATTGTATTTTGAAAACCTGGGCGACATCCTCCTCGTCAACAACATGATCCATGGGAACTCGGCTTCGTACGGCGGTGGTCTCTATCTAGAAAACAGCACGTCGTCGAGACTCACGAACAACACCTTGTCACTGAATAGAGCCAGCTCTCAAGGAGGCGGGATCTACTGCCACGGATCGGAGAGCCCGGAAATCTACAACTCGATCCTCTGGGACAATGCTGCTCCCACGGGGCCGGAGATCTATCCCGGTTCCGGAACACCTACGGTCGACTACTGCGATATCGAAGGCTCGTCGAGCGAATCGTCGTGGACCTGGCTGGGTGAGAACTGCAAGGACGCCAATCCTTACTTCTACCAGGCCAATGAAAACGATTTCCGGATCGTGGCCATTTCGCCCTGCAAGGAAGCAGGCAGCAACATCGCACCGTCGGTCCCGGATAAAGACATCGAGGGCGATGATCGGCCCTTTTCCGACAAGGTCGACATGGGGGCGGACGAATGGACCACGCAGCTCGGAATCGGGGAGCCCCGCACCTACACGGTTCCCGGTGATTACGCAACCATACAGGCTGCGATCGATGGTGCCTACCCCACGGACACAATAAACGTCACCGCCTCCCCCGTGGGCTTCACGAACATCGACTTCAAGGGCCGGGCCGTGACGATACAGAACGCCACCGATGCAGCGATCACACTCAACGGAGGCCAGGCAGGAAGCGTGGTGACTTTCGATAAGGGTGAGGGAGCCGACTCCGTGCTCGACGGTTTCACGATCACGAACGGGAGAGCCGCGAACGGCGGCGGCATCCACTGCAACAACAGCTCCTCTCCGACCCTCCTGAATCTGATCATCAACAACAACTCAGCCACATCATACGGAGGCGGCATCTACTGCAGGATTGGCGACCTGAGCCTCGATGGTTTCGAGATCACGAACAACACGGCGAGCGACCATGGCGGTGGGATCTACATGAACAACAGCACGCTCACCGTCACGGGCAGCACTTTCTCGACGAATGAGACGACGAGCGGTCGCGGAGGAGGGATCTACCTCTATTCGGGGAGTCTCGATCTTTCTTCGAGCCAGCTCAATGCGAACGAGGCGGGCAACTGGGGCGGAGCTATTTGCACCGATTACGGTGCTTTGAACGTGACGGGCTGCGATCTCTATGGGAACGATGGCGGAGGCTATGGCGGGGCGATCTACTACCAATACGGGGGAGCTTCGCTCACTCTCGAAAGATGTTCGATTTACAATAACGAGTGCATCAACTGGGGAGGCGGTGTTTGCGGATACAGCGCGTCGTCCTCCCCCACGACAGTGAAAAGATGCTCCATCTACGACAATTCCGGCTCCCATGGCGGCGGGCTTTATTTTCAAAGCCTTGGCACTGTCCTCCTCGTGAACAATCTGATCCACGGGAACTCGGCTTGGTACGGCGGCGGTCTCTATCTGAAAACCAACGCATCGTCGACTCTCACGAACAACACCTTCTCTCTGAACAGCGCCAGTAGTTACGGAGGCGGGATCTACTGCTACGGATCGGGAAGCCCGGTGATCACCAACTCGATCCTCTGGGGCGATACCGCTCCCGACGGTCCGGAGATCTACCCTGAGGCTGGAACACCCACGATCACCTACTGCGACATCCAGGGCGGCACGGGACAAACCTGGTTCGATCCAGTCACCTGCATCGATGAGGATCCGGACTTCGCCAATCCCGGAGCTGACGACTTTCACCTGACCACGCCCTCGCCTTGCGTCGACGTCGGAAACGATTCCGACCCGAACCTCCCGGACAAAGATTTCGAGGGCGAACCGCGGAGGTGGGACGGTGACAACAACGGCTCTATCGTGGTCGACATGGGCGCAGACGAGCACAACAATCCCGACCTCGTGGAGTTTGTCTACATCAAGGCGGCCGGCCTTGGCAACACGGTTATCGTGGGTTGGGAGACCGCCTCCGAGGTCGACACGGCCGGCTTCCACATCTGGCGTGCGGACAAGCGCAACCCTGAGGAGAGCGACTTCGTGCGGATCACGGGCCAGCTCATCCCGGCCGAGGGAGGCCCGTCACAGGGCAAAATTTATTCGTTCATCGACCTTAACGTAGAAAACGGCCACCCCTACCGCTACAAGCTGGAAGATGTGGATCTCAACGGTGAGAGCCGCTTCAGCGATCCGGTGATGGTGCGGTGGTGGATGCCTGGACTGTTGCATCGTTAAGAGCGTAATTAGTCCATGGCGCACCCCGCGGAACCAGGCAATCATCTGGTTCAAACAAAAGGGGTGCGCCAATGGATTTGGAAAACCAGGAACAATCGGAAAGCCTGATCTTCAACGAGGTCCAGCTTCTGCTCGCCGAGAAGCGCACCTCGCAAGCCGCGATGCGCACGGGGATCGCGGTCTTCGCCCTGCGCCTCTCGGTGATGAGCGTCTTGATCGCCGCCTTGATCTCGGCCGATCGCGCGCTCAGGGGGGTTGGGTGGTTTGTGAATCGAGTGGGATACGTCCGACCAAACGCCAAAACGGGATTTCTTTTTCTTATCCGCGCCGTTTCACCACGACGCGCAGATAGGTACGCTGCCCGGGCGGAAGAATCACCTTTTTCTCCACCGGAATGCACCCGTTGGGCTCCACGCGGATCAGCACCTTGCCCGTCGGCAGGCCGAAGAAGAGCCGCCGATTCCGCGACAGCTCGCGGTTGTCCTCCACGATATTCCCGAGCTGCTTGCCGTCGCAGTAAACGAAGGGGCGATGGACCGGCCCCCCGGCGTCATCGAAGACCTCGAGGTCGAGATAACCGGATGGCGTGAGCCGAAGATGGCCCAGATCGACGATCGCACCCTCGTCGATATCGAACTCGTCCGAAAGGTAGCGCTTGTAGCCCGGCACCCAGGCGCCGGCATAATAGCGCACCTCGAGGTCGGTCACGCGAGGGAGAAGGTCGTCTCGGGCTATCGACAGGTCCGTGATGCTTCCGCGGGCGATGGTGAACCGCTCCTGGCCCTCGCCCAGATCGTCGATGTCGAAACGCAAGAGGTAGTCGCCCGTCTCCAGGCGGCGAGTCTGGGTCTCGCCCGGATCTCTTCCCGGCCAGGTAATATCGTGCTTTCGGCCCGACGCCGCGTGGGCGTCGACGTTGATCGATTTGCGCTCCTCGGCGCAAAAGCCCGTCAGCCGGAGGTGGAGCTCGCCCGTGGCGTGCACGATTATCTTGATGCCGTCGATTTGTGATCCGTCGGTCACCTTGATGCGGTAAACCGGATCGGCAAACGAGTAGGCCAGCCGGTAGGATCCCGCGGGCATGGAGGAAAAACAGAACGTGCCGTCCGCGCTGCTGACCTCCGCCGATTGCCGCTCCAGCTCTTCGTCGTAGGGCCAGGCGCTCACCGACGTCCCGGTGACGGCCAGCTGGGCGCCGGCCAGCGGAAGGCCCGTCGTCTCGTCGATCACCACGCCGCTCACCGTTCCGCCGGTGCAGGTGAGGCGGATGTCCCGCGCGACGCGGCCGGGCTCGAGGAACTCGAAGTCCCCGCCTTTCAGGGCGCGCCTCTCGGAGGAGACGTAGACGGCCGCGGTGAATTCCCCGGGAGAGAGCTTTCGAAACTCGAACCGCCCCTCGTCGTCGGTGCGCGTCTGGCCCAATGTCTGGGCGCCCGGCCCCCGGTTTGGAGCCTTGGCTCGAGTCAGCGTGATGCGCGTGTCGGGGAGAGGTTCGCCGTCGAGGCCAAAAAGCGTTCCGTGCCAGATGACCTGCCCCGGAAGCGGGCCGAAGTCGACGCGCACGTCGCCGTCGACGATCTCGGCCTCCTTTTCTTCTTTGGTGAATCGAACGGGCTCCGGGTACCGGTAGTCGAGATCGGAGGCATTGAGAGTGACCGTCCCGGGCCGCGCGGGGCAGGTGCGATAGCGGCCTTTCTCGTCGCTGTAGGCGGGCCGCCGCAGCGCCTGCATGTACTCTCCGAGATAGACGCAGATCCCGGCCGCCGGACGGCCCGCGTCGTCGCGAATCTCGCCGTGGACGCGAAAACCTTTCTCGAGGCGGAACTCGACCGGTTCACCGCTCTCGGGTTTGATCCAGGTGGTGGCCACCGCGTAGTCGGGATGGGCCGCGCCGGCGAGGACGTGGTCGGGCATGCCGTAGTTGGGTTCGAGCTTGACGCCGCCCACCTCGAACCGGCCGTCGGCATCGGTGGTGGCGATGTTGCTCCCCTCGGGAAAGCCCGAGGGCAGGATGTGATAAAAGCTGGTGAAGCGCATCACCCCGGCCACGGCGCCGGGTACGGGTTTTCCGGTCTCGTCGTCCACCACGCGTCCCTTGATGCGCATTCCGGGATCGAGGGTGATCTTGATGTTTTCGAGCCCCCTTTCGGGCGGAACGTCGAAGCGGCGGCGCTCGCAAGGAGAGTGGTCGACGGAGTGGACGGTGAGCCTGTAATTGTCCCAGGGCTCCAGGGTGAAGGCGAAACGGCCGCCGTCGTCTTCGACCTTTTCGTCGATAACATTTTCGGTGCGTTTCTGGCCGCGCTTTTCGAGGAGTATGCGGAAGGATGTGATTGGATCGCCGGTTTTCGCGTCCGTCACGCGACCGCCAAAGGGGACGACGGCGGCGAGGATCGGCGTGCGATCGGAGGTGTTCGCGGCGTCCGTCATCGGATCGCCGGTTTCGGAGACCTCAACGGCGCAGTGGGAAAGGTCGGTGGATTCTTTTTGGGCGGGAGGTGCGTCCGCGCTTTGAATGGGTCGTGCTTCCGTTCCGCCGTCGAGAGGGTTTTCGGTCTCGCCGTCCGGACCTGTCATCAAAAGGATGATCGAAATCACGATGACTGCAATGGCGGCTGTCACGATGAGCCGGATCTGGTGTTTTTGACGACCTGCCATTTTTCCTCTCCACGGTGAGGATCTGTCTGCCGCTGTCGCGGAGCAGCAGGCCGACGAATGGTTCCCAGGTTAACGAGTATAGAGGTTGGGACGGGAGATCGCCAGACGTAGTTTGAATAGGCCGATCGGGACTTTTCATCGCCCGAGATTGCAAATCAGATCGGTCGGATCGAACGCCCACGTGGCGCCCACAAACCCGGTGATGAACGAGCTGCCCGGAACAGAGGTCGACGAACTGTCGATGGCGAGGCAGTACTGGTACGCAACGTGGGGGAGCCTGAAGCCGATCCAGGTCGTAGCCCGGAAAATTGTCGGGAGAAGGATCCGTCCAGATGAAAAACTCCGAATCGGTGCCCACCGACGCCGGGAATGTCATAGATCGGCTCGCTGTCATAAAAGGTGGTCCAGCCATTATTCCAGAACGGGCTCGAGACAGAGCCCTAGCTGTACCTTGTGCCGAAATCGGCGTGATCATGATCGGTCCCCATCACGATTGGCCGGTTTTGTTCGCCAACGATAAACCGAACAGAAAAAAAAATGCCACTCTGGTCTCCTCATGCGATCAGGGAGTCTCCCCACGAATGAATCGAGAGGTCTTGCAATTGAAGACCTATCGGTGTATATTGATACGTGTTCTTGAATAATGGCTCGACGACCACGTAAGGGGTGAGAGAGATGAGAACTTCCCGGACAGTCGCGGTCTTGGCGGCGATTCTGGCCATCCTGATTGTCTGCCCGTTGACGCGGGGTCAGACTCATGTCGGTCCCGTGACCGACATGGACGCCCGGGATGTCACCGTGGTCGTGGACGTCTTTTCGCCCCAAAACGGTCTTTCCGTCCTCCCGGGAGAGCAGATCGACTGGATGATCACTGCGCGCGTGAAAAAGATCGGCAACAAGGGTCTGGCCATGATTGCCGTCGACCTGATGCAGCATCCCGATAATCCCCAGTTCTTCGACCTCCCTCGGGCGGACGAGACGCCCTTGGGTATGGAAGGATTCGACCGTCCCCGAGGGTTCACCAACCCGGACCGGGAGGACCCGTGGGGATCGGGCTACGGCGGGACGCCGATCGGCAGGAAGGGGACTCGAAATCTGAAACAGATCGGCGGCGCTCAGAACACTCTCGGCGCCAGGCCACGATGGCTGGGTCCCCGCAACGATATCCATATCGGTCAGGACTACGTCGTCGATGCGGGAGTCGGCCATCAACCGGGCGGTCAGATCATCGCCAAGGGCTCATTCCCGGCGCCTATTTTGGAAGGGACCTATCTTTTTTGCCTCGAATCAGCCGTGGCCAACGTCTTGACCGAGATCAAGGCGCCGCCTTTCGAATCGTACGTTGAGCCTGCGCCGGTGGCTCTCCGGAAAGGGGATTTCGGATTTCATGTCGACGGTGACAGGTCCCTCCCCTCAGGTCCGAAAAGGGGCGATTCGGCCGGACGCGACGCAACCTGGCCGAGGTGGACCAACGTCATTCTGCCTCCCGACGGCGCGGTGATGAACCGCACCCACCTGCAGTTCCGGTGGCCGCCCTTCGAAGATCAGCCCGCGGAATACACGCTGTGGATTGCGGAGCAAACCGACGGCGATTCGGGAGACGGAACTCGTCAGTTCCTTTTCTTCGAGACCGACGGATCCGAACCGCGTACTGTCGTCACGAGCGGCCTCGAGTTCGGCAAGTCTTACAAATGGTGCGTCACCGACGGCACGGTTCCCTCCGGCGACGAGACGATCCGCTATTTCAGCACCGAGGAGATTCCGGCGACCTTTCCCGAGATCATCATTACCCGCCCGCCGGGCGGCGGACCTCTCGAACCGGGCCTGACCCTCTTCAACCTTTTCGAGTACCAGAACGACATCGTCGTCGTCGACGAACTCGGGAAGGTCGTTTATTTCATGAACACGCCCGGAACGTCCGTCGGCGACATCGATCTGCTGCCCAACGGCCTCTACCGTTTCATAGGAAACAAGCTCCGCGAGATCACGCTCGACGGCGCGGTCCTGTGGGCCAGCCCGGACGGTTACTTTCTCCATCACGACTCGTCCCCGATGCCGAGCGGGAACCTCATGACGCTCCACGATGATTATCAGTTGTTCGGGGGGCAGCTCTATATCGGCAACACGATCATCGAGTTCGATCGCCATACGAGGGAGGAGGTCTGGACGTGGAGCACCTTTAACCACTATTCGCTCGAAATCGGCGGCCCGCTTCCCGATTACGTCCACGGAAACGATGCGTTTTATCATGAGCCCGACGGATGCGTTTATTTTTCGAGCCGCCACTTCGCCCGTATCTCGCGGATCGACTACAAGACCGGCTCGATCGTTTACAACATGGGCTACGAGTGGCCGGACGGCTCCACCCACTTCGGACACAACCTCTTCACGTACCAGCACGCGCCGGAGGTACTCCCCAACGGCAACATGATGGTTTATGACAACGGCAATTACCGCCTGCCCATGAGCGATCCGCGCCAGACCAAGGCGATCGAGCTCGCCTTCGACGATCCGCTCAACCCGACGAGCGCCGATATCGTCTGGGAATACGCCTTGACCCACGACGACGGCAGCGAGATGTTCTGCTCCTTCTGGGGCGACGCAGACAGGCTGCCCGGCGGCAACACCCTCATCACGGGCGGCGACTACGTCACGATCTTCGAGGTCGACGCCAACGCAGACCTCGTATGGAAACTGAGGCTCGAGGGGGGTTCTTTCGGCAAAGGCGATTCGAGCGGCGACGGAGCCAGGGGAATCTACCGCGCCGAACGCATTACCGAACTCATCGTCGATTCTCCCTGCGACTCCGATGGCGACTGGGATATCGACCTCGTCGACTTCGCCGAGTTCCAGATCGGCTCGACGGTCCCCGAACCGGTCGAATTTCCCTACACGCTGAGCGATTTCGACAGGGACGGCGACATCGACAAGGAGGACATCCACAGTTTCGTCTTCTGGATGACCGGGCCGGGCTAAAAGCCCCGAGAGTCGAACTCCCGAGGCTTTTTGAGCCGGTCTGCTCTCCGCCTGACGATCACAGTCCGCCTGACACGCACGGCATGAATCATTCCTTGACCAGTCGAAAGCCGATACTGATGGCTTGACGGCCGGGGACATAGCTCATGCGGTTCGCGGTTCTGAGGGAATTCTCGTCAAGATGCCACGCACCCCCGCGCAGGACACGCTCAGTCCCCGATGAGGGGCCTGTCGGATTGTGGTCGACTCCCATGAGAAGGCAATAACTGTAGTAATTTTCATCGTACCAGTCGTTGCACCACTCCCATACGTTGCCAGCCATGTCGTAGAGGCCGTACCCGTTGGCAACGTCCTCGCCCGAGGGCACCTGATCGCCGCAATAATATTCGACCGGAGTCGTTTGGGGCGGGCTCGTCTCGTAGGGATCGCCCGAATTCGCATAATTCGCCTTTGACCCATCGGCGATGTCGCCCCAGGGATAACGGAAGTAAGGATTATGCTCCGCTCCGCGGGCGGCCCTTTCCCATTCCGCTTCCGTCGGCAGGCGATAACCGCCCGCACCGAAGTGGCACTCCCAGGTGGTGAGGTCGTAGCAAGGATTCAAGCCGGCCCTGATGCTCCGCCAGTTTGCATAGGCCGCCGCGCCGTACCAGGTCACGGTCACCATGGGGTGATCGAGCTTGCCCCGTGTGACATCAAAGACGCCGTTTTCCCAGGTGATCCGGCTCTCTTGGTTACTCGAAGCCGTCGCGCAAAACGCTTCGGTGTCGTTCTTCTTGTACACCACGCCTCCGATTACTTCGATCTGCCCCACGTGATAGACGTAGTTCAGAAAGTCGCAATATTGCTGGTTGGTCACCTCGTGGATGTCCATGAGGAAGGCGTCGACCTCCACATTGTGAAGGGGGGTCGCATCGGTCATTCCGTCATGGTGATCGCCCATCTGGTAATCCCCTTCAGGGATCATGACCATTCCCGACGGCGCGTATTCGCGGACCTCCATGACAAACAGATTCGACAGGTCGCCTTCGATCACGGCCTGAATGTACAGGTTATAGGGCCTGGAAATCATGGGTAAGGTGGCGGGGATTTCAATAACGCCGCTCGGCGGAAAGGTGCCCAGCGATTTATGCAAAAAGATTGAGTCGATGTAAAGATCACCAAAAAACAGGAGCTCCAGCGGAGGGCACCGCAAAGATTTTCCGACGTACAACTCCACAGGATGCATGCCGGCCGAATCGGGGCAGACGACCTTTCCCGTGATCGAGCTGCCCGGAGTGAAATAGCCTTTCACATAGAGATGGTCATAGGGCCCTGCGCTGGCCGGTTCGGCCGGGTGGGAATACGCGGAAGCCGGGATTGCGATGAAAATGAACAGTGCATAGACAAACGAGAGTTTCATGGAATTTTCTCCTTTCTATTCCGGCCAGGGGGCGGACGCCACCTTCTCGTCTCTGGCAGACTGATCGGCTTTGCGGGTGATCACGTGCATCTCCAGAGCCGACGGTTTTCCGTCGCTGTCGATTAGGACCCTGTTCTCGACCAGTCGCGGATCGTTCCCGCGCGGTTGGAGATTGAAGCCCCATACGACATGCGTTTCGTCGTGGCCTGCGGCCTTCTTCAGTGCGCTCTTGAATGCGCTGGCCGAAGGATCGAGCACCGCGCCCCCCGTGGCCGCTCCCTTGATCCGTATGATCCACTTGCCCGTGTCGGTTTTTGTCTCCTTGTACGCCACGTAGGCGTAGTCCTTGTCAATGACCGCGTCGAAGGACTCGACGTAGGCCAGCTGCTCGATCTCTGTTTGAGGTGTTGATTTCGGGGCCTGCACGACCTGATCGCTTGTGTTCATGATCTTTTCCTTTTTTGTAAAACCTTGCGTCTGTTTGTTCTTTACCTTCCTAAACGCCCAAGAGCGTATCGCCCTTCCGTCACGATCAGCCGGTCACGGAAGCAGCGACGTGATCAGCTCTCCCATCGCCGCCGGGTCCGCCTTGTACTGGCTCGCCGGGCCGCCGCAAGAGACTTTCAGAATTCCACCGTCCAGCGAGATTGCCACGCCTCGCAACGAATGGTCGTAGCGCAGCGCCATGCCGTCGACGGCGGCGATTGCGGTTTCCTTCTTGGGGTGGTCGTAGGCCAGCACCATCAGCGCGCCCATGACCGTACCCATCACCCCGGAAACGACGAGGTAGAAGTGGTCCGGCTCGTGATCCATGCTCTCCCAGTCCACTTCCAGGCCGAAATCCTTGCCGTAGAGTTGCGACATCTGGGTCCGCATCGGGCCCATCATGTCCGTCTCCATCGATGTGACCATCTGCTGAAACTCATCGGCGGGGGGGGCCGTCTCTCCAGCCGGATCGTGGGGCAGTTCTTTGACGGCTCTGGCGAGCTCATTCTGAACGCCCTCGGTCGTGTAGCACGTGGTCGACTCGATGAGGGGAACACTGAAGGTGATCGACGTGCCGTCGGCCGTGACCGACCGTTCGTCGATGGTCTCTACGTTTTTGAAATGGAGAGTTTTCAGGCACCTGTCGAAGGGGACCTTCTTCTTGAGATGGAAGAGCGCATAGTGCACGGAGCTGAACATGTCGTCGCGCAGGCGCTTCAGCGCGTCAAGGGGCTTCGAGCCGCCTCCGATCGTCCGAAAGCTCTCCCAGTCGACCGTCACC
>Ga0180430_10002399_pt1 | contig 16998 bp, 15 predicted proteins | sample SS_ome_9_FD_132999 | JGI IMG/M metagenome (GOLD analysis project Ga0180430, IMG submission 132999) | Hypersaline lake sediment archaeal communities from the Salton Sea, California, USA - SS_1_S_2 metaG | ecosystem: Environmental > Aquatic > Non-marine Saline and Alkaline > Hypersaline >... | reverse complement strand
CGCGCCGCCCGCGCCTCGGGCACCGTGCTGTTGCGCCTGACCGTCGCCGCCGATGGCACGCTTCTGGCCTCCGGCGTGGCGGAGGCGTCCGGCCACGCCGCGCTGGACCGCGCCGCGCTCGACGCGCTGTCCCGCGCCGGGCGGCTGCCCGCCGCGCCGGCCGGCTTCGACCGGGCGCGGCAGGTCTTCACGCTGCCGCTGCGTTTCGCGCCCTAGCCGTCAGCCCCTGAACGCGGCCGCCAGCGCATCGACCGCCCGCACCAGCGTGGTGAAATCCACCCCGACGGCGGTGAAGGTGGTGCCCGCCGCCATGCACTCCCGCGCGAAATCCGCGTCGAGCGTGAGCACCCCGGCGGGGGTGCCCACCGCCTTCAGCCGGCCGATCGCCTCCAGCACCTTGGCCTTGACCTCGGGATGCCCGGCCTGGCCGGGATGGCCCATCGTGGTGGCGAGGTCGGCGGGGCCGATGAACACCGCGTCGACCCCGTCGACCGCCGCGATCTCTTCCAGCCGGTCGAGGGTGGCGAGGGTTTCGGCCTGCACGATCAGGCAGATCTCGGCATCCGCCTTGCCGTGATACTCCGCCACCCGGCCATAGCCGGAGGCGCGATGCGTGCCCGCCACCCCGCGCACGCCCCTGGGCGCGTAGCGCACCGCGGCGGCGGCGGCGCGCGCCTCTTCCACCGTCTGGACATAGGGCACCAGCAGCGTCTGCGCGCCCTGGTCGAGATGGCGCTTGAGGATCGCGGTGTCGTTCGCCACCGGGCGCACCACCGGCGAGACCGGGTAGGGCGCGACCGCCTGCAGCATCGCCTGCACCTTCGACACCTCGATCGGCGTGTGTTCGGTATCGATCACCAGCCAGTCGAATCCGGCGCCGGCCATCGCCTCGGCGACGCCGGTGTCGGGGATCGTCACCCACAGGCCGATCTGCTGTTCGCCGGACAGAAGCCGGCGCTTGAACTGGTTTCGGGGCAGGTCCATCGGCGCATCCTCCTCGCGGCGTGACCGCGCCGGGGCCGGCGCGCCCGGCAAGGGTTCCCGCGTGGCCGCGGCGCTGTCAACGTCTCATCGATCCGAAGTCTCCCGGCCGCCGGTTGATGGAGGTCAAGGCCCGCCGGCCGCCGCCGGTCTAGTCTGCGCCGATCATCACAGGAGGATGCGCGATGGCGGACGACAAGACGGGTTCCAGCCCTTTCACGATGCCGGGCATGGAGGGCACGCAACAGCAGATGGCCGAGATGTTCGAAACCATGGCCAAGGCGCAGGGCCAGGTGGTGGACGCGATGATGAAGCAGAACATCGAGGTTCTGGGCTTCGTCAAGGAGCGGATGGAAAAGGATCGCGAGGTGGTCGCCGCGCTGGCCTCGGCCAAGGATCCGGCCGAGGCGGCGGAGGTCTGGTCGGGCTTCTGGCAGAAGGCGATGGCCGATTACGGCGACGAAAGCGGCAAGCTTTCGGAGATGGTGCAGGGCCTCGCGTCGGAGATGCTGAACGCGATCAACCCCGCCGCGGCGGAGGCGATGGCGGCGGTGCAGGGCGGCGGCAAGAAGGGCAAGGGCTGACCTGCCCCGACCGGCGCGGTCCGCGCCGCGGGCCGGCGCGGGCGGCCGCGGAGGCCGGCCGGGTCAGCCTTGCGACAGCGCGGCGTCGATGTCGCGCTGCATCGCGTCGACCGCCGCCTGAAGATCGGCGATGAAGGCCCGGCCGGCCATGGATTGCGTGGCATATCCCGGCGTCAGGATCGAGACGCTGTTCGATATCCGCGGCCGGAACCGCCGGATCGCAAGCCGCGCGCCCGCCGGCGCCTGCAGCAGGTGGCTGTAGGCGGTGATCATGTCGCAGACCATGGTGCAGGCGCCGGCCGCGACGAATTGCAGGCCGGGCAGAAAGGTGCGCAGTTCCAGCCGCTTGTTGAAGCGACGGCCGGCGGCGCGGAACGCCGCCTCCGTCTGCACGGCGGTCCTGTGTTCGTCGAACAGCACCGCCATCGGGCGCCCGTCAAGCTCTGCGGGCGTGATCGTATCGGCCCGGGCGAGCGGATCGTCGGCGGGCAGCACGCAAACGCATTCGAGATCGTAGTCGGTCTGCCGGATCGAGGCCCGCGGCGCCGGGGTTTCGGAAAACCCGACATCGAACTGCTGCGAGGCGATCAGATCCTCGATCACGTCCGAGGACCGCATGATCAGCGACAGGTCGAGATCGTCCCGGCCCTCGAGGAACCGGGTCAGCAGCCGCGGCAGGAACACCGAAGACGCCGCGGGGTGGCAGGCGACCTTGAGCTTGCCCGACTGAAGCGAACTGATCCGGCCGAGGGTGCGCTCGGTCCGTTCGACGCGGCCGAGGATATCCTCGCATTCCTCCAGGAAATACCGCGCCTCGGGCGTCGGGGTCAGCTTGCCGTGGGTGCGGACGAACAGCGCGAAGCCAAGCTGGTCTTCCAGCGTCTGGATCATGGTCGAGACCGCGGGCTGGGTGCGGCCGACGCTGCGCGCGGCCTGGCTGATCGAGCCCGAGCGCATGACCTCCCGGAAGGTGGCGAGTTGCCGGAGGGTGAGATACATCGAGACCCATAAATCCGATTGATGAAGTCAAAGTAATTATCAAATGGATTTTATGCCCCATGTCCAGTGTCATGCGATGACGTCCCGCGCACCGACTGCCGCGGGCTCCGGGGGCACATGGACCGTTTCGCCAAATACCTGCTGACCGCGCTGATCTGCGTCGTGGCGCTTGGCCAGTTCGTTCAGGTCATCACCCGCTACGTCCTGCAGGTGCCGGTGATGGGGCTCGAGGAGACGATGCTCTACCCGACGCTGTGGCTTTACATCCTCGGCTCGGTCAACGCCTCGCGCGAGAACACGCATATCCGCGCCAACGTGCTGGAAATCTTCATCCGGACGGAGCGCGGCCACACGATCCTGGCGATCGTCGGCGAGATCGTCAGCCTCGTCGTCGGCCTGTGGCTCTTGTCCTGGGCCTGGGACTACACCCGCTACGCGTGGCGCGTCTGGCGCGAAAGCCCGACGCTCTACATCCCGACCTTCTATTCCGACATCGCGCTGCTGACCGGCCTTGCGCTGATGATGGTCTACACCGCCTGGCACCTTTGGCGCCATGTCCGCAGCCTGCGCACGGGGGCCCCGGCATGATCGAGATCGCGCTCATCGCCATCGCCGTTCTGGTGGTCACGCTGACGCTGGGTGTGCCGCTGCCCTACTGCTTCGGCGCGGCGCTGATGGTGATGTATTTCGTCGGCGACGTGACGATGAAGGGCATGATGCTCTGGGGGTTCCAGCAACTGGGCAACCCGGTGCTGCTGGCGATCCCGCTGTTCGTCCTTGCCGGCACGATCATGTCGGAAAGCGGGATCGCGGCATCGCTGCTGCGCTTCGTCAACGCCTTCATCGGCCATGTCCGCGGCGGGCTCGGCGTCGTCGCGGCGGTGTCCTGCGCGGTGATCGGCGCGATTTCCGGCTCCGGCCTGACCGGCATCGCGGCGATCGGGCCGCTGCTGATCCCCGAGATGGAAAAGCGCGGCTACCCGCGCGAATACGCCACCGCGCTGATCGCCAATTCCTCGATCCTTGGCCTGCTGATCCCGCCCTCGGTCACGATGATCGTCTACGGCTGGGTCACCGATACCTCGATCCTGGCCTGTTTCCTTGCCACGCTGGGGCCCGGCCTGCTGATCATGGTCGCCTTCTCGGTGATCAACCTGGTGATGGCGCGCAGGTTCAACCTGATCCTCGACGACAAGCCCGGTTTCTCGGAACTGTCCGGCGAGGTCGCGCGCCGCGGCTTCCACGCCTTCCCGGCGCTGTTGATGCCGGTGATCATCCTCGGCGGCATCTACGGCGGCGTCATGACCCCGACCGAGGCCGCCGCCGTCGCGGTGATCTACGCGGTGCCGGTGGGCTTCCTGATCTACAAGGGGCTGAAGTGGCACAACTTCCTGTCCGCCGGCAAGGAGGCCGCCACCGCCGTGGGCGCGATCATGATGATGATCCTGTTCTCGATGATCCTGAGCCAGATGTTCGTCTACGAGAGCATCCCGCAGCAGCTGGTGGAGGGCATCTTCTCGATCACCGAGAACAAGGTGCTGCTGCTGATCATGATCAACGTCCTGCTGTTCCTTGTCGGCATGGTCGTCAACGACGTCACCGCGATCATCCTGATCGCGCCGCTGCTGCTGCCGCTGATGACGGCGATCGGGGTCAGCCCGGTGCAGTTCGCCGCGATCATGGGCGTGAACACCGCGATGGGCGGCGTGACGCCGCCCTATGCCTCGATCCTCTATCTTGGCGCCCGGATCGGCAAGGTGAAGGTCACCAAGGTGATCCCGCCGGCGATGAAGCTGATCCTGTTCGGCTACGTGCCGGTGGTGTTCCTGACCTCGCTCTGGCCCGACCTCTCGCTCTTCCTGCCGCGCTTCTTCGGCTACGACGTGGCGCCCTGATCACCCCGACCCCTGCAATCGAAACGGAGGACACCCGATGAAACATGCATTCCTGACGACGGCCGCCGCGGCGCTCATGGCGCTGGGCAGCCAGGTCCAGGCCCAGGACCTGAAGATGAGCCACGTGCGCCCGCAGGACGCCACGATCGACGTGGAGCTGCGCGCCTTCTCCGCGGCCGTCGCCGAGGCGACCGGCGGCGACGTCAATGTCGAGATCTTCCCGGCCTCGGCGCTGGGCGACTACACGACGGTGCAGGAACGCATCAGCGTGGGCGCCATCGACATGGCCACCCAGCCGGCGGCCACCGCCGCCGACCGGCGCATGCAGATCAGTTCGTTCCCCTATCTCGCCGGCAACTGGGACCAGGCCCGCGCGGTCTACGGGCCCGGCGGCGTGGTGCGCGAGGTCATGGCCGGGCTTTACGCCGAACAGGGCATCACCATGCTGGCGGCCTACCCGGTCTATTTCGGCGGCATCGCGCTCAACGTCGAGAACCCGAATGCCGGGTCGATCGAGCCGAACGGCATCAAGGTGCGGGTGCCGGGCATCAAGAGCTTCCAGCTGACCGGCGAGGCGCTGGGCTACATCCCCTCGCCGATCCCGTTCTCCGAGGCCTTCACCGCGGTCCAGACCGGTGTGGTCGACGGCGTGATCGGGTCCGGGGCGGAGGGCTACTACGCCTCGTTCCGCGACGTGACCAAGACCTACATCCCGGCCAATACCCATTTCGAGGTCTGGTACATGATCATCTCGGACGAAAGCCTCGCGGGGCTGTCCGACGAGGACCGGGCCGCGCTGACCGAGCAGGCCATGGCTTTCGAGGCGACCCGCTGGGAGGTCGCCGAAGCCGACCAGGCGCGCAACGAGCAGCGGCTGGCCGATGAACTGGGCGCGACCGTCGTCGCGCTGAGCGATGCGGAGCTGGCCGCGATGGCCGCCAAGGCCCGCGCCGATGTCTGGCCCGCGGTGCTGGAAGACGTCGGCGCCGACTGGGGCCAGGCGATCCTTGACCAGGTCGCCGCCGCGGCCAACTGATACGCGACGGGGGCAGGACGGATCGCCCGCCCTGCCCCATTTCTTTTCCGCGCCATCGGGACGGGCCCATGGACACCGATTATGCCATCATCGGGGGCGGCGTTGTCGGCCTCTCGGTCGCCTGGGGGCTGCTGAAGCGCGGCCGGACGGTGACGGTTCTGGATGGCGACGACGGCGCGTTCCGGGCCAGCCGCGGCAATTTCGGGCTCGTCTGGGTCCAGTCCAAGGGCATGAACCAGCCACGCTACGCGCAATGGTCGCAGCACTCCGCCGCGATCTGGGCCGGCTTTGCCGAGGAACTGGCGGCCAACACCGGCCTTGGCGTGCCGCTGGAACAGAACGGCGGCTACGACCTGCATTTCTCGGAAGAGACGTTGCAGGCCACCGTCGAGAAATACGAGATACTGAAGGCGAAGCTGGGCGGCGACTACCCGTTCGAAGTGCTCGGCCACAACGCGCTGCGCAAGGAAGAGCCGCATATCGGCCCGAAGGTCGTGGGCGCGATCCTGCACCACCAGGACGGCCACGCGAATCCGCTGAAGCTGCTGCGGGCGCTTGCCGCCGACGTGCGGCGGATGGGCGGCCGGGTGCTGACCGGCAAGACCGTGACCGCGGTCAGCAAGCCCGACGGGTTCCGCATCGACTGCGCCGACGGCACCGTGACCCGCGCGGACAAGGTGATCCTGTCCGCCGGGCTGGGGGCCGCGCAGCTTGGCCCGGCGATGGGCTTTCGCGCCCCGATCCGGCCGCAGCGCGGGCAGGTTCTTATCACCGAGAAATTGCCGAGACTGATCAACCGCCCGTCGCTGATCGCCCGGCAGGTCGACGAGGGCGGCATCCAGATCGGCGCCACCAACGAAGAGGTGGGCCATGACGACCGGGTGACGCAGCCGGGCCTGTCGGGCCTCGCGGCCGAGGCGATCGCTGCCTATCCCGCGCTTGCCCGGGCGCAGCTTGTGCGCAGCTGGGGCGCGCTGCGGGTGCTGTCGCCCGACGGCCTGCCGATCTACCAGGAAAGCGCCGAGATGCCCGGCGCCTATCTGGTCACCTGTCACAGCGGCATCACGCTGGCCGCCGCCCATGCCCGGCTCTTGCCCGACTGGCTGGAACGCACCGCCGCCGCGCCCGATCTGGAGGTGTTCAGTGAAGCCCGCTTCGCCGTTTCTTGAGACCGGGTCGGGGCCGCGGGTGCCCGTCACCTTCGACGGCCGCGCGCTCCACCTGCCCGACGGCGCGAACCTGGCCGCGGCGCTTCTGGCCGCGGGGGTTGACGTGTTCCGCCAGACCCCGGTCTCGGGCGCGCCGCGCGGTCCGTTTTGCATGATGGGCGCCTGTTTCGACTGCCTGGTGGAGATCGACGGGGTGGTGCGGCAGGCCTGCATGGTCGAGGTCGCCGCGGGGCTGGCGATCCGCGGGCCGCTTGTGGCGGAGGCCGCGGATGCGGGTCTGTGATCTTGCCGTCATCGGCGCCGGGCCGGCCGGCATGGCCGCCGCCGCCCGCGCCGCGGCGCTGGGCCTGCGCGTCGCGGTGCTGGACGAACAGCCCCGCGCGGGCGGGCAGATCTACCGTGACGTCGACCGGGCCGCGGCGCTGCGCGGCGACATCCTGGGCAGGGACTATGCCCGGGGCGCCGTGCTGACCGCCGGATTGCGCCATCCCGGGATCGAGCATCTGGCCGGCGCCGTGGTCTGGGCGATCGAGGATGGCCCGCTTGTGTCCTACACGCAGGACGGCGCCGGTGCGCAGATCGCTGCCCGGCGGGTTCTGCTGGCCACCGGCGCGCTGGAACGGCCGATGCCGCTGCCGGGCTGGACACTGCCGGGGGTGATGACGGCCGGGGCGGGGCAGATCCTGCTCAAGCAATCCGGCGTGCTGGCCCGGCGCGCGGTGCTGGTGGGGTCCGGCCCGCTGCTTTACCTGATCGCGGCGCAGATGATCCGCGCCGGCGTGCCGCCGCTGGCGATGGTGGAAACCCAGACGCGCGGCGACCTGATCGGTGCGGCCCGCCATGCCGGCGGCGCGCTGCGCGGCTGGCGCTATCTCGCGAAGGGGCTGGCGATGCTGACCGGGATCGCCCGCGCCCGCGTGCCGAGGTTCACCGGCGCGACCGGGATCGCGATCGAGGGCGCGGGCCGGGCCGAGGCCGTCCGCTTCACCAGTCGCGGCCGCGCGCATCGTATCGCCTGCGACACGGTCTTCCTGCATCACGGCGTGGTGCCCAACACCCAGGCCGCGCGGTCGCTGGGGATCGGCCATGCCTGGCATGCCGGGCAGGCCTGCTTCGTGCCGATCCTCGACGCCTGGGGCGGCAGCGAGGTGCCCGCGGTCTTCATCGCCGGCGACGGCGCCGGGATCGGCGGCGCGACGGCCGCGGAACTGGCCGGCGGCCTCGCCGCGCTGAAGATCGCCGAAGAGCTTGGCCGGATGACGCCGGCGGAGCGCGACGCGCAGGCCGCGCCGTTGCGGGCGGCGCTGACGCGCGAACGGGCGGCGCGGCCGTTCCTCGATGCCGCCTATCCGCCCTGTGCCGAGGCGCTGGCGCCCGATGACGGCACGGTGATCTGCCGCTGCGAGGAGGTCACGGCGGGCGAGATCCGGGGCCACGCGCGGCTGGGGTGCCTGGGCCCGAACCAGGCCAAGGCCTATGGCCGCGCCGGGATGGGGCCGTGCCAGGGCCGGTATTGCGGATTGACGGTGACGGCGCTTCTGGCAGAAGCGACCGGCCAGACGCCGGACGAGACGGGCCACTACCGGATTCGCCCGCCGCTCAAGCCCGTCACGCTCGGCGAACTGGCGGCCATGGATGCCGATGCGGCGCAATAGGAGAACGACATGATCGAACGGATCGAGACCGGCCGGAGAATGAGCAAGATCGTCCGGCACAACGGCGTGGCCTATCTTGCCGGGCAGGTGGGCGACGGCGCGACGGTGGCCGAACAGACGGCCGATTGCCTGGCGCGGGTGGAGGCCCTGCTGGCGAAGGCCGGATCCTCGCCGGAGCGGATGCTGCAGGCGGTGATCTGGCTGTCCGACATGGCCGATTTCGCCGAGATGAACGCCGTCTGGGATGCCTGGGTGCCGGAGGGTCACGCGCCCGCCCGCGCCTGCGGCGAGGCCCGGCTGGCGCGCCCGGAACTCAAGGTCGAGATCATCGTGACCGCGGCCTGCTGAGCCGGCCCCGGCGCCGCCTCTCGCCCCGGCGCGGGCCGCGGCGCACCGCCGGCCCGCCCGTCCCTGATCCGGGCGTTGCCCGGTTCGGGGGTGGCCGGCCGGCGCCCGTGTGCCTAGATTGGTCATGCGCCCGCTGTCCGGCCATGGTCGGACCAAAGGAGACCTTTGCATGCCCCTGACCGCAGCCACCAAGGCCGCGCGGCTTTCCGTCGCCCCGATGATGGACTGGACCGACCGGCATTGCCGCGCGTTCCATCGGGTGCTGAGCCGCGAGGCGCTGCTCTACACCGAGATGGTGACGGCGGCCGCGGTGATTCACGGCGACGGTGCCCGGCTGCTGGATTTCGACGCGGCCGAACACCCGGTGGCGCTGCAACTCGGCGGGTCCGACCCGGCGGAGCTGGCACGCGCGGTGCGGATCGCGGCGGACTGGGGCTATGACGAGATCAACCTCAACGTCGGCTGCCCCTCGGACCGGGTGCAGTCGGGCTGTTTCGGCGCGGTGCTGATGGAACGCCCCGGCCTCGTCGCCGACTGCGTGGCGGCGATGATCGCGGCATCGCCCGTCGAGGTCACGGTGAAATGCCGGATCGGCGTGGACGAGCAGGAGCCGCGCGCGGTGCTGCCGCACTTCCTCGAAACGGTCAGTGCCGCGGGCGTCAGCCGGTTCACCGTGCATGCCCGCAAGGCCTGGCTTCAGGGCCTGTCGCCGAAGGAAAACCGCGAGGTTCCGCCGCTCGACTACCCGCTGGTGCTGGACATGAAGCGCGCCTTTCCGGGCCTGCACCTGTCGATCAACGGCGGCATCGGCGATCTGGACACGGCGCGGGATTTTCTGGACGCGGGGCTCGACGGGGTGATGATCGGCCGCGCCGCCTACCACGATCCCTACGCGATCCTTGCGACCGCCGACGAAGCGATCTTCGGCGGCGCGCCGGGCCCGGACCGGGCCGGGGCGGTGGCGCGGATGCGGCCCTACATCGCCCGCCATCTCGCCGCCGGCGGCCGGCTGCACCAGGTCACGCGGCACATGCTGGGGCTGTTTCACGGCCAGCCCGGCGCGCGGGCCTGGCGGCGGATGCTGTCGGACGGCGCATCGCGGCCCGGCGCGGGCCTCGACCTCTACGACGCGGCCGCCGCGCAGGTCTGTCGCGCGGCGGCGTGACCCCGTTTGCCACGGCCCGGAGCGGCCCGGGGCAGGGCGGCCTGTCAGTCGATCAGGGCGTCGGCCCGCTGCCCGGCGCGCGCGTGGTGGATCGGCAGGGTGCGCCCGTAAAGCTGCCGCGTGCGCTCGACGCTGCCCACCATGCCCTGCTCCTGCACATAGGAAAAGAACGCGACATAGCGCGGCGTCGGGCCCCTGAGCGGCGCGACGCGGTGCAGCGAGTAGCGCCCCTTGAACGGTTGCAGGTCGCCGGGTTCGAGCGTCAGCGAGATCACCTTGTCGGAGGTTCCGTCGAGAACCCTGGCGACCTCGTCGAAATGCTCGTCGTCGCTGTCGCGGATCGGTTTCCGGCAGGCCGGGGTCTTCGGCGGTGAAATAGGCGTTGGTGCGGGAATGGCTGCGGTGGCCCCGGTCGGCCACGCCATCGGCCTCGGCGACGGCGGCCGCGATCCCGGCCGGCGTCAGAAAGCCCTTGAGCACCGCGCATCCGCGCGACGCCAGCTCATCGCGCATCCGCGTCAGGATCGCGTCGCGCAAGGGTCCGGGCGCCGCGATCGGATAGGTTTCTAGGTCGATCAGATCCTTGGCCGCGTGTCGCGTCGGGTCGCCCGTGACTGTGTTTCACCGCCCACAGTGCACCGCCGCGACGCGCCCCGCGCGACCGGGAAGACGACATCGCGGCGTCGTTCTCCGCGAGAAACCCCAAGGACGGCCGCGGCCCGATCGCATATTGCCATCGGCCCATGCGAAACGCCCTCGCAGGGGTCTGCGAGGGCGTTCGTTCCGTGCTGCCGCGGCGTTCCGGTTGCGGTACGCCCGGCCGGGGCCGGTGCCTGTGTGGCGCCGCGCCCCCGCCTCACATCCGCGAGGCGACGTTTTCCCAGTTCACCAGCTTGTCGAGGAAGTTCGACAGGTAGGCCGGGCGCTTGTTGCGGAAGTCGATGTAGTAGCTGTGCTCCCACACGTCGCAGCCCAGAAGCGCGGTCTGGCCGAAGCACAGCGGGTTCACGCCGTTTTCCGTCTTGGTCACCTTGAGGCTGCCGTCGCCGTCCTTGACCAGCCAGCACCAGCCCGAGCCGAACTGGCCCGCGCCGGCGGCGGCGAACTGCGCCTTGAACTCGTCGACCGAGCCGAAGCTTTCGACCAGCGCCGTTTCCAGCGCGCCCGGCATCTTCTTGTCCGCGCCGGGGCCCATCATTTCCCAGAACTGGACGTGGTTCCAGTGCTGGCTGGCGTTGTTGAAGATACCGTTCTGCGCCACCGCGCCGGCCTGGTAGGTGCCGCGGATGATGTCCTCGACGCTCTTGCCCTCCCACTCGGTGCCGGCGATCAGCTTGTTGCCGTTGTCGACATAGGCCTTGTGGTGCAGGTCATGGTGGTATTCCAGCGTCTCGGCCGACATGCCGAGATCGGCCAGGGCATCGTGGGCATAGGGCAGATCGGGAAGGGTGAAAGACATCGCGCGCCTCCTTGGGTCCGGTTTCCGTTGGCCCTGATAAAGGGGGCGCAGGCCGGCCGCGTCAAGGGCGGGCGGCCCCGGCCCGGTCGCAACCGCCGCCCGGCGCTAGGGTTTTTTCAAGATCGGCCTGCAACACTGGCCCGGACGGACGGTGTGTGACGAGTGAGACGGGCATGCAGGAACCCTTGCGGGTCGGAACGCTGTGGATCGGCGGGCGGCTGAGCTGGCTGGAACAGCTGTGCCTCGCCTCCTTCACCGACCATGGCCACGCGGTGACGCTTTACAGCTACGAGGGTGTGGACAACGCGCCGCCGGGCGTCGCGCTGGCCGATGCCGCGGCGGTGTTTCCGGCCGACCGGTTGCTTCTGCACAATCGTACCGGCAGCCCGGCGGTCCATGCCGATGCCTTCCGCTACCGGATGATCGCGCGGACCGGGCTGACCTGGATCGACGCCGATATCCTGTGCCTGCGGCCCTGGGCATTCGGCGCCGGCCCGGTCTTCGGCTGGGAACGGCCCGGCCGGCAGGTCTGCAACGCCGTGCTCGGCCTGCCGGCGGACAGCGCGGCGCTCGCCCGGCTGGTCGCGATGACCGGCGATGAATACCCCATCCCGCCGTGGTTGCCACCCGCCGACCGCGCGGCGCTGGCGGCGGCGCGCGACCGCGGCGCGCCGGTGCATGTGGCGAACCTGCCCTGGGGCGTCTGGGGGCCCGCGGCGCTGACCCATGTCCTGCGCGAGACCGGCGAGATCGCCCGGGCCCGGCCGCAGGCGGCGTTCTACCCGGTGGCGTTCCGCGACCGGCGCGACCTGCTGGCGCCGGGCCGCGACCTGTCCGACCGGATCGGGGCGGAGAGTTTCGGGGTGCACCTGTGGAACCGCCGCCTCAGCCGGCGGCTGATCACCCATCATGGCGGCCTGCCGCCCGAGGGCAGCTACCTCGCGGCGGCGCTGCGCCGGCGCGGGATCGACCCGGCCTCCGCGCCGATCCCCGACCGGCCGCCGGGCCGCCGCCCCGCCGCGCCGGGCCTGCCGGCGCCCGCACCGGCCGATGCCGCGCCCGCCGGTCTCGCCGCCGACCGGGTGCAGCGAAGCCCGCCGGCGGCGTTGCGCGGGCTGGCGCTGCGCCGCCCCGCGCCGGGCGCGGGCAGCGACCGCGCCGAGGCGCTGGAGCGGCGGCTCGACCGCGCCGGCGCCTGGCTGGCGCCGCCGGCCGGCCCGGTGCCGGACCGGCCCCGCATCCTCGCCGTGACCACGATGAAGAACGAGGCGCCCTTCATCCTCGAATGGATCGCCCACAACCGGGTGATCGGGATCGACCATGCGCTGGTCTACACAAACGACTGCGCCGATCCGACCGTGCCGATGCTCGACCGGCTGGCCGAGCTGGGCCATGTCACCCGGCGCGACAACCCGCGCGACCCGGCCGGGCCGGTCAAGCCGCAGCATGCCGCTCTGCGCGACGCGATGCGGCAGAAGGTGGCGCGCAAGGCCGACTGGATCGCGGTGCTCGATGTCGACGAGTTTCCCGCGATCCATGTCGGCGAGGGTACGCTGGCCGAGCTGTTGCGGGCGACCAACCACCCCGATGTCGTCTCGCTGACCTGGCGGTTCTTCGGCAACGGCGGGATCGACCGCTACGAGGATCGCCCGGTGATCGAGCAGTTCACCCGCTGCGCGCCGCTGGTGATGGACAATCCGGGCATGGCCTGGGGGTTCAAGACGCTGTTTCGCCGCGCCGGCGCGCGGTTTCGCAAGCTGGGCGTGCACCGGCCGCTGAAGCTTGCGCCGGGGGCGGAGGGCGGGGTGCGCTGGGTCAACGGGTCGGGCCGGGTGATGCCCGCGCGGCTGGTGCAGCGCGGCTGGCGCACGGTGGTGCCGATCTACGGCACGCGGCTGGCCTGCCTGAACCACTACGCGCTGCGGTCCGCCGAAAGCTACCTCGTCAAGCGCGACCGGGGCCGGGTGAACCACACCGAGGAGGATCAGGGCCTCTACTACTGGCAGCGGCGCAACTACATCGCCGAAACCGATACCCGCATGGCGCATGTCCTGCCGCGCGTGCGCGAGGAACTGGCGCGGCTGCTGGCCGATCCGGCGCTGGCCGATCTGCATGCGCGGGCGGTAGACTGGCATCGCGCCCGGATCGCGCGGCTGCTGGCCGATCCGGATTACGCGCGGCTTCACGCCGAGCTTCGGCGCACCGCCCGGATCGATGCCGGCGATTTCCTTGAGGGGATCCGCCCGCAGGACGAACCCGCGCTGCAACGCGTCGAACGGCCGCCGGCCCCGGTGCCGCAGGGGGACGGCGGGGCAGGGGCGGGCTACAGCCTCGGCCCCTCCGCCGCGACCTCGAGCAGCCGTTCCACGTAGCCCGCGACGGAGCGGAAGGCGACAAGGCTGATCTCGTCCTCGCCCGAGCGCCACAGCGCCGCGGCGACCTGCGCGGCGCGGGTGCGGCGGATCTCGCCCTCCGGCAGGCGTTCCATGTCGGCGGGGCAAAGCTTGGCCACCACGTCGTCGGCGCCCGCGCCGCGGATCGCGAACATCGCGCGCGCGTCGGACACCTCGGTGGCGAGGTGATGGATGCCCGCCAGCGCCTCGGCCAGACCGGCGGTCACGCCCGGCGCGTCGTCATGCGGCACGAGAAGCAGCAGTTCGTCGGGCGACATCCAGGCCGCCGCCTTGCCGCCCGCCGCCACGATCCGCCGGGGCCCCGGCAGCGCGCAGCCGGTGGCGGCCTTCACCGCCCTGGCCACCGCCGTGTCGGACAGGTCGGCGCGCAGGCTGACCATGCCCTGCGGCCCGGCGGGTTCGATTGTCGCGATCGGGTCAGACATTCTGCTTCTCCCCCTCGGGATCGTAGAACACGGGGCTGACGATCTTCGCCTGATACGCCTTGCCGTCGGTGCCGGGAATTTCCAGCACCTCGCCCATCCGCTCGGGCCCCTTCAGCACCAGCGCCATCGCGATCCCCCGGTCGAGCGTGGGCGAATGGTAGGTGGAGGTGACGCGGCCCTGCGTGTTCCTCTGGCCGTTGGCATTCACCCCGGCGGCGGGGATATAGGCGCCGTCGGGGATCACGCTGCCGTCCGGCGTTTCCAGCCCGACCAGCTTCCAGCGGTTCGGATCGGCCATGTGCGCCCGTTCCATCCCGCGCTTGCCGAGGAAATCCGCCTTCTTCTTCGAGATCGCCCAGTCGAGGTTCAGGTCTTGCGGGATCACCGTGCCGTCGGTCTCGTCACCGATCATGATGAAGCCCTTCTCGGCCCGCATGATGTGCAGCGCCTCGGTGCCGTAGGGCATCACGCCGAACTCCTCGCCGGCCTCGATCAGCCTCTCCCAGAAGGCGCGGCCCTGTCCGGCGGGCACCGCGATCTCGTAGCTGAGTTCGCCGGAAAACGAGATCCGGAACACCCGTGCGGGCACGCCGGCCAGCGTGCCCTCGGCCCAGTGCATGAAGGGCAGGGCGGCGGCCGACAGGTCGATATCGCCGCCAAGTTTCTCCAGCACCGCGCGGGCCTTCGGGCCGACCACGGCGACCTGCGCGAACTGTTCGGTCAGGTTGGCGGTGTAAACCTTCCAGTCCCACCATTCGCATTGCAGCCAGTCTTCCATCCAGCCGTGGATCCGGTCCGCCCCGCCCGATGTGGTGTGGCACAGCCAGGTATCCTCGGCCAGCCGCGCCACCACGCCGTCGTCGGACAGGAAGCCCTGTTCGTTGCACATCAGCCCGTAGCGGCATTTGCCCACCGGCAGGGTCGACATCATGTTGGTGTAGAGCATGTCGAGGAAGCGGCCGGCATCGGGGCCCTTGACGACGATCTTGCCCAGCGTCGAGGCATCCAGAAGCCCAAGGCCGTTGCGGGCGTTGCGCACCTCGCGGCGCACCGCGTCCTCGATCCCCTCGCCGGAACGCTGGTAGCAATAGGCCCGGCGCCAGTGGCCCACCGGTTCCCAGTAGGCGCCGTGCGCCTCGTGCCAGTCGTGCATCGGCGTGCGGCGCAGCGGCTGGAACAGCTCGCCCTTCGCCTCGCCGGCGATCGCGGCCAGCGAGATCGGCGTGTAGGGCGGCCGGAACGTGGTGGTGCCGGTCGCCGGGATCGGCTGATGCAGTGCCTCCGAAAGCACCGCCAGGCCGTTGATGTTGCTCAGCTTGCCCTGGTCGGTGGCCATGCCCAGCGTGGTGTAGCGCTTGGTGTGTTCGACGCTTTCGTAGCCCTCGCGCGCGGCCAGCTGCACGTCCGACACCTTCACGTCGTTCTGGTAATCCAGCCACATCTTGGCGCGCAGCTTCGGCCCCGCGCCCTGCGGCATGATCCAGACCGGGGCCAGCGGCGCCTCGGCCTCGGCCACCGCCTGCGGCGCCGCGCCGGTGCCGCCGCCGGCGGCATGGGCATCGGCCAGGCAATCGGCGGCCTGCAGGTGGCCGTTCGCCGCGCCGGCGGCCACGACCATCGCCGCGCCGTCGGCCCCGGTCGGCGGGCGCGCGGGATCGGGGCGGAACATCGCGCCCGCCTCGTCCCAGATCAGCTTGCCGCCGCAATGCGACCACAGGTGCACCACCGGCGACCAGCCGCCCGACATCGCCACCGCGTCGCAGCCGATCTCTTCCAGCACCGATCCCTCGCCGGCCTGGGCGCAGATCGCCACGCCGGTGACGCGCTTGCCACCCTTGACCTTGGCGATGCCGCGGCCTTCCAGCACCCGGATGCCACGGTCGCGCACCGCCTGCGGCAGCGCGCCGGTGACGGCGGCGCGGGCATCGACCACGGCGGGCACCACCAGCCCCGCGTCGGCCAGCGCCAGCGCGGTGCGATAGGCATCGTCGTTGTTGGTCACGATCACCGTGCGGTCGCCGGGGCTGACCGCCCAGTTCACCGCGTAGTCGCGCACCGCCGAGGCCAGCATCACCCCCGGCACGTCGTTGCCGGCGAAGGCCAGCGGCCGTTCGATCGCGCCGGTGGCGGCGATCACCTGCCCGGCGCGGAGCCGCCACAGCCGGTGCCGCGGCCGGCCGTCGCCGGGGGTGTGATCGGCGATCCGTTCATAGGCCAGCAGGTAGCCGTGATCGTAAAGCCCCGCGGCCATCGTCCGGGCCTTGACGCGGACATTTTCCATGCCTTCGAGTTCGGCCAGTGCCGCGGCGACCCAGTCCTCCGCGGATTGACCCTCGATCGTGACGCCATCGACCACCGCGCGGCCGCCCCAATGCGCGGCCTGTTCCATCAGCCACACGCGCTTGCCCGCGCGCCCCGCCGCCAGCGCCGCGGCCAGCCCCGCGACGCCGCCGCCGACGACGACGACATCGCAAAAGCCATAGGCCTGTTCGTAGCGATCCGGGTCACGGTCCTTCGGGGCGCGGCCCAGCCCGGCGGATTGCCGGATGAACGGCTCGTAGACATGTTTCCAGAACGGCCGGGGATGGATGAACATCTTGTAGTAGAAGCCGGCCGGCAGGAACCGCGCCAGCCGCGCGTTGATCGCGCCGATGTCGAAATCGAGGCTGGGCCAGTGATTCTGGCTGATCGCACTCGCGCCGTCGAACAGTTCGGTCGTCGTCACCCGCTGGTTCGGTTCGAACCGCGCGCCCTCGCCAAGCCCGACAAGCGCGTTCGGTTCCTCCGCGCCCGAGGCGACGATGCCGCGCGGCCGGTGATACTTGAACGACCGGCCGACCAGCATCCGGTCGTTGGCCAGCAGCGCGG
>Ga0180430_10002398_pt1 | contig 17003 bp, 10 predicted proteins | sample SS_ome_9_FD_132999 | JGI IMG/M metagenome (GOLD analysis project Ga0180430, IMG submission 132999) | Hypersaline lake sediment archaeal communities from the Salton Sea, California, USA - SS_1_S_2 metaG | ecosystem: Environmental > Aquatic > Non-marine Saline and Alkaline > Hypersaline >... | reverse complement strand
CTCCATCAGGTCGGCCATATAATTATTGATCGATTCTTCGTGATCATCTTCTCCGCTCGTGCTGGTTGACGAGAAAGCGGCCGACTGCCTGTCGTCGATCTGTGGATCGGCATCGACGGTCGAGGAAAGTCGCTCATCTTCGCCGGCCGCCGTATCGACGCCGACTTCCGATTCATTTCGCAACTCCGAATCGATCGGCGAATCGGTATCCGTGTCTGCCTCTTCGTCATAGAGACTCTCTACACCGAGCCGTTTAAAAACACTCTTCAGATCGACCGAGCCGTTTTCTTCTGTTTCTTCGGCGACAGATTCTTCGGACGACGGACAATCATCCTCGGGAGTTTCGTCCGCAGTGAATTGCAGCTGCTCGGGCGAATCGTCGATTTCCATCTCCATATCCAACGGCGTGGCGTCGTCCGATTCCGAGTCCTCGGATTCGTCGCCGCTGCATGCCGGCTCGTCGTCTCGATCGGTCGGTTTCGTTTCAAGTAGCTGCTGCCTCAGCGATTCGAGTTCGTCGAGCCGCGACTCCCACTGCGATTGAAGTTCCGTGGTTCGCTGCATCATTTCGTCTTGCTCAGCCTGCCGACGGTCGACCTCCTCCTGCATCTGCTGAAGCTGCTGCTCACGCGCATCGAGCTCGGCCGATCGCTCTGCAACTTCCGTTTCAGACGATTCGGCTTTGGACGTTAATTCCTCGTCGAGTCGGTCGATTTCCGCTTGTCGTTCGGCGAGTTCCTCTTCGAGCTTCTGCAGCGATTCTTCCTGCTCGGCGTGCTGCTGCTGGGCCTGCGTTTCTTGCTGCCGTTTCAGCTCGGCTTGTATCTCTTCGAGCCGTACCTGCTCTTGCTTGAGCTGCCTATCCCTCGCGTCGAGCTCGGCCGATCGGTCGGCGAATTCCGCTTCCGACGTTTGGGAACGAACTTGCAATTCCTCGCTGAGTCGGTCGATTTCGGTTTGCCGATCGCTCAACTCCTCTTCGAGTTTCCGTAGCGATTCCTCCTGCTCGGCTTGCTGCTGCTGGGCCTGCGTTTCTTGCTGACTCTGCAGATCGGCCTGCAATTCTTCGAGCCTCTGCTGTTCCTGCTCTAGCTGCTCCTGCCGACTGTCGAGTTCGTCGGCACGTCGCTGAAGTTCCACTTGGGCTTCGTTATTCTGGGCGTCGATCTGCTCTCGCAACTGCTCGATCTCGGCCGACTTCGCGCTGAGCTCCTCTTCGAGCATCCTCGTCGATTCCGCTTGATCGGTCTGCGTTTCGATTTGCGAATCGAGCTGCTCCCGTGCCTGTTGAAGCTGCTCCTCACGCTCGTCGAGTTCCGCGCATCGCTCGGTCGATTCTTTATCGAGCGCTTCCCACTGTGCTTTGATCTCCTGTCGCTGCGTGCCGATTTCCTGCCGCTGCGCATCGATCTCTTGACGCAAACTGTCGATCTCTCGCCACCTCAAGTCGACGTCTTCGCTTTGAGACCTTAATTCCATCATTCGGATTTCGATCTCTGCCTGTTTCGACTCCAACTCGCCTGCGCGGGCGTCGATTTCGTCTCGAAGCTTTTCGTTCTCTTCTTCGATCCGCTCGACCTGATGAAGTCGCTGCTGCGCATCCTCCTGCAGCCGCCGTGCCTCGTCGAATGCTTTCTCTTGTTCGGCTTGGCGGGTTTCAACCCGCTGCTTCTCGAGCGTCAATTCCTGCTGTTTCGATTCGAGCTCTTGATGAAACCGGTCGATCTCTTCGCGTCTGGCACTGAGCTCCTCTTCGAGCAGTCGAGCTTCTTCCAAGACGGCCGAGCGCTGGCGGCACTCTTCCTCGAACTCTTCACGACGAGCGCACAGAGCCTCTTCTCGTTCATCGAGCGATGTTTCACGCTGCTCGACTTCGCAAAGGATCGCAGCTTGTCGGGCCTCGATCTGATCGCGAAGCTGCTCGACTTCCTCACGCCGCGTCTCGAATTCAGACTGCACGCGATCGAATCGCTCGACCGACTCCGCGTGCTCGAGGATTTGCTGCTCGAGCTGTTCGCGCTGCTGCCGGATTTCATTTTCCCTAACGCTGAGCATCTCGCTGCGACGAGTCAATAGTTCCTCGTCCTGACGGTCTCGCCCCTCCGATTGTCGACGTTTTTCACGCAAATTGGCGGTCAGCGTTCGAACTGCCGACTCGCGATCGGTAAGGATTTCACTCTCTCGCAAGATCGCCGCTTCTCGGCATTGCAGTCGCTCGGTCCACTGACGAATTCGATTTTCGACCTCTTCTTCGCGAATCGCCAGTCTCGCCTGCTGCTCTTCCAATTGTCGGCCAAATCGCTCCAAGCGACGCGTTTCATCTTGCAGCGTATCGCTCGCCGGATTCGTCGCCGCCGGTGCCTCGCTTCCCGTGAAGCGATCGCTCGGACCGTCATCCAGTCCCGTATCTACAACCTCGACTTGCAGCGGTCCCATCGTAAGTACATCGCCGACCGATATCATGCTGTGCGAAAACGGCCGCCCGTTAAGAAGCGTGTCTGCCGACAGCGAGCGAACCTTCGCCCCTGCTTCGTCTCGATGTATTTCGCATTGTACGGTCGCCAAACCGGACGCACGAAGTCGCAACGTGCACGACGGTCCCGAACCGATCGTACATCGTCGATTTTGCAGGCGAACGGTCCGCTCCTCGCCCCGAGATGCGCGAACGCGTAATACCAACTCCCCCGACCGAGGTGTCAATGTCTGAGTTCCTGCCGAATTCAATTCTGTCCGATCCATGAAATCCATGAGAGATTCCCCACTTCAGACGCGAGTCTGGATTTGCTTAACTTTATATTTCTTCCTACAACCTATTTACTACTCAACCAGCGAGCCTTTCGCCATTCACTCTACTCTGCCTACTCTTCCATTAAAGGCGCTGCCAATTTCGCTTCACTCACGCGAAACACTTTATTTAGCGGTCAAAGCAAGCCTTGTATAATGAAAGGGTTTCTTGGCATTAATGAAGCGAAATCAAATGTCCAGTTAGTTTCTGGCTCGATGATCCACGGAAAAGATTGCCGATGCAATATTTCTCTGCCGTCTTTTCCATGAGGGCATATTGTTTCTATATCCCCTATGGGGTTTAGCTTACAGCAAGCGGGCATGCAAGATTTCCAGCCCCAACTGGGAACAACCGTGCGGAATCTGCAAAAAGATCTTTATGTCTGTGGCGATTGTGTCGATTATCCGTTACCGGCAACTGAAAGAATGCGAATTAAAACAACGCATTCTGCGCAACTTATCCATTTAGTGAGACTTGCTCATTTGCCACCTATTGAGAATGATTTCTCATGAGGAAGAAATCCAACGAGGATTGAATCAAGGAGACGATTAGGAATCGACCGACCTGCAATTCGCTCATTTTTGTCAGTCGCAAGTTGATAAAACTTCCTGGCAAGAGTGGAAACCGAAGATGCCAGGCCAAGCTTGGCGATTATGAGTGGGAAGGTGAAAATATTTTACTTTTTTCTCAGACACCCAAGGAAAACCCGGACTATATTTTTTGGTTTCTGACGCGTTTTCGCGCTTAAAAATTTCACGCTCCTCATGCAGGAACGTCGCCGGAAACATCGGGCCGCAACACTTGGTATTGTTATCGAACACAAACATTTTAAAAGCACGGTCGAACTTCTCATTCGAACGTTTCGACCGACAACCAAGGTGAGAAAATGAGCCGCAAAGACGAAATCCTTGAATTGAAAGACGTTCTCCTTTCGCGACGAGAATCCCTACGTAAGGCACTCGCGGGCGACCTGGGCAAACTCCAGGACGGACGCGATTACGTTTCCGGCGACGTTGTCGATGCTGCCTGCGATTCGGTCCAAGACGAAATCTGCAGCAAGCTGGCCGAAGCCGAGGGAAAAGAGTTGATGCAAATCGAACATGCCCTCGAGCGAATCGAAGAAGGCGATTTCGGGACCTGCGAACATTGCGAATGCGACATTCCGATGCCTCGTCTTCGCGCGCTTCCCTTCGCCTCTTACTGCATCAATTGCCAGCGCGAAGCCGAACTCGAAGGTGGCACACAGCGATCGAATATCAACTGGGGACGATTGCTTGACGTGCCCGTCGGTACCGACAACGACATGACCGCGGGCGACGTAGGGATCGACGTCTCGTAATTACGACAACGTCGACAAGTAATATCGTCACCCGAGCGAGAATGCGCATAATCGGCCCAAGCGGGCGCATTCTCGCTGTTATCGATCTGCATGGTGGTAACGATGATACCGACCCGCGGATCCACACGAAATTTCTATTCCGATCTTTTCGCGACAAAAGCATTCCTCGATGCTATGATTGGATATGAAGCGATGTGACCGACGGTGGTGAAACGTACGCTGGCATCTATCTCTTAGATGAGCGATACGAATCTCCGCCGCTGGTGCACGACGCCTCTGACGACGGATGCGGCACGGACAGCCGGTGATCGGAACTCCCTACTGCATTCGATACGGCTATTCCAGAGACTTATTGATTCGCGACCCTGCCTTGATCTTGGTAGAATCGACCGACGCATTGACAGGTTCGGTTCGCGCGACTTTCGTCTTACGGCCCAACTTACCCATAGATATTGTCAACACCAATTGTACGATCGAGTAAGGCCATGACATCTCATCTGACGCTTTCTTCTTATCGAAAAATGATTACACAACCTAAGAAACTCCGCACGTTCGGATTCGGCGCCCTGATTGCCATTTTGATGACGATGATCGTCGTTCCGGCAACCTACGCTCAGGCGAGCGGCCCGGCGCTTCTGCCCGATCTGCCGATCGCGAAAACAGAGCGAGACGCACTCTATGCGCAACTGACCAGTCAAAGTCAAGCGCTACGAAGCATCTCGGAACTACTGAAGACGGCGGCGAAGCTGACACGACCGACGGTCGTCCACATCGAAGCCGACGTGACGAGCAGTGCCCAGCGTTCGCGCGGCCGAATCGTCGAAGAAGCCGGCTCGGGCGTGATCCTGAAGTTCGGCAATGACTACTATATCATGACGAACTCGCACGTTATTCACGGTGCGAAGCCCGAACGGATCAAATTGACCCTCGGTGACGGGCGGCAAGTCAGTCCGCAGAAGATTCTGACCGATCCGCCCAGTGACGTTGCGGTCATCAAAATCGAAGCACCGCGACTGGTTGCTGCAAAAATCGGCTCTAGTGAGAATATCCAAATCGGCGATTTCGTGCTTGCTGTGGGCAGTCCGTTCGGACTCAGCCAGTCGGTCACCTTCGGGATCGTCAGTGCAACAGGTCGACGAGACTTGGAACTCGGTCAGGACGCTTTGCGATTCCAAGATTTTATTCAGACCGACGCGGCGATCAACCCGGGCAATAGCGGCGGACCGCTGATCAACCTTGAGGGTGAAGTCGTCGGAATCAACACCGCAATCGCCAGCAGCTCGGGCGGTAGCGAAGGCATTGGTTTCGCGATTCCGATCGACATGGCGATGAATATCGCGAATCAGTTGGTCCAGACGGGCAAGGTAACCCGCGCGTTTCTGGGTGTGACGCTCGACGCGCAGTTCACGCCCACGGTCGCTTCGCGATTCGGCTTGCCCTGCCCGGTCGGTGCGCATATCACGTCCGTAAGACCGAGCTCCCCGGCGGCACGTTCGGGAATTAAAGTTGGTGACGTCATCCTCGAATTCGACGGCGAGCGAATCCAAGACGATTCGCACCTGATCAACCAGGTCGCTCTGGTCCCGGTCGGCAAACGAGTGCGAGCGATTATCTGGCGTGACCAGAAACCGCAATCAGTAATCATCGCGGTCGGCAATCGTGACGGTCGGTAGGGGTCGCTTCGCTCCAGTGGTTCGTGGCTAGTGGTTTGTTAATGCAAATCACCATGGCATTCGCTTCCACGTCCTTGCGTGACTGAACCTACTTTGCTACGATATTTAAGTTACGCAAAAGAGTCATCTCTGCCAACTGACAACCGCCAACTTCCAAAAAAGCCATGTCGAAACTTCGCGATTACCTTGAGCTGATCCGATTCAGTCACACGGTTTTTGCGCTGCCATTCGCACTGTTGGCCGCAGCGATGGTTTGGCTCGGACCGAAGCCGATCGCCGCGTTTCACTGGAAGAATCTGCTCGGAATCGTTCTATGCATGGCGACCGCGCGTGCGGCGGCGATGGCGTTCAATCGACTGGTCGATCGCCGCTACGACGCACAGAATCCGCGCACGGCCGGCCGACATCTACCGGCCGGTCGGATGCGGCTCGGGCAAGTCGTCGGACTAACCGTCATCGCATCCTCCGGTTTCATCGCGTCAACGCTTCTGTTTCTTCCTGAGACTTACGTACCGATCGCCGCATCGATTCCGGTGCTGCTATTCCTGCTTAGCTACAGCTACGCGAAGCGTTTCACGTCGCTATCGCATTATTGGCTTGGCGCTGCCCTGATGCTCGCGCCGCCGGCTGCCTGGATCGCAGCGGGCGGACCGATCTTTCACTTCGCGCCGTGGCTAATCGCACTTGCGGTTTTCTTTTGGGTCGGCGGGTTCGACATCATCTACGCGTGCCAAGACGCGTCTTTCGATCGAAGAGCCGGCCTGCGGTCGCTGCCCGCACGATGGGGAATCGCCCGAGCACTTCGAATCGCCGCCGCTTCGCACGTCCTGATGGTGATTACGTTACTGACCATTCCGCTTGCCTTCCCGCCGTTCGGTCCCATCTATTACACGGGCATCGGCCTGATCGCTTGCCTGCTGATCTACGAACACGCGATTGTTCGTCCGGACGATTTATCGGCCGTCAACCGTGCGTTCTTGCACGTTAATTCGGTCATCAGTTTGGGACTTTTCGTCATTGGCGTTGCAGATTTATTGTGGTAGAATGGCTGTTGAGACATCGCGGTTTCTAGCGATTTTCTACATCGTCTTGATTACGATCTGCGTTTCTATTGTCCCCTAATCGTAACGCAAGCCGCACGTCGGGCAAGCCCGACCGCTAACACTTCACCGCCGTCGATTGTTGCGAGAACATCCTTTTTGGAATCTGCAAAAGTGAATACTCTACGATTTTTTATTGCGTCGATTCTTTTTGCCTCTCTGTCCACGAGTATCTTTTCCGAAGATAAAAACAGAGGCGGTGCGGCTCTGGACGTCCAGCGGTTCGACGGCGCGATTAACTATTCGGAGCGTTATCTTCAGAGGGTTGCCGACGGCGATCCGACGCTACTTGCGCGGATTTCGACTCGAAATCTTTTCTCGCACGCATTGTTTCTTTGCGAAGCGGGGCGACACGACCTGCCTATTGACGCGCTGCTTGCCGAAGGCGAATCGCTCCAGGACGTCGATCCCGAGAGTCCGACGTATGGCAACTTCGGCTGGTATCGTCACACGCCCGAGGTGACCGATCGCAACGCCGTTGAATTCATCGGCCACACGGCATCGCCGCTTTGGATCCTTCACCGTGATCGGCTGCCGACAGCAACCCGCAAGCGTCTGAAGCGAATCCTCGAGCGAATGGTCGACGGTTGCCTGCTGCATCGCGCCTCGCCCGCTTATACGAACATCGCGCTTTCGAACGCGGGCAACCTGATCGTGCTTGGCGAGCAGTTCGATCGTCCCGAGGCAATCGATGAAGGTCGTCGCCGACTAACCGAGGTGCTGGTACTCGTTTGGCAAGGTGGATTCAATGAATATAGCAGCTCGACCTATTATGGCGTGAATCTCGACGCACTGCACTTCATCGAAAAATACGCGAAATGCCGACAGTCGCGAGATCGCGCCAAAGCGATGATTCGCCTGCTGTGGGCCGACATGGCGGCGAATTGGTTCCCGATCCTTTCGCCTTACGACGTTGATGCAAACAGCGACTGGGACGTGAACCGAGCTTGGGGGCGACTCGGCGGAACGACAAGCCGCACGTACGACTACCTCGGTTGCATCCACGAATGCCTGCATCGCCATCTTCGTGCCATCAACTGGTTGCCGCCCCACCGGTCGCCCGCCCGCGAGCATCACTTCGCTCGACCGGGCGAATATCGGCCCGACGTCGCGATGCGGACGGCAGCGTACACGCAATTCCCGAGGCATGTCCGCCAGCGCTGGGGAGTGCGACCCGAGCAGTGGCGAGCGATAACCGTGCATCGCGACATTGCACTTAGCGTGTCGGCCGCCACCTATTGGAACAGCGACATTCCGATGGCGATCGATTTCTCGGCAGCTTGCCTGGGAATCGACGCGAGACCGGAACAATTTATTCCGCACGCATATTTCATCGCCGACGGACGTGAGGATCCTTATGGCAAGAAGCGTTACGCGGCGGGCAGTGCCGGGCACCGCAAAGCGCTTCACCTGCGACCGTTCTGGACGGCGACGCAGCGAGGGAACGACGCGATCGGTTTTGTGCGATACCAGTCAAAAGATTGGGAAGCCGAAGAAGTCACCAACCTGCAGAGTCACATCGTGCTACCCGAACCGCAGTCGTTAACGATCGATGGTCGGCCGATCGCAGTGCCTGATCGGTCGGTAAATGCGGAAATCGCAATCGGAGCTCGCCAAGCGATCGTCTTGCGTTACGAAACGGCCGCGGTTGGAATTCGCGTCATGAAGGCGACCGACAAGGCGGGCAATGCGGCGAAGATTCGCTTGGTTGACGACGGCAACCCGTTTGACGTGTTGCGACTGACCGTCGAGCACGAAAGCGACACGGCCAAGGCCGAACCGGTCGCAGCGTACCAAGTTCGGATTGGCCCGAATCTTGACAACGACGAATCGTTCGAACAGTGGCAACGAGATTTCTTAGCCGATCGGGCAACGGTAATAGAAACGAGCGACGATGTGATCCGAATCGCAGCTCCGACAGAAAACACGGATGGCGAAATTTCGGTCGCTGTTCGGCGCAACCGTGCCGATCTGCTAACCGCCGTCACCGTGCCTGGCCGGCCGAATGATATTTTAGAGGTCGACGGTCGTGCGGTTGGTCGACGAATTCTTGAAACGTGCCCCGAACTGACGGAATATAAACGCCTGCTTCACAACACGAAATCGATCCAAATACACACCGACGTGCCGACCGAATGGGAAGCGGAAGAAGCGGTCGCGTTTCCCAACAATATTCGCGAAGAAAACGATGCGATGCAAAATTCTCACGGTGAATCGCCAACCGCCGATCCACCACGAGCGTCCGGGGGAAAGTATTTGACGGTCAACCATCGGGCGATTTATCGACTCGACGTTTTAAACCCGGGCGATTACTATCTCTGGGCGAGAATCGGCGTGGACGATAAGAAACACGATTCGGTGTGGGTGACTTTGGCGACCGAGACCGAGGAATTGCTCCATGGCGATTGGCACCTGAGCTCGGGAAGCGGCTGGCATTGGTGTCAGATGCGGCTCGCTCACTCGAAAGGAGCGACCCCATTACCGTTGCCGGCCGGCGCTTGCACGCTAGAGCTTTCACCCCGAGAGCTCGACTCGCGTTTCGATCGGATCTTCCTGACGACCGATCCCGATGCGCGACCGGAATAGGGAATGCAGCAAGGAAAGCAAGTTCAAAATCGCCGCCGCTCTACTTCACTCTCTCGACGTATTTCGAAAGCACTTCGGTCAGCGCCGGACGCGTGACGGGCTTGAGGACGACGTGATCGAAACCGGACAGATCGATATGATCTTCGTCTTCACCCGACGCGGTGACGGCAACGATCGGGACGTCGTCGAACTGCGACATTTCGCGAATTCGCCTTGTCGCTTCAATGCCATTCATCTCGGGCATGATGACGTCCATTAAGATGACTTGCGGCTTGTAGCCGTCAAGCTTATTGATCGCATCGACGCCTGACTCGGCCATTTCGCACTTGAATCCCATCGGCTTGAGGATGGCGGCGAGCACTTCGCGGTTAAGCTTCAAATCGTCGACCACCAGAATGTCGGTCGGTTCGTATTTGAGCCGCTCTTTCACTTCGACCTTTTGATCGGCGAGCCGATTGACTTGCAGGACATCGTGCAATCGGAACGAGAAACGGCTTCCTTCGCCCAAGTCGCTGACCAGGTCGATTCGACTTCCCATCATTTCGACGATCTGCTTGCAAATCGCCAGTCCGAGTCCCGTTCCTTCGCAGCGCTGAACGAGATCGTTCTCACCGCTTTGTTCGAACGGATCGAAGATGCGTGAATGTTTGCTAACCGGAATGCCGATCCCCGTGTCTTCGACGATAAACTCGAGATCGCAACAATCTTCCTCGCCGGACATGGCGGGCAGCGATTCAACGGAAAGTCGAACATATCCCTTTTCGGTAAACTTGACCGCGTTTCCGATCAGATTGAAAATGACTTGTCGCAGCCGCTGCCCGTCCAAAGAGAGCGAATAACTCATCATGGGCATACGGACATCGAGTTCGATCCCTTTTCCGGTCGCCTGCTGCGAAAAGATAAGGCGGATTTCTTCGAAAAGCTTGACCAGATCGAACGGCGCGGGTCTTAGGTGAATTTTTTTCGATTCGATTTTTGAGAAATCAAGCACGTCGTTGATCAGCGACAGGAGCGATTGCCCGGCGACGCGAATCGCTTCGGCCCTGTCTTGCAATCGCGGATCGTCGATCTCTTCGACCAGCAGATCGCCATACCCGATGATAACGTTAAGCGGCGTACGAATCTCGTGACTCATATTCGCAAGGAAACCACTTTTCGCACGCGATGCCTCTTCAGCAGCGAGCTTGGCGGACTCGAGGGCCTCGAACGTTCGTTTTCGAGCCGTCACGTCGACCATAACGACTTGCCATCCACCGAAGCGTTTATCCTTGTTTTGCGGAGCGATATGAACGAGCACGCAAATATCCTCGCCGTATTGCGTGCGAATTTCGAACTCTTCGCTGAACGACTCGTCCATGTTGGCCCGTTTGAAGATCCGGTCCCAGGAAATCGGCTCGGGACTTTCGACCAATTCGTCGAACGTCTTTCCCAGAATCCCTTCGTAGGACGTACCCAGAATCGCGACGATCGAATCGTTGACGTACGTCACTTTTCGATCCGAATCGAGAACGAGAATCCCTTCATGCAGATTGTCGACCAACCGCCGATACATCTGATGACTTTCACTGAGCGCGACCGTTCGCTGCTCGACAAGCATCTCCATGTTCTCGTAAGCGAGACAGCTTTGCAACAACGAAGCGGTCAGCATCGTGATCGGTTCGGCCATATCGAGAATCGAACTGCGTTTCGCCTCCGAGGGTAACCCCAACATCAGCAAGGAACCGGTTCGCTCATCCTCGACACGCAACGGCAGGGCTAGCATTCGCGGACAATCCAACTTCCGCAACAACTCACGTGGCGTCCGATCGAGTTCCGCAGGTGTCGCCTCATCGAGATTCCAATCAACGGGGCTATCTTCGTTGTAAACCGCCTGAATCAAGGAATCGAAGTCCTTGTGATCAGTAATCAGGTGACGCCGAGCAGGAACCGTACTGATGACTTGATGAGAAACGGGTCGACACGATTCGTTATGCAAAACGCAAACTACATGCTTAGCGCCGGTCATCATACGCATTTGCGAAGCGACATACGTCGCGTATTCGCTAGGTTTCTTCGCGCGATCAAGCACATTCAAAAGCATATCCAAGATAATGCTCTGATAGGCGGGGTTCATTCTTTGTACGGAACCTAGGCTCATTTCGCTAACTCTGATAACCGATGTAGAAGACCGTTAACTATTTTTTCACTCTGTTTCCAAACCAAGCAGCATCGTGTCCCGTCACTGACGGTTGGTTAATTCGACAAACTTTTGCTGACAACTTTCTTGAAATCGATCGCACGAAATCGACCGCACTTCCCAGGGCGCGTTGACATATTCCGAAATCTCGTTCAATTTCTCTTCCGGAACGGGCATCCCATTCGAGTTGAGATAAATCAGTTTGCTTATCATTTCGGTCAAGATTCCACGTGCCGCTTCATGCTTCAGTCCCAATTCGTTTTCGAATATCTCTTGCCATCGATCGACCCAGCCGGGCAGCAGGAAAAACGCGCCCTCGGCCAACTGCCGACTATACGCTTTCCGCCCCATCAACATTTCGATACAATTGACACCCGGCACTCGGTCGACACCGGGCCGAGAAGTCATCTTGCTCATATTCGGATGGCAATCTCCGTAAAGCAGCAAAACGCGACGTCCTTCGTCGAGCGCCCTGTCGATTCGCGCGTTCAACTCCTCCTCGAGCTCGTCGACTCGAATATGCAACATGGAATCGAGGATTTGCACATCGCAATCTTCGACCACGGATGCCAACTTCGGTATCACGTTCTCGAAAATCGAACACGTGATGCAAACGCATTGGGTTTTATTATTTTCAGCCGTTTTAGCTGGCATGTACCAGTTCCTCGCAACTTCCGGACATCACTGCGGATGCGGCGTGAATATTTTCGATCGGTGTCATATATGGGATGTCCGCACAAGTCGTCATCGGAATAAAGCGAGGGTCCTCCGCACAAGGTTCCGCTAGCTCGCGGCACGTCGCCGTAACGTCTTCCGACGAGCGTCGTTCCAACGTCGGCCCGTCGATTCCACTTAGCACGAGCCTTTCGGGACCGATACGACGACGCACGTCATAAGGATCATCCGAACTGTCGACAACAAATCCAGTAACCTGTGGAATGTCAGCAAGCATATCAACGAAACCACCCATCTGTTTCCCGGCATGGTGAACAATAAGGGGAACCGGCAAATCGGCGAACACTTCTCGATAAACGGGCAACACAACCTGCTCTACAAGATGCTGCGTCAGTACACTCGGATTGACACACAACGATGGAACCATCAGCATTTGCGCGCCATCACTAACGAAAGCATTCGACAGGGCCCGGAAATGGGCCTTGCTTATATCCAACATCTCTTCACGATGATGGTCGTGGAACAAAATCGTTTGCAGCCAATTCTCGAGTCCCATAATCATAATCGGAAGCGAAAACGGACTGTGCATCAAGCCACAAACGGGCACTTCTCCGCCATAACGGGCGGCCAAACCACGGACCGTCTCTCGCAAGTAACGGATCTGCGGATTCTGGTCAACGTCGGGCAATTTGATTCGACTGATATTATTCGGACCCGTTATCGCGGGTTCCACCAAAATCGGTGCTTGACGACCACGAACTTCGGTCCGACTGCCGAACGCCTCGCCTTCGATGGCAAACGCGAACGGTGAAGTTACGGCATCGACATTGAATGTTTCACGAACGGCGATCATCCCTTCGACAAAGGCATCGGCATTGCGATAATGTTCGTCGACCGGTCGGCCGGACAATCGTGCACCATAGAGCGAAAGATTCATGAAGAATGGGTGGCGATCCACCGGCATTCCCATCATCGTTCCGACCACTCTTTCAAGACTATTCATAATTCCAATCCATGCTTACTAATTACGTTCGGACGTCTCGTGGTGCAGTATCTTTAGGTGGCAAAAATTCGATATCCAAAGGTGCAAAGCATCGAAGCTTTCTTTCTTAATAAGTACTTGCAAGCTCCTCGGCATCGGCCCAGAGCTGCTCAAAAAGCATGGGCGTCTTGATGCAATTAACCGCCATTCCGTCAGCGCCAAGCTGGTCGCTCAATTCCGGACGTGTCGTAAATACGGCACCACCGACCGCCAGTTTGATTCGTCCCGTAAGCCCACGACGATCGATCTCACTACGAATCGCCTCGATATTCAGTGCGTTCGTATACGTCATCGCCGATACACCGATCACACGCGAACCAGATTCGACCGCTTGATCGACAAACTCCTCGGCAGGGACATCGACGCCTAGGTCGATCACCTTCCAACCGGACATCTGAAGGAACGATATCACCATATTCTTGCCCAACTGGTGGAAATCGTCCTCGACATTGCCAACAACGATCGGACCCTTGACGGCTTCGGCCAGCCCGGCCGGAGCAACGACGTTGGACATCGCCATTTCGATTATCTTTGCCGCGATGTATCCCTGTGCCAAATTGATTTCCCCACGGTCGTTCTCCCACATCGCGCCGGCGCGGGACATAATCGGATCGATCAACTCGTTGAACGTCTTTTCCGAACCGTACTGCTCGATCCAATCTTCAATAATCGCGACCGCAAGGGGCACGTTCGCATCGAGGATATACTCGATCAACTGGTCATGGACTTCTTGACTCATCTTTGCCTCGAAATCTTTTCGTTTCGCTCATATATATTGACAACGAGCCGTTTGGGCCGCAAATTGGGGTCGGCCAACAAACGGAAATCTTTCGCGCACGAATATCTCACATAGGTGACACGCTACAATTTTCCTGTAAATAATTTAGCTTAATGTAGCGGTCCTTCGCCAAAGGTATGCGAAAAGACACGTTCAGACACGGATTTTCCCTATGTCGAAACGACATATATTCCGATCGCGCCAAGAAAATCGCTTTAAACGATTGTAGGAAAAGAGTCCCCACCAGGGGTGCCCTGCTGTTAGAAATTAAGTATTCCGAAGCACGAGCCAATCGCCCAGACGGGGCCAGATTTGAGAGAGAACGAAAAGAAGTCTCGTGTGACGAGGCACGATAAGCTCCTCGCGACGATTTTGGCAAGCCTGGAGAACGGAGCGGGCGAGCTGATCGGGATTGATTTTAGGCAGTTTAGCGCCACCCGCCGGACCACGTGCCTGCTCGGGCACATTCTCTTCCCCTTCGAGCCGATAAAGACGCTTGCCGTTTCGGGCAACAGGACCTGGACAAACGAGCAGAACATGCAGGCCGTCGTCCTTGTGTTCCAGACGAAGCTGCTGGCTATACGCCGCCACAGCGTGCTTGGTCGCCGGATAGGCTCCGACCCAGCGAGACGCTGTTTTCGCAGCCAACGAGCCCATATTCACGATATGCCCCCGCTGTTTCAGCAAATGAGGCAGAGCCGCCAGCGTAACTCGGACCAGGGCGATCAAATTCAGTTCCATCAGGTCGCGAAACTGCTCGGGCGTAGTATCTTTGAGCGCGCCACGCATCGAGCGACCAGCGTTGTTCACTAGTACGTCGAGCCGGCCGAACCGCTCGATCGTCGTGTCGATCATCGCCTGTACATCTTCATCCTTGGTGATATCGGCCGTCAGACCGATCGCCTCGCCACCCGACTCGTTGATTTCGTCGGCAGCCTTCTTCACGCCTTCGGGCTCGATCCCGACGATCGCAAGGCGGGCGCCGACCGAGGCGAATCGGTCGGCCAAAACACGCCCGATTCCACTCGACCCACCAGTTATTAGTACTGTTTTCTCTTTCCAATAGTTCATACAAGAAAGATAACCTGTAGGGCCGAGAAAATCCAGTCCCACCTGCGAAAAAGGGTACCTTTTAGGGTGTATACTTAGGGATAAAATCGACGATTCCCGTCCGCTTGTCGGACTCTGCCATCACGTTATAATAAGGTGTTTACCACCACCGAGCATATTTCGTACCACAGCTTGGGCAAACATAAACTTATGTATCGGTCCGCAAATCAAGCCGCCAACTAGACGGATTTCACTAGAAAAAGGATATTCGCTGCCATGTCCCAATACCGTTCGACTTCCACGGTCGCTCCACGACCCTCGCAAACGAAAATCGTCGCCACCCTTGGACCGGCGAGTGACTCTCCGGAAACGCTGGTCGAGCTGATCCGTGCTGGCGTCGACGTCTTTCGGCTGAACATGGCACACGGATCGCAGACGTCGCACGGCAAAACACTGAAGCGAATCCGCGAGGCCGTCGACCAGACCGACTCGCCCGTCGCCGTGCTTGCCGACCTGGCGGGCCCGAAAATGCGGCTGGGCACCCTGCCCGACGATCGCATGACACTCGATGCCGACTCGCTGGTTCGACTCGTTCGAGGCACCGAATCGTCGATCGGCGAAGACGGTATCCCGGAGCTGACGACGACCTACGAGCCGCTGATCGACGAACTACGGCCCGGCAACCGTGTTTTGCTGGTCGACGGGACCGTCAGCATCGAAGTCGAGCAGATCACGGCCGACTACGCCCAGTGCCGCGTCATTCAGCCGGGCGAAATCCGGACCCGCCAGGGCGTCAACCTGCCAGGCGTCGACCTTTCGGTCCGAGCACTCGAGCCGGTCGACCGCGACAACGCCGCCTGGGCGGCACGGAACGGCATCGATTTCGTCGGTCTAAGCTTCGTCCGCCGGCCGGATGAAATCGTCGAGCTCCAAGAGATTCTGCGAGAAAACGGCAGCTCGGCGGGCGTGATCGCGAAGATCGAGAAACCCGAAGCGCTCGAAAACATCGAACAGATCGTCCAAGTGACCGACGGCGTGATGGTGGCGCGTGGCGACCTCGGGGTCGAAATCGATATCGCGCAGGTCGTCGTCGCACAGAAGCGAATCATCGACGTTTGCCACCGCCATCACAAGCCCGTGATCTGCGCGACGCAGATGCTTGACAGCATGCAGCACAGTCGCCTGCCAACCCGGGCCGAGGTCTCTGATGTTAGCAATGCAATCCTCGACGGTGCCGACGCATGCATGCTTTCGGGTGAGACGGCGATCGGCGATCATCCGGCCCAGGCGGTCGCCATGATGCACCGAATCGCGCTTGCCGCCGAGCCGCTCTGCCGCAATCGCCCGCTGGCGGCAGCGCACGATTGCATGACCGAGGGCGTCGATTCGACGACCGAAGCCGTCGCGGAATCGGCGAGCCGCCTGGCCAAACGCATCGACGCGAAGCTGGTAATCGTCTCTACGCGTAGCGGTGCGACCGCGCTCGCACTGGCGAAGAATCGCAACTACATGCCCACGATCGGGGCGAGCGATTCCGAGGAGACGATCCGGCGAATGTGCCTCTACTGGGGCGTTATTCCGCTCCGCGGTGCCCCGACCGATTCGCCCTTCGCACTGTTAACGCACGTCGAAACGCTTGGTCGCCAGCGCGGCGCCCTGAAGCCGGGCGACCGCATCGTCCTAATCACCGGCTTCGGCATGACACCCGACCTGCCCCCCACCTCTCGCCATAATACGATTACGGTGCATGAGATCGAGTAGGCGATGGCAGAAGTGGTTAGTGGTTAGTGGTTAGTGCT
>Ga0180430_10002397_pt1 | contig 17007 bp, 16 predicted proteins | sample SS_ome_9_FD_132999 | JGI IMG/M metagenome (GOLD analysis project Ga0180430, IMG submission 132999) | Hypersaline lake sediment archaeal communities from the Salton Sea, California, USA - SS_1_S_2 metaG | ecosystem: Environmental > Aquatic > Non-marine Saline and Alkaline > Hypersaline >... | reverse complement strand
GGTGGTATCGGAGAAAAAATAGGTGGAAAATACCTCAAAGATCTCTTAACCATCTGGGGATGTCAAAGTAGTGGAATGCTTGCTTTAAAAACACCTCCAAATAAAACATTTGGTACAGATAGCATTCCAGATCATATCTCAACAATCCATAAAAAAGCAGAACAATTTGCAAAACAATTACTTAGCACTAAGCCACCCAACCCAACTTTTAGTCAACTAATGCAATTTCGTATGCAAAAAAAACTCTTCACAGAACCCGATACAAAAGAACTATTTCCTGCTGACTATGAATATTGGACGGCAAGACCCTATAAAAGATATCATGTTAAAGCACGAATCAATCCTCTTTCAAACATGATAGCAGTTCTTTTTGAAAAAATCATTGGGGCTTTTATGTAATATACAGCGGAAAACGTAAAAATAAAGTAAAAGAGACTCACATGTTGCAATCAAGAAAAAAAATAAAACTATATTTGTGATGAATACGTACAACTTGCAGGAATCAAAAAAAATGTCACAATTTGCAAAACCCACGGGTTTTTCAGGAAAAATGCTTGCGAAAGGTATGGCTCGGGGTCATAAAGATTTCTACAAGAATACTGCACGAGTAATCAACCCAACACCTGATGATATCTATCTTGAAATCGGATATGGATCAGGAATATTTATAAAAAAATATATGTCTCATGTTTCAAAAATAGATGGTATTGATTACTCTGAGGACATGGTAACACTTGCAACGGATATAAATAAAAATCTTGTTGCATCTGGAAAAGCTGAGTTTAAACAGGGTAATGCCACATTATTACCTTATGCAGATAATGAATTTACCATTGTTGCAATGATAGAAGTATTTTTTTTCATAGCTGAAACAGAAAAAACACTCAAGGAAATATATAGAGTATTAAAACCAGGGGGAAGAATAGTAATAGAGATGGCGTATAATAAGGATGATGGAGTGGATCATACACGGCATGTAAAAAAAATGAACCTGCATTTGTATAGTGGAGAGGAAATGAAAAATTTGTTGAAACATGCTGGATTTAGTGAGATTGTTATTGAGTATTATAAAGCGTTTTGGATGCCCATAAAAGGATATCTTGTACCAAAAGGGATGATTATCAAAGGCATAAAAAAATAATGAGGTTTATCGAAATCTCATGACCTCCATGATCTGAGTCACATCATGCAACGTCTCTTGAATTCCATTATATTCGATTACTCCATTGATTTTGATGAGATATCTCCAGTAATTAAAAATACCGAGTGGTAAATGATAAATTTTTTCAGTAGTCATTGTTACATTAATAAAAATTCCTTGTATTGGATCAGAAACGGTAAAATGAAATGTTGTTGGAATGAATCGTTTCTGATGAAACTCATAATCCATAAAATCCATGATGATATTAGTTGGTTCAATGTTGATGAAACTTGAATTTTCCTTACAAAGCACACCAGCTCGTCCTTGTTCATCAAAAATAGTGTTCATCATCTTTCCCCAGAAAAAACTCGTGGTATTACTCACAATTTTTCCCCAATACCATCCAGATTCCTTGACTGGAAAAGGGATTCCATGTGCATGTTCATGGTACCCAAGACCAGATACATTAATTGTTTTTCCATGAATGGTGATTTCACCAAAAACATCAGCCATGGGAAGCACTGGTCCATAAAAACCTCCAAGGGTATTACCCTGCCATCCTGGTGCTCGACCGATAAATGTAAGGTTTGCAGCGTTACCATCAAGTTCTATAGTAACTGTATACTTCCAGTCACCTGAAGCATTATATTGTTCTGCATTAAAATCAACTATTTGATCATTTTTCACCTGAATATCTGGAAAAGATGTTGATCCCTGAAACAAACTTATTGGTTGAATGTTTCTGGTTGCAAAATATTCATCAGGATCTGATTCATGGAAGATATTGAGATGAGTAATACAGAGACCAATGTTGTTTTTCGACCATAAAAGAATATTGACCACAGCATTATACCCATTATCAAAAATACCCTCAAAATACCACCACTCAATCGTAAACGTATCAGGTGAAGGATGATACGATGCATCAGCAGGAGTAATATTTTCTGGTGTATACACAGTATCATTTGGAATTTCTTTTATTAAAGGTAGTACACTTTGTGATAACTCATCTCGAGTATCAGGTTCAATCATTATAGAAGAATCAACTATGCCAGAAAGGGTAGAAAAGGATATTAGAATTACTAATGAAATCATTATAAAAGTATTTATTTTCATATTTCAATAAATGAATGAGTATTATTTAACCGTTTTTAGGTTTTTTTTAAAAGAATCTTCAAACTTACAACGGATAATAATATGTATTGGAATTATAAGATCATTTTTGATGAGTATATAGAAATTAATCATATATGTAAAAATAACAAGAAATGTTTAAATATTTAGCAAATCATAGTCTTTAATGTGAGGATGATATATCCATTTAATTGAATATTGGCAAAATATTAAATATTATTATTTGAATATAATTGTATAGAGATATGATCCATTCATATGGAGAATCTACCAAAATGAAAAAGAAATATGTAAAACATAACGGTGAAAAAGTAGTAGCTTTTGATATCTCAAAAGATTTTAATAAGTTTGTAAAGAAAAACGAAAAGCTACTACAGGAATTATCAAAAATTTAATTTTATTATTCTATTTATTATATTTATAGAGCATCGCTTAATTCTCTGGAAGAGGGTTTCGTTCTCTTTAATCCAAATTGATATCTCATAGATATTATCATCAGAATTTAACTCAGCCCATTTCCTTATCTTTTCATAATGTGTTCGATAATCAAAATATTCAAATTTGATATCGAATTTGTTAATCGTTAAAAATATCCAAAGAGTGACAAATCCTGTTCGTTTATTCCCATCGATAAAAGGATGGCCTTCTTCTAAAAATAAGTTAAACAATCTTGCTCCTTTATAAATTAAATCTTCCCACCTATTCTCTTTGATATTTTCATAATATTTTATACCAATGAGATCTAGAGGACCATCGTTGAGTACTCCAGGTTGTACATTAGGTTCTCCTTCAGCTTGAAATTCTTTTATAAGGTAATCATGTAAATTAATTATCTGTTCTTTTGTTGGATAAAAGATATCATTTTTCTCTTCAGGAATAAGTTCTTTAGCTGTCGCTAACCAATCGATCACATGGGCAACTAAAGATCTTTGTTCTTTCACAGAAAGACAATAATAAACTCATTATTAAAACATGTTTATAACTATTAAATGGGCCTGATTCATAATTCCCAACAGTGGAATATTGAGTAAGTTGTGTTGATAAATTCCATCTCTGGTTAATTGAATATTGGTGTAATTGTAATTCGGAAAGCATTCATGCCAAAAAATCTAAATAGCAATCAACAGAAGAAATGAATTTTGAATCTGGCCCTAAATATAAAGTATGTTGACAATGAAAAACAATCAAATAACTACCCTTACAAATAACAATAATACGATATATTTATAAATATGTAAGGGTAATATAGTTTGATGGTTTCAATAAAAAGAAAAAAAATCTCAAACAAAACCTATCACTACCTTCAGCACACGTATAGAATCAATGGAAAAGTCCATTATAAAGAAAAATACATAGGTGAAAAAATCCCAAAAGACATAGAAAAAACAAAAAAAGAATTTCTAACAGACATATACCAAGAACAATGGTATCCTACCTTTGATAAAATCAAGGATAATGTTAATAAAAACAAAAGGAAAATGCCAGAATCAATAGAAAAAAAAGAACTAGAAACGTTCGCAATAGCATTCACATACACCACAAATAAAATCGAAGGATCAACACTCTCACACAGAGAAACAGCATTGCTCTTAGAAAAAGGAATCACCCCAGCAAGAAGACCAATTGAAGATGTAAAAGAAGCAGAACGTCACTGGCAAGTATTCTATGAAATGCTACATTATTCAAAAAACATAAGGATAGCAACCGTTATACATTGGCATAAGAAATTTTTTGAAGAAACAAAGAAAGAAAAAGCCGGGATGCTTAGAGGATACGATGTAGGAATATCTGGTAGTACATATATTCCACCACATGCAATAGAACTTGATTTTTTACTAAGAGATTTTTTTGATTGGTATACAAAAAATAAAAACAAAATACACCCAGTTCATCTCGCAGCATTAGTTCATCTAAAGTTTGTTTCAATTCATCCATTTGGAGATGGCAATGGGAGAATCTCCAGATTATTAATGAATTACGTCTTACACAACAATAATTACCCAATGCTTGTAATTCATTATACAGATAGAAGTAGTTATTATAATGCTCTTGAAAAAAGTCAGTTGAATAAAGAGGAAACACCCTTTACTCTCTGGTTTTTCAAAAAATATGTTAAGGAATACGAAAGATATCTCTAATACTTTACCCTTACATTATAAAAAATTATTTAAAAATTAATTATTTGTAAGGGTAATTCTATAATTTTCTAAATAGAAAGAGGCCCGGAATATTCAAATATCGCTTTTAAGGAAATTGGATCACGATATTAACGACATTATCACGCATGACGATTTTATGAAAGAAAAATTCCCGATTTCTTACAAATCCGATAATAAAAAATCTACCCCCCGAAAAAATGAGAAAATTGAATAGGAGAAAGAATGACCGGTAAAAATACACATGATTATTTTACACAAAAAAGAATAAAAAGAAATTATGCTAAATGTAGAAAATACACAATTACGCCTATAATTATACTTAATATAAGAAAAATCATATATTTCTTCAATGTAATACCAACAATACCTACAATCAATAAAACAAATCCAACAATAAAATCTTTTAAAATATTTAAATATAAATGATCTAAAATATATGTATCTTGGTTTAAATATGTAAGTAATGTTGAAATCAATATAAATATACCAAATAATAGATTTAATAATCCCAATACAACACATTGGTTCTTTTCATTCATTATACTCATTTTCAATAATCTCATAAAGAAATTAAAAGTTTTTGGAGGTAAATTCTAATTGAATCATAATCAAGAAAGTTATAATAACAAACATTATGATTCATTTTTCGAGGAAAGGATTTCCTCAGGAGGTAATAACCAAGAATGGAAAATAGAACACCATATAGGCGAGCATATCGAGAAAGAAATACCCCTCAATGGGGAGGATTCGGTGAAATCTCGCCATGTAAGCAGATCATTTAATGTAAATGAATTTAAACCGTGTATTGACGATTCTCAACTAATAATACCGCTACATATCAACCCGCTTGAATATGACACACATGAGGGCCTCTATAAGGCTTTTATTGAATGGTGGACCAAAATAAAAGGTCGTTCAAAATCAACAGCAATAGATAAGATACGTCATGCTCGAAATATGGCGAAACATTCAATTTATCCGGTGGATTGGTTTGAATTTAAGCCCGAGCAAATCCTTAATCAAATGCTTTATAGACAAAACGTCGAATACCCACAAAAATCACAAGAAACCGGGAATCCGACGTATGGGATCACACAATAAACAAATTTATGGAAAACCGTTCGTTCGTTTGCCGAGGCGTTCGGAATTGATATTTCGTATTGGGGATATTCACCGCCGCCCCCGCCGGAACCACAAACGAAAAGGGTACCAAGACCGAAAACCGTTAACAAACTCATTCATTATTGGTATTCCAACGACCGTTATGAAAACGCGCTTATAAGAACATTGTTAACAGTTGGATTTCATACGGGACTAAGACCCAATGAACTAATATCAATAAAGGTTAAAGACGTATTTTTTGATGATGGATACATATTCATTCGGGAGCAAAAGAAAAGGTATCGAGAACGTCAAATTTGGTTAGACGACCCTATCTTATTTAGCCGAAATCAAAATAGTTTAATCAATTGGGTTGAAATATGGCGGCCGAAACGAGAAAATGATTTATCGTGTGATTTTCTCTTTATTCAAAAGAACGGAAAGCCATTCCCAAGCGAGGACGCTTTACGAATGTATCTCGCCCCTTTTGTTAAACCGGTTTGGCCTCATTTTAGCCCTAAAATAATGCGGGATTGGTCCGCTATCGCTCGGTTGATCCGAACCAAAATCGAAACAAAGAAATGGGATACAAGAACCGTAAGAATTGATCTCGGACATAAGAAAGAAAGCACAACAGAGAATTATACCAAATACGAGGAACGATATTTTAAGAAAGATTCGTATGATTGGCTGCGAGCCGTCCTTAAATTTCATTCAAATAGTAAACGCATGAAGCGATTAATGAAAGGGGATAACGGGTCGGGCCGTGAGAAATCAATTTCTCCTAAAATCTTAATAAACGCCAAAAACACCCCTCAACTAAGATGCTCAACGGGAGGGGAAAATTACGGACCTGGCGGGATTTGAACCCGCGATCTACAGCTTAGGAGGCTGTCGCCCTATCCGGGCTGGGCTACAGGCCCAATTTCGTCAGCGATATACATTATCCACTATATTATTTACGTTACCCAACAATGCATCATGATAAAACTAAAAAAAATAGTAGAAGGAGTAATGCACACAACCATTACACCCTACACTACTTGTATGAAACACACGAGTGATCTATTCTCTCTTCTCCCGTTTTTCCACTGGGACAATTCCCGTCATACGCTCCGCTATCACATTTGTTATCTCGGTATTTGGATCAATAACAAACTTACTTCCATCCTTTAACGCATTCTCAACAGTCTCAAGCTTTTTGTACAACTGAGCTTCATCCTTGAAATACTCCCGAAGCGCAGTATTCACCTTCATAATTTTATCTGCATTTGCCATAGCAACCTGACGAATCGCCTCTGCTTGACCCTCAGCCTTTAGAATCAAACCACGTTTTTCTCCCTCAGCTCGTTTAATCTCCGCACGACGCTCACCATCCGCTTTTGTCTCCACTGCGGTTGCAAAATCAACTGCTGCTTTTTTATCCCGCTCCGCAATCACCACATTATTCATCGCTTGCTGCACATCATCAGGTGGCTCAATTCGCTGCAGCTCAACCCGAATCACATCAATACCCCAGGCATCTGTTTGTTTATCTAATTCTTTCTCCAGCTGTTGATTTAGTACATCACGTTTGCTATTGGCCTCAGTCAGCGTCATCTTTCCAATAATATCACGAAGCGTCGTTCGAGCAAGACTTGATATCTGCGTCTTATAGTTTTGTGCATTATAAATCGCTTTTTTTGGATCCGTTACCCGAAAATACACCACCGCATCAACTGTTGCATTCAAATCATCCCGTGTAATAATCTTCTGCGGCTGCACATCCACCATGTTCTCAGTGACATTCACCCGTACCATTTTTTCAACCACAGGGATAATCCAATGAAACCCCTGCTCAGCGGTTTTCTTATATTTTCCAAGACGTTCAATTAACGCTTTCTCCGTTGGACGAACAATCTTAATCCCAATACTAAACAGGATTAACAAAAAAATAAACAAAATAATCCAACCAATTATACCCACGATATCCATAACATATTCACCTCTCTTTCACTAATTTATAATCCAATTATTTAAAAGACTTATGGAAAAAACACCAAAAAAACTAAGATACCTGCTGATGAATCGTAAATGTTGCTTTAGAAGAATCCGAAGAAACCTTCATCTCTTGCAACTCTTTCAGCCGAATCGTTTCAACAGAAAGTTGCTTCTCCAAAAGCAATGTTTCAATACCCGGTATATGCCCATCACCAACCACTGCTATCACGGTTTCATAATTTTCCTGTAATGAAATCAACTGCGAAACCATATAGGTGTTTCTTTCATCAATCAGTACCCGTTTAATCGTTGGAAATGTATCAGACACCTGTTCAAGATAAGAGTCTACATGATCACTAATATGTTCGATTTGGTCCTCCACCTTTTTTCGACTCACAAATAATCCACCAACTCCTGAGAAAAACAAACGGATTTTTTCCCGGACCGTCATAGATCGAAGCATTCGTTGAAACACCTGTTGTGCATTACGATCAATAAATGCAAGGGGAATCCCATGACCTGCTGCATATTCTCCAGTGGTTAGCATCTCATCGCCTGCCTGCACCCCATATTGTTTCGCAAGACTCTCCTGAAATCGAGCAAGCATACGATACGTAAATGGTGCTTTCCCCTGCTGCGACTCAAATGCTTCAGGGTTTTCTTTCTTCATTTTTAATCCCTGATACCGCTGTGCATCCAGCTCCACACACAGCACATCCGGCGCATGTTCATCAAAAATCTGAATGAGCGCGGAAGAAAGATTAAACACATGACCCGTACCTATGAGAAGAATCATAACTGCCTCTAATACCGGTAATGATCAGATTTAAATGGTCCTTTGACGGGCACTCCAATATACTCCGCTTGCTCTTTGGAAAGCCTAGTGAGTTTTACACCGAGTTTCTGTAGATGCAGCCGAGCGACCTCTTCATCCAAATGCTTTGGCAGCATGTACACTCCAAGATCAAACTCATTGTTCCAGAGTTCCATCTGCGCCAGACATTGATTCGTGAAACTATTACTCATCACAAAACTTGGATGCCCCGTAGCACAACCAAGATTCACAAGTCTTCCCTCAGCAAGCATAAAAATCGCATGACCATCAGGAAATACATATTTATCCACCTGCGGCTTAATCGTATCTTTCACAATACCAGGGAATTTGTTTAATTTCTCTGTTTGAATCTCATTATCAAAATGACCAATGTTACAGACAATTGCTTGATCTTTCATTTGTTTCATATGATCAACCGTAATCACATCCCGATTACCCGTAGCTGTGACATAAATATCTGCAACACCAAGGGTATCCTCAACGGTTGTGACCTCATAGCCTTCCATTGCAGCTTGTAACGCACAAATCGGATCAATCTCTGTGACCAATACTCGTGCACCAAACCCTCGCATGGACTGTGCACATCCCTTGCCTACATCACCATATCCACAGACCACAATGATCTTTCCTGCAACCATCACATCTGTTGCTCGTTTAATACCATCTGCAAGGCTCTCCCGGCAGCCATACAGGTTATCAAATTTGGATTTTGTCACCGAGTCATTCACATTAAATGCAGGAAATAACAATGAACCCTCTGTTTTCCGCTGATACAACCGATGCACACCCGTTGTGGTCTCCTCTGAAACACCTTTGACATTAGGTGCTATCGTATGCCAATACGTGGGGTTTTCCTGATAGGTTTTCTTGAGAATCTTCATGAGTTGTTTATAATCCTCGCCCTCATCACTATACTCTTTATCAAGAAGAGATGGGTCTTCCTCCACCTCATAACCCTTATGAATCATGAGCGTTGCATCCCCACCATCATCAACAATCAACTGCGGGCCTTTACCCTCACCAAAATCAAGAGCCTGCTTCGTACACCACCAGTACTCCTCAAGGTTTTCACCCTTCCATGCAAACACGGGAACACCAGTATCAGCAATCGCAGCAGCAGCATGATCCTGCGTGGAAAAAATATTACAACTCGCCCAACGAACCTCGGCACCAAGATCCTTTAAAGTCTCAATAAGAACAGCAGTCTGAATCGTCATATGAAGGCTTCCAGTTATCCGTGCACCCTGCAATGGTTTATCTGGCCCATATTTTTCTCGAATTGCCATGAGCCCCGGCATTTCTTTTTCCGCAATCACTATTTCTTTTCTTCCAAAATCAGAAAGCTTGATATCCTTAATTTTATAATTTTGTATCTTTGATGTCATCATTACATCATTCCTCCAACTTTATTTTAATAATAATTTTGCGTCAACAACACAAATACTATCCTCATATACAAACACAGGATTAAGATCCATTTGATCAATCCGATCCATGTATTGTTCACCAATACTTGATACCTGTAAGAGTAACTCTTTAACTTTATCTTTACTCGCTTTGATATTTCGAAATCCTTCTAAGAGTTTTTTGCCTTTAATCTCCTCAATCATCTCCGCTGCATCCAACTTATCAATGGGAACCACTCGAAAACTTACATCTTGATATAATTCAGTGTAAATACCACCCACTCCACACATAATCGTCAACCCAAACGTGGGATCCTGCACTAAGCCAACAATCACTTCAACACCTTTATCAACCATTTGATCAACAAGAAATGATTCCTGGGGAAATCGTTTCTGAAATTGCTTAAGGATTTTTGTTAATTCCTCCATGTTTTGAATATTGAGCTGTACACCTTTCACATCAGTTTTATGAAGAATCTTTGCTGAACAAACCTTTAATGCCACCGGAAACTGCAACGGAAAATCCGTTAAATCATCTATATCTTTTATCACAATATATTTTGTCGTAGTAATCCCAAAGGATTGCAGAAAATCCTTTACTTCATTTTCCGCAAGAGCACCAGTTCGGTTCAATAATTCTTGAATCTGATGAGACATATATTTCTACTCCTTCTCACGATTATCAATGACTCGTTTTGCTTTCAAACCCGTATCTGGAATCGTATTTGGCGGTAGTATTTTTACCTGAGGGGTGAACACAAGCACCGATTGAATATCACCTTTGAGTTGTTCCTCTAAATCCATCATCTCAATTTGGCTCAACTGCCGACTGGTTTCCAGTTCCACCGTAAGCATATCCATCTCATTTTTTGTGGAGAGCACCATCCGCCAGTTTCCCCCAACATCATCATGTTTCATGAGCACATGTTCAATCTGACCCGGGTAAATATTTGTTCCCCGAAGAATAATCATATCATCACTACGGCCTTTAATCGTTGAATGTTTTCGATGCGTTCGTCCACAATTACAGGTCGTCTCATCATAAATTTTTGCGATATCACGAGTCCGATACCGAAGCAAGGGCATCCCAGTCTTTGTTAACGTTGTAATCACGAGTTCTCCTTCTTCCTCAGGACCAACAGGCTCAAGAGTTTTCGGATCAAGGACCTCTAAGAGAAAATGATCCTCCCAGATATGCAGTCCATCATGTTCATCACAATCCGTTGAAACACCAGGGCCACACATTTCAGTTAGTCCGTATATATCATGCACATCCATGTCCCAGGTATCAATAATGCGTTGTTTAAGTCCTTTTGTAAACATTTCAGCGCCAAACAAGCCATTACGAACAGACAATTTTTTTGGATCAATCCCCATGGATTCAGCAACCTGCCCAAGTCTGATAGCATACGACGCAACACCAGAGATAAATGTTGTCCCATAATACTGCATTAATTTGATTTGCCGTTCTGATTGCCCTTTTCCAGAGGGAATAATCATTGAACCAATTTTTTGAGCGCCATAATGAAACCCAAAGGCACCAGTAAATGTTCCATAGGGTATTGGGTTTTGAAAAATATCCTTTTTTGTCAAACCCGACATACAAAGACACCGGGCCATAACCTCAGACCACACCTCAAGATCATGCGCTGTGTAACAAGCGGTAACAGGAATCCCCGTTGTCCCCGATGATGCATGTAATTCCACACAATCAGCTAATGGCGCCGTAAGCATCCCAAAGGGCATATTATCCCTGAGATCATTTTTTGTTGTAAAGGGGAGTTTTTGAATATCATCAAGGGTTTTGATATCCGCTGGAGTCACTCCATTCTTTTTAAACGCTTTAGTATAAAAGGGAACCTGTTCATAGACTCGTTTCACGGTTTGTTTTAATTGTTTGAGTTGCAAGTCCTTTAATTTTTCTCTGGAGATTGTCTCCATTTTTTTATTAAACATTTGATCCATATGGGGGAGTTCCTCCTGACCTTGGAAATACAGTTCTCATTTTTAAGTCTGGCGACGAAGGAAAACAGATACACCCATACTAAACAGTAGAAAAAAAACAACCCATGACTTCTGTGTAATAGATTACACAATAATCACACATATAATCTTTAAAATACATATAAATCGATGGAAACCATCAACAAAAAATAGTATCGATACCTCAGCTCCTAAGAAATACGCTTATAAAACCCTATTTCCTACCAATCATTCATAGGACAAAAGCTTTAAATAAAGAACCTCCCTTCCTATCCCTCCACTTATATATGAAGATAATGGCGTGATACCTATGAGTAAAAGTATGTACCAACAAGTCCGTGAACAATGGAAACAGCATGATACCTCCTACTTATCCCCTCAGCAACAACGGATGATCCAATGGAGAAAAGAAAAAAACTTTCTCCGAGTTGACAAACCACTTCGAGTTGATAGAGCTCACTCATTAGGATATAAAGCAAAACCCGGATTCATCATGGTCCGTGCTCGCGTCCGCCGCGGTAGCCTTCGGAAACGAACCATAAAAGGCGGTCGCAAACCTGTCCATAAGGGTATTACCAAAATCACCATGGCAAAGAGTACACAACGTATCGCTGAGGAACGTGCATCAAAACATTACCCAAATCTTGAAGTCCTGAATTCCTACTGGATCGGTGCCGATGGACGCTATCACTTCTATGAAATCATCTTCGTTGATCCCTATCATCCAGCTATTGAAAAAGATAATAACATCAACTGGATCTGTCATCCTGCAAACAAACGTCGAGTACTCCGCGGGAAAACAAGTGCTGGACAAAAAGGTCGAGGGCTTCGATATAAAGGAAAAGGCGTCGAAAAAGTACGGCCCAGTATCCGCAGTCATAATGGAAAAGGAAAATAATCCTTTTTTCCTCTTTTACAATTTTTTTTTATTATTGAACGATTAAACCAAAAAAAAATAGAGAAAGGGTGAGTGATTATTCAAGACTCACTCGATTCATTTCTTCTAAAGAATCCATGTCATTCATCTGTACCATCGCATCAGAAATCGTATAGATCACATCTCCAATATACAATGACCGGAGAATCGAATACCCATAATAGCCTTTCCAATAATATCCGTAGGGTTCTTCTTCTTTTACAGTCACATTCTCAGGAATATGTGAAATAACTCCTTTGAGTTCAATATCATTAGCTGTATCGACATGAAATACATATGCAGATTCCTTATACTCATCAGATGCAGGGAAGATTAACAATTGCTTCTCCTCATCAAACAAAAAGGCTTTATGTTCATAGAGCGCTGATGAGGACGTCCAAGAGTATGAACTTTCATCATCATCTGTTATCAGATACTTTGAAAGTTCGACAGGGTTTTCAACATCGGTAACATCAAATAAACTGATTTTTACATTGGAGTCTTCCTTTCCAATCCCAATCACATGTGTTTCATCATACGGATGAAGATATGAGGAGTACCCAGGGATCTTCAGTTGTCCAAGAATCATTGGGTTCGTAGGATCCGATAGATCAATCACAAAGAAAGGATCGATCTGTTCAAAGGTAACTAGGTAACAAATATCATCGATAAAACGAGCGGAATAAATCGTTTCATCAGGGGCAATTGATTCAATGGAACCAATAACCAATAATGATTCATCAAGAACATACACATTATTATAGGATTCAACTGAGGGGAGATATGATCGTATCATCCACCCATGAATGGTTGTAGCAACCCGTAGATTCCCATCATACTCACTCATCGAAAATTGATTATTGATCGTACCGGGAACAGTTCCCTGCGTCTCATAGGATATCGCTCCTTCGTTAATCCCTATCTTATAAATCACTGTTTTTTCAACAAGAGGTAAGAGTTCTTGTGCTAACGTCAGTTTTTGTTCATCAGTTAGTGAGGACACATATTCTTCAATAATCCAACCTGTCACCTGGGTTTTCTGATACTCGTCAAGAGTAAGTGAAGTGACCTTATCAAATTCAGATTGAAGATTGCCAGGCAAAATCGGGATGACATATTCATAAATCATATCCATAATGGTCGTATAATCATATGAAGATGATACTGAAGTAATATAAATAAAATCCTGAGACACATAAATCGTTGAAGAATACCCAAGCAAAAAGACTTCAGCTTGTACTTCTGCAGTCTCATCCTGCATGGATAAGGATATGACATTTGTCATTGTTTGCGATGAATCAGGGTTATCACTATAATAAATATCCTGCAATGGGATGTCTTGTAATACTGAATCAACCTCGACTTTTGGAATATATGGTTCTTCAGGAACACCATAGAGTCGGTTATATTCATACTGCGTAGTAATTACATATACATAGGAATCAATCATCCGCGCAGCACTATAGGTGCCACCAATGCGAACAGAACGAAGTTCCATTGGATGTTCTCGATCAGAGACATCATACAGCATCACATACGTTGAGGTCGTATCCTCCCAGTACGGTACAACTGATGACGAAGCATCCTTTTCATCATCCTCATACAAAACCCCATCCACTCTTCCATACACATAATACTGATAAGACTGAGTAATCACAACAAGACGATCACCATCAATAAAAAGATTTCTTGGTTGATGCGAATCATTAAAAGAAACCGTTGCTACAATCCGAGCATCTTCAGCAGGATACGCATAGATAATATACAATGTCTGATGCCCGATGACATACAGATACATACCATCTGTTTTTACTATATCTGGTTCATCAACACCTAGTTCCTGAATATTTGTATCTGAATAATCCGAGGATTCCGTACCAGTTCCTTTCATATCATTTGAGGAATCATCAAACGATGGCTCAGGACTTCCTAAAACCATTTCATTTCGACTTGAGGATCCATAAGCAGAAAAACTAGCAGTCCCATCTAAATAATCATTGAAATCCTGATAGGATCCAAAATTTGATACAGAATACTCCGGGTATGCTTCTTGTAGTTGTATTATTGGCGTATCTGTCATAGAAAAATACACCATTGTTGAGAGAATAACCGCTGCAACCGCGATTCCAAGTACTTTTACATGTGTTACATTCATTTAAACCACCAATTACGTGTTTCAATAAGGTAAAATGAATACGCCTTTAAATACTGTAATATTTCGTTAGGAGAAAACCAAACAATTTAAAACAAGAACAATAATGAAAAAAAAGAAAAAAAATCATTATATAATTTTATAAAAATCTAGTATGTCTTTTGATAACACACCCTGATTGTACGCATGGACTTCCAACGTATGCAACCCCGGTTCCGCTTCTAACATCCACGTGTAGGGTGCTTCAGTAAACGTCTTTTGCAGTATATCATCAATATAGACTTCTACCCTATCCGCATTTGAAACAGAAATACTGACTTCAATATCACCAAGAATCCTTGGAGCCCCTTTTTGCAAAAAGGAATCCCGAATAATTGATGAAAAATGATTCCCAAAAACATAGGTTGTAAAAATACTCGGCTGCTCAATATAAACCCTGGGGACATCTGGTTCAAAGACCCCATACGCTCCATCAATATACATCACCCCAGTTCCTTCACCATACCAATCAGCAAAAAAGAGATGATCATAGGCAACACGAGCCCAGCCATCTTCACCCCAGGAGGTCCCTGCACTATTTTTTATAAGCCAACATCCCTGGGTATCATTATAACCAAATAAGGTCATCACATGTCCACCAATACGAGAACCCCAAGTATGCTGATAGATACCACCTGTATAAAAATTAAAATCCCGATAAAGACGAGCACAAAATACAAGGGGCCCATGTTCAATCAATGCTGATTTAATCGACTCATCAGTTTGCTCAACCCACCCCCATTCAGATATCTTCATCGTTCTATTCTCCCAACCTTCCACACTCTCAAAGGGATAATCAAACGGACGATGCGGATCAGGATACACGCCCTCATCAGGAACACCCGTTTCGATAAGATAATTTGCCGCATCAACAAGATTCACATACCCTGCTCTATACGTACCCCCAGCATAAAAATACAGATGTGTTTCAGATAAATCAGGATTATAAATCTTACCTAGTTCATACTGCATCAGTGTTTCTAATGCTGCACATAACCCATATGCTTCACAGGTAGGTGCTGGGGACTGATTCTTAACAAGTGTAGTATAATCAACACCATTAATATCCCTCCAAGAAAACGAGTCTGGAAGAACACCAGTTTCATCTGAAGAAACCGGGTTAATTGATACAGATAGTAAAAACACACAAAATATAGCATATGAGATAACTCCAACATGTTTCATAGGATAACACCCAAATTGCATTAATATATTTCAATTCACATATATAATAGTACTCTAATGCACATAAAAAAATAACCCAAATTAATTTAAACAAACGTGAATTACCACAAAAAAAGGAGAGAAAAAAAGTATGCGTTGTTTTGTAACAGGTGGAGCAGGATTTATTGGAAGTCACCTTGTCGATTACCTCCTCAGAGACAATCATGAAGTCACAGTGTTTGATGATATGAGCTCAGGAAAAAAAGAATTCATCGCACATCATTTCGATCATAAAAATTTCACATTCATACGAGCAGATCTCATCAATGCAAAACGAGTAGAAAAAGAAATAAAAGACCACGACACCGTGTTTCATATTGCAGCCAACCCTGATGTCCGCCAGGGAGCTCAACAACCAGAAATCGCAAAAAAAGACATCCTTGCAACCTACAACGTTCTGGATGCCATGCGCAAACAGCATATCAACAAAATCGTATTCTCATCAAGTAGTACAATCTATGGAGAAACACCCCCACAACCACTCCCTGAAAACTATGGACCGCTCTTTCCCATATCTGTCTATGGAGCAGCAAAACTCGCATCAGAAGGACTCATCAGCTCATTCTGCCACACCTATGACATGCAGGGATGGATCTACCGATTCGCAAACATAGTCGGTGAACATGGCACCCATGGGGTAATCGTTGATTTCATCAATAAACTCAAAAAAAATCCACATGAACTAGAAATACTCGGCGATGGAAAACAAAAAAAACCCTACCTATACGCCACAGAATGCATCGAAGGAATACTCTATGGATTCACCCATGCACAGGATCAAGTAAATGCCTTTAACCTCGGAGTAGACTCAGCAACAGAAGTAACACGTATTGGAGAACTCGTAGTAGAAGCAATGGGATTACAGGATGTAAGCTTCAAATACACTGGTGGAACACGAGGATGGAAAGGAGATGTCCCACAATTCCAATTTGACGTC
>Ga0180430_10002396_pt1 | contig 17009 bp, 13 predicted proteins | sample SS_ome_9_FD_132999 | JGI IMG/M metagenome (GOLD analysis project Ga0180430, IMG submission 132999) | Hypersaline lake sediment archaeal communities from the Salton Sea, California, USA - SS_1_S_2 metaG | ecosystem: Environmental > Aquatic > Non-marine Saline and Alkaline > Hypersaline >... | reverse complement strand
GCCGATGGTGGACAGGCGGTGGGCGATCACGAACGTGGTGCGGCCGTGCATGAGATTTTCCAGAGCCTTCTGCACCAGCATTTCCGATTCGGCGTCCAGAGAGGAGGTGGCTTCGTCCAGGATCAGGATGGGGGCGTTTTTCAAAATCGCCCGGGCGATGCAGATGCGCTGCTTCTCGCCGCCGGAGAGCCGGGTTCCCAGCTCGCCGATGTTGGTGTCGAATCCTTCTGGAAAGCGTTGAATGAAATCAATGGCATAGGCCGCTTCAGCCGCCTTTTTGATTTCGTCTGCAGGGGTGTCGGGTCTGCCGTAGGCGATGTTGTTGGCGACCGTGTCGTTGAACAGAATCGGTTCCTGGGTGACGATGGCGATTTCACGGCGCAGGTCTTTCACGGCGAGTTGGCGGATGTCGATGCCGTCAATGGCGATGCTCCCCTGGCGGACGTCGTAAAAGCGGGGAATCAGGTTGACCAGAGTGGTTTTGCCGCCCCCGCTCATGCCGACAATGGCCACGATCTGCCCCGGTGCGACGCTCAGGTCGATGTGCGCAAGAACCGCTGCATCCTCATAAGCAAAGCCGACATCTTGGAAATCAACCGCGTGGTTGCCCGGCGAAAGCCGTCTGGGAGCGGGCGGATCTTTGATTTCCGGCTGGAGTTCGATAATGTCGAAGACGCGATCGGCCGCCGCCAGACCACGTTGAAGGGTCGTGTTGACTTTGGCCAGCTTTTTGACGGGTCCGTAGAGCATGACCACCGCCGCCAGAAAGGAAAAAAAGGTTCCCGGGGTTGAGGCGCCCGTAATGACTTTGTAGCCGCCGTACCAGATGACAAAAGCGGCGCCGATGCCGCCCAGCGTTTCCATGACCGGCGAGGTCAGGGCACGGTACTTGACGGCCTTCATTTCCAGCCGGAAAAGTCGTTCGGCGCTTTTGTGAAAGCGCTTTTTTTCGTAGGGCTCCGTACCGAATGCCTTGATGATTTTGTTGCCGGCCAGGGTCTCGTGCAGAAAAGCATTCATGTCGGCCATCGCCTCCTGATAGCCGGTGCTCACTTTGCGGGTGCGCCGCCCGAATTCCAGGACGGGATAATAGGCGAACGGCAGGATGACGGTGGCCAAAAGGGCCAGCTGCCAGTCGCGGTAGAAGATGACGCCGGTCAGCCCGAAAATGGTGAAGATGTCGCGCAGCGAACCGGTGATGGCGGTGGAGACCATGGTCTTGACGATCCGAACGTCGTTGATGATCCGCGACATCAGGGTCCCGGTTTTTTCGCGGTAAAAAAAGGCCAGCGACAGGTCCTGGATGCGGTCGTAAAGCTGGTTGCGCAGATCTTTGATGATGCTTTCGCCGACATAACTCATCAGGTATTCCTGGCCGTAGCGGCTCAAGCCGTTGACGCAATAGACGACAACCACCGCCAGGGGCACCAGCTTCAGCATGGTGAGGTTCTTTTTGAAAAAAATGTCGTCGAGAACCGGCTTGACCAGAAAGGCGGTGGCCGAGGCGGCGCCGGCCATGAGCAGCATGCAGCCCATGGACAGAGACAGCCGCACCCAGTGGGATTTGGCCATCCGCAGGAGGCGTTTGTGCCGGTCCCGCAACCCGGGAATCTTCAAAGGTGTCATGGTCGGTCTTTGTGCCCTAAGAGATGCAGCGCGATGTCCGCGACCCGGTCCGAGGCGTTTCCCCGGCCGAGGCGCTTCCCGGCGGCGGCCAGTTTTTGCTTCATTTCCGCCAGTGCGTTCGGGTCGTTTATCAGCGCCGCCACCCGGTGGGCGATGTTTGCCGCCGAGGCATCCTGCTGGATGAGTTCCGGCATGATGCGTTCACCGGCGATGAGATTGATCAGGCCGATGTGATCGACTCTCACCAGGGTTTTTGCCAGAAGATAGCTTACCGGGGAAACCCGGTAGACGATCAGTGTCGGTGTTTCCGCAATGGCGGCTTCCAGAGTCACGGTTCCGGACACGGCCACCACCAGACGGCTGCGCCGCAGGACGTATTCCACCGGACCGTCGAGGATCTCGACGGCTTCTTTGACGGGGTGGGCCTGGACGATGCGTTGGATCACGCCCCCATCGACGGACGACGCCTGCGAAACCAGAAAACGCATTGGCGCGAAATCTTTTTTTAAAATCGCCGCCGCATCCAACAGAAGCGGCAGGTGCCGCCTGATTTCCTTGTCGCGTGAACCCGGCAGGAGTCCGAGGACCGGCGCGGATGTCCCGCCGCCGTTTTCTTCCGAGGCTCCGGGCGGCGGCGGGGCCGGGTGAATGCCATCCAACAGGGGATGCCCCACATAAGTCACCGGAACGCCGTGCCGCTCATAGAATTCGGCTTCGAACGGCAGAATCACGGCCATGTGGTCCACCAGCGCTTTGATTTTTTTGACGCGGCCACGCCGCCAGGCCCACAGCTGGGGGCTGATATAATAGAGGACCGGGATGTTGTTGCGGCGGGCGAAGGCGGCCGCCCGCAGATTGAAGTCCGGGAAGTCGATCAAAATCAACAGATCCGGCCGCAGGCCTGCCATCAACCGCTTGGCCCGCGACAGGCCGCTCAGAAGGGTGCCGATTTTGGCGACGGCCTCGGTGATGCCGACCACGGACAGGGCGGCGGCGTCGACGACAATCCGCACGCCGGCCCGGGCCATGGCCCGCCCCCCGATGCCGCAGAAAAACGTATCCGGTGCACGTCGCTGAACGGCCTTGACCAGCTTGGCGCCGTGCTGGTCTCCCGAGGCCTCGCCGGCGATGATCATGATGCACCGTGGCTGCGATCCGCCGTCCATCATCCCGCTGCGTTCCCGTCCGTGTCGCCGGTGCCGCGGTCCTCTCCGGCCTGGATGCATGCCATGATCTGCAGCGCTGTTTTCAGCGCCAGCCGACCCATTTCTCCGGTGACGATCGGGGGGGTGCGCTGCCGCACGGCGGCCATGAAGGCGGTGAGCTCGTCATAGAGGGCGTCTCCCGGGGGGAAGCGCTTTATCTCCGGCGGGGCGCTTTCCGGGATGCCGCCCGCGGCCGGCCTTTTGACGATCACGGTTTCGTGTGCGGCAAAGTCGATCGTCAGACAATGCGCATCCTGAAGCAGTGTCATGCGCCGTTGGCTGTCGGCGGCGATGCGGCTGGCGGAGAGGTGGGCCACACAGCCGTCGGCAAAACGGAGACGGGCATGGGCCCAGTCGATGCGGGGCGACATCAGCCGCATCCCGTCGGCCTGCACTTCCACCGGTGCCGCCGCCAGAAAACTCTGCACGATGTCGATGTCGTGGATCATCAGGTCCAGCACCACACTGACTTCCGTACCCCGTTTTCGGAACGGACTCATCCGCCGGGTCTCAATGCAGCGGGGCCGCTGCAGCATGCCGCCCGCCGCCAGCAGCGCCGGGTTGAATCGTTCCAGGTGGCCTACCTGAATCAGACGGCCGCCGGCCGCCGCCAGGCGGATCAGTTCGTCGGCTTCGTCCAGATCCGTGGTGATGGGCTTTTCGATAAAGACATCCACCTGGTTGGCCAGAAAATCACGGCTCACCGCAAAATGCAGCGGGGTGGGAACCACGACGCTGACCGCGTCGACACGGCCGATCAGACGGGTATAGTCCGTAAACGGGCGACTGCCGGTCTCCCGGGCGACCACCGCCGCCCGCTGCGGATTGACATCCGCCACACCCACGAGCGTCACGTCCGGCATGCGGGCGTATTTTTCGGCGTGAAACCGCCCCAGATATCCGGCGCCGACCACGGCGACCCGTACGCTTTTCATGATGAAATCCTACGCAGCTCCACCGGCCGCGGCCCTAAAAACCAGCCAGCCCGGCGGTATCCAGGGCGGTGATGCCGATGCCCTGTTTGTCGGCCAGCGCAATCATTTCCGGACGGTCGAACACAACCGCTCTGCCGGCCTCCAGCAGCAGCCAGCGAACGCCCGATTGCTGCATGGTTTCAATGGTTTGCCGGCCGACCGCCGGCACGTCGAAACGCTCATCCTGAATCGGTTTGCACACCTTGATCACGACGGCCTCGCCGCTGCCGAGGCGGCCGCCTCTTGCGATGGCGGCGTCGGTTCCATCGATGGCTTCCACGGCCAGCACGGTGCCGCCTTCCACCACCACACACTGGCCGATGTCCAGCCGTCCGATTTCCTTGGCGATCGACCATCCGAACCTGGCGTCGGCTTTGGCGGAGCGGGGCCACCGGGCGCGGGTCCAGCGCCCGCTTCGGGCCAGCAGATCCGGCAGCAGAAAGGTGGATGGCTGCACGGCGATGCCGTTTTTCTGCAGAAAGTCCGCAAACACCCGCAGCAGACCGTCATCATGGGTATGGCGCAGTCCGCTCACCAGAGAAATAGCTTTCATGTCCGGTCGTACATCTCTGAACAGGCGTCTTTTGGTGATGGCGCCCAGCATGACCGCGCTTTCCACCCCGTTTTTTTTGAAAAACCGAATCAGGCGGTTCAGCTGACCCAGGTGCATCCATTCGACGGCATCGGCCAGGCGGTTCAACGCATCGTCGGCCTCGTTCACGTAGGCGGCGGCGAACACGGCATAGCCGGCCTGTTTGGCCTTTTTGCAAAAAAGAAGGGGGAACTGTCCGCCCCCCGCGATAAGTCCGATGCGCATCGTCCGTTATACGGCCTTCAACGGGTAATCCCCCGCTGCGAGTTTTTTATGAAAGCGATGAAATCGACGACTTCCGGGACCATTTCGACTTCGGCCGACACGCGTTCGATGGCCTCGTTCAGCGTCAGCCCGATGCGAAAGATCAACCGGTAGGTCTTTTTCAACGCCGACAGGGTGCTGGCCGAAAAGCCGTGGCGCTTCAGTCCTACGGCGTTCAGGCCGTGCAGGCGGGCCCGGTCCCCGGCGGCAATCACATACGGCTGTACATCCTTGACCTCCGCGCACTTGCCGCCGATAAAGGCGTAGGCGCCGATTCTGACAAATTGATGGATCGCCACCAGGCCGCCCACAATGGAGTAGTCCCCGATGGTGATGTGGCCGCCGAGGGTGGCATTGTTCGACAAAACCACATGATCGCCCACGCGGCAGTCATGGGCGATGTGCGAATAGGCCATAATGAAATTGTTTTCCCCCAGTTCGGTCACGCCGCCGCCGAAGGCGGTGCCGCGGTGAATGGTCACGAATTCACGGATGGTGTTGCCGCGTCCGATCTTGATGAAGCTCTCTTCGCCCTTGAATTTGAGGGACTGCGGCGGCGCGCCGATGGCGGCGTACTGAAAGATGCGGCAGTCCGGTCCGATGCGGACATAGGGCTCGATGACGACATGGGAGCCGATCCGGGTGTTGTCCCCCAGAATGACGTTGTTCCGGATGATGGAGTAGGGGCCGATTTCCACATCAGCGCCGATTTCGGCGCCGGCATCGACGATTGCGGTTTTGTGTATCATGGGGCTTCCCCGAAAACGGCCATCAGCTCGGCCTCGGCGGCGACGTTGTCTTCCACCTTGGCGACACCGGCCATTTTGACAAGATTGGAGCGTTTTTTGAGGACGGTGACCGTCATGATCAGCTGGTCGCCGGGCGTGACCGGCTTCCGGAAGCGTGCCTTGTCGATGGCCGTAAAAAACACCGGCACGCCGCGTTCTTTTTCCGGCGCGGATTCAAAGGCCAGAATGCCGCCGGTCTGCGCCATGGACTCGATGATCAGGACCCCGGGCATCACCGGCAGATCCGGAAAATGCCCCTGGAAAAAAGGCTCGTTGATGGTGACGTTTTTCAAGGCGCGGATTTGTTCGCCCGGCACCAGATCCAGCACGCGGTCGACCAGGATAAACGGGTAGCGATGCGGCAGATAAGCCATTATTTTGCGGATGTCACAAGTGATCATTTCCACCTCTCGCGCAGCAGTTTTACGATTGCGGTGTGCCGCTGCGTTGTTTTTCCAGTCGACGGATTCTCCGGCTCAGTTCCGGCAGTTTGGGGATGATGTGCTGCACCCGCAGCCAAAGACGGTGCGGGATCCCCGGTGTCCCGGAAATGGTTTCACCGCTTTGGATGGACTTCGCGATGCCGGCCTGTGGGCCGATGGTGACATTGTCGCCGATCGTCAGATGGCCGGAAATACCCACCTGGCCGGCCAGGACCGCGTGGCGGCCGATGGTGACGCTGCCGGAAATACCCGCCTGGGCCACGATGACGCTGTTTTCGCCGACAACCACATTGTGGGCGATGTGTACCAGGTTGTCGGTTTTCACCCCCTGTCGGATCAGGGTCTGTCCGAAGGTGGCCCTGTCGATGGTGTTGTTGGCGCCGATTTCCACATCGTCCTCGATGACGACGATGCCGGTTTGCGGAATTTTGAAATAGCGCTGGCCGTCGGGCGCAAAGCCGAAGCCGTCGGAGCCGATCACCGTGCCCGCCTGAATGCGCACCCGGCTGCCGATGCGGCAGCGTTCCAGGACGGTCACATGGGGCATCAGCGTCACATCCGAACCGAGGGACACCGCGTCACCGACAAAAACACCCGGGTGCACCACCACCCGGTCTCCCATGGTCACATCGGCGCCGATCACGGCGCCGGGACCGATGCTGACGTCTCCGCCCGACGCAAAACCGGGACCGACAACCGCCCGGGGACTCACGCCGGGTGCCGGTGCCGGCTGTTTGAAAAAGTGAGTCATGACAACGGCAAAGGCCAGCCGCGGGTTGTCCACCCGGATGAGATCTTTTTTACCGCCGTCGGCGCCGCGGGGGACGATGACCGCACCGGCGGCAGTGCGTTCGATATTTTTCAGATACCGTTTCTCGGCGGCGAGGGTGATGGCATCCGATTCGGCCGCATCGAAAGGGGCTGCGTGGGTTATAAGGCGTGCCGGGTCGCCGACGACAACGCCGTTCACCATTTCGGCGATGCGGGTCAGGGAAGTTTTTCCGGCGCCGGCGCCGGTGTCATCCTTTGTCATGTGTACACTTCTGGTATGTCAAGATCGCCTCAAATGAAACTGATTCCTATCTTAAATTCGAAACGCCAAACCAAGGCATTGCGAGCCATGTGAGATTTGTGATTTAATTTTCCACTTTGCAACCGCGGAAAGATTCCCTTCTTCATCAAATCGGCTGCTCCACCGCCGACGGTAGCGCCGGCAAAAAAAAGTTATTCCAGTTTGTCGATATCGATGGTGCCGCCCTGTTCGGCAAAAACTTTATTATACCGCTCGATCAGTTCATCTGTCAAATCAATGGCGGCAGGTGCGTACATCACGACCGGATTGGATATGATCAGCAGATAGCCTTCGGATTTGCCCATTTCCTGCACGATGTCGTCCACGTCTTTCTGAATGCGCCGCACGACCTTGCCTTCGATGGCCTTGAGCTCTTCTTCGTATCGATTTTTTAAAGATTTTATGTCGTTGATTTTTATGCGTATCTCCCGATCCCGCTCTTCGCGCTTCTCCTGGCTCATCACCAGGGCCTCGCGTTCGAGCTCCTCCTTGAGCTTGTCGATCTCTTCTTTCCGCGCATTCAGGGAAGCTTCCATCTCACGCGCCTTTTTGTTCATACTCGCTTTGGCCAGTTTGCCGACGGATGACGTCAGCAGGATTTTCTGAACGTCGACGACGCCGATTTTGGCGATGTCGGCCGCTGCTGCCGGAAACGGAAACATCAGGAGCGCGGCGACGGCAATGACGGTCAACCTTATCTTGGACATGATTCCTCCTTTCCTTGCCTGAAACTTCGAAATTTTCATCCCCGATGGCCGGCAGCTGAACATGAATCAGCGTTGTTGGCGAGCCGTCGGGATTGTCCTCTAATGACGATGCATGAACGTTTCTGATCTGATAAATCCGGGTGCGCGCAGCCGGCGGCGGCGATCTTTAGGCGACATTGCCGGAGCAGATGCGCTAAAACACGGTGCCGATGGCAAATTCCCAACGGCCGCTGGTGCTTTCCCCATTTCGGGGATCCAGAATCCAGCCGTACTCCAGCCGGATCGGGCCCACCGGTGAATACCACCGGAAGCCGGCGCCGCCCCCTTCGCGGGTGTCGCTCAGATCAATCGGCTCGCCCTTTCCGTATACATTGCCGACATCCAGGAACAGAACGCCGACCACTCCGGCTTCTTTTATCAGCGGAACGATCCATTCGAAGTTGAACTGGAGCTTCTTGTCGCCGCCGACTTCTTCTCCGTCTTCATCCTCGGCGTGAATATCCCGCCATTTAAAGCCGCGGATGGTGTGCATGCCGCCCATGTAAAACCGTTCATAATCCGGCAGAAGACCGCCTTCGTTTTCGTGAACATAGCCGGCTTCCCCGTGAACCGAACCGATCGTATCACCGATGAGGGGAAAAAACCATCCCGATTCGCAGGTGTATTTGGTAAATTTGATGTCGCCGCCCAGGCCGGCATATTCTACTCCCGCGCTGTTCAGGGACCCTTCCGAGGCGTTGAACACCCGGTCGCGCGAATCCCGCTTGAGGGTTGTGGTGATGCTGCTGGTGACGTTGCTGCCCTGCATTTCATCAATGTATCTGGAGACATCGTCGGCGATGTTGTAGACATTGCTGATGTCATACAGATAGGAAAAATAGAGCCGCGTGTAGTCGGCGACCGGAAAGCCCAGCCGCGGCCGAATGCCGAAGCTTTCTTTTTCGTAGCTGTCGTAGTCCCTTTGCTGCTGGTACAGATCAAAACCGGCGGAGACGCGGGTGTCAAACAGCCAGGGCTCGGTGAAGCCAAGGGTGTAGGTGCTTGATTTGGCACTGATGGTGGCGTTCAGATTCAACACCTGCCCGCGGCCGAAAAGGTTGCGCTGGGTGACGGATGCCGTGCCGTAGGCATACTCCACGCTGCTGTAGCCGCCGCCGAGGGCGAAGGAGCCGGTGGGCTTTTCCGCGACCTCGATTTTCAGCAGCATGGTGTCGTCCCGGCTGCCTTCCAGGGTGTCGACCCGGATGTCTTCAAAAAAATCCAGCCGGTAGAGGTTGCGGATGCCCCGTTTCAGACCTTTGCCGCTGTAGAGCTCCTGTTCGTAGACATCCAGCTCCCGACGGATGACCTTGTCGCGCGTTTTGGCGTTGCCGGTAATGACGATTTCCTCGAAATAGACCTGTTTGCCTTTGGTGATGTTGTAGGTGATGTCCACCGTCAGGGTGTCTTCATGCCGGTCGATTTTGGGAAAGATGTCGGCATAGGCATAGCCCTCGTTTCCGTAGCGGTCCGTCAGCGTGAGCACGTCGTTTCTCACGACTTCACGGCTGTAGTAGGTTTCTTCCGAAATCTTGAGATCCGCCGACAGCACAGACTTTTCCTCGATCAAATCACCTTTGACATCCACCTGCCCCACTTTGTAGCGCCGCCCTTCATCGATCTTGAAGATGATGTGAATGACCTGTTCATTGTATTCGGTCAAAGGCAGTCCGCTGAGCCGGTCGCGGGTGGGGGTTCTTCGTGTGGCCGTCATCCCGCCGTCCATGAAAATCACTTCCGGTTCACCGATTTTGGCTTCGATATAGCCGTTGTTGTGGTAGAAGTCCGCCAGCGTCAACGCATCCTGCTGCAGCGCTTCACGCTTGAGCTCCCCCGAGGTGGTGATCCAGTAAAAAAAGCCTTTTTCATTGGTTTTGATCCGCCGCTTCAGCTCCCGGTCCGTGTAAGCGCGGTTGCCTTCGAAAATAACCCGGGTGATCCGAATCTTTTCCCCTTCTTCGATGACAAACATGAGATCGCCCTGGTTGTTGTCCAGGGATTGCACGCGGTGGTCGATTTGCACGTTGTGGTAGTTTTTTTCCTTGTAAAGATTTTCGATGCGGGCGATATTGTTCTGGATTTTAAAAATGTTCAGAATCGAGCCCGATTGAATATCCAGTGTATCGGCAATTTCCTGATCCTCGAAGACGCTGTTGCCCTTGAATTTTATTTTGCGGATGGTGGGTTTTTCCACCACGTGGAAGGTGACGATCTTCCCCTCGGGGTTGTCCGTGTATTCCACGCGGATGTCCTCGAAGTAGCCCATGGAATAGACGGATTTCAAATCGTCGGAAAGCTGCTTGGGATGGTACGCGTCGCCGGGCTTGGTGCGGATGTAGCGCAAAATGGCGTCGTTTTCAATGCGCCGGTTGCCGGTGATGCGGATGGCGGCGATTCTTTCGCGCTTAAAAATGGTCATCGCGATTTCGCGGGCGAGTTTTTGCACGGTGGGCAGCAGATTTTCAATGCCTTTGTCCTCCTTGAAAAAAAGGGCCGGCGGTTCTTCGACAAAGGGTTGGATCAGGCTCGCATCCAGGCTGAAGGCCTGCCCCAGCCGGGTGAAGCTGCCCCAGACCACAAAATCGGCGCCGGTCATCAGTCCGATGCGGCGGGCTTTCTGCGGATCGGCGCCGGCGGCCTGCCAGTCGTCGCGCACCGCCGGTTCGGGGTCAATGACCTCGGCGCCCTCCTCGGCCAGCATGCGGGCGATCAAGGCGGGGATTTCACGGTCGAGATAGGAGAGGGCCGTGTCGGCATGGATGGTGAAAGGCAGAACGACGATCTTGACGGCCGTTTCCGGATAAGCGGCGGCCGGACCGAAACAGGCGGCAATGACGGCCGCCAACAGACACCATCTTTGGATCATACGGCGTTTCAAACCTTGTCCTGCATCTGACCGTCGACGATTGTCACGCACCGGGACATGTAGGACGCCAGCTGCATGTTGTGAGTTACGACGACCATGGTCATGGAAAGCTCGCGGTTCAACTCGCGCAGCAGCGCGTGAACCTGATCGCTGTTCCGCCGGTCTAGATTTCCGGTGGGTTCGTCCGCCAGAAAAAGGCGTGGCTGCATGACCAGGGCGCGGGCCAGGGCCACCCGCTGCTGTTCGCCGCCCGAAAGTTCCCCGATGCGATGGTCGAGGCGATGTTCAAGACCGACCCTTTTGAGAATCCACCGGGCGGGTTCTCTGACTTGGCGCCGGGGTCTTCCGGCGATCAAGGGCGGCAGCATCACATTTTCCAGGGCCGTAAACTCCGGCAGCAGATGGTGGAACTGGAACATGAAACCGATCGTTTGGTTGCGAAATTGCGCCAGACGGCTGTTGTCGAGGGCAAACACATCTTCACCATTGATCACGATGCGCCCTCCGTCCGGTCGGTCCAGCGTTCCCAGTATATGCAGAAAGGTCGACTTGCCGATGCCCGAAGCGCCGACGACCGCCAGCGTTTCCCCCTGGCCGAGCGTCAGATCCACACCCTGAAGAATGTCAATGGGGGCGCCCCGATTGTCGAAGCGTTTGAAAAGCGCCTGAACGTCGACAAAAGGCCTGCGGTCCACCGCCCCGGCTGCCGGTGCCGCTTGCGGGCGGGTCATGTCGGCCGCGGTCCGTTCATCCATAGCGAATTCCCTCCACCGGGTCCAGCCTGGCCGCCTGCCGGGCCGGGTACAGGGTCGCCAGAAAACAGATCATCATGGCCGCTGCGGCGATGATGGCAACGTCGAGCATTTCGAGCTTGACCGGAAGGGTGGTGAGATAATAGACGTCGCCGGGAAGCTCGATGAATTTGTATTTTTCGAGCAGAAAGCACATGACAAATCCGATGACAACCCCGAAAAAAGTCCCGAGGGTGCCGATCACCATGCCTTCGAAGACAAAAATTTTGCGAATGCTTCTGTCGGTCGCTCCCATGGCTTTCAGGATGGCGATGTCCTTGGTTTTTTCCATCACCATCATGATCAGGGTGCTGGCGATGTTGAAGGCGGCCACCAGGACGATCAGCGCCAGGATGATGAACATCACGGTCTTTTCCAGCTTCAGCGCCGAAAACAGGTTGTGGTTCATTTGCATCCAGTCCCGGATCCAGAAAGGAGGCCCCAACCGGGACGTAATGCGGCCGGCGATGTCCCGGGCCTGGTAAATATCCGCCACCCGGGCTTCCACACCCGTGACCGCGTCCCCCATGCGCATCAGATCCTGTGCCGCCTTGAGCCGGATGTAGGCCATGGAGCCGTCGTATTCGTACATGCCGGTTTCAAACGTGCCTTTTACCTCAAAACGGCGCAGGGAGGGCATGTGGCCGATGGGGGAGATCATGCCGCTGGGCGTGATGATGTGAACCATGTCGCCTTTGAAAACGTGAAGGCGGCGGGCCAGCTCCCGCCCCAGCACAATGCCCGGTATGGAAGGGGCCTGGTCTTCGGAGGCGGCAAAAGCGCCTTCCGGTTTCAAGGCCTTAAGGCTGATGCCCCGGATGACGTCGTCGGCGGAGGCCGGATCCACGCCTCTTAGCACCGCACCGGAAACGCCGTGGGAGGAACGCAGCATCACCTGGGCATAGATGAACGGGGCGGCGGCTTCGACGCCCGGCGTTTGCCGGACGACATCGACAACCCGCCCGTAATCCGTGATCGCTCCTCCCTGCTGCATGAGAACCAGGTGGGATTCGATGCCCAGTATACGGGTTTTCAGGTCCGCCTCAAAGCCGGACATGACGGCGATGACGACGATCAGGGCCATCACCCCCACCGTCACCCCCGCAATGGAGAGCACCGAAATCATTGAAATGAAGGCGTGCCGTTGTCGGGCTTTTAAATAGCGGCCGCCGATAAACCATTCAAAAGGTATCATGTGGACCTTGTGAACCGATGCCGTGAAAGGTTACGCGCCCTTGGGTTTCATGTGAGGAAACAGAATCACTTCTCGAATGGAGGGCGCATCGGTGAACAGCATGGTCATGCGGTCGATGCCGATGCCCTCACCGGCTGTCGGCGGCATGCCGTAGGAAAGCGCTTCGACATAGTCTTCATCCATGACATGCGCCTCTGCATCGCCGGCGGCCCGGTCCTGCACCTGCTGCTGAAAGCGCTTCCGCTGGTCCATGGGATCGTTGAGCTCCGAAAAGCCATTGGCGATTTCCCGGCCGGCGATGAAAAGTTCAAACCGGTCCGTCAGTGACGGATCGGTTTCACTGCGCCTGGACAAGGGCGAGACCTCCACCGGATATCGGGTGATGAACGTCGGTTGAATCAGTTCAGGCTCCACCAGAAGATCGAAGAGTTTGGTGATCACCTTGCCCGGGCGTGTGCCGGGTGGGATGTTGAGGCCTTTTTCAACGGCAAACCGCAGCAGCGCCGGCGGGTCCTGCAGCAGCCGGGGATCCACACCCCCGATGGTTTCCAGTGCCTTCGTCAAGTCAATCCGCCGCCAATCGCCTGCCAGCGCAATGGTGTGCCCCTGGTAGGAAAGGGTGGTGTCGCCCAGAACCGCTTCGGCCGCATACACGAACATGTCCCGGGTCAGGCCCATCAGATCCTTGTAGTCCGCATAGGCCTGATAGAATTCGAGCATCGTGAATTCGGGGTTGTGCTGGGTGGAGATGCCTTCGTTTCTGAAATTGCGGTTGATTTCAAAGACCCGCTCGAATCCGCCGACGACCAGCCGTTTCAGGTACAGCTCCGGTGCGATCCGTAAATACAAATCCATGTCCAGCGCGTTGTGATGCGTGACAAAGGGCGTGGCTTCGGCACCCCCTGGAACCGGCTGCATCATGGGCGTTTCGACTTCCAGAAAGTCTTTCTGCAGCAGGAATGCTCTCACGGCCTGAATAATGGCGCTTCTTTTAACAAAGATGTCACGGTTGGCCGGGTTCATGATCAGATCCAGGTAGCGCTGCCGATACCGTTTTTCCGGATCTTTCAGGCCGTGGAATTTTTCCGGCAGGGGTTTGAGCGCCTTGCATACCAGGCGGAAATGCTCGGCCAGCAGCGTCCATTCACCGGTTTTGGTTTGAAAGAGAGGGCCGTTAAGGCCCACAAAGTCACCGATGTCGAGTTGTTTGAAGAGATCGTAGTCGGCCGCGCCGATCTTGTCGCGGCGGATGTATGCCTGCAGTTGGCCGGTGCGGTCCCTGAAGCGGATAAAGGCCGCTTTGCCGAAGCGATTGACGGCCATCATGCGGCCGGCCAGTGAAAATTTCTTTCCACCCAGGGCGGCTTCCCCTTCGCCGCCGGCCGAAACGTCCGTTAGAAGCGCCTTTATTTCGCCGATGGAATGAGAAACGGCATAATCGTTGGGATACAGGTTGGTGCGGCGGCCGAGCGTTTCCACCTTGTGTCTGCGTTTTTCCAGAACTTCGCTTTTTTCCATGGGGAAAGGTTCCATTTTTCGATCGTAAAAGGTTAAGCCGGTTTTGCTAACGCATTTTAAAAAAGGTGTCAAGAATTAGATGGCGGCCGTTCTGCATCGCCGGCGGTCCGCTGCAGCTGAAAATGAAAGACGGTCCCGGTCGCCGCCGTTGCGTCAACTTCCAGCCGGCTGCCGTAGTGGCCCAGAATCCGGTGCACAATGGACAGGCCCAGGCCGGTGCCGGTGTTTTTGGTGGTGAAAAAGGGGTTGAAAAGCTTGTTCAGATGCGCTTCCGGAATGCCTTTGCCTGTGTCTTGGACGGAAATGCGCACGCGACGGTTTCTGGCGGCCGCCATGGTCACGGTGATGTCACCCGGTCCTTCAATGGCCTCCGCGGCGTTGACCAAAAGATTCCACAGAATTTGACGGAGGTGCGTGGGATCGATGGCAACCCAGAAGCCCGGCAGCAGGCGGCGCTGAACACGGACTCTTTCATGGCAGGTGCTGTCCATTTCGAACAGTTCCAGGATTTCCTGGATCGCCTGGTCGAGACGGACGGTTTCCACCCGACCGGCCGGTGGTTTGGCAAACATCAGAAAGTCGCTGACCAGAGAGGTCAGGCGATCGGTTTCGCGCAGGACAATGCGCATCAGCTTGTCGGATTCGGGGCTGCAGTCGATTTCGTCTCTCAGAATCTGAATGGATCCCGCCAGAGAGGCCAGGGGATTTTTGATTTCATGCGCCAGACCCGCCGCCAGTTCGCCCATCGTGGCCATTTTTTCCACGAGCTTGACGTGAACTTCCATTTCCTGCAGTTCTTTTTTGGTGCGGCGGGCCTGCTCCGCCAGCAATCCACTCAAAAAGGCGACCGCAAAGCAGGCCGCAGACGTGAAAACGACTTTGTAAAAAACGCGCGTCCAGTCGTAGTTGAGCACAATGAAACTGCTGTCGACTCCCATCGGATACAGAATGCCGTAAAATTCCAGCACAATCATGAGGGCGTACTGAAGGCTGCAGAAAAGGGCCATGACCATGCTTCCCCGTCGATACAGCAGCATGCTGGAATAGATGACCACCACCAGATAAAGAAATGAAAAGAAGCTGCCGAAACTGCCGGTTACGAAAACGATCAGGGTCACCACCAGCGTATCGATGCCGATCTGGACATAGGCAAAGGCGGTCAGATGCGGCCGGATGCGGTTCAGGAAAAGGGCGTAGATGATGGAGATCATGAAGATGCCCAGGATCAGGGCGTAAAGGACCAGAAGGGGTTTGGCCAGGAGAGACACGCTTTCGTTCAGCTGCAGGATGATGGTCGAACCGAAGAGAATGGACGTGAAGATGAGCCGAAACAGCATCAGCAGCTTCAGCTTTTGGGCCAGCTCACCGATACCGGCGGGCGTAAGGCTTTTCATGGAAGCGGCGCTCAGCCGGATATGGCGCCGGCCATTTTGAACACCGGCAGGTACATGGCCACCACCAGACCGCCGATGACGGTTCCCAGGAACACCAGCATGAACGGTTCGATCATGGCCGTCAGGTTTTCCACGGCCTGATCCACTTCATCATCGTAAAAATCGGCGATTTTCGACAGCATGGCGTCCAGCGCACCGGTGGATTCGCCCACGGCGATCATCTGACAGACCATCGCCGGGAAAACACCGCTGGCCGCCAGGGGGTCGGCCATGGTCTGCCCCTCGGCAATGGCCGAGCGCACGTTGTAGATCGCCTTTTCGATCACCTTGTTGCCGGCGGTTTTGGCCACGATGTCCAGCGCCTCCAGGATGGCCACGCCGCTGCCCAGCATGGTGCCCATGGTGCGGGTGAATTTGGCCACCGCCACCTTGCGCAGCAGGATGCCGATCACCGGCAGTTTCAAAGCAAGCGCATCGGCGGTTTCCCGGCCTTTTTTCGTTTTCACAAAACGCTTGTAGGCGATGAAAAACAGGACAAGGCCGATGATGATGTAGAGAATTTTCGATTTGACGAATTCACTCATGCTGACGACGATCTGGGTAGGCACCGGCAGCGCGCCGCCGAGGCCTTCGAACATTTCCTGAAAGACCGGGATAACGAACACCAGGATGACGGCGACCACGACGACCGCAATGATAATGGTGATGATGGGATATGTCATGGCGCCCTTGACCTGGGCTTTCAGCTTGGCGGCCTTTTCCATGTAGCCGGAAAGACGCTGCAAAATAATATCGAGGATACCGCCGGCCTCACCGGCGGCGATCATGTTGACGAAAAGATCGTCGAACTCCTTGGGATATTTGCGCAGGGCTTCGGCCAGGGTTTGTCCGCCTTCCACCGACTCCTTGATGCTCTTGAGCATGTTTTTGAACGTCTTGTTTTCCTGCTGGGAGTACAGAATGTCCAGGCACTGGATGATGGGCAGCCCGGCATCAATCATGGTGGAAAACTGCCGGCAGAAAATGATGATGTCGCTTTCCTTTACCGGCGGCTGCAGAAATTTGACGTTTTCGAACAGATCTTTTGGTTTTTTCTTAATTTTTGAAGGGGTTATCTTGAGGCGGGAGAGGTGGTTGCGAACCGCATCTTCCGAGGCCAGCTCGATCTCGCCCTTTTGAACGTCGTTGTTTCTGTTTCTGCCCACCCAGATGTAGACCGGCATCTTTTCCCCCTTGATTTGGATACAGTCGCCGCGGATTCATCCGCAAAATGGGTCGACAGCCGGCGTTGTCCGCCGGCATTCGGCGGCGCGATTTCGGTTGCAGCGCGTATGGTTGACTGTTTCTCTATCACATTCCGGGTCAAACAACAATAGTCCATCGGGGGAAGGGATGCTGGATGCCGGGTCGCTGGTATGAAACTACATTGTTGAGGGTTCGAGGATCCAAGGGTTTGTCGGGATCGAAATCGCTATCGGGATCGAAATCGATTCCCTCATCTCCGCAGGCCATTTCTCTTCGATCCCGATTTCGAT
>Ga0180430_10002395_pt1 | contig 17015 bp, 11 predicted proteins | sample SS_ome_9_FD_132999 | JGI IMG/M metagenome (GOLD analysis project Ga0180430, IMG submission 132999) | Hypersaline lake sediment archaeal communities from the Salton Sea, California, USA - SS_1_S_2 metaG | ecosystem: Environmental > Aquatic > Non-marine Saline and Alkaline > Hypersaline >... | reverse complement strand
TGCAGTCCATGTTACGAGGCCGTCACCGGGAACTGTGCCGATTGTGAAGGGAAGGGGGTCATCGAACAGGCCCATCTGGGGGTACGGGAGTGCGCTCGGTGCGGGGGGAGAGGAAAAGTTGCCGAAAAAACCTCGTAAACAATGTTAAAAAACCCCACATTTTTTGGGTGTTCAGGCCGCAAGATTTGTGATATGCTGTGAACGGCGTAATTTTTATTCTCAAAAAATCCAGGAGCAGCACTGATGACCGCCTCTCTCAAAAAACGAGTTAGAAGATTGGACACCGACACCGGTAATCTGCAAAAGCAAAACGGCAACGGCAATGGGCATATACCGCGTTCGGCTAACGGCATGTTTGTGGGGGTAGAAGAGGAGCCGCCCGGCACGCCCGTTCAGCGTGGTTTTATCAGTAAGAATCGGGCGGAGCGACTCCGGCTGCAATTATGGCTGGCTGACACTCTGCGCAAAGCCATTGCCCCCGACATTCCCCTGGATTTGCCGCTGGAACGCACCTCGGAGCGGGAAGGGTTTGTGCAAAAACATTTCCAGCAGGCTTTGGAGCGGGCGAATATCAAAATTCCGGCTGACATTTCGCCCCAAAAATTCTATGATAATGTGGGCAACGAAATTTTTGGGTTTGGCCCGTTAGAGGCCTTTTTGAACAACGACGACATCACCGAGATTATGGTCAATGGCCCTTATATCATCTTTGTTGAAAAAGAGGGGCATTTGAGCGAAACCGGTCATAAATTTTTTGATGATGACCATGTGGAGCGGATTATCAAGCGCATTGTCAAGCCGTTGGGCCGGCAGGCTGATACGGAACATCCCCTGATTGACGCCCGTCTCCCCGACGGCTCCCGGGTGAACGCGGTTATTCGGCCCTGCGCTATCGATGGCCCCAACATCACCATCAGAAAGTTCTCCACAGAAAAGTTGACGATGCAGAATCTCATCAACTTTGGTTCGTTAAGCCCCGTTATGGCCGAGTTTCTGGAGGCCTGCGTTATCTCCCGTTTGAATATTGTGGTATCCGGCGGCACCGGCTCCGGCAAGACCACATTAATCAACTGTTTGTCCGGCTTTATCCCCGAACATGAACGGACGGTGACCATAGAGGACGCAGCCGAACTGCAATTCAAACAGCGTAATGTGGTCCGGTTGGAAACCAAAAAACCCACACCGGAAAGTCCGGGCGAAGTTACCGTTAGAGATTGCGTGATTAATGCCTTACGGATGCGCCCGGAACGGATTGTGGTAGGTGAGTGCCGGGGCGGGGAGGCATTGGATATGCTTCAGGCTATGAATACCGGACACGATGGCAGTATGACCACGGTCCATGCCAACTCACCCCGTTCCTGTTTTGACCGGCTGGAGTCGCTGGTGCTGATGGCGGGGGTTGATTTTCCCATCCGGGTGGTGCGCAAACAGATTGCCGCCTCGGTAGATTTGTTGGTGCAGGCCTCTCGTTTGAGAGACGGCTCCCGGAAGATTACCCGTATCACCGAAATTCAGGGCTTAGAAGGTGAAAACGTCATTTTGCAGGATGTATTCAGATTTATTGACCAGGGCGACGATGAGAGTGGAAAGGTAGTTGGGGTGCATGATGCCAACGGTATTCGCCCCAAATGTGAAGCAAAACTAAAGCAGAACGGCTTTAATTTTCCGGCGTCAATGTTTATGGCCTCCCACAAATCCAAATAGGCGGTGACACCGGCCTTGCTGTTCTGAATTGACACCTCAGATTGAAAACGTGATTTTTGCGACGGCCCCTCCGTCGTTATACAGCATCAACTTGCCGCCTAAATCCTGTTTGGTCAGGGTTTTTACCAGGTACAACCCCACGTTATGCTCCGTCAGGGCCAGGACCTCTTCGGGGTAGCCTTTGCCGTTGTCCCGGAATTCCAGCGTAACAAAATCATCTTTGTCAGAAATATTTACCACAATTTGTCCCGACTTTTTATGATTAAAGGCGTATTTAGCCGTGTTGGTCACCAACTCATTCGTAATCAAGGCCAGATTATTGGCCAATTTGGGTTTTATTTTGATGGGGGAGGGAGATACATTAACATAAACATTCTTGTTGCCGGGCATAGAGCGCAGGGAGGCATAAATAACCCGGCTTACCAGGTCTGTGAGCAGCAGGGGAGACCACTCCGTAGCTGAAAGCAGGCTATGCACTGTTGCCAACCCCTGTACCCGTCCAATTAAATCTTGCATAATCGCTTTGTAAGAGGCGCCATATTCCTGGTTGGCGTGATGCCGTTCGGCATGAAGCAGGCCAATGATAGAGGCTAAATTATTTTTAACTCGGTGATTAACCTCCTGCAACAAACGGGCTTTCGTTTCGGCATCCTGATTGGATTGCTTGAAGAGACGCGCGTTTTCGATGGCGGTGGCGGCATTGGCGGCCAGTGATTCTACCAATCGGGTATCGGTTTGGCTGAAACGGTTGGGGGCCTGGTCTACCACCTGAATCACGCCGATAACCCGTTGTTTGGTTCGCAGCGGGGCGGTTAAAATAGAGCGTAGTTGCAAGCCGGTTTGTTCGTCTACGCCCTTGAAATGACGGGAATCTTGGGTTACATCGGGGATGTTTAAACATTCGCCATTTTGGGCCACCCAGCCGGCCAACCCCTGTCCCGGAGGGAGTCGCCAGCCGCGCACGATGTCACTTTGCGGATCGGTGACGGCCCGGCACACCAATTCATTGGTTTGGGGGTCTATCAGCCAGGCCGAGCAAGCGACCACATTAAGCAAATGACGCACCTCTTCCAGCACTGTGGCCAGTACGGTGTTTAGGTCTAGCGTGGAATTGAGGGCCTGGCTGGCCCGATATAGAAGGGTTAACTGCCGATTACGTTGGCGCAGGTCATTTTCTGCTTGTTTACGTTGGGTAATATCGCGCGAAACACCCATCACCCCTTTGATGTTGCCGTAGGTGTCTCTCAAGATAGAGGCCGACAGAAAACTGGGAAAAATGTCACCATTTTTGCGCCGGTTTAATATTTCTTGTACACATTTGCCGTGGGTCAGCGCTACTTTGTAAATTTTTCGGGCATTTTGAGGGTCTGAATATAACATACTGACGTGTTGGCCCAGCGCCTCTGCCGCGGTATAGCCAAACGTATCCTGCGCGGCCTGATTAAATTCGATGATGTGTTGATCCAAATCAACAGCAATAATCATATCGAGTGAGCTATCAATCAGGTTGCGGGCGTATTCCTGCGAGGCTTTCAGGTCTTGCTCGGCCCGTTGCCGTTCTGCGATTTCCTGTTTTAGCTGTTCGTTGGCCGCCACTAATTCAAGGGTACGCTCCTCGACCAAATCCTCCAACTGATTACGGTACAACTTTCCTTGTTCTGTGACGGTTGTAGCCGCGGCTGTAGATAATTCAAGCTGCTTGCGCAGCGTATTTAACTCGGTGAGTAGTTCCGCTTTGGTTTTGTTTTTGTTTGCCATCATGTGTACCCTTGCGGAAATAAAACGATAATCAGCCCGGAGGCGCTCGGCAATGGTGCGTATTGTTTGTTAGTATACCTTATTCAGTTTGCCACCGTCAATGTACCATTATACCTACTTTTTGAGTCTCAATAGTACTGAGCGCTTTTGACGACTCGCCATGATTCACTTATCATGTCATTTTAATCAAAAGATGTGCCGGCCCGAGTTGAAAAAACGGATCGGATTATCAGGGAGTATATATGTTAAAGAAATTAGCCTCTGTGGAAAAACGTTACAATGAATTGAATATGTTGCTGTCCAGCCCGGAAACAACCCGTAATCCGGAATTATTAATGACGTATGGTCAGGAACAGTCTAATCTGGAGCCGATTGTAATCGCTTTCCACCGCTATCGGGATGTACTGAGCCAACTGGGCGACGCGACTGACATGCTCGACGACCAACTGGATGACGAGATGAAAGAAATGGTTCGGGAAGAAATTGCTTCGCTGGAGACCGAACAGGAGACTCTGGAAAAAGAATTGCAATTTATGTTGTTGCCAAAAGACCCCAACGACGATAAAAATGTTATTGTTGAAATTAGGGCCGGGGCCGGTGGTGATGAAGCCGGTTTATTTGCCGCCGACCTGTTTCGCATCTATACCCGTTATGCCGACAGGCAGGGTTGGAAATCAGCCGTATTGAGCAGCCATGAGTCTGGAATTGGCGGATACAAAGAAATTATTTTTCAGGTAGCGGGTAATGGAGCCTACTCCAAACTCAAATATGAAAGCGGCGTGCATCGGGTACAGCGTGTTCCTCAAACCGAAAGTGGGGGACGCATTCATACCTCCACGGCCACCGTAGCCGTTTTACCGGAAATGGACGAAGTGGAAATTGAAATAGACCCCAACGAGGTGCGTATTGATATTTTCCGTTCCTCCGGCCCGGGGGGGCAAAGCGTCAATACCACCGATTCTGCGGTGCGGTTAACCCACGAACCGACCGGCCTGGTGGTCAGTTGTCAGGATGAAAAAAGCCAATTACAAAATAAAATCAAAGCCTTTAATATTTTACGGGCCAGATTATATGACCTGGAACAACGCCGGCTCGAAGCCGAGCACGGGGCGGCCCGCCGCCTGCAAGTGGGCCGGGGCGACCGCAGCGAGAAAATCCGAACCTACAACTTTCCGCAAACCCGCGTGACGGACCACCGCATCGGCTTTACCAGTCATCGGCTGGAACAGATATTAGGTGGAGAAATTGACGAGTTTATTCAGGAATTGACCGCCACCGACCAGGAGCAAAAACTCCAGCAATTGGCCGCAGTATGACCTCGGCCGAGGTACAGCCCGCTCTCGCCACGGCTGCCAATCGGCTCGCCGCGGCCGGGTGCGATACCCCCGTCCTCGATGCTCAACTCCTGTTGGGGCATGTGCTGGGCCGCAACCGTACCTGGCTGATGATGAATCCGCAGCACCGTTTGAGCCTGGGCCAAACGGCTCGCTTTGATAAATTGATACAGCGGCGGGAAAACCGCGAACCGGTCGCCTATCTCACCGGTCATCGTGAATTTTTTGCCCTTGATTTTTTAGTTTCGCCCCACGTTCTTGTGCCGCGCCCGGAAACAGAGTTGCTGGTTGAAACCGCCATCGAGTGGGTCAACCGGCAGAATCGTCCCGTGACCGTGGCCGATGTGGGCACCGGCAGCGGTTGTATCGCAATTGCCCTGGCCCACCATTTACCGCAGGCCAGGCTGTTCGCCCTGGATGTCTCTGCTTCTGCCCTTACCGTGGCCCGGCAAAATGCCGCCAAGCATCACCTCTCTTCTCGCCTCGCCTTTTTGCAAACCGACTTGCTGCAATCACTGGCCGGTCGATTGGATTTGGTGGTCAGCAATCCCCCCTATATCAGCCGGGCAGAGTTTGATTCCGGGCAGGTATCGCCGGAAGTGCGCCGTTTTGAGCCGCAGCAGGCGCTGCTGGGTGGCGGACCTCAGGGCCTGGCTGTGGTGGAACAATTGTTGATACAAGCCGTCGCCAAACTGGCCCCGCGGGGCGGTATCTTAATAGAAATTGGCGCGACGCAGGGGCCGGCCGCGGTCCGGTTAGCCCGCAAATATCTGCCGAGGGTCGCCGTTTCTGTCAAGCAGGATTTGGCCGGGTTGCCGCGGCTGCTGGTTGTGCAGACATGACTGGAAAACAAGTCTCATTCTTGTCAAAGGGTATACCCTATGCTAGAATAGCAGTTTGTGCCGCATTCTTTAAGTAATGAAGGTTGCCGTCGGTTTAGGGAACATAGTTATATTACATAACAACTAATGGAACCGACCGTCAACCGTTTGTGGGAGGGGTAAATAAAAGTATAAACTTTTTTTATCCCGGCAGGGTATGTTCGATATTATAGGAAGGCGCAGAGGCCCTTGCCCTTCTAAGCATTCGACGCACTCCCCTGCATCAGAAAAGGAGAAGCGATTTAAAGTGACAACAAAAAAACGTTCAAATCCGTTGGTTCAATCTTTTGAACTTATTCTCGAAAGTCGGTTGGGAGGCGCGGTCATCAACTTTGTGTTGATCCCGGTGCTGGTGTTAAGCGCGCTGCTGCTGCCCCCCGTTTCTCTGGCCGACCGGCTGCTCAGTATTGGCTACGATTCTATCGGGCGGGACGGCGGGGCCATTCAAGACCCGGATGGAACCCAAATAACATTTCTGCCCGAAGGGGTCAGCCGTTCCTTCCGCATTAAGCTGAACGCCGTGCCTCGCAGCCTGTTTCTGGAAGGGGCCGCCGGCAACAGCCTGTTGACCGCCGCCGAAAGCATCCCCCCCAACCTCATTATGAAAAGCCCCTTTTACCAGATCCAACGCAAGGGAACCGGACCGGAAAAAGTGATGCTGACCATCCCCATCCCCAACGAAGCCGAACCCTACGGCACCCTCGATCTCTATTCCTGGACGGGCGAATCATGGGAATGGCTGCCCAATCGTAAAATTGTTACCGAAGATATCATCGAATCTGAGTTGGACTTTTTGCCGGAATCTGTGGTGGTGATGCAAACCCACGCCGTCCATCCGGCAGTATCCACTGACTATACCACCAACACCCCTCTGTCTGATAATGTGATGGATTCCCTGGTCGAAATTAATCCCCAGGGGCTTTATCTGGATAGCGAAGGCAGAATCAGCGGCGACCCCGGTCAACTGCCGGACGAAGCGCAAAATGCAGCCTTTTCTATCATCCCCACCCTTCGGAACTGGACCGATGACGGTTCCATTCGTTCTGATTTGGTTGACAACTTGCTGATTGACTCTGAAGCCCGCCAACGTCTGGTTGAGGCCATTGCAGACCAGGTGCAGCGCAATGCCTATCACGGTATTGATATTGACTTCCGCGGCATTAACCCCGATTTACAGACAGAGTACAGCTCCTTTTTGCAGCAGTTACGTACCGCCCTGCCCGATAACAAATTACTGTCGGTGCGGGTAGAACTGCCGGTACAGGTTTCTGCCGATACCTGGAACACCGGGGCCTACAACTGGCGGGCGCTCGGCCGCATTGCTGATGTGGTCAAAGTGCCCACCGCGCCCGACCCCAAGGCCTACACGCCCGGCGGACAAATGGATACCATGCTCGATTGGGCTGTGGGGCAGGTTAATCGCTACAAAATTCAGTTGCTGCTTTCTACCCATAGCACTGAGCAGGTTAACGGCATTACCAAAAACATCACCTACCAGCAGGCCCTGGAGCCGATTGGCGCGGTGTCTGTTGTGGGTGGCGAAAATATCGTCGGCCCTGGTCAGCCGGTTGACTTTACCCTGACCGGCCTGCAATCCTCTACCGGTATTCAGTTTGATAGCGCCAGCGGCACCTACTGGTTTGCCTATCTTGACGATAACAATGTTCAACATACCGTTTATTTAGAGAACGCAGCCAGTATTTCCCGAAAATTACAATACGTGGCCCAATATAATTTGCGCGGCGTCGCCGTACAAAATTTACTGAGTGAAAATAACGATGCCCAGATTTGGGGCGTTGTCCGCAAGTTTCTTGATTTGGTCATTCCGCCCGTCGAAAGCCAATACTCGGTGGTGTGGCAGGTTAAAAATCAAGATGGTGGCGTTATTGCCGAAGATGTGGTGGATTTGAGCCAACCCAATTATAACTGGGTCGCGCCCGATGCCGGCGGTTCGTATGAGGTCGCCGCCGCTATTTCTTCCAATGGAGATGGTGGCGCCGCCGTGCCGCGGGGCAGTGTGGCTTTGCAGGTGGCCACCCCTACCCCCACCCCCAGCCCTACGCCGTTACCCTCTCCTACCCCAGAACCGACCGCCACCCCCAAACCATCTCCCACCCCTGAGCCTCAGGCTGAACCTCAAGCAGAAGCGCCGGCCCAGGCCGCGCAATCTGCTGCGCCCCCACCTGTGGCCCCGGCTCAGGGTAATCTGCCGTTTGATTATGGTATTCAAGCTGATCCCATGAATGCCCAAAACAACGCCGGTTTGATTGCCGGTATGGGCTTCCGTTGGGTCAAACTCCAGATGCCCTGGAAAGATGTTGAACCTTCGCCCGGTAATTACCAGTGGGGCGGCTGGGATGACCGTATCCGCCTTTATCAGGCCAATGGTATCAAGGTGCTGCTGAGTATCCCCAAAGCGCCTGATTGGGCCAGGCCTGCCGGTACCGATTTAGGGACCGAAGGCCCTCCCTCCGACCCCGCCACCTACGCCAACTTTGTTGGACAGGTCGCGGCCCGTTACAAGGGCGGGGTACAGGCCATCGAGGTCTGGAACGAACAAAATATTGACTACGAATGGGGCCGCGAGCCGTTTGACCCGGCCCGCTACATGGAAATTCTCAAAGCATCGTACAACGCCATCAAAGCCGCCAACCCGGATATGATTGTGGTCAGCGGGGCGCCCACCCCCACCGGCGCACCCCCGCCCGCGGCTATGGACGACCTGGAGTACCTGCGTCAAATGTATGCCCACGGTCTCAAAGATTATTCCGATGCCATCGGCTCCCATCCCAGCGGTTTTGCCAATCCGCCCGATGCCCTCTTTACCGGCGGCGATTACGACCCCGCCCGGGGCTACGACGACCACCGCAGTTTCTTCTTCCGTAATACCATGGAATCCTATCGCCAGATTATGGTGGAAAATGGTGATTCGGCCAAAACCATCTGGCCCACTGAATTTGGCTGGCCGGTGATGCGCCACGATGACGGCCGCTTCCCCTTTGCCGCCGAAAACACGCTGGAACGACAGGCCCAGTGGAGCGTGCAATCTTACCAGTTAATGAAAAGTTGGGGTTGGGTGGGAACCGCCTTTTTGTGGAACCTTGACTACAACGTAACAGCCGGTCATACAGAGTTGGCTAACTTTGGTATTGTCGGGGCACCAGCTTATGATGCTCTGGCTAATATGGCTAAATAGGCGGTTCAGGAGCACTTATGTATCCATCAAACCAACCCAAAAAGAAAAATACAGCGACCAAAATAGCCCTGCCGCTCATTATCGGGGGCGGGCTGGCTGTTGTTTTGCTTTGTGCCGCGGCGTTTGCTGTTTACGCCTTTTTCATTTATGAACCGGAACCGCCGCAACAGTCTGCCGAACCGACCCCAACTCTCAAAATAGTACGCTTTTCCGATACCGGGGAACCGGCTGACCAACCTCAACCCGCCGAACCGACTGCTACCGCCAGTGGCGAATCGGCCCAGCAGAACCAGCCGGCAACGCCTGCCCCGCCGCCCGATACCGGCACTCAACCGGAGACGGATTCGCCGCCGGTGGAAGATACCGGTGATAGCGCCGCCACCGAAGAACCCGAACCACCGGCCGCGGCCGAATACCCCATCAATACCAGCCCGGTCACAATGACCTCTCCTGATTATGGCATGCAGGTTTTTCTTTTCTGGCAAGCCGAAATTGCCAACCGCGATTTGCAGTTGGTTGAAGATGCCGGGTTCCGTTGGGTTAAGCAAGAGTTTGCCTGGCGGGAAATTGAAGGGTCCGGCAAAGATCGGTACGATTGGAACCGCACCGACCGGGTGATGGACCAGATTGATGCGCATGGTCTCAAGGTTATTGCCCGGCTGGGCGTGCAGCCCCAATGGGCCGGCGGCGGCTACCCGGAAGTTGGCCCGCCCAATAACATGCAGGATTTTGCCGATTTTGCCGCGGCCGTGGCTACCCGCTATAAAGGCCGCATTGATGCCTACCAAATCTGGAACGAACCGAACCTCTCTCGCGAATGGGGGAACCGCCCGCCCAGCGCCGTCGAATACACCCAGATGCTCAAGGCCGCCTACGAAGCCATCAAAGCGGTTGACCCCTATCCGGTAGTTATTAGCGCCGGACTGGCCCCCACCACCCGCAACGACGACGTGGCCCGGCCCGACACCTACTTTATCCAGGAAATGTACGATGCCGGGGCCAAATCCTACTTTGATGCCCTGGGCGCGCATGGCGCCGGATATGCCTCGCCGCCGGAAACCGACCCCGCCGAAGTGGCTCGTACCCCCGGCCTGGCCAACCCCGGCGACTTTGAAAACAACGTGCCGGAAGAACTACGGCGGGTCTACTGTTTTCGGCATGTGGAAGATGTGCGGCAAGTCATGGTCAATAATGGTGATGCCGATAAAAAGATTGTGCTGCTGGAGTTCGGCTGGACGATTGACCCCCGCCCTGATTCACCCTACAAATGGCATGCCGTTACCGCCGAACAACAGGATCAGTATTTACAGCGAGCCTACGCCTATGCCAAAGAAAACTGGCAGCCCTGGATTGGCGTGATGAGCCTCATTTACATTGCCAACCCGCAATGGACTCTGGATGATGAGCAAACCTATTGGAGTATTGTTTATCCTACTTACCCGGAATTCACCCCTGCTCCGGCCTACTTTGGCCTGAAAACAATGCCCAAAGATTAGAGCGATATAGCGGTTCAAAGTCAGCAAAAATAAAAGGCCGATGGATATTCCCATCGGCCTTTTTGATTTACTGAAGCGTTGATGGGGGTGCCCCAAATTCCCCAGCGCCGCACAGCTTCCCAGCGCGGGGGGGCGCACCCGCGTTGATGCAAAGAAATCAAACGCTAACCGGCTGAACCATTGACTTCGACTTCCTGAGTGGGTACATTAACCATCAACTCCTTTTGTTTGATGAATTGCAGCCCCTTCTCTTCGTTATGATCTACCACAATCGCTTCACCGGCCTCAAATTCGCCTCGCAGCAATTTTACCGACAGGGGCGATTCAACCTGTTTTTGCAGGGTGCGGCGCAGCGGACGTGCTCCAAAGGCCGGGTCGTAGCCCTGTTCAGCCAGCCATTTTCGGGCGGATTCCGTTAATTCTATGGTCACGTTGTGTTCGCTCAGGCGTTCGGCAATCTCTTTCATTTGCAGGTCAACAATTTGTATCACATGTTCCGGTGTCAGGGCGTGGAAGATGATGATTTCGTCAATTCGGTTCAAAAACTCCGGACGAAAATGCTTGCGCAGCGCATCCTGAATATCGCTTCTCAGGCGGTTGTCAGAAAAAGTGCCGGGGTCTCCCTGCTGCCGGAAGCCAAGCGTACCCCCTTTGGGGCCAAACGCGGTACCCACATTGCTGGTCATAATAACGACGGTGTTGGTAAAGTTGACGTTATGGCCGTGACCGTCGGTCAGGCGTCCTTCTTCCAGAATTTGCAGCAGGGCATTCCACACATCGGGGTGGGCCTTTTCGATTTCATCGAACAGCACCACTTGGTAAGGCCGCCGCCGTACAGCTTCGGTCAGTTGGCCGCCTTCGTCATAGCCCACATAACCGGGGGGGGCGCCGAATAACCGGCTGGTGGTGTGCCCCTCGCGGTATTCGCTCATATCAATCCGCAGCAGCGCGTCTTCATCATCAAACAAAAACCAGGCCAGCGACTTGGCTAACTCTGTTTTGCCCACGCCGGAGCTGCCCAAAAAGAGAAAGCTGCCGGTTGGGCGCCGCGGGTCTTTCAGCCCGGAGCGCGCCCGCCGAATGGCATCGCTGATGGCATTAATGGCTTCATCCTGTCCAATAATTCGCTGGTGTAAGGCCTCTTCCATGTTTAGTAGCTTTTCGGCCTCGGTTTGCAGCATATCGTGCAGGGGAATGCCGGTCCAGTTGGAGATTACTTCGGCAATATCGCTGATTTCTACCACTTCGTCCAGGTCTTTTTCTTCCCACCAGGCATCCCGTTCTTTCTGAAATTGATCTTCCATCCGTAATCGTTCTGCTTTAATCGTAGCCGCGTGTTCCCAGTCTTGTTGTTGCCCGGCTTCGGTTTCATCCTGGTGTAGTTTGGTCAGGTATTTCTTTTTCTGTTTCAGCGTTTCCGGCATGGAGTAGATAGCTACCCGCAGTTTGCTGGCTGCTTCGTCAATGACATCAATGGCTTTGTCCGGTAGATGCCGGTCAGACACGTAACGATGGGACAACCGGGCCGCGGCCTTGAGTGACTCGTCGGTGTAGCTGATGTGGTGGTGTTCCTCGTAGCGGTGTTTCAGCCCCCGCAGCATTTCGATGGTTTCCTCTACGGACGGCTCTTCGACAAAGACCGGGGCAAATCGGCGTTCCAGGGCCGGGTCCTTTTCAATATGTTTTCGAAATTCATCCAGGGTTGTGGCGCCCACGCAGCGTAACTCGCCGCGAGCCAGGGCCGGCTTCATCATATTACTGGCGTCAACCGCGCCCTGGGCCGCGCCCGCGCCCACGACGGTGTGTAGCTCATCAATAAAGAGGACAATGTTGCCCTGAGACTGTTCAATTTCACCCAGGGCGCTTTTTAGCCGTTCTTCAAACTCACCCCGAAATCGGGAACCGGCAATCATCGCCCCCAGGTCCAGGCTGATCACTCGTTTGCCCATCAAAATTTCCGGCACGTCATCATCGGCTATTTGTTGGGCCAGCCCTTCGACAATGGCAGTTTTGCCGACGCCGGCTTCGCCAATCAGCACTGGATTGTTTTTGGTGCGGCGCGACAACACCTGAATTAGCCGCAGGATTTCACTATCGCGGCCAATAACCGGGTCCAGTTTGCCTTCGGCGGCCATGGCTGTTAAATCTCGACTGTATTTTTCCAGGGTGCGGTAGCGGGTTTCGGCCTGGGGATTGGTCGCTTTGTGTCCCCCCCGTACTTCTTCGATGGCATCGGCTATTTTGGCTTTGGTAATGCCGGCCTCATTTAACAGGCGGGCGCTGGGGCTGTTTTTTTCGTTGCGGATTGCCAGTAAAATATGCTCGGTCGAAATATATTCATCCTGCATATTTTTGGCTTCTTCCTGGGCGTTGTCCAATACGCGCTTGAGGCGGGGCGTAATATAAACCTGTCCAACCGCCATGTTGACCATGCCGCCGATTTTGGGGGAGGCGTCCAGAATTCGGTCCAATTTATCCATCAACATTTCCGGCTCTATCCCCATTTTTTCCAGTAACTCCGGGACCAGTCCGTTTGGTTGTTCCAGGAGCGCCAAAAATAAATGTTCGGTATCAGCCTGAGAATGTTGGTAACGTTGTAATATTTCATAAGCGCGCATGGCAGCATCCTGGGCGCGCTCGGTGAATTTGTCAAAACGCATCATAATAGTCAATCCTTATTTCACAGTAAAACCAGTATACTCAACTCTTTGTAGACATTATACCAGCCTTTGTATCAAATTGATATTAGATTCTCATTAGAGTTTGGGGAAGGGGCGATGTTGGAAAAATCTATGGTTGTTTGAATTTTTCTTTGATGACCAGCCAGCCAAATTGTCCGACCGCATTCCATATCCGTTTCCAGCGCCAGGGTTGCATCCACAGCCGGTGCAGCCACTCCAGCCCCAGCCGCTGAATCCAGACCGGGGCCCGTTTGACGGTACCGGCCAAAAAATCAAACGAGCCGCCCACTCCAATGCAGACCGGCACTTGCAAGCGTTCCAGATTGCGGTTGATCCATTTGTCCTGTTTAGGGGCGCCGTAAGCTACCAGCAAAATATCAGGTTGGACTGTGATGATCCGGTTGACGATGTCATCGTTATCAGCCGGATGGGGGGAGCCGGCAAAATGTCCCACGGCTTGCAAATTGGGGTACTCTTTTTGGAGAATGTTGATGGCCCGGGCCGCGACCCCCTCTTTTGCCCCCAGAAAATAGAGCCGGTAACCGCGACGATGGGACAGTTCCGCCAGCCGGGTCACCAAATCTGAGCCGGGCACTCGCTCCGGCAGGGGGGTGGTCTGCAGAAACCGGGCGGCCTTGAGCAGGCCAATCCCGTCGGGTAGGGCCAGGGCCGCCTGGTTGATGATCTGCCTGAATTCATCATCCTGTTGAGCCGCCACCACAAACTCCGGGTTGACCGTAACCAGTTGGTGCGGTATTCGGCTGTGGATGAACGCTTCAACCAGAGCCAGGGTTTGGGTATTGGTGACGGCGTGGATGTTTACATCTAAAATAGTAGCGAATGGTATGTGCGGTGTGTTCATTTTTTTGAATTGATTGTTTTTTGGATTATTTGCCACACCTGGGCGGCGCTCTGTGCCCATGAGAAATTCCGGATTTGTTGATACCCTTTTCTCGCTAATTCCTGCCGCCGCGAGGCGTCGGTGATGAGTTGCTCCAGTCCGGCGGCAATCGCGTCGACGCGATGGGGGTCAACCAGCAGGGCCGCCTCGCCGGCTACTTCCGGCAGCGAAGAATTGTGGCTGGTCAACACCGGCGCGCCGCAGGCCATAGCCTCCAGAACCGGCAAGCCAAATCCTTCGTATAGCGATGGAAAAACGTAGGCCATCGCCCCGGACAGCAGGCCGGCTTTATCTGCCTCGTCAACATAACCGGGGAAGACAACCTGCCCGGCCAAATTTAATTCTTTCGTCCGGTTGAAAATTTCATCGAACAGCCAGCCTTTTTTTCCGGCTATCACCAGTTTCAAGGTTCTATTTTGGGTTGATTGGCAGGCCGCCTGAAACGCCTCGATCAGCCGAATCAGGTTTTTACGCGGCTGCAATGTGCCCAGGTAAAGCAGATAGTCGCCGTGGATGCCATATTTCTGTTTTACCGCAGTGATAATCGCCCGGTCGGTGACGGGAGCCAGACTTTCGTCCCGCCCCAGATACACCACGCTGATGCGGTCGGGGTCGGCTTGATAATGCTCAACCAAATCCTGTTTGGTGGCCTGGGAGTCGGCCAGAATGTGGCGGGCCACCCGGCAATGGCGGCGAGTAGTCCAGTGCAGGTAACGGCGGTCAAAGGGGCGGTGGCTGTCCGGGTAATGCAGGTAGCCCAAATCATGCACCGTAACCAGTGCCGGCACCGGACAGTAAACCGGCAATACATGGGCCGGCACAAACAGCAGGGTGGGGGGCTGTTGCCGTAATTCCAGGGCCAGGCGCAAGTGCGTCCACAGCCGGGGCCAGGGAATAATCCGTGTTTCCACGTCCGCTGCATTGGGCCAGTCGCTATGTTGGGGAGGGTGGGGGGTGTAGAGCCGTAACCGCCACCCGGCAGGAATTTGTCGGGCCATCGCTTTGATCAATTCCAGCGAATAGGTTTCGGTGCCGGTCCGCTGGCTTCGGGCGGCTCGGCTGGCATCAATGCCGATGATGCGGGTCATGGAGTCAGGCTCAAATCGGGTAGATATTCTTGCAGGGTCGTCAGGCTTAATTCGCCTTGCCGCAACAGCCGGGGCGGCGATACGCTCAGGTCAATAATGGTGGACGGAATCGGGGTAGGGCTGGGGCCGCCGTCCAGAACCAGCGGCAGGTCGGGGCCAAGTTGGTCGGCCACGCCCTGGGCGGTGGCGGGCGTATTTTGCCCTGATACATTGGCGCTGGTCACCGCCAGCGGACGGCCTACCCGGTTCACCAGTTCCAGACAAACCGGGTGATTCGGAATTCTGACCGCGACTGTATCCTGCCCGGCGGTGACAATATCGGGCAGAGCCGGATTTTTGGGCAGCACTACCGTCAGGGCGCCAGGCCATAGGGCCTGTAATAGTGACCAGGCCGGATTAGGGATGTGCCGAGCAACCAGATTCAAATCGTCAACCTGTGTGATAAAAACCGGCAAGGCTTTATCGGGGGGGCGTTTTTTGATGGCGAAAATTTGGCGCACAGCAAATCTTTCAAAGGCATTGGCCCCCACGCCGTAGACCGTGTCGGTGGGAAACGCTGCAATTTCGCCTTCGCGTAACAAAAATTTGGCCCGTTTGATAGCTTTTATGGATGAAGCCGGTAGAATCTCAGTCATTTTTCTCCCAAAACAAAATGTTCGATAGCCCAGGCCGCACCGTCTTCTGAAATTGGGGGGGCAATAAAATCAGCAGCGGCTTTGGCCCCGACGCTGGCGTTACCCATCGCCACCCCCAAACCGGCCCATTTTATCATGGCGATGTCGTTGTCCTGGTCGCCAATGGCCATCACCTCACTCTGATCAATCCCCAGATGAGCGGCCAGTTTGGCCAGGGCGTTGCCTTTGGATACCTGTTGCGAGGTCACTTCGATCAATATATCCAGCGACCGGAACACGCTGACTTGCCCGTTCAGTTCGGTGCGCAAAATGGCTATCACGGCCTCGGTTTCCGGGGCGGGATGCACAATGATGCCCTTGACCGGGGGCCGGGTTATGGCTTTCTTTAGATCGTCTACCTGCACCAACGGCGTACCGATACCGGCAAAAATCACCTCGCTGTACGGGGTAGGATTTTCGGTGTAGGCCGTGTTTTCCAGATAAAAGTAAAGCGATAGATTATCCCGCCGCGCCAGTGTAATTAATTGGTGGGCCAGCGGCACCGGCAAGCTGTCACCGGCCAGTGTTTGTTGGGTAACCGGATTGTAAATGAGCGCACCTTGAAAACAGATGGTAGGCGTAGTCAAGCCCAGCATTTTTATAAATTTTTCGGTGACGGGATATTCGCGGCCCGTGGCAATGGTTACATGCACGCCCCGGTCCATCGCTGCTTTGATGGCAGACTGGGTGCGAGGGGAAATGGTGTGCAAATCAGCCACCAGCGTGCCATCCAGGTCTGAGGCAATTAGTTTTATGGGCATTTGTTATTCCTGAAAGCAATTTTTCAAAGGCTACTTTACTCTGAGATGGGCCGTGTGTCAAAAAAGAGAACTTGCGCCCCGATTTTTTCTGTTGACAACCGGGATGCTTTTGTGGTATTATAATTTCAGAAATTACTGAAACTTTAGAAGGTGGTTGTTGAATGGAGGCCACAATGGCAGATCGTTTGGTTCACGCCGTAACCGGCGCGTATGGATATTCAGGAAAATATATAGCCCGGCGTTTGTTGCAGGCCGGACAGCCGGTCGTCACCCTCACCAATTCAGGACATCGCCCCAATCCGTTTGGCGAGCAGGTGCCGGCTCATCCCTTTAATTTCGACAATCCCGCCGCTCTGGTTGAAACTTTAAAGGATGTGGCTGTTTTGTATAACACCTATTGGGTCCGGTTTAATCATAAAAACTTTACCCATGCGATGGCTGTCGAAAACACCAAAAAATTATTTACCGCGGCCAAAGCAGCCGGGGTACCCCGGATTGTGCATGTCAGCATTACCAACCCCTCGCTGGATACCCATCTGGA
>Ga0180430_10002394_pt1 | contig 17017 bp, 15 predicted proteins | sample SS_ome_9_FD_132999 | JGI IMG/M metagenome (GOLD analysis project Ga0180430, IMG submission 132999) | Hypersaline lake sediment archaeal communities from the Salton Sea, California, USA - SS_1_S_2 metaG | ecosystem: Environmental > Aquatic > Non-marine Saline and Alkaline > Hypersaline >... | reverse complement strand
TTCGCGTCGGCGTATTCCACCCACCCGCCGGCATTCACCAGGGCGCGATCGAACCCGGACAGGGCAAACGGGACCATGTGACGTAATGCGCCGGCCGTGAAGGTAAAGGTGCTGTTTTCAAAATCCGTTGCAAGATGCGTGTCGGCCGCGGCGAAACGGGTGAACAGGTCGTCGATCGTGTCCGCCGGCAGTTCGACAGCCAGCATCCCGCCGTTGAACATGTTCTGGCGAAAAATACGCGCAAAGCTTTCGGCGATGACGACGTGGATGCCGTTGACCTCGAAGGCCCAGGGGGCATGCTCGCGGGAAGACCCGCAGCCGAAATTGGCGCGGCTGACCACGATCTGTTTGTCCCGGGTGCTCCGGCCGGGGATGAACCCCTCCAGACATAGATCTTCCAGGAGATGGGGCTCTAGGGCGTCCTTGGTGATCTCGGTGAGATATTTGGCCGGGATGATTTCGTCGGTATTGATGTCGGACCGGTCCAGAAACAGGACGTTTCCGCTGAAATTTTTCATCGTCAAGCTCCCTGTTACCGTTTGTTGCCGGACGGGGCCAGGTGCCCGGCGATGGCGCTGGCCGCGGCCGTGGCCGGGCTCACCAGATGGACCATGCCGCCGATGCCCATGCGCCCGTTGAAATTGCGGTTGGTGGTGGCGGCACACACTTCCCCCTCGGCCAGGACCCCGTTGCTCATGCCGAGACAGGCGCCGCAGGTGGGGTTGGTGACACAGAAGCCGGCCTGCATGAACACATCGATCAGGCCCTCCGCCATGGCCTGGCGATAGATCCGGGGCGTCGCCGGGGAAACGATGCCGCGCACCGCCGGGGCGAGGGTCTGGCCGCGCAAAATTTCCGCGGCCACCCGCAGGTCCTCGATCCGGCCGTTGGTGCAGGAACCGATATAGACCTGGTCAATCTTGTGGCCGGCCATGTCGCGCACCGGCTTGACCTGATCGGGTTTGTGGCCGAAGGTCGCCAGGGGTTCCAGGCCGCTCACGTCGTGATGGATAACCCGGGCGTAACGGGCGTCGGCGTCCGGCTGATATGCGGCAAACGCCGCCAGCGCTTCCGCCTTATCCCGGTAGTCATCCTTGATAAAATCCCACAGGTAGTCCACCGTCGTTTGATCCGGAGCGCAGATGCCGCAGGTGCCGCCGGCTTCGATGGCCATATTGCAGAGCGTCATGCGTTCCGCCATGGACATGCCGTCCACCAGCGGGCCGCTGAATTCGATGACCTTGTTGGTGGCGCCGTTCACACCGAGCCGGGCAACGACCGACAGGATGACGTCTTTGGCATAGACCCCTTCGGCCAGGTTTCCGGTGATGTCGATGCGCAGGGTTTCCGGCAGACGGAAGGCGCATACCCCCTTGAGGATGCCCACCTCCAGGTCGGTGGTACCCACGCCGGCGGCAAAGGCACCGAAAGCACCGTAGGTGCAGGTATGCGAATCTCCCATGATGGCGGTGTATCCCGGCCGGATAAAGCCTTTTTCCGGAAAGAGGGCGTGACAGACGCCGTTGCGCCCGATATCGAAGAAATCCCGTATACCGTGACGCCGGGCCCAATCCCGCATAATTTTACCCTGTTCGGCGGTTTTGGAATCCTTGGCCGGGGTGACGTGGTCGATCACGGCCTTGATGCGGTCGGGATCGAACACGCGGTCCTTGCCCCGGACCACCAGATCGTTGATGGCGATGGGGGTCGTGATTTCATGACAGGCCACGACATCCAGGCGGATGACGTGCACATCTTCGAAAGGTGTGTCGCGGCGGTGGCTGTCAAATATTTTCTCGACAATGGTTCGGCCCATGAACGCTCCGTATATGTTGGTAAAGGGGTGCCGTTCGATACGGGTCAGTCGGTATCGGTTTTCAGCACAGACAGAAAAGCCGACTGGGGAATCATGACCTGGCCGACCATTTTCATGCGTTTTTTTCCTTTTTTCTGTTTTTCCAGAAGCTTGCGCTTGCGCGAAATGTCGCCGCCGTAGCATTTGGCGGTCACGTCCTTGCGAAAGGCGGAGATGGTCTTGCGCGAGATAATCGTACCGCCAATGGCGCCCTGGATGGCAATTTTGAACATCTGACGCGGAATTTCGTCCCGCAGCTTTTCGCAGGCCGAGCGGGCCCGTTCGACGGCGCGCTCCCGGTGCACCAGCTGGCTCAGAGCGTCCACCCGCTCCCCGTTGATCAGAATATCCACTTTGACCAGGTCGGTTTCCCGGAATTCCAGAAGCTCGTAGTCAAAGGACCCATACCCCTGGGTGACCGACTTGAGCCGGTCGTAAAAATCATAGACGACTTCCGCCAGGGGCAGTTCAAAAATCATCTCCAGGCGGTTGTTGGTGAGGTACTGGTAATTCTTGTTGATGCCCCGGCGATCCAGGCAGAGTTTCATCACGGCCCCCATGTAGCGGTCCGGCACCATGATGGAGGCCTTGATAAAGGGTTCCCGGGCATATGCGATCAGGGTCGGATCGGGATACAGGGCGGGATTGTCGATGACCTCCATGCTGCCGTCATTCATGAACAGCTCGTAGCGGACCGAGGGCGCCGTGAGGATCAGGGAAAGATCGAATTCCCGCTCCAGCCGTTCCTGGACCACCTCAAGATGCAGCAGGCCGAGAAACCCACAGCGGAAACCGAACCCCAGGGCGGCCGAGGAATCTTTTTCATAGATTAGCGAGGCATCGTTGAGCTTGAGTTTTTCCAGCCCAATGGTCAGGTCTTCATAGCCATCCGAGGCCACCGGGTAGATGGAGGAAAAAACCACCGGTTTGGCCTCTTTGAACCCCGGCATGGGCCGTTCGCAGGGACGCTGCTTGAGTGTGATCGTATCACCGCAGCGGGTGTCGCTGACTGTCTTGATACCGGCAATCAGATAGCCCACCTGGCCCGCCGACAGTTCTTTCCGGGGTTTGCGGACAATCTGGAAGACGCCCACTTCTTCGACTTTGTGGGTCGCTCGGTTGGACATGAATTGAATCGTATCGCCGGCTTTGATCCGCCCCTGGAACACCCTGAAATGTACAATGGTGCCGCGATAGGCATCATAGTGCGAATCGAAGATCAGGGCCTGCAGGGGCGCTTCGGGGTCCCCCTGCGGGGGTTTCAAGTGGCTGACGACACCTTCCAGGATTGCTTCGATCCCGATGCCCTCTTTGGCCGAGGTCAGAATCGCACTTTCCGGATCCAGACCGAGGTCCTCCTCGATCTGGTCTTTGACGCGGGCCACATCCGCCGACGGCAGATCGATTTTGTTGATCACCGGGATGATCTCCAGGTCGTGTTCCAGGGCCAGATAGAGGTTGGCCAGGGTCTGGGCTTCGACGCCCTGGCTGGCGTCCACCAGCAGCAGAGCGCCCTCACAAGAGGCCAGGGCGCGGGAAACTTCGTAAGTGAAGTCGACGTGCCCCGGGGTGTCGATCAGGTTCAGGGAATAGAGCCGCCCGTCTTTGGCCTTGTAGGGCAGGCAAACGGTCTGACTCTTGATGGTGATGCCGCGCTCGCGTTCGATATCCATGGTGTCCAGGATCTGGTCTTTGAAATCCCGCGCCGAAACGATATCCGTGGCCTGGATCAAGCGGTCCGAAAGGGTGGATTTGCCGTGATCGATATGGGCAATAATGCTGAAATTACGTATGTTGTTCATGGTATTTGTCATATATCAACTTGTTATCATTGTGCAATGAGTTGTATTTTGGCCATACGACAACGGCATGGCAACCGGTTTTCGTCGATTGTCGTCGCGAGATAAAAGGGCATATGGGCGCTGATGAAATTCGGGCCCGGAAGAGTGGCAAACATCCGGATACCGGAAGCAGCTGCTAACATTTCGCGAGCCGCTTCCCTGGCAGGGGCGGCCTAAATGTCAGTTGACACGATGATCCTTTCCATATTATAGGGTAACACCTTATAAACAAAAGAGAATGCTCCTAATACCAGATCGCTTTTTGTCCTGTCAACCCGCATGCGCGGGCTGTAAATTAGACCCAACCAGCCGTTATCAGGGAATACTTGTCGAATGGAAGATACCTGCATTCTGATCGTAGATGATGACGCCGGTATTCGGGATACGATGCATGAATTCATCGGTATGTCGGGTTATGACGCCATGGCGGCCGGCAGCGCCGAAGAAGCACTGGAGATCCTCAAAACCAAGCGGGCCGATGTCGTCATTTCGGATATCTCCCTGCCGGGAATGGACGGCCTTGAGTTGACGGATCGGATCAAGAAGAACTTCGATGCGGATGTGATCGTCATTACCGGCTACAGCGCAGACTATTCCTACGAGGAAGCCATCAGCAAGGGGGCCAGCGATTTCCTGTTCAAACCGGTGCGGTTTGCCGAGCTGCTGTTGCGGCTCAAACGGGTTCTGAAGGAGCGGCATTTGACGCAGGAGCGCGTCAAGATGCTGGAACAGTTGCAGACATTGGCCACCACCGACGGCCTGACGAAACTGTTCAACTCCCGCCATTTTTACAATCAGCTGACGTTGGAAGTCGACCGCTCGATCCGTTACAATCCGCCGCTCTCACTTCTCCTGCTGGATATCGACCATTTCAAGGAATTCAACGACTCCTTCGGGCATCTGGAGGGCGACAAGGTTCTCGTCCGCCTGGCCCAGATCATCGAGAGCTGTCTGCGCAAGCTGGACACGGCCTATCGCTATGGCGGGGAGGAGTTTACGGTTATCCTTCCGGAAACCACTGGTGATGAGGCGGAAACGGTCGCTTACCGCATCAAGAATGCCGTCGAAGAAGAAAAATTTCACCCCCGGGCCGACGGCGACAAGACGGTAACGGTCAGCATCGGCGTTACCCAGTACCGTCCGACAGAAGACATCTCGGTCTTTGTCAAACGGGCCGATACCGCCATGTATCAGTCCAAGGAGGAAGGCCGCAACCGTGTGACGGCCCTGTTTTCCGAATAAGACGTCGCCCCCTCGACAACCTACCGTTTTTCATCCTGCAGCGCCGCGATGACGTGACACAGCAGGCGCACCCCGAACCCTGTCGCGCCCGGCTGGCCATAGGCCTGGGCTTTCTTGTGGTGGGCCGGGCCGGCGATATCGATGTGGGCCCAGCGGGTTTTGCCGATAAATTCAGATAGGAAAAGGGCCGCCACGATGGCCCCGCCCCATCGACCGGGGCCGATGTTGCGCATATCGGCCAGGTCGCTTTTAAGCAATTCCTGATAGTCTTCCGGCAGCGGCATGGGCCAGCAGCGCTCGTGAACCTCCCGGCCGGCCTGCTCGATAACGGTCCTCAAAAGATCGTCCGGGGAGAACAAGCCGGCAATTTTCTCTCCCAAGGCTACCACGCAGGCACCCGTCAGGGTGGCCATGTCGATCATGGTCTGGGGTTTATATTGTTTGGCGGCGTATGCCAGGGCGTCCGCCAGAATCAGGCGCCCTTCGGCATCGGTGTTGCCGATTTCGATCGTGCGGCCGTTGTAGGCTTTGACGATGTCGCCGGGGCGGAAAGCATTGCCGGATACCATGTTTTCCACAAGGGGGATGACCCCAACGATGCGCTGCTTGGCGCCGATTTCAGCGGTGGCGATCACACTGGCCGCCACGGCGGCCGCGCCGGCCATATCAATTTTCATGAGTTCGATCGATCCGGTGGGCTTCAGATTCAGCCCGCCGGCGTCGAAGGTTACGCCTTTGCCGACAAGGGCGATCGTACCGCGTGCCTTGGGCGGGCGATAGTCCAGGATGAGAAGACGCGGGGGATGGGCGCTCCCGGCGCCGACGGCAAGGATGGCCCCCATCTTCAACCCCTGCATTTTTTTTTCGTCAAAAAGCGTGGCTTTCACGCCATGCCGCCGTGCGGCCTGCGCCATGCGCCGGGCCAACTGGTCCGGTGTCTTTTCGTTGGCGGGCTGATTGATCCAATCCCGCGCCTGCAGGGTGCCGCGGCAAATGGCATCGATTCGTTTCAGGGCCGCCGTCGAGCGGCGGGCCATGGCCGCGTCGGTATACAGGCGAATGGTTTTGAGCGCCTGAATCTTTTGTTCCGACTTATAGGGCGACGGGCAGTGGTTGCTGAGCAGCGCGCCTTCCGCCATGGCGGCCAGGAGATCTTCCCGGGCCAGGTTATCCCCCATGTCGCCGTCCGGCAGCACCAGCACGGCATCGCCTTTTGAGGCATGCATCGCGAGGCGAGTGCCCTTGCCGGCAGCCTGCCGGAAGTGTTCGGGTGTCAATTCGGCATGCGGGCCAAGGCCGATGAACAGAACACGTTTGGCCTTGACGTCCGCCGGCTGGTGAAGCGACAGATCTTCGTTTTTATCGCCCTGGAAGGTGTCGATGCCCAGGGCTTGGCGCACCAGTGTGCGGATGACCGGAGAATGGTGAATATCCTTGTCCTGGCAGACCGGAATGATAAGGGTTTCGGTGACGATGCGGTGTGGTTCGGTGGATGTCAGTTTGAGCATGCCGGTGGTCTCCTCTCGAGATGATCCTCATCAAATGCTGTATGCCTTGGCGTATGAGCCGTGTCGTCCGTTCGCGATTGAACCGGGGCGAGCCGATGTGAAATCATAGTTAAACAGTTCACGGCCGGGGTCAAGCGACGGCCTGCCCTTTCATGCGGCGATTCGGGTTGTCTTTTTCAACGCCGCCAGCCGTTCCCAGGAAAATGATTCCGGCTGACAGGGAAAAATGGCGTTGTTGCTGAAAACCGGGTCGGCTTCCAGGTCGTAACGCGAGGCGGCTACGGCCTCCGGCCACAATTTAGTATGCGGAATGGGTGTGTAGTAAGCCAGAATCGGTTGGATACCCTGGTTTTGCACCAGCCGGATCGATTCAAGCACCGCGTCCATGGGCTGTCCGGGCAGCCCGATGAGCAGATAAGCCCCTACCGTCTGCGGTGTGAAACCGGCGTTTCGAAGATGGCCGGCGGCTGAGACAAATTCATCCAGATTGACTTTATGGTCGTAGCCCTCCGGTTCGCCGCGCACCGCCGTTTCGAGCCCGAGGCGGAGGGTGTGAAAACCGGCCCGTGCAAGCAGGCGGGCCATCGACCGGTCGAGACCCCGGATGTGCAGGGCGTTCGGCGTGTGAAATCGAAGCTGGGCGCCCGAGCGGATCACACTTTCCAGAATGGGGCCGGCATGGGCGTCCGGCTGCATCAGAAAGGCGTCGTCGTAAATGACGAAATCCCTGACACCGGACGTCTTGTGCCAGAAGAGAACCTCTTCGATGACGGCTTGCGGATGACGCCTCCGGCAACGGGGTTGCAGAAAACGGGAAGCGCAGTAGGCGCAATCAAAAGGGCAGCCAAGCGATGTCAGAATAGGGACATAATTGATTCGGCGTCGGAGATCCCAGGCCGGATAGGGATAGGCGTCCACATCGTCTAAATCAATGGCGGCGTGGGCTTCGCACCCGGTCAGGCGGCTGATGGTTTCCAACAGGCGGGTATCCATCGCTCCTGGCATGACGTGATCGGCGCCGGAGGTGCGCTCGGCATGTTCCCGGCACAAGGTGGCATAGATGCCGCCCAACAGGATCGGCACCGCCGGGTAGGTTTGGCGAAGGACGGCAATGGTGGCCTGCACGCCCGGGTACCAGTAGGTCATCATGGACGTAACCAGGATCAGATCCGGAGGGGCTTTCCGGGACAGGTCGTCCTGCAGCCAGGCCGTGCGGATGCCGTAGCGGGAATAGCGGCGCGGAATGTCTTCCAGGCCTGCGGGGGCCGGTTGCGGTGTTTTGGTATAGGGGCCGCGGCCCTGTCGGGCAAAGGGGCTGCTACGGGGCGCTCGGGGATGAAACCGGTCCAGGCAGTCCAGGTAGGATAACCGATAGCCCTGCCGACGAAGCAGACCGGCCAGCATGAGGAGACCCAGAGGCTGCGCCCACACGTCGTAGGCGGCAAAATCATCGATCCAGGGATTGACCAGGAGGATATGGGGGCGATCGGGCGTCACGACCGATCGGTATCGTTGTCCGTCGAGAAATAGCGCATGGACGTTTTTTTCAATTCCCGCCGGCTGAACAGCAGCGTGAATTGTTCGACCGTGGCCTGGGCCGCCAGGCCACGGGCAATTTCCCAACAGGCGTCTTCCGATTCGGCGTGGATCATCGTATAGAGATTATAGGGCCAGCTTTGCGTGGGATTGCGCCGGTAGCAATGGGAAATCTGTCGGCAGGCCGCCATGATGCGACCCACTTCCTCGATACGTGTTTCGTCCACCTGCCAGGCGCCCATGGCGTTGGCGGAATAGCCCGACTTCTGATGGCGCAAGGTAGCGCCGAACCGCCTGATCAGGTCCCGGCGGCGAAGGTTGGCCAGGGTGGACAAGAAGGCGTCTTCGGAAAGACCGATCCGCTCGGCCAGCGTGCGATAAGGATGCTCACAGACAGGGATGTCACCCTGAATGGCCGCAATGACTTTCTTTTCCTGTTCGTTTAGCATAGGTCGGTATAGGAGGCTGCTCTTTTAATTGTCAAGGGGATTTCTTTTTTTCAATGTGTGCGCTAAAGCACCGCTCACATCCTAGGAAGCGGACCACGGTTTGATTGAGGATATGTTCCGCCGTGTGCATGTGGGGATCGATGGTTTTCATTTGTCGACCTTTGGGCGGTGGTGATGGCTTGCCTTCTCCGGCAACGATGTTATCGTTGACAAGGCACCGCTTATAGAAAGAATGGGCGGTTGATGCAAGTAAGCGGTTGGCTATGCCAAACGAAGCGAAGGGTGATTAACCTATTATGACGATTGATTTTTACCACGGCCACACCCGGTTGAGCGCTATCCGTCGCAAGGCGACTCGACGCAGCGCGGGGACGTGTTGGCCGGTGATGGTGTTGATTTGTTTCATGACGTTGTGGGGTGCGGAACTGCAGGCCGAAGATGGGAATCCATCCCCGGTCGCGGCCATTATCCAGGAACGGATCCAGGCCCGCCAGAGCGATCGCCAGTTCACCTGCCAGGGCGAAATGATATGCGGCATCGCCCTGATTCCGGAATTTTATGCGGCCCACAGTTTCGAACCCGCCTGGTCCACGCGAACGGGACCGACCTCCCAGGCGAACGCGCTGCTGGCGGAAATCGACCGGGCCGGCAACGAAGGCCTGACCCCGGAAGACTACCATTACGGGCGATTGCAGGCCATGGCAACCCAGCTCGCGTCAACCGGTCCGGATGCCACACCGGCGATCCATGGATTGCGGGCGGATTTTGACCTCCTCATGACGGATGCCGCTTTTTTGCTGGGGGCTCACATCCTGGGAGGACGCGTCAACCCGGAGACGATTCATGCCTCCTGGAGCGCATTCAGCCACGAAGTAGATCTGGTTCGTCTTGTTAACGACGGTTTGCAGGGTGGCCGAATCGCCCATCTGATCCAGGATCTGACCCCCCCCTACGCGGGCTACACGGGGTTGCGCCAGGCGCTTTTCGCGTATCGCCGCCTGGCGGCGGCCGGCGGCTGGCCCCAACTGGAGGCGGGGCCCAGCCTGAAAATAGGGGATGAAGGCCTGTTGGTGGAACAATTGCGCGAACGGCTTGCCGCCTCGGGTGATCTGACGGAGCCGTCTTTGGCATTACCGTCGTATTTCGACGCTCCTCTTGAAGCGGCGGTCAAGGCTTTCCAGCATCGCCATGGCCTGGAGGCCGATGGCGTGGTCGGTAAAAAGACCCGGGAAGCGATGAATGTTCCGGTGGAACAGCGCATCCAGCAGCTGCTGATCAACATGGAGCGCTGGCGCTGGATACCCAATGACCTGGGCTCGCGTTATCTGGTGGTCAATATTGCCGATTTCAATCTGAGCATGGTCGACGATAGCAAGGTGCGCGGTGCCATGCGGGTGGTGGTGGGGCGGTCCTACCGCAAAACGCCTGTTTTCAGCGGCACCATGACCTATCTGGAGTTCAACCCCTTCTGGAATGTTCCCCGAAAACTGGCCGTCGAGGACATCCTGCCGCGCATCAAGGAAGATCCGGCGTACATTCAAGAACAAGGTTTCCGGGTTTTTTCCGGCTGGTCGGAAGATGCCGTGGAACTATCCCCGAACGAGGTGGACTGGGCATCGTTCAACAAGAATAACTTCCCGGTTCGGCTGCAGCAGGCCCCGGGGCCTAAAAATGCATTGGGTCGGATCAAATTCATGTTCCCTAACGCGCATGCGGTCTATCTGCACGATACGCCGGCGAAAGGCCTGTTCAATTCGGTTTCGCGGAGTTTCAGCTCCGGCTGTATCCGGGTGGAGGACCCTGTCACCCTGGCGGAATTTGTTCTGGAAGGGATTGACGGCTGGGACCGGGAGACCATTGCGAGCCATCTTGGTGACGGTCAGCGCCAGGTCGTTCGGTTGAAACGTCCCATCCCGGTTCACCTGCTATACTGGACGGCATGGGCGGACGAGATCGGGACCGTCTTTTTCCGGGAGGATATCTACGAGCGGGATGCCCCGTTGATGCGGGCGCTGAAAGAAAAACCGTCGCCCCAGGTGTGGTCGCCTAATGACCGGCTACCAGGTGCGCACCCGGCCGATGTCAACGTGGACGAAATCGGATTTCGGATAATACCCGACGCCCCCCTGATTGAGGCCGATGGCGATTTTTCGAATTTTGCCCGTGCGAACCCCCGGGATGCGGATGTCGACGGCATGGCCTAACATGTGCAGACTCTTGCGCGCCACGCCACGACCTTTGCGGCGCAGTCGGGTGTTCGTGGCGGGCGATCGATAGCCCGAGATAATATGCAGGCAACTGTCCGGGCCGGCCGTGGTGCGGATGGTATGCAGCAAATCCAGAAGCCGCAGATCAATGGGGTGGACCTCATCGGTCCGGTGATCGCGCAGGATATTGTTCACCGCTGCGATGGCGTCGCGATGGTAGCGGCCGTCGCGGCGGTAGCAGACTTCCAGCCGTTCCTGGGTATGGGTGTTAAAAAACTTCAGGTGCCGTTCACCCGGGTCATCCGGTCGGGGCACCGCCTTGAGGCTTGGCGGCAGGATCAGCCCGGCGGCCAAAATCGTGCCCAACTGGAGAAAGCGCCTTCGGGTGAGATGGCTGTCAGTTAACATTCGAGAATCCGTCGCTTGTGAAGGCACCGTTTCAATCATACCGCTTTTATCCTATCGCATGGTCGTTTAAAGTTCAATGCCGGACCGCTGAATACCAGATCGGATGCGTCATCACACCGCTGTATCCGTGCTGATGATTCAAGCAAACTCTGTGCCTGCATGCGAATTGCCGTTGTTGAAGTGGCGCAAAAGACATATCATCTGTAAAAACAGATTATTATAATTTTTTCTGGCCTGACCGGGCAACGGCGTGACGTCAGGATGTGACATTTTTTGACACACCTGTCGCCGCAAAGCGTCAATTCCCGGGCCCTCCTGCCCGAGCCCGTCATACCAGCCGCAAGCAGTTCTGCACGGCCGTGAGCCGCTGGTGAATGGCGTCCGGCGCCTTGCAGTTTGCCAAGGTCTGGAGGTGACGCACGGCGTCCCGCGGCCGCTCCTCTTTTTTATGAAGTGCTATGATATACCAGCGGGGCAGCCCCTCATCGACCATGTCCTGGAGTTCCACGGCGGTTCGCTGCAGGGTGTCGCGGGCCTCGCTGGATATGGCCTTTGTTTTTAGCAGGGTGTTCAACAGGCTTGCCAGTCCTTGTTTGAGGCGGTGGTACCGCAGCAACGGCCGAATTCCGAACCGCGCCAGGACATAGCCGAAACTGCCCATGACCAGTCCCGTCACCACACCGCCGATGACGACCATGTCCATTGCCGTTATCCTCCTTTCCGTGCCGCTATTTCAAATGCGGCAGCACTTTTTTAATGGCGCCCGTCAGGGGAAAGGCCTTCAGTTCTCGCAACGGCACCCAGCGGAAGGCCACCGGGCCGTCCAACCGGACCCGTCCCGATTCCCAGCGGCAGGCCACCGCCCCCAGGGTGATTTTAAAGTGCGTGTAGGCATGCCGCACGCTGGCGATGGGCGCGCCGGTGACAATCGTCAATCCGGTTTGTTCCTGAACACTCCGCCGGCAGGCTTCGGGCAGGTTTTCTTTTTTTTGGCAGCGTCCTCCCGGAAACTCCCACAAGCCGCCCAGGAAACCCTTGTCCGGGCGTCGCACCAGCAATACGTTTCCCCGCTTATGGACCACGCCGGCCACCATGGCGTGCTCCGGTATAGCCGCTTTCTTATCCCGCAGCGGATACTGATCCACCACACCATCACCGTAGGCCCGGCAACGGGCCGCCAGGGGGCAGGCCTGGCAGCCCGGATTGCGGGGGAGGCATATCAGCGCCCCCAACTCCATGACCGCCTGGTTGTGAGTCGACGGATCGGATCGATCCAGAAGGTGATCCGCCAGGGCCTGAAACCGGGCATGGGCCGAAGGCCGGTTGACCGGATCTTCCAGACAAAACAGCCGTGCCAGCACCCGTTTGACATTGCCGTCCACCACGGCCCAGGGTTGACCGAAAGCGATGCTCATGACGGCATTGGCAATATAGTCGCCGACCCCCGGCAGGGTGCGGAACACATCGCGTTCGGTGGGAAGGTATCCGTTGTATTCACGGGTGATCATGCGGGCGGCTTCCATCAGATGGTGGGCCCGGCGGTAATAGCCCAGGCCTTCCCAAAGTTTAAGAACGGTCTGGGACCCGGCTGCGGCCAGGCTGTGGATGTCGGGAAAGGCCGCCAGGAAGCGTTCGTAATAGGGGCGCACGGTCTTGACCTGGGTCTGTTGCAGCATGACCTCCGACACCCATATCCGATAGGGGTCCCTGGATTGGCGCCAGGGGAGGGGGCGCTGGTGCCGGTCATACCAGGTGCGCAGGGCCTTGCGGATGGCGGTGCGCGTTTGGCGGGGGCACAGGGCCTCTAGGGCGGTCGGTTTTGGTTTGGCGGGCTTCATGAAACAGGCCTTTATGATCAGCGGCACTCCGGCACGGCGCCGCATCGGGTTCGTCATGGAAGGTGTGCATCACCGCTAACGATTGATGTTGAAAGAGATGCGGTGACCTATAAACGATCGTGGCATAGCGGTTTTCAACGCCCGGCACAATAGAAAAGACGGTGCACCGGCGGTCACCGGGATACGTATTGGCCTGGGAGGCCTTAACGAGCGGCCTTTTTGGGTGACCGTCATGGGGATGTTCATGGCCAGCGGAGGCTTTCAGCCCTGGGCGTGTAGCGGCCGTTCGGGCGGGAGATGGAAATAGGGCGGCAGGGTCTGTAATCGCGGATCTTCGACCGGGAAACCGACGGTGAAATGATAGAGGCTTTGCCAGCTGCGGTCCTGCAACCCGAGCTGGGCGTGAACGGCATCGTCGAAGTAGCAGCCGATACCGGTTCCCCGGACGCCCCGGGCCTCGGCTTCCAAGTAGAGGACTTGCCCGATCATACCGGCTTCCCAGAACAGGTGCCGATAGATCCAGGGCGTGTGACGCACTTCCGATTCGAACCGGGCCAGCATGCCCAGCGAAAAAGTGCTGAATCCGGCGATTTCCTGCCGGCAGGAGAGGTCGATGGCCTCGGCCCGCACGTCGCCCGGCGTCAAAAGATAGAGAGGGACGTCGGGTGTGACAGGCGTCCAGGCAAACGATGGGGAGGTCGCCGCACGAAGGTCAGAGAGATGGTCGGGGTGGCGGATAAAGGCATAGCAGCCGGGAGGAATGCCCATAACCTGGTGGACATAGAGCACCAGACTGATGCGTGTCGGACCGATGGCGGCATCGAAGGGGGGGCAGTCCCTGCGGGGAACCGTCCGGTCCAGCATGGCCAGAAAAGCATCGCGGTCCAGCTGCCTGTCGGGATCGAAGGCCTGAGCGCTGCGGCGCTGGCGGATGATGGCGGCCGCTGTCGTCGCTGCCGGCGACGGCGGGAGCGTGTCCCGGGAGTCTTTTGGCATGGGGGGTGGGGTTATGCCACGGGGCTGGCGACAGGCGGCGGCGGTGCGGGGGATGATGTCCCATTCCCGGTGGCGGGCGCTCAGCCGGTTGGGCCGGCCCGTCAGGTCGACGGCGGCCAGGATGTCGACCGCCGCAACCGGAAATACCCGCGGCGGGTGGTTTTCGGTGGCGGGCACGACGGCGGCGACCAGGGCCGGTTCTTCGGCTTCCTGGGTGGGCCATAGGGTGCGGTCGAAACCGAAGGCGTCGGCGATATCGGCGTCGCCTGCCGCCTGGTATACCAGCCGCCAGCCTAAAAGGCGTGCGGCCAGGCTCAGGGCCGCCAGGGCATGCCCGATATCGTGCTGGCAGTAGCGATAGGCGCGCTCACCGTATTTCCAGGATTCCCGCCAGAAAATGCTGCTCAGCGCTATGGCCAGGCAAGGCGGCGCCAGGTGGGGCGTCACGGCGCTAACGGCCGCCGGCGGAAAAAGGGCGCGCGTTTCCAGGGTGTGATGCAGCGGATGATAGTGGTAGATGCCGTCCGAAAGGTCCGAAACCCCGATCGTCATCAGATGGGCTTCGGTGGGATGCAGGTTTCCGCTGGACGGGTTGATGCGCAGGGACCAGCGCTGGCCCGGCACGGCTTTCCAGGCGGAAAGTCCCAGGGACAGCACCAGCAAGGAGCTGATCGTCGATGGCGTGAAAGGGGCCGGGGCTGCCGCGGCGGGGCGGTAAAGGGCCGCGTAATCCAGGGCGGGGGCGGGCGTATCGAGCGGCAGGGAAAGCGTTGGGGCGCCCACGTAGGTCCGGAAGGGATCCGGCTGGTTATCCCAGTCCATGGTGCCCGCCGAACGGGCATAGCGGTGCGGATGGTGCTTGGTGCGTTCGTGGTAATCGAGGGCCATCCGGCCGGGAACGTCGGTGTCGCTCATGGTCGCATCGCCTTTAGGGGAATGTATGGCGGGCCTGCCTGCCGCCCGTTCAGCGGTTTCAGATTTATGGTGCGTTCTGGAAATGATCGGCGATGGCGCGGTTCAACCGTCGCATATGGGTTTTTTCGGCCTGGGCGATGGACAGCAGGCTGTCCCTGAAACGGCCATCCGTCGTTCGATCCGCCAGGCTGCGGTAGAGATCATAGGCCTGGTATTCGATGCGCAGGGACAACTCCAGTACATTGAGGCCGATATCGGTGCGGATGGCCCGGAGGCGCTCTAACGCGTCTGCCAGGGGCTCGCCCCCTTCCAGGATATCGCCTGCCAGGCCGTCAAAAAGCACCTGAAAAGGCGGGGGGTCGGTTTGATCCGGTTTCCAGAGGGCGTAGACCATGCGGGCATGGGCTTCTTCGGCCTTGGACAACTGTTCGATGACGGGACGAAACGGCAGGTCGCCGAATTGGTCGCGAATGGCCCGGTAATAGCGGTAGGCTCCTTTTTCAAGGTCCATGGCCGTCATCAAGAGATCCGACAGGCTGCGGGTGTGGTCGAACAACTGGACCCGCGGAAAATCGCTGAGCTTGTGTCCGTCCCAGGCCAGCATACCGCCGATCAGGTGATAGACAGGGTGGTCGGACAACTCTGCTTCCGCGGCCAGTGCCGCTGCAATTTCGGACCGCGCACCGGAGTGGCAGTAAAAAACAAGCGCCCGGTCATCGGGCAAATCGAACAGTTGGGATTCCAGTTCCATCAGCGGCAGCAGCATGGACCCGGGAATGTGGGCCACGGCATATTCCTGCGGCTGACGGACGTCGATCAGGGTGTATTGTTTTTCTTTGGCACGGGCCATGAAATGCCTGAGCTCGTCGGGTAGGAGCTCCTTGAGTTTGATCCGATCCATGGCGCCTCCTAAGGTGGCCGGTGCCGGTGACGGTGGGGATTCCCATTACCGATGATGACGGAAGGCCGCCTCAGTCCTGCGGTTCACATTGGCAATGTTTTTCACCGCAGTGCCGGCAGGTATACCGCACCGGCTGCGTGGTGGTCGACCGTGATTTCTTCTGGACAAGGTAAGCAGCGGCGGCCACGAGGGCAATGACACCCGCCGCGATAATGTATGCCATGGGACGTTTTCCTCGAATGGATAAAGCGCTTAGCCGATATTAAATTTGCCGGATTCGATATAAGGGACGTCTTCGACCTCGATGGCATGGATAACAGGGCGGTTGAGGCGCATCTTCATCTCATGCACGATGGCCCTGTTTTTATTGAGACCGCGGGCAAACGCCATGGTTTCGTCGAGCAGTTCCGAAATGTGGCAGGCTTTGCGAACGATATGGTGCCTTTCGCACTCCTCGGCGGTGAGACGGCATCCGGTGTATTGCATTTCTTCCAGCTTGTAGTGCGGGATGGCCTTGGCCAGAATCGCGTTCATGCCGGGAAGGAAGGGAATGCCGAGATCGACCTCCGGGATGCACAGAAACCCCCGGTCAGAGCGCATCATACGGAAATCGAAGGTGCAGGCCATAATGGCGCCGCCGGCAAAGGCGTGTCCGGTAATGGCGGCGATGGTGACGGCCGGATACGTCACGAGGCGCAGCAGGAGCTTGTTGAGCAGATAGAAAAAATCCTTGGCGGCCGGGACGTCGCCCTTCTGGATGATGGGGACCAGCCATTCCAGGTCGATGCCGTTGCTAAAGATTTTTTCATGGGCGGATTGCACCACCAGGGTGCGCGCATCGGTTTGCTGTTCGATCTCATCGAGAACGGCCAGGTAAGCCTCCAGGGATTCCGGGTTGAAACGGTTTTCACCGTTGTTCAGGGTAACGAGGGCAACGGATTCGTCCAGCGTGTAGTCAATCATGGCCATGCCTTTTCCTCCTGGGCGCCCGGGGACGGCGGTGACGGTCGTTTGTCCTTCCGGACCCGGACGCTTCGATCGAATTGGGGTGTTAACCGGCATCCCGGTGCCGTGGGGAAAGCCGATAGTTTAAGTGGAGACTATATGATGTAATCCGGTGAGTTAACACTTCGGGCGGGGGTCGTCAATATGGCAAAAAAAAAGGCAGCGCCGGGGCGCTGCCTTGAAAGCCAACCAAGAAGAGGATCAGCCGCAGGATCCGGCGGAGCCGCATCCCGAACAGGAACTGCCGCCGCCCGCACTGAAATCCACGGAGCAGGACAGACGGAATCCGATATCGATGAAATCGACCTTGATGGGT
>Ga0180430_10002392_pt1 | contig 17023 bp, 15 predicted proteins | sample SS_ome_9_FD_132999 | JGI IMG/M metagenome (GOLD analysis project Ga0180430, IMG submission 132999) | Hypersaline lake sediment archaeal communities from the Salton Sea, California, USA - SS_1_S_2 metaG | ecosystem: Environmental > Aquatic > Non-marine Saline and Alkaline > Hypersaline >... | reverse complement strand
GCCCCGAGTACCCGTTCCTGCTCGCGTTCGCAACGCTCGCATCGAAGCCGCTGGCCGTGCGGACGGCCGCGTGGCGCCCCGTCGACGGCCCCGCCCGGTTCTTCGCGGGGCTCATCGCCGCGTTCGGCCCGACGCTGGCGGCCCTCGCCCTGACGTACCGGGGCGAGGGCGGCGCGGCCGTGCGGCGGCTCCTCCGCCGCGGCGTCACGCTCCGCGCCGGGCCCAGCTGGCTTCTGGCCATCCTGCTGTTCTGGCCCGCGCTGGCCGGCCTCGCCTTCGTCCTCACGCGCCTCCTGGGTGGCGCCACCGGGCCCACCCCGTTGGCGACCCAACCGTGGATGACGTTGCCCACCTTCCTGTTCATGCTCCTGGCAAGCGGACCCATCCAGGAGGAGTTCGGTTGGCGCGGCTACGCCCTGGACCGGCTCCAGGCAACGCGCGGCGCCCTCGGCGCCAGCCTGCTGCTCGGCGCCGTATGGGCCCTGTGGCACCTGCCGCTGCACTTCCTCCCCGGGACCACACAGGCGGCGCTGCCGATCTGGCAGTTCTGGCTCATCACCATCGTCGGGTCGATCCTCTACACCTGGATCCACAACCATACCGGCGGCAGCGTCCTGGCCGCCATCCTCTTCCACACGACGTCCAACCTCTCCGCGTGGCTGTTCCCCTACTGGCACACGGACCTCGGGCGCTATGTGGGCTTCGGTCTGGCGCTCGTGGCGGCGGTGGCGATCGTGCTCGTCGAGGGCCCGGCGTGGCTGTCGCGTCCCGGCGTCGGCGCCCGCACGTGACGCGCGGGACGGCACCGGTCGCTCAGAGTACGAACGTCAGGATCAGCAGCACGACGGCGCCCGCGACCGACGCGACGACGAGCGTCTGGCGCAACTGGGGGCTGGGTTCGGTCAGCCGCGGAAGCACGAGGGTGAGCACGAGCGTGACGATGACGACGTAGAGGATGAGGAAGGTGGGTGACATGGGCTTCCCTCCCGCCGGGCTACACCTGGGCGAACCCCTACGCGACGGCGCCGGGCCCGGACCGGTGACGCCGCGGCCGTCGCACCTGCAACCCGCAGCATAGGCGCTGTGCGGGCCGAGGTCCACCGGCGCGCCGTCGGGATGCTGGGGCCGCCGCCGGCAGGTTCCCCCGAACGGTTCCGTGCGGCATGGGGTTGGATGACCCGGTCGCGGCGCTATCCTGGAACCATACACACGCGCCCCCAAGGCGCGGTCGCGGGTCCGAACCGGCGTCGCGTGGCGTCGGCCGCACGCTCGGCGGGCCTGCTCGCCCTGGCCTACGCCTTCGTCTCGGTCGCCACGGTGGCGACGCACGAGGCGGGCCACCGGCTGCTCGACCGGGCGGCCGGCGTGCCGGTGCGGCTCGTGGCGGCGCCGTTCGGCGCGCCCCACATCGAGGTCGTCGGGCCGGCGATGGCCATCCCGCTCGGCTGGCCCGACGCCGCGGGACCGCTCGCCGATGTCCTCGTCGGGCTGCTGCGCTGACGGGCGGGCGTGAGGGCGGGCGTGAGGGCTCCCGCGGGGGTGCCCCCACCGCGCCGCGGCAGACTGGGGCGCTTGCAGGCGCGGCATCGAGCCCGTGCCGGCGCAAGCTGGAGCCGGGGCCTCAACCCACGTCGCCGGCAGGTCCCACGCGTTCGACGATGAGCATCCAGGTCGTGCGGGCTGCGCCGCCGAAGGGCATGAACACGGGGGTGACGAACGGAACGACCGTGACGAGTTCCCCCTCCAGGTCGTTGAGGAAGCGCTCGAGCTCTTCGTGGGCGGTGTCCTCGTGGACCTTGAGGCGGTGGACACGGTGGCGCATGGATCCTCCTCCGCCCGCGCCGCGTTCGGCCAGCTCCCGGTTGATCCCAGTCTACGGGGCTTCGAGGCCCTCGAGGCGGACCTTGGAGCCGCCTCGAGGGACTGACTGGGTTCGGCAGGAACTGGGCTACGGAAGGTTGAAGCTGGTCGCCAGGATGTTGTAGGAACCCGCACTGATGACGTCGGGGTTCGAGAAGGCGGCCAGGCCGAAGTAGAGCTTGCGCACCTGGCGGCCGTCGAGCATGGTGTCGGCGTCGCCGCCGGCGCGCACCATGATCGAGTTGAGCGGGGCCCACAGGTAGTAGTTCGGGGCGACCATCGTCCCGGCGGTCAGGCGGGCGGGCGCCGGCAGCACCGGCAGCTCGATCGAGGTGGACTGGGTCGCGCCCAGCCACTCCGACGCGCCGGTGAAGGGGTCATCCTGGAAGTAGACGTAGTTGAGGTTCGTGCCCGTGATCTGCACGAAGCGGAAGTCCGGGGTGACGTCGCTGCCGATCGAACCGGCGGGCGTGATCGTCTCGCCCAGGCTCGGCAGCTGCAGGTTCACGTTCAGCGCGGGGAGCGTGAGGACTTCGGAGTAGGCCCACTGGATCTGGGCGCCGACGAAGGAGCCGGCCAGCACGAAGCTGCGGTACTGCACGCCGGGCAGCTCGGGCGCCGCGATGTCGTAGTCGGGGTCGGCGATCGTGACCGCCTGCGCCTCGATGAGGGCGCTGGCGCCCCCCACCTTGAGGACGAGGTAGACGGTCCCGCTGGTCGTGCCGACCGGGAAGTTCACGTTGCCCGCCACGCTGCGCGTGGTGCCGGTGAGCACGGTGATCTGTGCCGCGACGACGTTCCCCGTCGGCACCGTGACGTTCGCCGTGCCGGTGTTGACGATCGCCCCGCTGACGTTGCGCTCGATGTAAATGAGCTTCCCACTGATCACCGTCTGGCACAAGGACGGATCGAACGTCACCGTGATCGGCACCGTGGAGCTCCCCGCCGGCATGACCGCCGAGAAGATGTTGGAGAAGATCTCGAGGTGGTCGATGCCCTCACCGATGAACACCACCTGGCCGGTATTGCCGGCGCCCACCGGGTTCGTGAGCGTCACGTTGATCGTGCCGGGCGCAGGGGTGGTACAGAAGGTCGCGGCGCCCGTGAACGGGTTGATGACGACCTTCGGGTCGCTGCGGGTGACGCCCGTCCACGTCTGCGGCACCTCCTGGAGGATCGGCGGGACGACGGAGAGGGTGTACGGGGGCGTGACCCCTGCGATGGTGAAGTTCCCGCTGGGGTCGGTCGCGGCCAGCGGCTCGATCTCGGGTGTCATGGCGGTGAGGGTGAGCCCCGCGGCGTCGTCGATCTGCACGTTGACCCCGCTGGCGGGGTCGCCATTGAACTTGAGCACCCAGCCGCTGACGGTGATCGTCGCGGGCGGCGCGGCAGGGTTGACCGTGATGGTGGCGCTCGCCGTCAGGCTACCCGCCGTCGCCGTGAGCGTCACCGTCTCGGTCGCCGCCACCGACGCCGGCGGCGTGTACGTCGTCGTCGGACCGCTCGCCGCGGAGAGCGTTCCGCTGCCGGACAAACTCCACGTGATCGTCTCACTGCTGCCCAAGAGCGTCGCCGTGAACGCCTGCCCGCTGCCGCCGGCGGACAACGTGACGCTCGGGGGGGCGACGGTCAGGCTCTGGCTGGGCGGGTTGACGGTGATCGTGGCGCTGGCCGTCAAGGTCCCGGCCGTCGCCGTGAGCGTCACCGTCTCGCTCGCCGCCACGGACGCGGGCGGCGTGTAGGTGGTGGTCGGACCGCTCGCCGCGGAGAGCGTCCCGCTACCCGAGAGGCTCCAGAAGACGGTGTCGCTGCTGTTCTGAAGATTGGCCGCGAATTCCTGTCCGCTGCCGCCGGCCGTCAGCGAGGCGCTCGGGGGGGCGACGGTCAGGCTCGGCGTGACGGGGGGCGTCTGCGTGCAGGCGATCAGCACGACCGCCACAGCCGCCAGGGCGAGGCCGAGGGATCCAACGAGGCGTTTCATCCCCTTCCTCCAAGCGGCCCCGCGGGGCGTTCGGAGGCCGGGCCGGCGCCGTGACCACGGGCGCGGGGCCGAGAACGGGCGGGCCGTGCGCCGGTCTGGCAAGCGGCGGGGCGCGACGCGCGCATGCGCGACGACCCGCCTCCTTCCATGGGTTCCGTCTCGCGTCGCGGCTCCGGTTGACCCCAGGATAGCGCTCCGACCGGCTCGGCGCCACCGGCGCGGCCCTCGGGGCCGGCGCCCAGGGGGCACCACGATCCTTCGTCATCCGACGCACCTGGCGGGGCCGTCGCGCGGGCCCCGTGCTAACGTGAGGCGTGAGAACCGGTTCGCGGAACCGGCCGCTAGCGGCCCGTACCGCGCGCCGCGGGGCAAGACCGGGGCGTCGCGGTGCCGGGGCGACGTGGCCCACCCTGCTGGCGTTGGCACTGGCGATCGGCGCCTGCGGCTCGGCGGACGACACCACATCACCCAGCCTGGCAGTCCTGGGCTTCGTCAACGGGAGCGCGGTCGATTCCGCGACCATCACGATCGCCGTCGTGGCAACCGATGACGGCGGCGTCGCGGGCGTCACCTTCCTGACCGACCACGGGGCCGCTGGCGCCTGCCCGTCGACGACCGGCGCGGAGCGCGCCTGTGGGCCGATCCCGCTGATCGTCGGCGACAACGCGTTCCTGGTGCGCGCATTCGACCACGCGGGCAACGTGGCCTCGCTGGTCCTCAGCGTAGAACGAAGGCCTGCCGACGACACACCTCCCGCGCTGACGGTCCTGGGACTCGACGATGGCGCGGTGGTCACGGCCGAGGCGGTCACGCCGACCGCGGTCGCCAGCGACCCCAGCGGCGTGGCCGCCGTGACGTACGCGACGGACCAAGGCACCAGCGGCGAGTGCGGGCCCCCCGAGGGCGACGCCTACCCCTGCGGTCCCATCCCGCTCCCCCTCGGCGACACGCGCGTCACGATCACGGCAGAGGACACGCGCGGCAACGCGACGGCGGTCCTGCGGCGCGTGCGCCGCGAGGCGCCCGACGTGACGCGACCGACACTCACCGTCACCGGCGTGGAGGACGGCGCCACCGTGACGACGTCGTCGATCCTGCTCATCGCCACCGCCGTCGACGACCGCGGCATCACCAGCGTGGACTACGCCACGGACCACGGCGCCAGCGGCGACTGCGGGCCCCCCGAGGGCGACGCCTACCCCTGCGGTCCCATCCCGCTCCCCCTCGGCGACACGCGGGTGACGATCACGGCGCGGGACGCCGTCGGCAACGCCGCCTCCGACAGCCGCACCGTGCGCCGTGAGGAGGCACCACCTCCGGCGCCCCCCCCGCCCCCGTCCGGCTTCGGCATCGAGCTCGTCTTCTTCGACCACCTCTACACGCCCTCCCAAATGGCGGTGTTCGCGGCCGCCGCCGCGCGCTGGAGCGAGGTGGTGGTCGGCGACCTGCAGGACCTCACGGTCGACCTGGCGGCAAACGCCAGCTGCGGCCAGGGGGAACCCGCGTACGCGGGCACCATCGACGACGTCACGGTCTTCATCACGAGCTTCACCGAAGGCGCCGGCGGCGTGCTGGGCTATGCGGGTCCCTGCCTGCTGCGCGGGTCCGGCGGCGACGCCGGCCTCACGGCCGTCGGCATCCTGGCCCTCGACGTGCTCGACGTCGCCACGCTCGAGGCGAACGGGGCGTTGTCCGCGACGATCGTGCACGAGCTCGGTCACGTCCTGGGCTTCGGGACCCTGTGGGAGGCCGCGCCGTACTTCGACCTGCTGGACTACGTGCCCGAGGGCGCCACGACCAGCTGCCGCTCCGCCACGGGCTTCGTGGTACCGCCGACGTTCGTTGGCGCCGAGGCGGTCGCCGCGTGGCGCGGGCTCGGCGGCGCCGGGAACGTGCCCGTCGAGGACGAGGGCGGCGCCGGCACCCGCTGCGGCCACTGGGACGAGGGCACCTTCGGCAGCGAGCTCATGACCGGTTGGCTGAACGTCGGCGCCCCCAACCCCCTCAGCCTCGTCACCGTCGGTTCGCTGGCCGACCTCGGTTACCAGGTGGACGCGACCGCCGCCGACCCGTACGCCCTGCCGGGGCCCGGCGCCCTCGCGACGCACGAGCGCCTCGACCTGGCGGGTCGCGAGGTGCTCGCCCGCCCGATCGGGACGATCGACCCGGCGACGGGCAACGTCACACGCGTCCCGCCGCACGATCGCTGAGCCGCGTGGTCCGCGCGGTGCGGGCCGCGAGGCCCCCGCGGTAGGCTCGCGTCATGCCCGCCGTCACCAAGCACCACCTGCCGATCCTGCTCCACGTGCTGGAGCGCAACCGTGCCCTGCTCGCCCGCATCGCCGACGGCGTCGAGCCGGCGGCGGCGCGCACGGCGCTCGTCCCTGACGGCTCGCATCTGCAGTGGATGCTCGGGCACCTGGTCGTGTCGCGCGACGGCCTGCTCGCCGCGGTCGGGGGCAAGCGGGCGTGGTCCGAGGAGAGGGCGGCGCCCTACGACTTCGGCTCCGTGGCCGGCGACACCCCGGACGAGCCGGTGAGCGACCTCTTGGCGACGCTGGCCATGCAGCAGGAGCGTCTTGCGGCGGCGTTCGCCAGCCTCGACGACGACGTCCTCGCGCGGCCCCTGGGGCGCTCCACGGTCGGCGAAACGCTCGAGTTCGGCACCTGGCACGAGAGCTACCACGTGGGTCAGGCCACCCTGTACCGCCGCGGTGTCGGCCTGCCTAGCGCCATCGGCTGAACCCGCGCCCCCGAGTCCCAGCAGGAGGACGGTCCGCGATGCGATCCGGCATCCCGGCTTGCGGCGCCGACGCAGCACGCATCGCCTTCCGCAGGGTCGCTCTGGGCCGCACGGTGGCAGGGGCAGCGTCACACCGGTGTTACGCGGCGGGCAGGCTTCCGGTGGCAGAATCGACCCATCACCGCGACGGGAGGCCCCGCACCCGTGGTCGAGCTGGCCCCCAACGTCTGGCAGCTACCGCTGATGCCCCTGGACGGCGTCAACGCCTACCTCGTCGGCGACGTCCTCGTCGACGCCGGGACCCCGTGGACGGCCCGGCGGCTCCTGGCGGAACTCGCGGATCGTCCGCTCGCCGCCCACCTGCTCACGCACGCGCATCCGGACCACCAGGGCGCGACCGCGGCGCTGTGCGCGGCACGCGCCGTCCCGTTGTGGTGCGGTGTGGGCGACCGCGCCGCCGCGGAGACGGCCGACTTCTCCTCGGTCTGGCGTGCGCGTCGGCGCCGCGCCCTCTTCCGCCTCGCCAGCCGTCTCGCGGGGCCCGGGCAGCCGGTGGCGCGCACGCTGCGGGAGGGCGATGCCGTCGCGGACTTCGTGGTCGTCGAGACGCCCGGCCACACGCCGGGGCACGTCTCGCTGTGGCGTGAGTCCGACCGCGTGGTCATCCTGGGCGACGTTGCCTCCTACCGCAACCCGCTGTCGCTCAGCCCCGGTCTGCGGGAGCCGTCGCGGCTCGTCACGCGCGACCCGCACGAGAACCGCCGGTCGATCCACAAGATCGCCGCCCTGCGCCCGCGGATCGTCTGCTTCGGGCACGGCCCGCCGTTGACGCACGGGGAGCGGTTCGTGCGTTGGGCAGAGGGCCTGGGAACGTAGGCAAGCTTGACACCGCGCGCATCGCGTGCTGCGGAGCCGCGTCGTCGCGAACGCCGCTCACCCATCGGTTACGCTTGCCCGACCCTCGGGTTCGCCGGCCGGGCGCCACCCGCGAGCCTCTCCTGGCGGCGCCACGCGCCGCCGCGTCCGCGCTGCGGTGGCGACGGGGTCCGGAAACAGGAGGCGATGTGCAGCACGGTGTCCTCATCTCGGGCGCGTCGACGGGCATCGGCCGGGCGTGCGCCCTCGAGCTTGCAGCCCGTGGCGTCCGAGTCTTCGCCGGGGTCCGCCGGCCGGTGGACGGTGATGCCCTGCGGGCCGCCGGCGGCGAACGCGTCGTGCCGATCCATTTGGACGTCACCGACGGCGCCACGATCGCGGCGGCCGCGGAGGCCATCGCCGACGCGAATGGCGAGCCTGCCCTGTCGGGCCTGGTGAACAATGCCGGCATCGTCGTCGCCGGGCCCCTGGAGTTCCTGCCCCTCGACGCCTTGCGCCAGAGCCTCGAGGCGAACGTCGTCGGCCTGCTCGCCCTGACGCAGGCGACCCTGCCGCTCCTGCGCGCCGGGCGCGGCCGAATCGTCAACATGAGCTCGATCTCGGGTCGCTTTGCCTCGCCGCTGCTGGGTCCCTACGCCGCCTCGAAGTATGCGGTGGAGGCGCTCAGCGACGCGCTGCGCCGGGAGCTGGCACCGTGGGACATCCCCGTCGCGTTGGTCGAGCCTGGGGCGGTCGCCACGCCCATCTGGGAGAAGTCCGCCGCCGCCGCGCAGTCGCTGCTCGACGGGCTCCCCACGGAGGCGAACGGTTACTACGCGGCGGACATCGAACGCGCGAAGCGTCGGGCCCTGCGCACGGCGCGGACGGGCATCCCCGCGGAGGTGGTGGCCGCCGTGGTGCACACGGCCCTGACCGCCGCGCGTCCGCGGCCGCGCTACCTCGTCGGGCGCGACGCTCGCATCGGCGCCCTCCTGGCTCGCTGGCTGCCCGACCGGGTGCTCGACCGCTTCACCCGGCGGCCGCGCACCGCCGCCGAAGACGACGACGGACCGCACGCCGGGCCGGCACGACGCCCGGCTAGATGATCCCCAGCCTGCGCGCGCCGTCCGTCAGGACCTCGACGCCGAAGTCGATGTCCTCGATCGTGTGGTTCGCCGTAACCGTCGCCCGGAGGCGCGCCAGGCCCTGCGGGACGACCGGCGGCAGGATCGCCTGCACGAAGACCCCGCGCTCCACGCAGTGCATCATCAGGCGCGTCGCCTGCTCGTCCGAGCCGCACACGACGGGCGCGATGGCGGCCTGACTCGCCAGCAGGTCGAAGCCCGCGGCCGCGAGGCGGTCGCGGAAGTAGGCGAACTTCTCCTGCAGGCTCTGCACCCGTTCGGGCTCATCTCGGATGACCTGCAGCGCCGCGATGCTGGCCGCGGCCGACGCCGGCGGGATGGCGGCCGAGTAGATGAACCCGCGCGCCTTGTGCTTGAGGCCCGTGATCATCTCGGCCGACCCGGCGACGAACCCGCCGACGCTGGGAATCGACTTGCTGAAGGTCCCCATCTTGATGTCGATCGTCTCCGGACCCATACCGAAGTGCTCCTCGATGCCCGTGCCGGTCGCGCCCAGCACGCCCAGCGAGTGCGCCTCGTCGACCATGAGCAGGGCGCCATAGCGATCACACAGGGCCCGGATGCCCGGCAGGTCGGCGATGTCGCCGTCCATGCTGTACACGCCGTCCACGATGACCATCCGTTGGCGGTCGGGGTTGGCGTGCGCGAGGCGCTCCTCGAGGTGCGCCAGGTCGTTGTGCCGGAAGCGCACCATCTTGGCGCCCGAGAGGAGGCAGCCGTCGACGATGCTGGCGTGGTCCAGCTTGTCGCAGATGACGGTGTCGTGACGCTCGAGGAGGGCCGAGATCGTGGAGATGTTGGCCATGTAACCGCTCGCGAGGGCCACCGCCGCCTCGGTCCCCTTGAACGCCGCGATGGCCTCTTCGAGCTCGCGGTGCAGCGGCAACGTGCCCGCCAGCAAGCGCACGCCGTTCGTTCCGGTGCCGAACCTGGTGATCGCCTCGTGGGCCGCCCGATCGATCGCCGGGTGCCCGATGAGACCGAGGTACGAGTAGCTGCCGAACATCAGCATCTCGCCTCGGTCCTTGACCTTCACGCGGGCCGTGCCGGGCACGATCTCGCTGACCTCGGGCAGGTAGAAGTACAGGCCGAGCTCCTGGTAGTGCTCGACGTCCCACGGACCGCGGGGCACCGTCGCCATCGTCATCGTCGACCTCCGGCGCACACGGTACCCCGGCGGGTCGGGGCGGCGCGCGGCCGCACGCGGCGCGAGGGGGGTCGGGCGGAAGCCTGCGCCACGAGTCCAGGGCCAACGCGTAGCATGCAGCCATGGTCGGCATCCGCATCGGCCCCTTGGTCATGGCGACGATCGCCGTCGTCCTCGTGCTGTACGGGGTCCTCTTCGTCGGCCAGGGGCGCTTGCCGCTCGGCCTGCTCGCGCTGCTCGCGGCCGGTGCGTGTGTGGGTTACGTCGTCCGCGTCTATGCGCGCGCCGGCGCCGAGCGACGGGCGCGGGCGCGTGAGCGCGAGCGCGCGTTCGTCGAGGGCATCCGTCGGGGTTGACCCCGCTGCTACGATGCCGCATGCCGGACATCAGCATCTTCAACGACGTCATCGGGCCGGTCATGCGCGGGCCGTCGAGCTCGCACTGCGCGGCCGCCCTGCGCATCGGGCGGCTGGCGCGCGACCTGATGGACGGCGACATCGCCGAGGTCCTCGTGGAGTTCGATCGCGAGGGCTCCCTTCCGACGACCCACGAGAGCCAGGGCTCCGACATGGGCCTCTTCGGCGGTCTGCTCGGCTGGGACGCGGACGACGAGCGCCTGCCCGACTCGGCCCGCGCGCTGGCCGACGCGGGCATCGGCCTGCGCATCGAGACGGTCGACGTGGGCGACCCGCACCCGAACACCTACCGGCTCACGCTCCGCAACGCTCGCGAGGCGCACGAGCTGATCGCGATCTCCACCGGCGGCGGGATGATGGAGGTCCAGTCCATCGATGGCGTCCCTTTGGGCATGGACGGCGGCTACGACGAGACGTTGGTCTGGCTGGCCGGCGTAGCGCACGAGGCCGTCGGGCGGCTGAAGGCCCGCGTCGACGCCGCCGAGGTCCTCATCCACGAGGCCGACGACGGCCTGCTCGTCCAGGTGAAGTCGGCGGGCTTCGTTCCTGACGACGCCCTCGCGGACCTGCGGCCCGCGCGCGTGCGGCGGCTCGCCCGCGTCCTGCCGGTGCCGTCGCGCCAGGACGTCCGCCTGCCCTTCCGCGGGAGCGAGGAGCTGCTGGCCCACGACGGCGACCGCCACACGCCGCTCTGGCGCCTGGCGGTCGATTACGAGACGGCGCGCAGCGGCTTCAGCGAGGACGAGGTCGTGGCGCGGATGGTCGACATCGTGCGCCTGCTGCGGCGTTCGATCGCGCAGGGAATGGCGGGCACGCACTACGACGACCGCGTCCTCGGCCACCAGAGCGGGGGGTTCCGCAAGGCGATGGAGACGGGCCGCCTGCTCGACGGCGGGGCCCTCAACCGCATCGTGCTCTACGTCACCGCGCTGATGGAGGTGAAGAGCGCGATGGGCGTCATCGTCGCCGCCCCGACCGCGGGCGCCTGCGCGGGGCTGCCCGGCGCCGTCATCGCCATGGCCGAGGCCATGGACCGCTCCGAAGAGGACATGGCCCGCGCCATGCTCGCGGCCGGCCTGGTCGGCGCCTTCTTCACCACCCGCTGGACCTTCGCGGCCGAGGCCGGCGGCTGCCAGGCCGAGGGCGGCGCCGCGGCCTGCATGGCGGCGGCCGCGCTCGTCACCCTCGCCGGCGGCCCCCGCGATCAGGCCCTGGCCGCGGCCTCGATGGCGCTGCAGAGCATGCTCGGCCTCATCTGCGACCCGATCGCCAACCGCGTCGAGGCGCCCTGCCTCGGCAAGAACGTCATGGCGGCCGCCAACGCGCTCGCCTGCGCCAACATGGCGCTCGCCGGCTTCGACCCGCTCATCCCGCTCGACGAGGTCATCGACGCCGCGAAGGCGGTCGCCGAGCGCATGCCGCGGGAGCACCGCTGCACCTCGCTCGGCGGGCTGGCCGTCACGCCGACGTCGCTGCGGATCGAGCAGCGGCTCCTCGCGGCCAAGGGCGGCGGCGGTTGCGTCGGGTGCGGGTGCGGCTGAGCGCGCGGCCCTAGGTTGCCCGTCGTCCCCCCGGGCCCGCGGTCGCCGGCGCCATCGTGAATCGGCAGGCCTTCGCCAACACCTCGAGGTAGCGCCCGATGACGAAGCGGGTGGCGGCCACCACGAGGGGGCCCGCGCCCCGTTTCGGCACGAGCTCGACGCTCCAGCGCACCTCCGTGCCCCCTCCCTCGGCCGCCGCGAACGTCACCGTTCCCCGGTGGTGGTCGACCGGGAACGTCGTCCACGACGGGTTCACCACGCGGTACTCGAGGCGCTGCGGGGGCTCGCTTGCGGTGATGCGCTCGCGGACGCCCCGGGCGCCGACGCCGATCCTGCGGGTGCAGCCGGTCCCTTGGGCATCGCCCGCCTCCTCGATGACCGGTCGCGGCCCGAACCCGGCACCCGCCACCCACAGCTCCGCGAAGAAGTGCGCCCAGGTGGCGTCAGGGGGCGTGGCGACGTGGCGGCTCCACGAGAGGGTCCGCCGCCGCCCGCCCCAAACGGCCCTCGCGTCCGCTGTCGATCCCGTCGCCGGCCCATGAGGCATCCACCCATCGTACGCGGCGCGGTCGCGGGCATCACCCAGGCCCGCCGGGCTCACCCCCATGAGAAGACCCAGGGAGGGACGCCCCGCTGCTCGCGCGCCCGGACCTCAGCGACACGCATGGCCGCTGCTCAGTCGAAGACGGCCACGATCTCGGCCGGGTGCAGCCAGAACACGGCGCCGGTGCCGTAATCCACCAGGCCCGGCGCCATCGCCACACCCGCCAGCGCGACCGGGTACACGACGTCGCTCGTGGAACCCAGGCCGCTGGCAAGGACGACGAGGCCACCCGTCAAGCCCACGGGCACCAGATCCAGGCCGATCACGGCGCCCTGCGTCTCAGGCTGCAGGGCGAACGACCGCACCCGATCCCCGAGGCGCACGTCGATCGCGTACTCGGCATGGCGCCCCACCCGTTACCGACTGCAGAACCGGCATCGGCCTCGCGATCTCCCCCACCTCGCCGGTCACGGCGTGCCCGTGTTCGCCACCGTCCGCCGCGTCGCGGACGCCGAGCGACTCGACCCGCTGATCCCGCTCGATGAGGTCATCGACGCCGCGAAGGCGGTCGCCGAGCGCATGCCGCGGGAGCACCGCTGCACCTCGCTCGGCGGGATGGCCGAGACACCGACGTCGCTGCGGATCGAACGGCGCTTGGCGGCGGCCAGGGGGGCGGTGGGTGCGTGGGGTGCAGTTGCAGGTCATGGTCCACGGCCCGAATGTGCCCCGTGAACGTGGCAGGGCCGTCCAGCGGACTACACTCCGACATGAAGCCCGAGTCCGTACGGCTCTTCGGCCGTCCGGAACTGATCGACGAAGGACGCCGCACGTACCTGGGCGCGAACCAGTTGCACCGGTTCCTGTCCTACCTGGCGGCGCATGGCGATTGGGTGCCCCGCGACGAGGCGGTCTTCCTCTTCTGGCCCGACCGCGTCGACGGCGTCGGCCGCCGCAACCTGCGCAAGCTGCTCCATCGCGCGCGCCACCTCGTTGCCGGCGTCGAGGTGGAGGACGACCGGATCCGCTGGCACGTGGCCTCGGACCTGGAGGCTTGGCGCCACGCGCTGGACGCTGGCGACGCCGCCGACGCGTTGGCGCTGGCCCGCGGAGCGTTCCTCGAAGGGCTCGAGGCCGGGGCGCCGAGCGAGTTCGCGCGCTGGCTCGACGGCGAGCGTGAGCGGCTCCGGACGCAGCTGGTCGACGGCGTCATCGCCCGCTGCACGGAACTCGTTCGGTCCGATCCCGAGGCGGCCGCCGAGCTGTCGTCGAAGCTCTTGCGCACCGACCCGTTGGACGAACGCGCCGTCGCGTGCGGTCTGCGGAGCCTCGCGGCCGCTGGACGCGTCGACGCGGTCGAGCGGCTGTACGCGACCTACGCGCGCGAGCTCGATGCGGAGCTGGGCGTCGAACCCGAGGGCTCCGTCCGGGCGCTCCACCAGGCGCTCGTCGAGGCCGCCGACGCGATGCCCGACCGCCCCCGTTCGGCCACACCGCCGCGCGTCGCGCGCAGCACCCCCGTTCCCTGGGGCACCACGTCCTTCGTCGGTCGCCGCAGCGAGCTCGCGTCCCTCGACGAGCACCTGGCGTCTGCACTCGCCGGCGCAGGCGGCGTCGTGGTGGTCGAGGGCGAAGCCGGCGTCGGCAAGACGCGCCTCGTCGAGACCTTCCTGGCCGAACTGCCCGATGGGGTCCGGGCGTTCGCCGGGCGCTGCTACGAGCGCGACCTCAGCGCCCCTTTGGAGCCCGTTCGAACGGCGCTGGGCGTCCTCGGGGCCGCGACGATCGCGCCCGTTCCGGATCTCGCTCGATTCGCCGCCACCGAGCCCAGGGATCGAGGCAGCGTGCATCGCGCGCTGACCGCACGGCTCACGCAGGCGGCCGCCGCGGGGCGGGGCGCGGTGCTGTTCGTCGACGACCTGCAGTGGTCCGACGCGGCCACGCTCGAGTTCATCGCGTACGCGGCCCACCGCATCCGCGACGAGCGCGTCCTGATCGTGGTCAGCCACCGCCGCGAGGACCGCACCGCCCTCGAGCGCTGGAAAGCGCAGTTGTCGGAACGGCGGGCGATCCGGAACCTCCCTCTGGGCCGCTTCGACGTCGGCCACACCCGCCACCTCGTCGCCGAGGTGCTTGGCGGCGAGGGCGCCGACCTGGATCGCTTCGCGGCCTTCGTCCACGACGAGTCCGAGGGGAACCCGTTCTACGTCCTCGAGTACCTGCGCTGGCTGCGCGACACGCGCCAACTCGAACCGGACGCCGACCAGCGGGTCGCCGCGCCCGGCCGGGACCACCTCGCGACGGCCGGCGTGCCTGAGTCGATCCGATCCCTGATCTGGGCTCGGTACCGGGGGTTCGACGAAGGGGCCCGCTCCGTGCTGGACGCCGCGGCCGTGATCGGTCGCTCCTTCGCATTCGACGTGCTCGAGCGCGTGGTCGACGATGCCGCGGCATCGGTGTGGGCGACGCTCGAGCCGCTCATCGCGGCCGGGCTCATCGTGGCGAGCGCGGACGGCTCGTACGCCTTCTCCCACGACAAGCTGCGGCAGACGGTCTACGAGAGCCTCGGCCCTCCGGGCCGGCGGGCGTTGCACGCTCGCGTCCTGCAGGCGCTCGAGGCCGACGGCGCAGGCGACGCTGAACTGGCCCATCACGCGCTCCGGGCCGAACGGTGGTCCCAGGCGTACGAGCACCTGCTCGTCGCCGCGCGGTACGCCGAGGCGGACAGCGCCTGGGAGGTCGCGCGCGAGGCGTACGCCCGCATGCTGGCGATCGCGCCGCAGTTGGACGATCCGGACCGGAAACGCTTCGACGCCCTGCAGGCCATCGAGCGGCAACTCGAGTTCATGGGCCGACGCCCGGAGTGGATCGACACGATCGAGCGACTGGCGGTCCTCGCCGACCGGGTCGGCGACGCGGCCATGCGGGCGGAGGCCGCCCTGAAGCTCATGGCGATGCGGTCGGTGCAGGGCGACCAAGCCGGTGCGACCGAGGCCTTCCAGCGGGCCGACGCCCTGTTCGAGGGGCTGGGCGACGTGCGCTCCCGAGCGCGCGGCTACCGCGAGGTGGCCTACCTCGCATGGATGCGCGGCGACTACCAGGAGGTCATCACCTCCAGCTTCGCGGCGATGGCGATCGATCGCGAACTCGGGCATCGGCGGGCGCTCGCGGCCACCGCCGAGAACGTCTCGCACGCGTACCGCTGGTTGGACGACGACGCGGAGGCGGAGCGCTGGGCGGAGCAGGCCGCGGCGACCTACGAGGAACTCGGCGACCGCCTCGGAGCGTACGTGCGCCTCGACATGCGCGCCTGGATGCACCTGCGCCGTGGCGACGAGGCCGCCGCCGCCGCGGTGCTGGAGCTCTTGCTGCCCATCTGCGTGCAGCTCGAGGACAAGCACCTCGTGGTCGAGAAGCACATGAACCTGGGCAAGATCCACCTCGGCGCCGGACGCTACCAGCACGCGCTCGACAGCTTCGAGGCCGCGGCGCGCGAGGGCGCCGCAACCGGCGATCTGCGCCACGAGGGGTACCCGCGGATCAGCGCCGGGGTGGCCCTCGAAGGGCTGGGCGCCTTCGAGGACGCGGCCCGCAGCTACCGTACGGCCGCTCGGCTCCTGGAGGCCTCGTACGCGTTGACCCACACGGCGGAGGACGAGATCGGGCAGGGCGACGCGCTGGTCCTGCACGGTGGCGTGGCACGGCGCCGGCTGGGACGCCTCGACGACGCCAGATCCAGCCTCGGGCAGGCGCAGGCGATCTTCGGACGCTCCGGCGACCCGCACCGCCTGGGCCTCGTGCAGATGGAGCTCGGCGCCCTCCATTGGGGCGCGGGCGACCTCGAGGCCGCCGAGGCGGCGTACCAGGACGCGTTCCACACGGCGAACCTCGCCGGGATGCCCGAGCGGGCGGTGGCCGCCCGCGCGAGCCTCGGTGTGGTGTACCGCGACCTGGGGCGGCTCGCCGAGAGCATCGCGATGGGGCGCGAAGCGGTCGAACGAGCGCGGGCGGGCGAGGACCCCCTCGGCGAAGCGTTCCTGCTGACCAGCCTCGCCTCGAGCTACCAGCGAGCCGGGCGCACCGCCGAGGCGCGGACCAGCCTCGAGCGGTCGTTGCGGTTGCGGCGCGCGTGCGGCGACGACGATGGCGCGGCTTCGACGGCCGCGGCGCTCGCGGCGCTCGCCGAAGCCGCGACCGGCCCAAAGGCGCGCGATCTGGCCTAGACTGCGACCCCACCTCGTTCTTCGCGAGCAAAGGAGCCTCCCGATGCCGAAGTACCTGATCCACCGATCCGTCGGTTCGCTGTCCGATGAGCAGATCCAAGCGGCGGGGGACGAAGCCAACGCCGCCCTCGCCCAGATGTCCGGGATCCGCTGGATCCGCTCCTACTACTCGGCGGAGGAGGGCAAGATCTACTGCGAGTACGAGGCGCTCAACCTCGAGCTCCTGCTCGACCACGCCCGTCGCGCCGGCCTCCCGTTCGACAGCGCCTCGGTGGTGCGCGAGCTCGACCCGACCATGTTCCGCTGAGGCCCGCCCACCCCACCGACGTCGCCCGCCCCGGACCCGTTCCGGGGCGTTCCCATGCCGGCAACGCGCAGGGAACGCAACGTCCTCTAGGGTCTCCGCTCAAGGGAGCTAGCCAGCCCCTCGACGCGAGAGGAGACCCATGACGACCCCCCGGTCCACGCCCACCCCCGAAGCCATCGACGCATTCGCGGCCGCCCTGTGCGGCGACCTCGTCCGAGCGGGCGACGACGCCTACGACGATGCCCGCAAGCTCTACAACGCCAT
>Ga0180430_10002391_pt1 | contig 17027 bp, 11 predicted proteins | sample SS_ome_9_FD_132999 | JGI IMG/M metagenome (GOLD analysis project Ga0180430, IMG submission 132999) | Hypersaline lake sediment archaeal communities from the Salton Sea, California, USA - SS_1_S_2 metaG | ecosystem: Environmental > Aquatic > Non-marine Saline and Alkaline > Hypersaline >... | reverse complement strand
TTTCATCAGCCGCCGGGGCGAACGGCGCCCAAAAAGGGGTCATGAAAATTCTTCTTGTCGTTCCGGTGCACCGCAAACAGAATTTCAAACGCTTTTTTCAACCGGCGCCGCTTAACATAATGGTGCTGGCCTCGCTGACACCCCGGGATGTGCAGGTGTCGGTCATTGATGAAAACATCGAACAGCTGAATTTCGATACCGACGCGGACCTGATCGGCATCACCGCCACCACCTCGGAAGTCAAGCGCGCCTATGCCATTGCGGATGCGTTCAGACGCCGCGGTAAAACCGTCGTCATGGGCGGCATCCATGCCAGCGCGTGCCCCGAGGAAGCCCTGATGCATGCGGACGGCATCGTCATCGGAGAGGCCGAGGGCCAGTGGCGGCAGCTGGTCGAAGATTACCGCGCCAACCGGCTGCAGAAACGCTACCGCAATACCGCGCTGCCGGCGCTCCATCACCTGCCGATCCCGGATCGGCGCATCGTGAACGGCAAGCGCTATTTGACCCGCAATGTCTGCCAGATCTCCAGGGGCTGCCCTTATCACTGCATTTTTTGTTCGGTGACGCCGTTTTTCGGCAATCGCTACCGCGTGCGCGATGAAGCCGACGTTTTGCGGGAAATCGGAGAACTGGACGGACGATTTCTGATTTTTATCGACGACAACATCTTCGGCGACACCGCATTTGCGGAACGCATGCTCAAAAAACTGATTCCGCTCAAAAAACGATGGGTCAGCCAGTGCACGCTGCGCCTGGCGGACAATGCCAACCTGTTGAGACTCGCCGCGGAAAGCGGCTGCATGGGGATGCTTGTAGGCTTGGAATCGGTCAGCAAGGACTCGCTGAAGGCTTCGGGCAAGCCGGTGAAATTCGAACACTACGCAGAACGCATACGGCGCATCATCGATCACGGCATTCACATCGACGGCGCCTTTGTCTTCGGCTTCGACAATGAAGATGCATCGATTTTCGAACGGACTCTCGAATTTGCCAGCCGGATCAAACTTTCCGCAGGCACATTTTCGATTCTGACCCCGTTTCCGGGCACCCGGCTCATGGCGCAGCTGGAAAAGGAAAACCGCATCATCGATCGGGACTGGGAGCACTATGACGGCACCCATGTGGTTTACAGGCCGATGAACATGACGCCCGACCAGCTTGAGACGGGAAGGGCGTGGATCAAGCAGGAATTTTACCGTTTTCCCAGCATTCTCAAACGGGTCGGGTTTCGCACCTCCCATGTACACTACCTCTGGCTTTACAACCTGCTCAAGCAGGGCGGAACCTCGAAAGGCCGGCGCCGAAAGGTCCGCAACCCCTTTCGTTTAATGGACCGGAACAGTATTTGGGCTTGAAGAGAGAGGACGCTTTTGATATAAACACACTTCTGCACGACGGTCGGGCGGATGAATTATGAAAAGACCGGATCTTGACAACGAGGTGAAAATTGGACGAAATTGTCAACAACACACAACAACTGCATTCCTATCTGAAACAAATGATCATCGAAACCCTCAAGCTGGAGGAGATTTCACAGGATGACATCGATGACGACGCACCCCTGTTCAAGGATGGTCTGGGGCTTGATTCGATTGACGCCCTTGAGTTGGTTGTGGCGATTGAAAATATTTTCAACGTTGTGATCGAAGATGAAGACGTCGGCAAACAGGCATTCGCTTCGATCCGCAGTCTGGCTGTTTTCATCCAGGCCGCTTACGGGTCCCATCAACGGTCGTTGAGTGCCGCCGGCTGATGTGCCGATGAAATGGCTCGACACCGAAGAAACCGTCCGCTTCAATGAGGTCGACACATACGGTATTGCCTGGTATGGGCATTACATCGCCTGGTTCGATGTCGGTCGGATGGCCCTGCTCAAAGAGTTCAACCTCCGGCCTCAGGATATGATTTCACTGGGCTACATGGCGCCGGTGGTTGACTTGAAGTGCACATACAAACACCCCGCCCGCTGCGGCGACGTCGTGCTCATCAGAACCACCGTCGTCAAACCGGAGATCGCCGCCCTGATTTTCAGATTCGAAATCAACCGCGAGCCTGATCGCACCCTGCTGGCCCGGGGAGAGACCACCCAGGTGCTGATGACCGTGGAAAACAAAATGCTGTATCGACTGCAGGGAGAGCTGAAGCAGCGGGTGGAGACCATGTTGGCCCATTTCAGCGGATGAGACGCAACCAAAAACGGCGCGTGGTGGTCACGGCGATGGGCGTCGTCTGTGCCATCGGCGGCACGCTGGCCGAATTTCGCCGCCGTCTTTTCGCCGGACGGTGCGGAATCGACCGGCTGACGTTGTTTGACACGACGGGCTTCAGCTGCGGTGCGGCCGGACAGGTGCATGGGGATTTCAACCGTCGTCTCGGCCCGCACGAAGTGAGACGCACCTCGCGCTGCGACCGTTTGGGACTGGTGGCGGCCGCCGAAGCTGTCGCCAATGCCGGAGAGGGCCTTTTCGATCACCGGCGTGAAACCGCCGGGGTTGTTTTCGGCGGCGGGGCCGGCGGCATGCTGTCCTGGGAAACATTCCGCCGCACCCTGTGGCGTGAGGGCAAGGCCCGGCATCCGGCGCTGGTGCTCGCGGCCGCACCCTGCACCCTGACCGATCTTGTGGCCAACAAATACGGCATCACCGGTCCCCGCACAACCATTTCGACGGCCTGCTCCTCGAGTGCCAACGCCATCGGCTATGCCTTTGATCTGATTCAATCCGGTGCGCTTGATCTGGTGATCACCGGCGGCAGCGAAGCCCTTTCGGAGATGACGTTTGCCGGGTTTCACGCCCTCAAAGTCATGGCGCCGGATCCCTGCCGCCCCTTTGACGCGGCGCGGCGGGGGCTGTCGCTGGGCGAGGGCGCCGGAATGTTGATCCTGGAGGAGCGGGACCGCGCGCGGCGCAGGGGGGCCGCAATGCTGGCGGAGGTGCTGGGGTACGGCATTAATGCGGACGCTTATCACATGACGTCACCGGACCCTGAAGCCAGCGGCATGTCGGCCGTCATGCGCCAGGCACTGGTACGCGCCGGCGTCGCGGAAGAGGATATCGATTATATTAACGCCCATGGAACCGCCACCCGCATCAACGACAGGATGGAGGCGCTGGCCATCGGCAACGTTTTCGGGCCTCGGGGACGGCGGGAGTTGATGGTCAGTTCGACCAAATCCATGATCGGCCACTGTCTCGGCGCTTCGGGTGCTCTTGAGGCGGTTGCCACGGTTCTGGCCCTGCATGCCCAGACCGTGCCCCCCACCGCCAACCTGACCACGCCGGATCCGGAATGCGGGCTGCAAAAGCTTCCGGCGACCGCGATCCGGCATCCTATCGCGCATGCGCTGAGCAACTCCTTTGCTTTCGGCGGCAACAACACCGCCGTCCTTTTTCGACGGGCACAAACCGCAGCGGACAGCCGGGCACCGGAGGCGGGTTGATATGGAACCGATCGTCGTCACCGGTGTCGGCATCATCAGTTCCATGGGCGTGGGCAAAGATGTTTTCTGGCGCCGTCTCATGCAGACCCGTTCCGGCATTCGGGGGATCGATCGCTTTGCCACGGACGGGTTGACTTCCAACGCCGCCGGCTGTGTCAGGGATTTTGACCCGGGACGTTTCATGCCGCCCATGCGCTACCGTCGCATGAGCCGCATTTCAAAAATGGCGGTGGCCGCCAGCGTCGAGGCGCTGGCGGACAGCGGCATCGATGTCGGGTCCATGGACCGGGACCGGATCGCCGTTGTGATCGGCACGGCCTACGGCAGCAGTTCACATGTGGACGCCTTTTTCATGAGCCTCTTGAAAAACGGCCCCCGCGGCGCCCAGCCGTTTTTGTTTCCGGAAACCGTATCCAATGCGCCGGCCAGCCATACGGCCATATTTCATGGCCTGACCGGTCCCAACAGCACTTTTTGCCAAAATGAAATATCGGCGGAGGCGGCCGTGTCCTATGCCGCCGCGCTTTTGCGGGACAGACGGGTTGATGCGGCGCTGGTAGGCGGCGCGGAGGAGCTTTCGGAGATTTTGTTCCGCTGCTACGATGCGCTCGGCGCGCTCAACCCCGTCCGGGTGGCGCCGGGAGAAGTGGCCCAGCCGATTCCGGCCGCCGGTCTTGTGCTGGGTGAAGGCGCGGCCTTTCTGGTGCTGGAAAGGCAAACCACCGCGGAAAGGCGCCGCGCCGCGGTTTACGGTCGTCTGGAAGCGATGGCCGTGACCGGAGGACCATGTGATATGGGCCGTTACGAAATGGCCGGTACCCAGATGATGCGAGCGGTGCAAAGCGTGCTTGACCAGGCGCGCCGTCCGCGGGAGGATGTCGATGCACTCAGCGTGTCGGCCAATTATTCCAAGGAGCTGGACCGCATCGAGTATCGGTGTTTCCGTGATTATTTTAAAAATTGCCGTTGTCTGCACGGCGTGACGCCGCTGAAATATTTGAGCGGCAGCTTCGGTGCCGGCGGCGCTCTGCGGGCCGCCGCTGTACTGCTGGGGTTTCGGCACCGGATGCCCCTGCCGGTTGTTGCCCTGGAGACCCTCGCGCCCGGTTTCAAAGGTCCTGTTGCGTGGGAAATACCACCGGAACAACCGGCTGCAACGGTTTTGATGTCCAGCGCCACGTTCGGCGGCGGAGCAGCGGCCCTGCTTTTTTCCAGCGGCCATTAGCGCACGATGAAAATACTGCTGATCTCTCCCAACATCGAAACGCTGCCGGATCCGGTTTTCCCGCTGGGTCTGGCTTATCTCGCCGCGGCGGTTAAAAAAAACGGCATGCAGTACCGCATGCTCGATCTCTGTTTTGCAGCGGACTGCGAAAGCGCCGTTGTGGCGGAGATCAACGATTACCACCCCGACTGCATCGGTCTTTCACTGCGCAATCTGGATAATGTCAGCTACCCCGGATATTTTTCCTACCTGTCGTTTTACCGGCGCATCGTCGCGGTGATCCGGTGTGCGACCGACCGTCCGATCATTGTCGGCGGCAGTGCCTTCACGCTGATGCCGAAGCGCATCCTCGACTTTCTTCAGGCGGACTACGGTGTGGCCGGCGAGGGAGAACACGCCCTGATTGACCTTATGCGCCGCCTGGATCCCGACCGACCGGGGGCGCCGCCGCCGCCGGGAACCGTTTTGGGGGACAGCCATGCCGATCTGATCAAAAATCTGGATGACCTGCCGTATCCGGACCGCAGCGGCCTTGACAGCCGCGCCTATCTCCGTTTTGGAGGAATGGGCAATATCCAGACCAAAAGAGGGTGTCCTTTCCACTGCATCTACTGCACCTATCCCCTGATAGAGGGCCGCCGGATCCGGCTGCGCAGTCCCAAAAAAATCTGCAATGAAATCGAAATAATGAAGACCGAGGGCATCCGCGATCTTTTTGTGGTTGACAACGAGTTCAATTTTCCGGTTGAGCACGCCCAATTCGTGTGCCACGAGATGCGGCGGCGGGATTTGAACATCCGATGGAGCGCCTATGCCAATCCCCGGTACATGACGCCCAAGCTGGCCGAGGCGATGGGCGGCGCCGGTTGCACCGGCATCGAGTTCGGCAGTGACGCCGCTGATGCCGCTATGCTTGTAAACATGGGCAAGAATTTCAGCGTATCCGATTTGGTCGATGCCTCGAAGGTGCTGCGCCGGACGGGCATCTCTTTCTGCCACTCACTCCTGTTGGGAGGGCCGGGGGAAACCATGGATTCGGTGCGTCGGACATTTGATACGGTGCTTGCCCTGGAGCCGACAGCGGTGATCTGTATGATCGGCATCCGCATTTTCCCGCGGACCGCCTTGTATCGTCTGGCGCTTGGGGAGGGACGGATCGATCCGGCCGATGATCTGCTGCGGCCGGCATTCTATCTTTCATCCGCCGTGGAGGATCACATCCTGCCGTTTATCGAAAATTTCAGCCGGGAACACCCGACCTGGATTTTTCCGGGCATGAATATCAACATCAACCGCCGTCTGCAGGAAAAAATCCGCCGGCTGGGGGTAAAGGGACCGCTCTGGGAATACATGCAGCGGGGCCGGCGTTTCAAGCGCTCACCGGATTCATGAGAAAAGGAGAGGACCAATGGAAGGATTTACCTATCAACCGCTGTTTTCCCTGCGACCGGACCAAACCGCTTATCGCTGTCTGACGACCGACGGCGTGTCAACGGGAACTTTCGACGGAAAATCCATGCTCATCGTAGATCCGCAGGCATTAACGCTGCTGGCCGAATGCGCATTCAAAGATGTGTCGCATCTTTTAAGGGCCTCCCACCTGGAAAAGGTATCCGCCATATTTGACGACCCCGCGGCCTCACAAAACGACCGTCTAGTGGCCCTGGAAATGATCAAGAATGCGGTGATCGCCGCGGAGGGTGCGTTTCCGATGTGCCAGGACACCGGTACGGCGGTCATCATCGGCAAAAAAGGACAGCAGGTGTGGACGCGTTCAATCGACGAAGAGGCGCTGTCGCTGGGTGTCTTCAACGCCTATACCCGCAACAATCTGCGCTATTCGCAAAACGCACCGTTGACCATGTTTACGGAGCAAAACACCGGCTGCAATCTGCCGGCGCAGATTGAATTGTACGCCGTACCCGGTTCCGCCTACGAATTTCTGTTCATCGCCAAAGGGGGAGGATCCGCCAACAAGACCTATCTGTTTCAGGAAACCAAGGCCCTGTTGAACCATGATGCATTAACGGCGTTCATGCGGGATAAGATGAAACTGCTGGGTACGGCCGCCTGTCCACCCTATCATCTGGCCTTTGTGATCGGCGGCATGTCCGCTGAATTCAATCTCAAAACGGTCAAGCTCGCCACGGCGGGATATCTGGACGGCCTGCCGAACGAGGGGAATGCTCTGGGGCGAGCCTTCCGGGATCCGGCAATGGAAGCGCATGTCTATCGGATATCACGTGAACTGGGTATCGGCGCTCAGTTCGGCGGCCAACATTTCTGTCTGGACGTACGTGTGATCCGTCTGCCGCGGCACGGCGCCTCATGTCCGGTAGGCGTCGGCGTCAGCTGCAGCGCCGACCGCAATGTGAAGGCCAAAATTACGTCGGAAGGCATTTTTCTGGAACAGCTGGAGCAGCACCCGGAGCGCTTCCTGCCGCGGGTGTCCTTTAAGGAGGCCGACGCCGTGTCCATCGACCTGAATCAGCCGATGGATCAGATCCGGTCGCAGCTGGCGCGTTGTCCCGTCACCACGCCGCTGTTGCTTTCGGGAAAAGTCGTCGTTGCCAGAGACATCGCTCATGCGCGCATCAAGGAGCGAATCGACCAGGGCCGGGAGCTTCCCGATTATTTTCGAAATCACATCGTCTATTACGCCGGGCCGGCCAAAACGCCCGCGGGCTATGCCGCCGGATCTTTCGGGCCGACGACGGCCGCGCGCATGGATCCTTATGTGCCGCTTTTTCAGGCGCGCGGCGGATCCATGGTGATGCTGGCCAAGGGAAATCGTTCGCGCAGCGTGGTTGAATCCTGCAAACGCTACGGCGGTTTTTATCTGGGTTCCATCGGTGGTCCGGCGGCCCGCCTCGGGAAAGAGTGCATCACCGCAATGGAGATCATCGACTACCCCGAGTTGGGAATGGAGGCGGTCTACATGATTACGGTGAAGAATTTTCCTGCATTTGTCCTGATAGACGACAAGGGGAATGACTTTTTCGAAACATTGTTGTGAAAAACGACGGCTTTGTCTGCCGCAAAGTCCATAATCCTTTACAACCCGATGCAATTGTTATAACCATATACCGACTGCTAAAGAAAGGTTCCGTTTGCAGTTGGGTGGCAGTAACCGCCTAAAATTGCACGGATACAGGTTTTTTGATGATAGACAAAGGAGTGATGGAATGGCAAAAGAGATGAAAACGATAGACGGAAATACGGCAGCGGCCTATGTGGCGTATGCGATGAGCGATGCCGCCGCCATTTACCCCATAACGCCGTCTTCTTCCATGGGGGAGCTGTGTGACGAATGGGCGGCCAATGGGTTGAAAAACGTTTTTGATCAAACGATGACCGTGCGCCAGCTGCAGTCGGAAGCCGGCGCGGCGGCCGCAGTGCACGGGTCGCTGGCGGCCGGCGCCTTGACGACGACCTTTACGGCCTCGCAGGGGTTGCTGCTGATGATTCCGAACATGTACAAAATCGCCGGTGAGCTTTTGCCGGGTGTTTTTCACGTGACGGCGCGATCTGTTGCCGGCCATGCCCTGTCCATTTTCGGAGACCACCAGGATGTTATGGCGGTTCGGCAGACCGGCTTTGCCATGCTGGCGTCCGCATCAATTCAGGAAGTGATGGATCTGGGGCTGGTGGCCCATCTGGCGGCGGTTGACGCCAGTGTGCCCTTTGTCCATTTTTTTGACGGTTTTCGGACCTCGCATGAAATTCAGAAAATCGAAATGATCGCCTATGATGACATGGCCGGGCTCATCAACCAAGAAGCGGTGAGGACATTCCGCGCCCGGGGCGTCAATCCCGAAAGGCCTGAATTGAGAGGAACCGCCCAGAATCCGGACGTCTATTTTCAGGGTCTGGAAGCGGCCAACCCGTTTTATGAGAAAGTGCCCGGCATCGTGGCCGCCGCCATGGACAAGGTCGGCGGTTTGACCGGCCGGCGCTATCGCCTTTTTGATTATGTCGGCGATCCGGCGGCCGAGCATGTCGTGGTTGCCATGGCGTCCTCGTGCGAGACCATCGAGGAAGTGGTGCGCTATCTGGTCCGCCGCGGCGAAAAGGTCGGCCTGGTCAAGGTTCGGCTTTATCGTCCTTTTTCGGGCGCGCATCTTATTTCCGCGCTGCCGTCCACGGCGCGCCGCATCGCCGTGTTGGACCGTACCAAGGAAAAAGGTGCCTTAGGGGAGCCGCTGTACGTGGATGTGTGCACGGCCTTGATGGAGGACGGTCGTATCATGCCCCGGGTGATCAGCGGCCGTTATGGCCTGAGCTCCAAGGAATTCAATCCGGGAATGGTGCAGGCCGTTTTTGAAAATCTCAAGCAGGAAACACCGAAAAATCATTTCACGGTCGGCATCGTCGACGATGTCACCCACACCTCTCTTGCGGTGAAAAGCGGCCTGGATGTGGCGCCGGAAGGAACCGTCCAGTGCAAATTCTGGGGGCTGGGCTCCGACGGCACGGTGGGCGCCAATAAAAGCGCCATCAAAATCATCGGCGACAACACCGATTTGTATGCCCAGGGCTATTTTGCATATGATTCGAAAAAATCGGGCGGACTCACCATTTCCCATCTGCGCTTCGGCCGCGAACCGATCCAGGCCACCTATCTCATCGATAGCGCGGATTACATCGCCTGCCACAAATCGAGTTATGTCCACAGCTACGATGTGCTGGAGGGGATTAAGGACAATGGGGCTTTTGTTTTGAACTCCAACTGGACGATTGCGGACATGGAAACAAATCTGCCGGCGCACATGCGCCGCACCATCGTCCGCAAAAAATTGAAATTCTACAATATCGACGCGGTCAAAATCGCATCCGAAATCGGACTCGGCGGGCGGATCAACATGATCATGCAGACGGCTTTTTTCAAACTGGCCAATGTCATTCCCGTGGACGAGGCGATCGGGTATCTCAAGGCCGAAATTAAAAAAATGTTCGGCAAAAAGGGCGATGCAATCGTCAGCATGAACTACACGGCGGTGGACAATACCCTGGCCAATCTGGTTGAGGTGGACTACCCCCGGACCTGGGCGGATGCGGTCGACCCCGAGCCGGCACCAACCGATGAACCGGATTTTGTAAAAAATGTCATGCGGCCCATGCTGGCGCAAAAGGGCGACACGCTGCCGGTCAGCGTTTTTCGTCCCGACGGCATCTTTCCGGTGGGCACCACAAAATATGAAAAACGCGGCGTGGCCATCAATGTGCCGGAATGGATCGTGGATAACTGCATTCAATGTAATCAGTGCGCCATGGTCTGTCCCCATGCCGCCATTCGACCCGTGCTGTTGACAGCCGAAGAAAAAGAAGCGGCGCCGGCGGGGTTTGACACCAAAAAGGCGGTGGGCAAGGATTTCAAAGAATATTTTTTCCGGATGCAGGTCAATCCGCTGGACTGCCTGGGGTGCGGCAATTGTGCGGACATCTGCCCTGCCAAGAAGAATGCGCTGGTGATGCGGCTGCTCGAAACCCAAACGGCGGTGCAGGTGCCCAATCATGCGTATGCGGTCGGCCTGCCGATCCGGGATCAGCTCGCCAAACGGAACACGGTAAAGGGGAGCCAGTTCTATCAACCTTTGCTCGAATTTTCGGGTGCTTGCGCCGGTTGCGGCGAAACACCCTATGCCAAATTGGTGACCCAGCTTTTCGGAGAACGGATGATCATCGGCAACGCCACCGGCTGCAGCTCCATCTGGGGCGGTTCTGCGCCCTCGATTCCCTACTGCGTCGACAAGGACGGCTTCGGGCCGACCTGGGGCAATTCGTTGTTTGAGGATCCGGCCGAATTCACTTACGGCATGTTTCTGGGGATCCGGCAGCAGCGAAACCGTTTGGTGGATCTGGCGGAAAAAGCCCTTGATGAAAACGGGGAAGAAGCGTTCAAAGACGACCTCAAAGCGTGGCTGGACAACCGCCGCGACGGCGAACTTTCCAGAACCTATGGCGATCGCATAAAGGCCTATCTGGCAGCGCATGCCCAGGAAAGTCCCCTGCTGGCCGCCATGGCGGAGCGGGCCGGCTTTTTCACCAAGAAATCATACTGGGTTTTCGCCGGCGACGGATCGGCTTACGATATTTCCTTTGGGGGTATCGATCATGTGCTGGCTTCCGGGGAAGATATCAATGTGCTTGTGTTTGATACGGAGGTGTATTCCAACACCGGCGGTCAGTCTTCCAAGGCGACGCCGACCGGATCGGTGGCCAAGTTCGCTGCATCCGGCAAAAAAACCGGCAAAAAAGACATGGGCGCCATGTTTATGACCTATGGCTATGTCTATGTCGCCAATATCGCCATGGGCGCCGACAAGCAGCAGCTCGTCAAAGCATTGGTGGAGGCGGAGCGTTATGACGGGCCTTCACTGATCATGTGTTATGCGCCCTGCATCAATCACGGCATCATGAAAGGCATGGGCAAAACGCAGGAAGAGGAAAAACTGGCGGTCGACAGCGGGTACTGGCCGCTTTATCGCTACAATCCCGATCTGCGCCGCGAAGGGAAAAATCCCCTGATCTTGGATTCCAAAGACCCGGACGGCAGCCTGCAGACCTTTTTAAACGGTGAAGTTCGTTACGCTTCGCTTAAAAAAACCTTTCCCGACGAAGCCGAAAAACTGGCCCAACAGCTGGAAAAGGAATACATGGAACGTTTTGAGCGTCTAAAGCGGCAGGCCGGGGAAAGCGATGCCTGAGGCGCGGACCATCGCCGTCTTCATGGTTCCCGGGCAAGGATCAATGCGCCGTGGTTTTCCATACGGCGATGCAGCCGCAATCAGGCTGAACACAAGGTGTGATAACCATTGAAGAAATGGCAGCGGCATGGATCAGGACCAGCCCTTCCCCATCTTGATCGTTGAAGACGAGGCGGTATCGCGTCGCATTCTGGAAAAGCTGATATCCAATGCCGGCTATGATGTCACCGCGGTGGAAAACGGTGTCGCGGCCCTGAAGCTGTTGGAACGGCGGTTTTTTCCGATCATTTTGACGGACTGGATCATGCCGGAGATGGATGGGCTGGAACTGATCAAGACCATCCGCAGCACTTACGAGGAAGACTATGTATATCTGATTCTGGTGACGCAGAAGGATGCCAAGACCGACATTATTGAAGGCCTTGAAGCCGGAGCGGACGATTATCTGACCAAGCCGGTTTATCTGGTGGAGCTGCTGGCGCGCATTAAAACCGGCATGCGGATCATTGAACTCGAAAGAAAACTCAAGGCCGCCAACAGCGAAATTGTGACGCTTTCCATTACGGATCCCCTGACACAGGCCTACAATCGGCGCTACCTGAACGAAAATCTGCCGCCGGTGATTCAGGCGGCCGTCGACGGCGGCAGGCCGATTTCCATCTGTTTGTCGGATATCGACCATTTTAAAAAAGTCAACGACGCCTACGGCCATCTGACAGGTGATCTGGTGCTGAAGTCCTATGCCCGCATTCTGATGGATGCGATTTGGGATGAGCTGGCCTGGGTGGCCCGCTATGGCGGCGAGGAATTTCTGATCGTACTGCCCGGCACCGGCCTTGACCAGGCGGCGGATTTTTCGGAGCGGGTTCGGCGCTTTGTTGAAGCCGCCACGATAAAGATTCCCGATCACGACATCCGCATTACGGCCAGTTTCGGGGTGACCGGCTATGAGCCGGATCTGGGAACGGATACGGTGTCAAGCACGCTGCTGCTGGACAGGGCCGACGGCAATCTTTACCGCGCGAAACGCAGGGGGCGCAACCGGATCGTTGCCGGCGCCTGAACGCCGGGCGTTGTTCAGGGACTGCCATCCGTGCCGCGGCATCGGCGTCGCAGATGTTCAAGTTCAACAAGTCTCCGGTTCAGCTGATAACGGCCGTTTGCAAAGACGCCGTAGTCCCCCCCGCCGCCCATGGCGGCGGCGAAACGGGCTGTGTTGGCATAAAAAAGCCAGATATCCTGCCACCACTTTTCAGGCATTTCATCGAAGCGGCTGCCGGTGTCGACGCATCCGGCCGACCACATGTCCGAGAGAATACGGGTGGCCGTCAGGGTTGCCGCGTTGGTGGTTTCGATGGCGTTTTCAAACCGTTTCCAGAAAGCGTTTGTCCATCCGGTGGCATGGCAGGTCAAGCAGATGCTTTTGAAGGCGTTGGTGCGCTTTTCCTGTTCCGCCGCGTCAATCAGATAGGGCGCCGCCGGATTGCCGTCAAAATCGGTGGGCAGGGGGGCTCCCTGGGAATTGCGGATGCGGCTCGTGTCCGGGTGGCTTGGGTAGGGATGGGCATATATGAGGCCGAAGAGCCGCCAGGGGAGGCGATCGTTCATTTGATGACTTCTGGGCACGATGACATCTTCATCCGGGGTGGCCAGCAGGCTGATATGGCAGGCGGCGCAGGTGGGCGCCGTAAAATCCCGTCCCACCGTCCAGGGCATGCGGTCAAAATGCCAGTCCGCTTTTGTGCTTTCAAACAGATTGCCGTGCTTGCTGGCCGCGTAAACCTTGTAAACCGGTACATCCGGGCCGATATGACACTCCTTGCAGGTATAGGGCTTGCGGGCGGTTTCAACCGAGAAGGCATGCCGGGTATGGCAGGGGGTGCAGGCTCCCTGGCTGCCGTCTAGGTTAATGCGGCCGACGCCCTGGTTGGGCCAGCCGTCGATGACGGGAAATTCGAGTTCACCGGCCAGATCTGTATCCCGAATGACGGTTCCGGTCGCCCGGAGCCGGGTGCCGTGGCAGTAGAAGCAGGTTTCCGCCCGTGTTTCTTCGTCCGGCGCCTTGAAATCGTGGCGGGGGTCCGCAGGCGTCATGGCGCCGCTGATCGTGCGCTCCAGATCCGTGAAAAGGGGGTTGCCGATTAAGTTGCCGCGCGCATGCGACATGAGACTGCGGCTGTACTGCTCCACTTCCGTCCGGTGACAGGCGGCACAGTCCGCCGGGCTGACAACGGTGTGAACCGCATAGCCGTTGTGTTCAAAGGTGTCCGCATGGGCCTCGGGACGGCGCAGGTGACATTCCGCACAGCCGACCGCGACGTTCAGCGACGTTTCGGGCACACTGTCATTGGACATACGGCGCGACAGGGGATTTTTCTGCATGGCCTCAAAAGGGGTGACGGCTGCATGCCGGCTGTTGCGCCAATCCGCCACCAGACCGGGTTGAATGGCGGCGTGGCAGTCCAGACACTCATAAGTTTCATCGCTGACCGGCGCCCCCGCCGCCGGTAATGCTGTCAGCCAGAGCAGAAGCCCCAATACAATCCATTTCCATTGCATGGCTCACCCCCAATAAAATTTTTCATGCCCGTCGACGGGAAAAACAACGGTCGACGGGCATGAAAAATTTTATTGGTCGCATCATATCAGATTGAGGGGCGGGCGTAAACGGGTTTTACGGGAAATTCAAAATTCAAAATTTTCAATTCTATCCCCCTAAACCTTATTCCCTTGTGCCTTAATCCTTGCGCCCCGCACCGCCAAAAAAACACTCCTTGTCTCTTCCCGGAGAGGTGTGATAAAAATAAAAATTTTTCGGAAAGGAATGCATCCTTGTCGGATTACACTGCGCAAGAGCGGTCGACCCTGATCGTGGCGACGTTGACCTCTTTTATGGGACCGTTTATGATTTCGGCGGTAAATGTCGCGTTGCCGGCGATTCAGGCGGAATTTAAGGTGGATGCCGTCCGGCTGAGTTGGATCACAACCGCGTTTTTGCTGTCTGTGGCGGTTTTTTTGGTGCCGGTCGGAAAAATTGCGGACATTCACGGCCGCAAGAAAATGTTCACCGCCGGCCTGGCCCTGTTCACGCTCGGTGCTTTGCTGGCCGGTTTCGCCGGAACGGTCAACCTGCTCATTTTTTTCCGCGTGCTGCAGGGAATCGGATCGGCCATGTTTTTGACCACCGGCATGGCGATTGTCACATCGGTGTTTCCACCCAACAAACGCGGCCGCGCTATCGGCATCTATGTCGCCGCCGTGTATATCGGCTTGTCGGCAGGCCCCTTTGTCGGTGGCATTTTCACGCAGCAGATCGGATGGCGCAGCATTTTTTTTCTGGCGGTGCCCCTGGGCGTCGGCTCGGTCGCCATTACCCTGCGCTACTTGAAAGGAGAATGGGCCGACGCCCGCGGTGAAAAACTGGACACCTGGGGCAGCCTTCTTTACAGCCTGTCCATCATGGCGTTGGTTTACGGCGCAACGATTCTCCCGGCACGGTCGGCGCTGGTGCTGCTGGCGGCCGGCTTTCTGTGCCTTCTGGCTTTTGTGTGGCGGGAGGCCAGCATTTCTTTTCCGGTGTTCGAAATCCGTTTGTTTGTTGAAAACCGGTTGTTTACATTTTCAAGCTTTGCGGCGTTGATCCACTATGCGGCAACATATGCGGTGACGTTTTTACTCAGTCTTTATCTTCAATACATCCAGGGTCTCTCGCCGCAGCAGGCCGGGCTCATCCTGATTGTCCAGCCGATTACCATGGCGGTTTTTTCACCACTGGCGGGAAAATGGTCCGACCGCATTGAACCGCGCAAAATTGCCTCTGCAGGGATGGCCACAACCGTTTTCGGATTGCTGCTGCTGATTTTCCTGTCTGCCGATACAGGCCGGCTGTATGTCATTGGAAACCTTCTGGTGCTCGGCTTCGGCTTTGCGCTGTTTTCTTCCCCCAACATGAACGCGATAATGGGTTCTGTGGAAAAGCGCTATTTCGGCATCGCCTCCGGCAGCGTCGCCACCATGCGCCTGCTGGGCCAAATGAGCAGCATGGCGGCGGCGACGGTGGTCTTTTCCATTTTCATCGGCCGCCAGGAAATTTCCCCGCCGGTGTATGACCTGTTTTTAAGGAGCATCCGGATTCTTTTCAGCATTTCGGCCCTGCTGTGCACGGTGGGCATCGGATTTTCCCTTTTCAGAGGGGAACTCCGGCGGATCGAGACGGTCCGGCGGTGACAGGTGGTGTTCAGCCAATGGTCGCCCGCGCGTTGACAAGCCTGTGGGCCAACGCAAACTATTCTTAATGGCAAGCGGATACGGAATGCCGAATCCGATATCCAGTATCGTATTATTATTCCGAAGCTTCCTGAAAGGCCTCCGTTGCGCTATAATCATCGTAGCACTTAACAGAGCCGTCATCCTTGGCATGGAAAAAGGCTAGTTTGCCCGATGATGCGTCCTGAAGAAAGGCAGCGGTCCCCCGGATGCCGACGGCGGTCAACCGGCAATTGTCGAGATTAAAGCCGGCGGGAACGGCAACAATCTCCGTTTTCCAGGGGCTGTCCGGTTTTTCATAACCCACCAGTACGATCCGGCGGCTGGATTTCTCCAAGATCCAGATATTGTTCGACTGCGCCGCGAACACATAGTTCCCCTTTTCCTCGGCCTGGGCGAACGCAGCGTACATCGTTACGGCAACAAATATGCTCAACACCATTACCGCTTGGCCAATCATTGCTTTTTTCATGGACGGCGTCTCCTTTTTTAACGAGTGGGCGATTGTTTAATCTGGTGAAACGATAATTTTAGAATAATTGATTCGGCGGCTGTTTTCAAGTCCTGCTTCGAACATGCGGTGATTTTGCAATCGATTCAGCCGACGGTTTTCTGATCGGCGCTGCAGCGGAGCAAGCATTTTCGATGCCGGCTTCACAACACAGCGGCCCATACAGATCCGGGCGGCGAAAGGGCAGAAAAAAGCGCATTCGGCTGCGGCGTACGGTTTCAAGATCCCCGGCGGACAAATCCACCAGTTGCAGCGTTTCCCGCCCGCCCGTATATTTCATGACCAGGTTGCCGGAAGGTCCGATTACCAGAGCATTCCCCGGGAATGTGAGCCCGGCGCCGTTTTGGCCGGTCTGGTTGCAGGCGGCGATAAAAATGCCGTTGTCAAAAGCCCGTGCGCTGAGGTGACGCATCCAGGAGCGATGCTTTTCAGGGGCGCGGCCGCGGGGGGAGGCGTGGGGTATAAAGACAAGCTCCGCGCCGCTGAGCGCCATGCGGGTGGACAGTTCGGGAAAGTGGGCGTCATAGCACAGCTGAATGCCGAAGCGCAGTCCTTTGAAGTTGAAAAGCGGTACTTGATCTCCGGGCGAATAGAGATGACGCTCCGGCGGAGCGATGTGGATTTTGCGGTAAACATCGACACGACCGTCGGGGTAACAGACCAGGTGGCTGGCGAAGATGCGGTCGGCCGCGTCTTTTTCCGCCAGGCCGGCCAGGACTAATATTTTTGAGGCGGCCGCCAGGTGGGACAAGCGCTCGGATGAAGGGCCCGGAACCGTTTCCGCCACTGCCGAGACGCCGTCGCGGTTCGTGTAGCCGGTGACAGTCAATTCCGGAAAACAAATGATGTCTGCTTCCGCCTGGACGGCCTGTTGGA
>Ga0180430_10002390_pt1 | contig 17027 bp, 13 predicted proteins | sample SS_ome_9_FD_132999 | JGI IMG/M metagenome (GOLD analysis project Ga0180430, IMG submission 132999) | Hypersaline lake sediment archaeal communities from the Salton Sea, California, USA - SS_1_S_2 metaG | ecosystem: Environmental > Aquatic > Non-marine Saline and Alkaline > Hypersaline >... | reverse complement strand
GTTGCTGCATCGAATTCAAAGACGAATCGTGGATAGTCAAGACAGAGTACTGGTGTTTCTCCTCCATCTCCTAAGGTGGACTGAAGGAACATGCAGAAGTTTGAGAAGATCTCATGTTCATTGTATCGTTTGCAGATATCTGTGCGATATGTTGATAGATTGCTGTTTGGTGCTGCCCATGATGAGGTGATGATATATTCATTTCCATCCGCTGTTGTATATGGGTATTCGTATGGGATATCATCTACATCATAGTCTTCTCCAGGTATTTCTTGATCTGGAAGTATGAATTCAGTGTATTTATTTGGTAATGAGTACACGTTATACCATTCCCAGACTTCATCAGGCATGTCAATCTTGGCTGCCTCATCAAGTGTTTTAAGGCGTTGTGCGAGGCTGGAATCAAATCGTTCTTCGATGGTTTCATCGATGTAGTAGAAGCAGAGTGGGTCTTTGAGTTCATCAAGGAGTAATCCATCAGATGGAATGACATCATGAGGAATATCATATCCCTTAGGAATATCGCAGTCTAGTTTCTGTAAATCTATATCATCGATCATTTTGTGTTGCCAGTTGAACGGTGGTAGCACCCAGATACAAAAATCAATTGGTACTGATGCAAGATATTGCGAGGTGACATGACTCCAGTCATCCACATTGTATTCAAGTGTACTATACCATATAGTATCATCATCGATTGGGTTTGATTTTGGAATTGGGCTTTGTAGAGTAATGTATTTGAAACCACCGGTTTGGTTTACGTAAATTGCAGGCATATCATAACGCACACCGTCAACATAGAAGGTTTCTCCTGCAGATAAGACACGACCGAGTATGATACGAAGATAATCTTCATCTGCATTTTCAATTCTGAGATACCATCTGAAATCAGGTGTGGAATTGAATTCCATATGGTTTTGCCTATCAAAGAAGTATGTAAATGCGGGTTTGAGTGACCAGGAATCTTCCCAGATGGTGTGTGTTTCAGTGTATGGAATGGCATCGTACATGTTTCCAATATATGAGACATCAAGGTCAAGTTTATCCCATGGTTCGTTTTCTTCAAAGTTTTTGATAACGACACGGTGATCCAAGAATTCTATTCCATAATTCTCCGTATAATCGATGTTGGTGAATTCATATTCTCTTTCTATAGCAATTGCTCCATCAGTGAGTTCTTTTGTGCCATAGTTTGCAGTGCCAACGACTTCGACAAGATCAGCAAATTCCATACCTGGAAGATCATCATCTGTTGAAAGATATGGGAAAACAAATTCGGTTGCTCCGGGGTATCCAACAGTTGGTTCTGTTTTGTCAAGAGTGGTAAGGAAGTAGGTTGTTTCTGTGACAATTGCATCGAATTCTTCGATTTCTTCAAGTGCAATCAGTGGATTTGCTCCTTGCATGAGTTTGTCTACTGGATGATAGTATCCTGGTTCGTAGAATGCACGAAGGAATACTTTCTCGCTGGCATCTCCTTGTGCTTTGATCTCATAATCTTCGTGTCCATGCCAGAAACCTGGGTTAAAGGTGATACTGTCTTTTGCGATGACACCTGGATCAAATGGATCTGATTCCATTGGGTATACAAAGTCCATATCTTCAAAAGAGGAGTGTGTTGGATAATAAAAGTCATCTTCACCATAGATTCGTACGGATGGTGGTATCCCTTCGCCTTGTTCGTTGATATAGAGATCTGTATAATCCAATGCGTCAAACTCGTAAACCAATCTGGGCATTCCATAGTATTCCATTCGTTCACAATGTAATGCAATGGTAGTTACACGATCATAGATTTCGTGTTCATCATAGTCTTTACAGGAGTTACTTCGATCAGTATCAACTCTACTGTTTGGTGCAATAAGTGAGGTGGTAATAAGGTATTCATTTCCATCTACACTTGTGTATGGGTACCATCCAGGGATGTCATCTGGGTCGTAAACATCTCCTTCTGCTCCAGCGATTTCTTGGTCTGGAAGCACGAATTCAGTGTATTGATCCGGTTTGGTGTTGATGTTATACCATTCCCAGATTTCCTGATTTCCTTCAATGGTGTTTAAACGTTCTGCAAGACTTGAATCAAATCGTGGTTCAATGGTTTCATCTACATAGTAAAAGCAGAGAGGGTCTTTTTCACCGAGGATGAGTAATCCATCTTCAGGTATAGCATAGCAATGGCTTTGATTATCATCGTATTTTTCTAAACCGATATCATCGATCATTTTATGTTGCCAGTTGAATGGTGGAAGAAGCCAAACACAATCGTTCATAGGTAACGATGCAAGATACTGTGAGGTAACATGGCTCCAGTCATCTACATTGTATGAAAGATGCGAGTACCAGATTTGGTTATCCGTGATTGGGTCTGCTTTTGGAATGGGGCTTTGTAGGGTAATGTATTTGAATCCACCTTCAAAGTCTACATAAATTGCTGGCATGTCATAGCGGACACCATCAACATAGAAGGTTTCCCCAGCACATAGGACACGCCCAAGAGAAATTCTTAGGTAATCATCATCTGCATTTTCGATGTTGATAAACCAACGATATGCTGGGTCGGAAATCATATTCCAGTGGTTCTCACGGTCGAAGAAAAGATCGATTCCCCAGATTCCCTCGGGAATTGTATATGTTTCTGTGGCTGGGATGGCATCATACATGTTTCCGATGTATGAAACATCAATGTCGAGTTTATCCGTTGGATCATTGTTTTCAAAGTTTACAAATTCGATTTCATGGTCTAAGAATCGGATTTTTTGACCAATGTATGGGTTTGAATTATCAAATACATATTCTTTTTGAATAATGATACATCCATCGGTAAGTTCTGGAGAGTCTTCTCTACCAGCTATTCCATTATGTGCACAGATGACTTCAACGAGATCAGCATGTTCCATACCTGGTCTATCTTCATCAGTTGAAAGATAAGGGAATACAAACTCTGTTGCTCCAGGGTATCCAGTTCGTGGTTCTGTTTTTTCTAAATCAGTGAGGAAATAGGTGGTTTCAGTGACAATTGCATCGAATTGCTCGACTGGGTATAATTGTACATTGGAAAACTTATCCATTAATGCATCTTTGATGTGAGTATAACCTGGTTCATAGAATGTGCGGAGGAAGACTTTCTCACTGGCATCTCCTTGTGCTTTGATCTCATAATCGTCATGGCCATGCCAGAACGCAGGGTTAAAGGTTATGCTGTCCTTTTCAATTACACCTGGATCGAATGGGTCATATTCTTCTGGATATATGAAATCCATTGGTCCATAATATGATTGTGTAGGATAAACAAATCCTTCTTCACCATACACCCTCAGTAAGGGTGATTCATGCTCTCCTTCTTCAGATGCCGCAACAACAGTTAGTCCGGGGCCGCTAATGAAAACGGCAGCAAAACCGGTCATGACCATTGACAGCACGACACAACTGCTTAATATTTTTTTATATGATAGTTTTTTTTGTTTTGTTGTCATGTTTTGCCTCCAATTGATTGGCATTTTCTCTATTTTTTTGCCTTATGAACCATTGAGTTTTCCAAAAAGATTCATAAGGATGAGTCGAAATTTTTTTTATGTGTCTCATTTTTTTTGTATTGATTCACACGTTCATCTCTCGAAATTGCTTTATATGCCTCCTCGCTCCTTGTTTTTTGCTCTTTACCTTGTATAATAAGGTGAAGAGTTTTTCCAGGAGTAATACTGAAATGAATTTATAATATAATAAGTTAACTATAAAACTATATAAATAATTAAAGTGAAAAGTGTTTATATTGTACAAATTTGCTATGATTATTAATTTATATAACTCATTTTTCTATGTTTTTTTTTCATAAAATCAATGATATATGATTTAATTTAAATATATGTTTAATACATTTCATTTTCCCATTAGGCATTGAATTTAATTATGAAGATTTATAAATATCATTGATTCAAATAGATTAAGGGGCGTTAACTTTAAGTATTCTGCCGTTGATTATTATATATGAAACAAACCCCTTGTGAGTTTATGATGTGGCATGGGATACCGGTTATCCGAAGAGAGATTGCTCGTAGTATTATTGAAAATTTTCATTTAAATCAAAAGGAAACAGCGAAAAAACTCGGTGTTACTCCTGCTGCTATATCACAATATCTCTCAGGGAAAAGGGGGAAACTTCAAGTAGAAAATAAGGAGATTCTTGCTGAGATACGATATTCAGCAAAAAAAATTATTGAAGAAGGTGAGACTAGTATTGTTACTGAGACATGTCGTATCTGTAAGATCATGAGACAAAAAGGAATATTACAATTCACTTGTGATGCATGCGAGACCGAAGATACAGAATAATATTATAAAATAAGAATTGATGTTTAATTATATAATAATGAATTATTTAACGCAATAAAGGTAGTGTTCTTTGAAAATGTATTTATATTTAGGAATCATTTAATTTATTATATATTATATTTAATTAGTGTTAGGGGATAAAGCTATGTGGAAAAAAATAAACCGGAAAATACCTGTATTTAGTCTTGCTATAACGATACTTCTTCTTTTAGTTTCTTTTAATAGTGTGTGTTTTTCAACAGCAGATGTAACTACTGTCAATCCACAGCCGTATGAATATTATACGTATCAAGAAATGACTGATTTATTGCATAATTTATCAATGAATTATCCAGATATTTTATCACTTTCTTCTATTGGAACTACCTATGAAGGTCGAGATATTTGGTTGGTGACCCTTTCTGATAACCCTACAGTTTTGGAAGATGAACCTGAGGTGCTTTTTATGGGTGCTCATCATGGAAATGAAAAACCATCCTTTGAAGTTCTTATCTTTTTTATTCAATATGTCTGTGAACATTATGGGGAAGAATCCTATGATGATGATCAAGATGGGTTAGTAAATGAAGATATCATTGATGGAATTGATAATGATGCAGATGGACTGCTTGATGAGGATCCCTCTGAGGAACGAGTGAAGCAAATTATTGATTCTACTCAGTTGTATGTTATTCCTATGGTGAATCCTGATGGTGTGGAATATGATTGGAGGAAGAATCGTGCCCCTAATTATGGAGCGGATGGGACAAGTACTGAGATTACGTCATATGGTGTTGATTTGAATAGGAATTATGGGTATATGTGGAATATTGTGTATTTGCTCCCTGAAAAATATTATGTAGAGTGGATTACAAATGAGGAAAGTTGGACGTATCGGGGTGAAGCTCCTTTTTGTGAAAATGAATCAAGTGCTATCAAACAGCTTGCTGAAACCCATGATATTAGTATCTCTCTTTCCTATCATGATTATGGGGAGTTTATGTTGTTTCCTTGGATGCATACAAGTAGGCATACGCCGCATGAGTCGTTGTTTCGTTCGGTTGGTGAGAATATGTCCCGTATTAACAAGTATGATTTACGTATCTATGGGCAATATGGGGATCGGGAATATCTGATTCCTCAATACCAGGGAACACCTGGGTCTTCTGAGAATTGGTTGTATGGAGAGCATGATATTCTTGCTTTTACTATGGAGCTCTGTCGGCATCGACCGGAGCGTAACCCTGATCGTGTGTTTGATGCCTGTTGGAAGCATGTGGGAGTTAATTTTTATGTGTGTGAACGTGCGCAAACCATTGAAGATGAAAAACAGGATTGCCTTAGTTCAAGTCAGAAATCTATCTATTCGCCTTTTTTAAATTTGGAACATATGCTTGAACGGCTCGTACAATATCATATGTAGTATTGTGTGCTGATATGTGTTCTGTTTTTTATATTTCCTATTTTTTATTAGTAGTAGCAAAAAAAATAAATATGGGTTAACAATTGTTATATAATAGAGTAGTTCGGGAATTGTTATGAGAAATCATAGGAAAATTGTAGGAAGAGGTGTAGTCATTGCCTTTATCAGCTTTATAATTCTATGTAGCGGAAGCATTTCATCTATTTCAACAACCCATGAAAGTAGTAAACATCTTTTTTTTCAATCAATCACGGCAGATAATACTCCACCAAATCCTCCAGAAATCATTGGACCTACATCTGGTAAAATCAAAGAACCGCTTGTGTATAGTATTACCTTAACTGATATAGATGAGGATATCCTTTTGAATTTAGAGATCATGTGGGGTGATGGGACTGAGGAACTTGATTGCGGGTGTGGAAAATCATGGCGAAATGGGAGCGTGGTCAATATTACGCATACTTGGAGGAAAACTGGAGATTATTCCATTACTGCACGTATTCAGGATTCTTATGGGGCATGGAGTAATTGGTCTGAACCGCTTCCAATTTCGATTCCTAAACAAAAAACAGTATCTTCTATTCTATCACCACTTTTACAAACCTTACGATCAATCTCAAATATGAGATTATTTCTTTTACCTTGTGCTATGTAGTAACATAAAAGCATAAAAGAATGATATACTAAATGATACGGTTAGTCTCCCTCTAAGTTTTTTTTCATTGCAAGTGTAACTTTAAAAAAATTAAATTGTTTTGTTTCTATGAGTAGATTACACTATTCTACTTTTAGGTGTCTATAGGTTTAAATAAGGTATCAATGAGTTGTATTATTCGGTTGTCATTTTTTCCATTGGGGAATCATCTATTCGTATAAAGAGAATGAGTGAGATAATCCAAAGAGATCCTATGAGAATGAGTGCATAGAGATAACTATTAAACATTTCTTCGAGTGGTTCAATAAGAATGATGAGAACAACTGATCCTACTTGGGAAAAAAACCAGAGAAGTGATGATGCTCTTCCTTCTAAACCGGGTCCAGTTATTTTTCCTGAAAGTTCAAGAACTAATGGTAATGCAGACATAAGGAAGAAACCAGTGATGAAACTGATGATGAGTAAAAGCATATAGCTTGAGATAAGGCCCAGAAGGAAAAGCATTATTGTTCCTAGGAGTAAATTGAGGAGTACAAATGGTTTTATTTTTTTTGTTTTATCAGATAATGCAGGTATTAGAATTGATCCAATGATTCCTCCAATAATCAAAACTCCTCCCACAAGTCCTGCTTGATCAATGGTCAAATTATGTAGATTGTGGAGTATTTCTTCAAGCCAGGTTAGAATTGCGGTGAATCCTCCAACGACAGCAAAAAAACCAAATTCAAGGATGAGAAATCGTCGATATTTTGATAATCGCCATAGATCTGATAGGGTAAATGAACCAGAATCAGTGATGTCTTTGTGTTGTGGTCCTTCTTTTGAGAATATAATAAAGAGAAGGGCACCTACTCCTGCGATGAGTGCATAGCTTGTGAGCAGGCCATGAAGATCAAAGAGAAGATAGAGTTGTGGGGTGAGCACTAATGCAACCATCATTCCTAAGAATAATCCAATGGTTGCAAGCCCTGTAGCAAGGCCTTGTTCATTTTTTGGAAACCAGGTTGTGGCAAGTTTTGTTATGCTTCCAAAGATGAATGGCTGTGATATGGCTGCGCCACATTGGGCGATGAAGAGGATGAGAAAGTTATAATTAAAACTTGTTGAAAGGATTCGTAGCATACCAAAAAATGCAAGGAATAACGCCCCAATTATCACACTTTTTTGGACACCGTTTTTGTCAATATAGACTCCTACAGGTATGGCAAATATGACAAAGATAAGTGGCCAGACTAATGAGAGTAATGATACATCAAATGAGGTAATTGAATAGAGTTTTACCATTTCTGAAGATATTGGTGCAAAGGTTAGCCATAACAGTTGTGATATTAATGCAATGAATATGAATGTTCCAAGGATTAGCCAGCGATAGGATGATGTTTTCTGTGTTTTATTTGTAGATTTCATGAATGATTCCGACCAATTTTATAATAATAAGCATATTAATATATTAAAATATGTACGTATTTATCGGCAATTGCAAAAATATTGGGATATTTTTTATAAAAAATGTTTAATTACAAAGATTATTCTATTTTTATGTAGTAGGTTATCGGTCAGAATATATTGCATACATATTAAAATTAAATATAATCAATGATGTGATAGTTTTTTTAGAATACATAAATGATTTAATACAATATAGTGTTTCATTTCAATATATGAAGCATGCTCGATGGGTGCAATTTCTTTGTTTTCTCTTTTGTCTATGTCTGGTATCTTTAACTGGTTGTATTGATATTTTTTCTTTTGGTTCAATGGATCCTGTTCTCAAGCGTGCAAACCCCTATCTTGAAAAAATCAATTGTGATGATGCGTCTCTTCGATCGTATGCAGCATCTGTTCTCAATAACCTATCAAATGAAGAACGGGAAGCAATCTTAACATCGATGTATAGACATGTTGTTGAAAAATATCGTTATTTTAGTGATCCTGAAAACGAAGAGGTAATTCAGTCCCCATTTGAAACCATACAACGAGGGGGTGGTGATTGTGAGGATCTTTCAATTCTTTTAATCTCTTTACTAGAAAATGTGGGTATTGATACATATCTTGTTTTAACTGATACCCATGCATATGCGCTTGCGTATGATATCGATACGAGTGTTTTATTAGGCTATGTTGAATCGGCATTAATGCAGCAGGTTGAAGAAACTCATGGGGATACTATTTTTAAAAATGTTGAAAAACAAGTGGTTCTTAAGTCAAAAGAAAACTGGTATTATGGTGGGAATGGATCGGTTCTTCCAGAGTATTTTGAATATTTATTGTTAGAGTTTAAAGTTAATGCTACTCAGGGTATCAATGTGTATATTGTAAATTCAATTTCTGAGTTTCATAATTTAACTAATGGTACTTCTTTTTCTTATATGAAAAATTGCATGTATGAACAGGTGAAATCAGTTGATGATTCTTGTGTATTATACCAAAAGCAGGGAGGGATTATTCTTTCAAATCCACGGTGGACTGCTTCCAAGGTTTCTTTGAATATTACCTTGTATTACAAACCATCGTTTTATGCATTGTTTGGTGATGAAAATATTTCATATTATATGATTGATGATGTGTCTTGTGTGGTGCTCGATCCAACTGCAGGCCCATTTGGTTTTCCAGGCTATGATGCAGATGTAGAGGGAGAAAAAATTGCTATTAATCCTAAATCTCTTGAGTATATTTTTTTAAATTAATTCTGAACATTTTGTTAATTTAAAATTTCAGAATCTTTATCTATATAATCTATATACACGATAGAGAGCACCTACTAAGTCGATAGTTTTAGGGGAGTACACGTGTGGATTTGACAATGTTGCTCATCATTGGTGGTGCCAGCGCTATTGGATTTTATATGGCCTGGAGTATTGGTGCTAATGATGTAGCAAACTCGATGGCCACTGCGGTTGGAGCAAAAGCAATAACGTTTAAACAGGCAGTTATCATCGCTGGACTCCTTAATTTTCTTGGAGCAGTTCTTTTAGGACCTCAAGTTGTTGAAACAGTGAAAGGAGGAATTATTAAAACTAGCATTATCACAAACCCTCAAGTACTTCTCATTGGGTTTATATCCTCCCTTCTTGCAGCAGCTATTTGGGTCACACTTTCCACATGGAAGGAAATGCCTATTTCAACGACTCATTCTGTGATTGGTGCCTTAATTGGTTTTGGTCTAATTGCTGGCGGGTTTGCATCTGTTCAGTGGGGAATGGTTGGTTCAGTTGCATTAAGTTGGCTGCTTTCACCAGTGTTTGGGTGTATCCTTGCGTTTTTAATTTTTAAGATAATAGTTAAGCTTATTTTCGCTCGGGATGACCCAGTGAGAGCTGCTCGTTATGTTGGTCCTATTATTATGGGGTTTACTGCTTTTTTGATTATGTCATCTTTGTTATTAAAAACAAGTCTTAGTAAAATGATGGGTATTTCATCAGATGCAACAGCCCTTCTTATCTCATTTTTCTGTTTAGTTCTTGTCTCCTGTGTTGGAATTTATTATTTTCGAAATATTCAAGCAAAATCAAAAGAGGATTATGCAACAGTTGAGGGTATTTTTAGAAAATTGCAGATTGTTACTTCTTGTTATGTGGCCTTTGCCCATGGTGCAAATGATGTTGCAAATGCCATTGGTCCTGTTGCTGCGATAATTCCGTTAGCAAGTACTGGGGAAATGGATCCAACTGCTCAAATTCCGCTTTATCTATTGATGATAGGCGGTATTGGAATCACTATTGGTTGCCTTACTTGGGGAAAAAAGGTCATGAAGACCGTTGGTGGCCGGATTACCAGTTTAACAAATACAAGAGGATTCTCAGTTGATTTTGGTGCAGCGACAACGGTGCTTGTTGCATCAAAACTTGGCCTTCCTATTTCAACATCGCATACGGTGGTTGGTGCTGTTATTGGTGTTGGTCTTGCACGTGGTCTTGAAGCTATTGATTTGGGCATTATTAAAAAAATTACTGCATCCTGGTTATTAACTCTTCCAATTGCAGCGGGTACTTCAATATCGATATTTTTATTAATAAGTATGATACTGTAATACAATATTGAGGATGAATAGTATGGAAAATGAGAAAGATCACTTTAGAGTGCCGGTAACAGATACTTATAGAAGAAAAACACCATTTACACAATTACTTGAACATATGAATAAAGTTCGTTCCTCTATTGATTTACTCGGTAGAGGATTAGAAAAATATTATAAAGGTGATTATCGAGGTTTTTCCACTATTACAAAAAAAATTTCTATTCTTGAACATGAAGCTGATTTGATTAAAGCAAATTTACGGAATCATCTTCCTTCCTCATTATTTATGCCTGTTGATAAAGATAAATTTTTATGGACGCTTCGTGAGCAGGATGCAATATTGGATCATGTGAATAATTTGGTCATCATGCTTGATATGCGTCATACAATAATACCTAAAAAACTTCAAAAAGGGTTTATTGAGCATGCCCACTGCGTAATAAAAACAGTTGAAGCAATGGAGATTGCTATGGAAAACATTAAGGATTTGATTGAAACCAGTTTTGTGAAAAAGGAAAGAGATCAGATGAAAGAATATATTTATCATGTTCATGAGTTAGAATCCATTGCAGATGATAAAAAATATGAGATAACAAAAGGGATTTATAAAATTGAAAGTACCTTAGCACCTATGGATGTCTATCATTTACTGAAAATTGCGGATTGGATTGATGATATCGCAGATCATGCGGAAAATGTAACTGATTGGTTACGAGCGATGATTGCAAAATAAAGACTAGTTTTTTTCACCGATCAGATGATTAATAACGCATTCAGAAATATCCTCAGCATATTCCCCTATTCGCCTAATGCTTTCAACCACATACCCCAGATGAATTGCTTGAGGGGGGCTTAATCCAAGGGCAATAGTGTCTAATTCTTCACAGAGCACATATAAGTTTTTTGTATTTGTTATTGTATTATTCGCGGTTTTTATTTCTTTTTTTGAAAAAGAACTTATGCTGTTGTTAAGTAAAGAGAGAGATTGTTGACTTGCATAATCTATTTTTTGAATGATACTCTGATTAATTGTACTTTCAATAAGTTGAATGATACTTGATGCGATTCGATTAATATGATCGCCTATACGCTCTAAAATTCTACTGATAAGATATGCTGTGGTTGCTGTATTACTATTACTTCCCATTTTTTCAACGAAACTCACATTTTGTTGAATAATACGATGTTGTCGTGCAATCAACCAATGTAATCGATCTATATCACCATCTCTTGTAATAATATCTTCTGCAAGATGAATATCGTTTTCTTTTAATGCTCGTACTGCATCTTGATACATACCTTTTATTATGATATGCATCCGTTTGATGGTACGATGAAAGGGCAGTTCTGAGGGATTTAGAAGATCTTTTATCATGATAGATATATCAGTTTCTTCGACGATTTCTTGCCCGATGGTTGTTTGAATGAATCGTTGAATCGTCGCACGGGTTGCTGGTTTAATCCTAGGTTTTGAGGTTACTAGAATCGAATTGAATCCAGCTATATATGCTCCAATAAGTTTTCTAAAGAGAAAATCCTGATCCAAGTCATTAGTAATGGTGAATTCTATTTGTCTTCTGGTGAGTTTTTTATCTATTTTTGGTGTAATGAGAAGTGTTCCATCTGTTTGTTGAATAAGACCTATTGGATCGTTCTTATGTATTTTTACTAGTTTTACCCATTCTTTTGGTAAGGTGATAATGAAGGATGATCCTCCAGTCATTTGAACGCGTCGTATTTCCAAGATAAACCCCAGTCAATATATTAATAATGAATTAATAAATATTTCTATATTACTCTATTGAACTATAGTAAATATATATATCTATGTAGTATATGGTGAGAAAATATATATTTATAAAAAATTGTTGGGGCATCCGATAACCATGAACAATCAAAAAAACTTAGCTATTAAGAAAATACTAGCACCCATAATAGTGTTAGCATTCATTGCTACTATTTTTACTGGCTGTACAGGACCTAGTGTAACCACAATCAAAGCTAATGGATCCTCTACAGTTTTTCCCGTAGCAAACAAATGCGCAGAAAATTTTAATAAACAAGAAGCAAACGTACAGGTCGAAGTCGGAGCTCCTCCAGTTGGTTCTGGTGGTGGAATCAAACTATTAGGAGAAGGATCAGTTCAAATCGCAGATGCATCCAGACCAATCAAACAATCAGAAAGAGACCAATACCCAAACGTTGACTTTTATGAAACAAGCATTGCTGCAGATGGAGTAGCTATCATTGTCAGCCCAGACATATATGACAGTGGAACCGGAGTTACTGGGTTAACAACCGCACAAGTTCGTGGAATATATAATGGGACTATTACTGACTGGGGTGAAGTCGGTGGACCAAGTGGAACAGCAATTAATATCAACGAAAGAGAAACCGGATCAGGAACTCGAGACACCTTTATGGATGCGATCTTCGACGATGAAGACGCGGAAACCCAAGCAACACAATCATGGTCCTCAAACTCAGATGTTCAAAATGCAGTTGCAGGAGCATCTAACGCCATTGGATACGTTGGATTAGGCTATGTAAGTAATTCAGCACCAGATATCACTCTTGATGGGGTTGCAGCAACTGAGGCAACTATAATTGCTGGAACCTATCCAATTAGTCGATCATTGTACATGTATACGGATGGCGAACCAACAGGTGATATCAAATTATTTATTGATTACATTCTCAGCACTGAAGGTCAAGCTATCGTTGCAGAAGAAGGATTCATTCCAGTACAATAAAAATAATATTGGTAAAGTAAGAAAGAAGGATGACAGATGAAAAAAGCAGATATTAAGGAAGCAGGTGTTAAATATGCTCTCCTTGCTATCGCATCTGTATCCCTCTTTGTTATTTTTTTTATTTTCTTTTTTCTTTTTAAGGAATCACTTCCAGCTTTTCTCAAGCTAGGACCGCAGATTTTCAGTACAAATTTTAATACGAAATATGGTTTAGGTGGCGCTATCACTGGATCACTGCTTGTTACTGCAGGAGCGCTCGTTATTGCTTATCCTTTTGGAATAGGTGGTGGGATTTTCATTTCAGAATTAGCACCACTTTGGCTGCGAAGAACTTTGAAACCAATCATCGAAGTGTTAGCAGGTGTACCATCTGTAGTATATGGTTTAATCGGTGCCTTGTTACTCGTTCCTTTTTTACGTGACTCTTTTGATATGATTTCAGGGTTTTCATTATTAGCTGGGGGATTTATCATTGGTGCAATGACCTTACCAATTATCATAAGTATTGCTGATGATTCATTAAAAGCAGTTCCGCGAGATCTTCGTGAGGCCTCCCTAGCAGTTGGTGCAACGAAATGGCAAACAACAAAAAAAGTAACATTTCCCGCTGCATCATCGGGTATCTTTGCTGCCGCTACCTTAGGCATAGGAAAAGCGTTGGGTGAAACCATGGCAGTGCTCATGGTAGTCAGTGCCATCACAACACCTGCAGCCCCATGGTATGATATCTTTCAATCTAATCCAACGCTAACCTCCCTTATAGCAGGGCATATGGGTGAAGCATATGGTTTAAAGGTGAATGTGTTATTTGCAGCAGGAGTATTTTTGTTTATAATTGTTGCTTTTTTATGTGTACTATCTGAAATTATGCAGCATCGTATTGAGAAAAAATTTAAGGGGACATAAGTACCATGGGCGTAACATTTCATTCATTTATAGACTGGGATCATTTACGTTCATTTCTCACATTGAAACGATTCCCTTTACTTTTTACATTTATACTCTCATGTTTGTATGCAATGATAGGGTTTACCTGTCTTGCCACAATCGCAGTCCTTGATCAAATTGTATATTTCATGTTATTTTTATTAGGTTTTATTTCTTTTTTCTCAACAGGAATTTTGACATGTACTATTAATAAAAAGAAATCAATAAGAATTCTTGTTTTTGCAGGAATTCTATTACTTATTAGTTTTCTCACATTTGTTATTCCAATTTCTATTAATTTAAGTGATATAGGGTTTAGTGCAAGTCTATCAAATCAACTTATTTTACAGGTTTTCCTTATAGCATTTGGTATATCTGGTGGGATTCTTGCAATTTCTGCAATGTATAACTTCTCACCAATTGGTTCAGAGAAAGGAGCTTATCTTCTGATTATTTTATGTATGTTAGCAGTTATTTACCCTCTTGTCATTATTTTATTTCAAGTTATTGTAAATGGTGCACCAGGCATTACCTGGGAATTTCTTACCGAGGATGTTCGAGATATTGGCGCAGAAGGAGGTATTTTTCCTGCTATTGTAGGAACTATGGTGTTAATGATTATTATCATATTTGTTGCTATACCTCTTGGTGTTGGTGCTGGAATATATCTTGAAGAATATGCTGGGGAACATATCTTTGTTCGCATGATTAAAACATCGGTAAGTATTCTTCGTGGTGTCCCTTCAATTGTGTTTGGTTTGTTTGGTCTTGCATTTTTTGCACCTATCTTTGGATTATCATTTTTAACTGGTGGATTAGCATTAAGTTGTTATGCGCTTCCAATGATTATTCGGACTTCATCTGAATCATTAAAAGGGATACCTAATGGTTTAAGAGAAGGCAGTTATGCACTTGGTGCTTCAAAATGGCAGACGATACGACGAGTGATTCTTCCCCCAGCTTTACCTGGAATTATAACTGGGATTGTGCTTGGAATTGGAGAGGCCATTGGAGAGACCGCTGTGATTATGTTTTTTGCAACGCTGAGCATCCGTATGCCACCAAATCTCTTTGATTCCATTGCATCTCTTCCAACTCATCTATATACATTATTTGTGTTTCGAAGCTATGGTACACCTGAAGAAGTTGCTCAACGTACACAAAATATTTGGTCCACAGCATTAGTCTTACTGATTATTGTTTTAGCATTAAATGTGATAGGATTGATTATTCGGGAAAAATATCGAAAGGAGTTTTAATAATTTATCAAAAGTAGGGGAGTAATAAATGAGTGAAAAGATGCAAACGAGAATGAACATAGAAAACCTAAGTTTATGGTATGACAAAAAACAGGCGTTAATCGATGTGTCTATGCCCGTTTATGATAAAAAAGTTACAGCAATTATTGGTCCATCCGGGTGTGGTAAATCAACACTACTACGCTGTTTAAACCGGATGAATGATATTATTAATAAATGTCGTGTTGATGGTAAAATCATTTTTGATGGAAAAGATGTAAATACTAAAAATGCCGATGTTGTGGAACTACGAAAAAAAGTTGGTATGGTTTTTCAAAAACCTAATCCATTTCCAAAAACCATTTGGGAAAACATTGCATATGCACCAAAAATCCATGGTATTAAAAATAAGAAAAAATTAGATGGTATCGTTGAGAAATGTTTAAAGGATGCGTTTCTCTGGGAAGAAGTGCATGACCGGCTTGATCTTTCTGCAATGGGCCTCTCCGGAGGGCAACAACAACGGTTATGTATCGCCCGTGCTCTCTCTATTGAACCAGAGGTAATTCTAATGGATGAGCCCTGTAGCGCTCTTGATCCAATAGCTACTGCAAAAATAGAGGATCTCATTCGTATTCTTGTGAAAGAGTATACGGTAGTAATTGTTACTCACAACATGCAACAAGCCGCTCGAGTGAGTGATTATACAGCATATATGTATTTGGGTAAACTCATTGAGTTTGGGAAAACAAAACAGATCTTTGAAAATCCAAAAGAGGAATTGACTGAGAATTACATTACAGGTAGATTTGGATAAGGTGAAAATGAAAGATGGTTGAAAAATTTCATGATGAATTAAAAGAAGTTCGTTCAAACGTAATTGAAATGGGGCATTTAGTAAAAAATATGTTAAAAGATTCAGTGAAAGCATTGCAAGATAGAGATATTTCTCTTGCTAAATCTGTTTATGATTTAAAAACTAAGGTTGCTGATATGGATTATACGATTGAAAAGAATACGTTTCGATTGATTGCATTGTATCAACCAATGGCTATTGATATGAGAGAAATTGCATGTATTTTGAAACTTATCACCTATTACAATCGGGTTGGGCGGTATAGTAAAGATATTTCTAAAATCACCATTGATATGTTTTCTGATAGAGATCATGTGAAAAAAATGGTGAGTATACCCTATATGGCATCCATCGTTGAAAGTATGATTTGTGATGCAATTAAAGCATATGAAACAAGGGATATATCAAAATTTAATGATTTTATTGATCGAGAGTTAAAAGTTGATGATCTTCGTTATTCTATCTATAGGGAATGTCTGACGTATATGATGGAGGATCCAAAGAAGATTTCAGCATGTACTGAGTATATCATTATCGCCCGGTATTTGGAACGCTGTGGAGATCATGCTTGTAAGATGGCAGAAAAAATTATTTATATGGTTTCTGGTGAACGTGTAGAAATTGATTGTCGAGAGGAAACCTCGAAATCATGTTTTGTTCCACAGGATCATGTGGATGAGGATACATGAGTTTAAATCAAAAAAAATCAGTGTTATTTCTCTGTACGCATAATTCTTGTCGATCCCAGATGGCAGAGGGTTTGCTTCGTCATCTGTATGGTTCCTCGTTTGAATCGTTTAGTGCAGGAATCATTCAATCATCGGTTCATCCATTAGCAATTAAAGTCAT
>Ga0180430_10002389_pt1 | contig 17032 bp, 17 predicted proteins | sample SS_ome_9_FD_132999 | JGI IMG/M metagenome (GOLD analysis project Ga0180430, IMG submission 132999) | Hypersaline lake sediment archaeal communities from the Salton Sea, California, USA - SS_1_S_2 metaG | ecosystem: Environmental > Aquatic > Non-marine Saline and Alkaline > Hypersaline >... | reverse complement strand
TCAAGGGCCACTTGGAAGTCGAGTGTGGGAGCATGATGTGAGGACGCGAGGCAGAAGTTGTGAGAGAGACGTGGGCAACGGGGGCAGCGGGCCGGATAGGTCGATACCCGCTGCTAGGAGAGAATCGGCAAGGAAGGACTGCCGATTCTCTTGATGGATCTACCTTCAGACTTGGTAGCTCACCCACAGGAGAATGTGGAGGCTTGACCTCCGCATTCTCCCAAGGAACGGGGCCAATGCGTGGACGATGGGCGGTTCACACATTGGTAGGGGAGAACAGATGCCTTGTGGCATCTGTTCTCTTCGTCGGACGAGTCTTCAGATTCGGTAGCTCATCGATCGGAGAAGCCGTTGGCGTTGAGCCAACGGCTTCTCCCCTAGCAACGAGGCATCTTCAGATGCCTCGTTGCCAGCATAGATGCCACCTCATGTCCAACCCGAAGTACCAGTACCAGCCTTCGCTGGGAACTCCGTAGTGCCATCCTCCGGCCTCGTGCCACGCATCGCCCGGAGATGCGCTGAATGGGGGCTCGAGTGGAAAGGCCGGCAACGTGATCTCCGCCGGAGGTTCGGGCTCGCCGGGGTCGCCCTGGATGTAGATCGCATGCCATCCGATGCCCCACGCCGGATCAGGCTCGGGTGCGGTGAGGAGGTCAATCAGCATGGCAACTGCGGATTCCGGGCTTCCGGTGAAGAAGGCAAACGGCTCCTCAGGAGTAGCAAGTGGGATGGGAAGCGGAATCTCGGTGGCGACGATGAGTAGCTCCTCGACACCGGTTGGCGGATGAACCACAAGATCATACCCGCCGTCCGGCAGGGCATACTCGCCCTCAAAGAGGTAGTTGTTGGGCGAGAATGCATTGGGGAACAGCACGCGGACGATTCCGTCCGGTTGAAGATCGAACAGGTAGACGAACGATGCCCGAGACACGCGCATCCAGATGGTGATGTGATCTCCAACATCGAACGAGGATTCGGTCGTCCACACGTAGGCGGACAGCGGCTCGTCGGACTCCGGAGAGGACGGGATCAGGCCGAGTGGGAAGGCTTGAGCCCACGCGGCCAAGCCGGATCCGAGGATCAAGAGAAGCACGAGAACGGGCAGACGGCGTTTCATTGCGGATCACCTCACCGTTACCTACAGCGGGAACCACGCTTCAGTTTCATGCCAAGGGATCGTCCTTCAAAAGCGTCTTGAGCAGTTCGAGGAACCGCTCACGCGAGGCTTCGAGAACGATCCGTGCGTTCGGCTCGAACTCGGTGACCCGCAGGTGATCGACGATGGTCGCGCCGCGCGTCAGCTCGCTCTTCGTCTCCACGTCCACGAAACGATGGGTCGAACGTGTCGCCACATCCGGATCAAGGGCCACCGCCATGGCGATCGGATCCGGAAGATCGAATCCCTCCTGCTTGAGGTACTCGATCCCGAATCGCCTCAACGCGCGCTGAATGTCCACACAGAACGCGGCCAGGGATGATCCGTCGCGGAGCTCATCCGCTTCTTCTTCGGTGAACGTCGCATGGTGGTGGCTGACGTCCCAGCCGACAAGTGTCAGCGGCATGCCGGAATGGAAGACGATGCGGGCGGCCTCCGGATCTACCCAGATGTTGTACTCGGCCGCCGGCACGATGTTCCCGTAGCCGTACCCAATGCCACCCATGACGACACATCGCTTGACCAGCTCAGCGATCTCCGGATCGAGAACGAGCGCGGTGGCTACATTGGTCAACGGCCCGAGGGTCACCAGGGTGATCTCCCCTGGGAACTGCCGAATTGTGTCGATCAGGACGGAGACGGCATGCCCGGCAGTCGGCTCGCGGCCGCGCAGCGGCAGACCGATATCCCCCATTCCGTCCTCCCCGTGGCAGAACTGGGCGGTCTCCAGCGGCCGGAGCAAGGGCTTGGCGATTCCGGCGTGAACTGCGACGTTCTTGGCGCATCGCTCGACGGTGTACAGTGCGTTCTGTACGCCAAGGTCCAGGGGAACATTGCCGGCCACGACGGTAATGGCCTCTACGCACACGTCGGGGTGTTGAAGTGCCATTACCAAGGCGACGGCATCGTCGGATGCAGTATCTGTGTCGATCACGAATCGTCTCATGGAGCCTCCCTCGCTGGAGTCTACACTGCGAGAGGCTCCGTCGTCGATGGGGATCTCCCCGACTACGCCTCGGCTTCTACGTGGCCGACCGGCGCGAGATAGAGGGGGATCTCGTCGTTCCCGTCGAGCCCGAAGTACTGATCGAGTCCTGTTTGTTGGTAGGCGAGGATTGCACACGTGCCCAGTCCGATCGCCTCACACGCCATGTACAGGTTCTGGCAGATGTGTCCGACACTGATCAGCAGATCCTTCAAGGAGTCGTCACCGTATCGGTATTCGGTACGATACGGCCGCACGGCCCACACGAAGACGACGGGTGCCTGATCGACGAACATCTGGCCATTGCAGACGCGGCCGAGCTGCTTCTCGGGCTCCGGTGGCTCTTCTCCCACCTTCAGGAGTCGATGCCGCGTGGCCACGTACCGATAGAGACCCGGTTGGAGATCCTCCGTACGTCGGATGGCCAGGTAGGTCTCGAACGGATGCATGCCGCCTCCGCTGGGCACGGTCCGATCCGTGACCAGACCGTTCCGCAACGTCCCGCGCACCCCTTGGGTGGCCCACAGAAGCGCTGAGAGTTCGTCCTGGGTGAGCGACTGGGTCGGGAAGCGGCGCCGGCTGACGCGGGTCTCGAGCAGCTGGAAGAATGCTGGGTTGAGGCGTGCACAAGCCTCCGGATCTACGAGCGGGAACGTCGTTGCGCCTTCGGGGATCGGTTTCTCCATCGGGGGGAGCGGCAGCTGCCTCATCATGTCGGTCTCCATCTCGGACATCCCCGGCAGGGTCTGGTTCCGCAGATACTTGCGATAGTCGCTCATGCGTGCCTCCGTTCGATCTGGGTGCCTCTGCAGAGTAGGTCTCAAGGAAGCGGTTCGAGGTTCAATGGGCGGAAGCCCAACCGGGAGGTTGTGTATGCTTGGTGCGAAGGAGGCAGCATGGAAATGAAGGTTCGTTTTCCGGGGAACAGACGAGTCGATGCCGAGTTTGGTGGCTTCACGGTTCAGACCGACCAACCGGTGGCAGCAGGTGGAGACGGTACGGCGCCGAGCCCGTTCGACCTGTTTCTTGCATCCTTGGCGACGTGCAGCGGGTACTACGTACTCGCCTTCTGCTCCAAGCGCGATATCCCGACGGACGAGATCACGTTGGATCTCTCGGTCGTTCGAGATCCTGAACGGCGCATGCTCAGCCAAGTGACGATCGACATTCGGTTGCCCGCTTCGTTCCCTGAGCAGTACGTGGGCGCCTGCATCAAAGCTGCGTCCCAGTGTGCGGTCAAGAAGCATCTTGTCGATGCGCCGGAGATCGTCCTTCAGACCTCGCGTGGCGACTAGGAGGGAGGTGGACGCGGGCCGTGTCGAGGTTCTTGTCCTCGGAATCGCCCAGGATGCCGGAGTCCCTCAGCTTGGATGTTCGTGTGCTCGTTGTCAGGCCGCGCATCGTGACCCCGGCAAGCGGCGACTCGCCGCCGCGCTGGCGGTGGTGGATCACACGGTGGAGAGGTTCTGGCTGATCGAAGCGACGCCCAACATCGTCGAGCAAGTGGGATACGTGCAGGCGATGGCGCCGGAGGCTGCGTTGTTCGGGGTGATGATTACGCATGCCCACATGGGCCACGTGCTCGGATTGGCGCACTTCGGGCGAGAGGCTGCGGCGACGGGTCGGCTTCCGGTGTATGTCACGCATGAGATGGACGGATGGCTGCGGAGCCATGCACCGTGGTCTCAGCTTGTCGAGCTTCGCAACATCGAGCCGATGGTGGTCGATCCGACGGTCGCGATTCGTCTGTCGGAGGAACTTCGCGTCGAGGCGATTCCCGTTCCCCATCGTGCCGAGGCAACCGACACGGTGGCCTGGTCCCTGATTGGATCGGCACGAAGTCTCTTCTTCTGTCCGGACATCGATTTCTGGGATGACGAGACCGTGCGTGCTGTGAGCGCACACGATATCGCACTCGTCGATGGCACCTTCTTCTCGGAGGGTGAGCTCCCTTCGAGAGGAGACCGTTCGCTGATTCCCCATCCGACGATCATCGATACGATGGGCACGATGGACGATTTGCAGACGGACGTACGATTCATCCATCTGAATCACACCAATCCGCTCCACGACAAGGGCCCGGAACGGGCGATGGTGCGTGAACGTGGATTCGGCATCGCGGCACGCGGAGATCGGATCTCCCTTGCGTAAGGTGAAGATCCGTTTGGATCGTGCATACTCACTGAATACCGATGAGCAGGTGATCATCATGAACGAATCGAAGTATGAGCTCGTGTTGGACCCAACGCTCGACCCGCGTCCGGTAAGCCCGGCGCTCATCTGGGCGGAGCAGATCACGATGTCCGATTCGGAATCGGCCTTCGAGGATCTGGAGAAGGTTCTCGACCGCGTCGCGACAACCGGTGAAGAGGCTGTCCCGACCGAGGTGCGCAAGCGGGTTCGTGCGATCCTCCGCCACGGGAAGTACAAGCCGAGCGGACGCGGCAAGCCGGCCAGCGAGTTCCTTCTGAAGGCGGCACTTGGCGGCGACTTCCCGCTCATCAATGGGCCGGTTGACGTGAACAACACGATCAGTCTCGAGTCCGGCTTTCCGGCATCCATCTTCGACGCGGAGCGGTCCGGTCGCCGGCTGCGACTGCGTCGCGGGATCGAGGGCGAATCGTACGTCTTCAATCCTTCTGGACAGCTGATCGATCTTCAGGACCTGTTGGTCGTTTGCCGCGAAGACGACGTGCCGTGTGGGAACCCGGTCAAGGACTCGATGGACACCAAGACGCACGATGGAACCTGTGACGTGATCGCGGTGCTCTACGCGCCGGCCGACGAGCCGGAGGAATCGGTGCGCCGCTGGGCGGAACGGTTCGCCGAACTGCTTGGCCTGCACTGCCACGCCGCCAGAACGGGCGTACTCTTGCCGGACTAGGTGTCCGGGCTGTCCCACGACACGCGGGCCGAATCGTAGCTGAGGTCGTGGGTCAATGGCTCCGCTGGCACGCCGATCGGGATCAAGGCGAATACGTGCCAGTCGGCGGGCATGTTGAGAACCTCCCGGACTGGCGCCTGGAGCTCGTCGTCCATTCCGCACCACGTTGCCCCCAGTCCCAGGCTCGCCGTCGCAAGCAGCAGGTTCTCGGTGGCAGCGCCCATGTCTTGGTCGAAGTGCTCGTTGGAACGCTTGGCGGCTTCCAGGCCGTACGGCAGGATCACGACTTCGGCGTCCGCGCCGAAGGATGCGTACGGATGCCGGGAGCAGAGCGCGCGAATGCGGTCCTTCGCGGATACGACATGGAATCGCGCCGGTTTCAGGTTGTTGGCCGACGGGGCCGACATCGCTGCGCGTAGAACGGTTTCGATCTGATCGCGCGTCACCGGTTCCCCTGTGTAGGAACGAATCGATCGGCGTTTGGCGAAGAACTCCAGCGTCTTCTGATGCATCGTGCGTTTCTCCTCTCTCAAGTGGCCTGGGATCGGTGGTCTGGCAGCGGCGGGTTGAAGCGCCACAGAAGTACGCTATACTTCGCCGATTCTGTACGCTGTCCGTACGATGGTACCCGGCGCACGAAAGACTGCAAGCTGGGGGATTCGCCTTGGACTGAGGGAGATGTAGTGAAGAGAGCCATCCAACACTGGTTGAGAGCGACGGAGCCGTGGTACTTCGCCGTAGGATTGGCCAACTTGGTCCTTGGCACATCCTCTGTTCTCGTCCCACTGCTGATCTCTCGGGTTCTCAGCGGGTCGGTCAGTGATATCGGCATTCTCTCCGGGATGGTGAGTCTGGCCGGTGTGGTGGGCAGCCTGATCTGGGGGCGCCTCTCCGACCGAGCGCATCGACGCAAACCGTTTATCGTACTCAGCTACCTGACGGTGGGGCTGATGCTTGGCGCCATGTCGATCTCCTCCACGCTGAGGCAATTGCTCTCCTACAACATGCTGCTCAACCTGTTCTGGGTTGCGAACGCCTCTGTCACTGTGCTGATCGTCATCGAGAACCGCGATTCGTCCGATTGGGAACTGAGGATCGGACATCTCAACCAGATCGGTGCGATGGGATGGGTCGCCGGACTGGCGCTGGGCAGCCTGGCGATGGCTGTGGGGCCGGCCTGGGTAGGGGAAGCGAAGGCGATTCGCGGGCTGTTCATCCTGATCGCAGGGATCAGTCTGACGGCCTCGGTCCTTGCACTTCGCTGGGTTCCTCGAACGATGCCACGCTTCACGCAACGCCGATTTCGTGGCTTCGTCTTGGCGGTGGGCAACTTCCTGGTGGAGCGCGCCCGGTTTGCTCCGTTTCATCTGTACCACCGTCTTCGACCGAGGCGCATTCTCCGGACGATACGCGATTCAGCAGGATTCCGTCCTGGGATCAAGCGGTTCCTCGGGGTGACGTTCCTTGCCTTCCTCGGGCTTGGGTTGTTCGGCATCCCCCTGACGCCTCTTCTGTCCGAGCGCTTCGGGCTGCCGTCGTCGGCGGTGTTCTTCTACTTCACGCTCCAGCACTTGGCGATCGTAGCGGCCTATCCACTTGTCTCCCGCCGCATCAAGCGGCGAGGAAACCGGTGGGTTCAGTTCGGCGCGATTGTCGCACGGATGATCCTGTTCGGCGGCTGTTCCGCGTATCTTGCATGGCAGTCGGCGGTTCCGCCGACCTGGGCACTGGTGGCGGTGTTCCTCATCTACGGGATCTCGTGGTCCTTCTTCCAGCTCTCCGGGGTGGCGCTCACCTCGCGACTGGCCAAGCCGGAGAACCGAGGCATGGCGCTTGGACTGTACAACGCATTGGCCGGCATGGCATGGATCGCCGCGGGTCTGCTTGGCGGCCCGTTGGCGGAACGGTGGGGATATGAGACCAGCTCGATTGCGGCCACGGCTTCGCTTGCGGCGGCTCTGATTCTGCTTGTCTTCGTGCCAGATCCTCCTGTGATTCAAGAGACCGCTCCTCACGGATCGGAAGGTACCGGCTCATCCTGATCGAAACGCTCGACCTTGCCCGATACAATCGGGCCGGAGGCGGTGCCGTGCACAACTATCGACGTGTGGATGACCTCGACGACGCGGTGCGGATCGCGCGCTCTGCGTTCACGATTCGGCCGGTCGCCCTCGATGCCGTCAGGAGCTGGCTGGATGAGGAAACGCAGCACGGACGCGAGCTTCATGGCGTCGATGACGGAACCGACCTGGCAGCGATCTACCTTCTGTACGACTTCCAGATGAGGCTTCGCTCATCCGTGATCCCGATGGGAGGAATCGGGCTGCTCTGTTCGCGGCTCGACCAGCGAGGATCGGGTGCTGTCCGGCACATGATCCTCAAGTCCCTCGAGACCATGCGCGATCGAGGATTCGCAGTGAGCGTACTGGACCCGTTCGATGTTGGGTTCTACCGGAAGTATGGCTGGGAGTTGTTCAGTCGTGAGCAACGGACGAAGCTAACCGCCGGGACACTGGCTCCGGCTTGCGAAGCGGCCCAGGGCATTCGGATCGAGGATCTGGCATCGATCGATGACCCATCGCTGGCCTTCTACAACGACTTCGCTGCCCGATCGTACACCCTGACGCAGCGAGACAAACGACGATGGGAGAGAGTGTTCACCATCCGCCCGTGGGACCCCAAGACAGCCGTCAGGGGGATCCTGCGCGCGACCGCGGATGATCGGGTGGTCGGACTGGCCGTGTACGATCTGAACTCGGAAGGTGGATACGAGTCCTCGATGTCGGTCGACCTTTCGATCTGTGAGGGCCACGCGGCTCGATCTGCACTTCTCGGGGCACTCAGGCGTCTGTCCCACCAGATCGGCTCGTTCACCCTCACCCTGCCGCTCGACGTCGATCTGTGGCCGCATCTGGTCGACCGGCCGCGAGAGACCGCTGTACACGACATGTTCATGCTGCGGATCGTCTCGCTCGAGCAACTGGACGGGTTGCGCGTGGCCGCTCCGGATCTTGAGACAGGCATCGAGGTTGTTGACGCCCAAGCACCGTGGAACCAGGGTACCTGGACGTTGACCGTGGAAGGCGGGCGTCTGTCGGTACGACGTGGGCGTCGGGCCGATCTTCGTTGCTCGATCAACGGTCTATCGGCGGTGCTCTCTGGTTTCTCCGACTTTCGCGAGATGGTACAGACCGGAAACGCAGAGGCCTTGACTGATGGATGGAGCGATCTTCCGCGAGTGACCTCCTACATGGCGGATCACTTCTAGGAGCAAGGAAGGTGGTACGAACCATGAGCGTGAATCGGCTCAGTCGATACGAGAGGATCTATCAGCAACTCGAGAAGCTGATCGTCGGGAAGTCACCTACGCTTGATGCTGCGATGGCCACGATTTGCGCCGTGCTGCACGCCAAAATGCCCCATCACTCGTGGACAGGCTTCTACTACGTTGCGTCCGATGACGAGCTCCATGTGGGACCCTATCAGGGCCCCCTTGCCTGCCAAATTCTGAAGGGAAGCGGCGTGTGTTTGGATGCCGTTCGCACCAATATCCCTGTTGTGGTTCGCGATGTCCGTGAGTATCCCGGCCACATCGCCTGCGACCCGCGATCTCGCAGTGAGATCGTGATTCCGCTGATGACGGACGATTCGCCGGTCGCTGTGCTGGATATCGACTCGGACAAGGTCCGTCAGTTTAGCGGCGAGGACATCGAACCCTTAGAACGCATCGTGCGTTTGCTCGAGCCGCTCATCCCCTGACACATCGATTCCTCGATTCGATGCGGTGGGGTGCATTGATTCTTGATTTGCCTTCATTCGTCACCGGCGATTCAATGGGATGAGGTGATTCGAATGCGTGTGCGTCTCGCGGCTGCGCTCATTTTGGCCCTTTGCTTGGGATTCACTGCTCTGGGGGCGGTTGACATCACGTTCTACGGACACTCGTGTTTCACCGTGATGCCGGAGAGCGGGTTGGTCATCATGATCGACCCCTACGGATCGTACGTACCCTATCCTGGGCTCCCGGCTGCTGCGGATGTTGTCCTGATGACCCATGGGCACATCGACCACTGCCCCTACTGCTTTGGTGCACGGGATCGTGTGACTGGAGATCCGATGGTTGTCTGGCCCTTTGGTGACAACGATCGCGTCCGCGAGGGCCGTTGGAAACTCACGGACGAGCTCAGCGCGGTGTTCGTCGAAGCTTCCCACGTCACAGCCAGCGGCGGTGGACAGGGGCTGGTCTGTCTGTTCTCCTTCGAGGTCGACGGCATCCGTTTCGCGCACCTGGGCGACGTGGGGCGAACGCTCACGACAGCGCAAGTCGCGGCGCTGGGCGACGTCGACGTGCTGTTCGTGCCGGTGGGGGGTGTCTTCACCATCGATGCCGAGGAAGCGGTCGAGGTCATCCAACAGCTTCCCTCCGTTCGCGCCGTGTTCCCGATGCACTACATGGTGAGTGGTATCACGCCCTGGACCGACCTGGCTCCTGTGTCGACCTTCCTCGCTTCGATTCCGGATGGGTGGGCCGTTGAGGTGCCGGACAGCGACACAGTGGTCATCGGTACATTGCCGGACACGGTGACCGTGTACGTGCCTACGTATGTGGGCGCCCCCTAGGAGATCGGGGACAGGCTGCTTTTCTGTTTTCTTCGAGGAGGAGTCTTCGGGGAGAGGGGATACTCTGCTTTGCGGCTTCGTGGAATGGAAAAGCAGCCTGTCCCCTTTCGCTGAGACGTGGGCATGAATGGCCGATCCAGCGAGCGCTGGTCTGTGAACTAGGACCGCCGCTGTCTTCCGCGAAGCCGCTCGTACTCCCAGCGCTGTTGCGCTTCCCGGGGCTCCAGCCAATCGACCCAACGGCAGGCGATCAACGTCACGGGAAGGAGAAGCGCTGGATAGGCATAGAGAAGACAGATGAGGACGAGCTTGCTGCGGGTGGTGAAGTGGAGCAGTGCAAGACTTCCGTAGACCAGGTAGAACGGAAGCCGCTCCAGATGATCCATCTTCCTCCATACTCGGCGCTCTGCCTTGATCAGGAGTTGCGCATCGGTCTGACCTTCGGCGCTCAGTGCGCGTGCCGATCTCAACATGCGACGTTCGACGAGTCTGTTCGAGATCGACTTCTCGTACGCATCAAGTCCCCAGCGTCTGCGGGTTCTCACGTGTGCATTCGCTCCTGCAGCGGATGGCATGGTACCTCCTGGTGGACTGTGAGACAGCCTGCTTCGAGTAGAGTCTATGAACGCAGGGTACCATGAAAGACGACGTAGGCCAAACGTCGATTCGCGTGCGGGCGCTATCCTTCAGGGTTCTGGAGCCGGTTGCCGCGCAACCGGTTGTACTGCTCCCGTACGAGTTGCTCTTCATCGCCGTAGTGCGAGATCAAGACCCGGTGGAGGAGTGTTCGGATAACCAGCAGAAGTGGCGAGGTTATGACGAAGAGGAAAAGGACGCGGCTCGATCGCGTTCCGATGAACACGAAGCCGGGAATCGATAGCAGAATCGTGATCGGCAGGTTCACGCGCAGCCACATGCGTCGCCGAACAATGAACCGAGCCTGGGCGAGCAGCCGTTCATCCCCTTCCAACGGTGGACGGTCCGGTGACCGGGACTTGTAGAAGCGGATCCGGTCGACCGTCTCCTGCGTGTAGATGCGCAGATTGGAGCGCTTCGACATCGGGTTCTCCCCTCTTCGATGGTCGGAGCCGTAGACCGGCTGGCTTCGATCGTACCACACCGCAGGTGTCTGGTCTCCTGTCGAGCCCAAGGCGGTTGACAACGCAAGCCGGTGAAGGAACACTGATCCGCAACCCAGGAGGCCCGAATGAACGAGCAACGCTTTGCAGCGATCGGGATCGACGCAGACGACACGCTCTGGCACAACGAGACACTCTATCAGGAGGCGGCCGAGGAACTCGCGGAGCGACTGTCTCCATGGCTGCAGGCGGATCAGGTGACGGCGCGGCTCCTGGAAACCGAGACCCGCAACGTCGCCATGTACGGATACGGGATCAAGAGCTTCGTCCTGTCGATGATCGAGGTGGCGATCTCGGTGTTCGACCAGGCGGTTCCGGCAGACCTGATGCAGGCACTGCTCGCCACCGGACGACGGATGATCGAGGCGCCGGTGGATCTAGTCGCTGGCGCCCGATGCGCGATCGAGGAGCTTGCCGAGACCCACGTACTCTGGCTGATCACCAAGGGAGACCTTCTGGATCAGACATCGAAGCTCGAGCGATCCGGGCTGGCGCCGTTGTTCGCCCACGTGGATGTCGTCACCGATAAGACGCCGGCCGTGTACCACGGGTTGCTGGAGGCACGCAGCGTGCGGCCGAACCGGTTCGCCATGGTGGGCAACTCCCCGCGTTCCGACATCGAACCGATCCTCTCCCTTGGCGGAACGGCAATTCTCGTGCCCTATCACCTTCTGTGGGCCCACGAGGACAGCCGGGACTCAGCGCCGGCGAAGGGACGGATGCACACGATCCCCGATCTGACGCACCTCCCAGGGTTGATCGCGACGCTGGAGGCCGAGAGGAGAGACCGATGACCAGCGGCAGCGAGCCTCACAAGGTCCCGCATGCGCGACTGATCGCCTGCGTGCACGGCCGCGTGCAGGGGGTCTGGTTCCGTCGAAACACACAGGTCCAGGCTCATCGGCTCGGGGTGTCCGGTACGGTACGTAACCTCCCCGACGGAACGGTTCGCGTGGTCGCCGAGGCGGACCGCACACGACTCGAAACACTGCTCGCGTGGCTCCGCCAAGGTCCGGAGATGGCACACGTGACCGGCATCGATGTCGAGTGGACCGAGCCTCGAGGATGCGAGCGCGGGTTCGAGATCATCGGCTAGCCGACGAACCGTCCGTCATGTCACGCCGGGATAGGTGATCTGTTTCCGGGCCGGCATCGTTGATCGGTTCGCACATCGACTGTACTATGCGAACCTGGGATGAGACTACCAAGCACCGGCGACAAAGCCGGATTCCGGATTACTGATACGCTGACGCCACGCGGCGATCAGCCGAAGGCGATCGAGGCTCTGAGCGCGGGGATCCGCGACGGGCTCCGATACCAGACGCTATTGGGCGCCACCGGCACCGGGAAGACATTCACCATCGCGCAGGTCATTCAGGAAGTGCAGCGTCCTACGCTGCTGATCGCGCACAACAAGACCCTGACCGCCCAGTTGTGCAGTGAGCTGCGGGCCCTGTTCCCGGAGAATGCGGTCCACTACTTCGTCTCGTACTACGACTACTACCAGCCGGAAGCCTACATCCCGCAGACGGACACCTACATCGAGAAGGATTCGTCGATCAATGACGAAATCGATCGGCTACGTCACGCCGCCACCTCGGCGCTGTTCGAACGGCGTGACGTGATCATCGTGGCCTCTGTTTCCTGTATCTACGGACTGGGGTCGCCGGCCAACTACTTTGACATGTCGCTGTCGTTGGCACGCGGGGAACGGCGCGATCGGGACGAAGTGATGCGCACAATGATCGCGCTCCAGTACAACCGGAACGAGATCGGATTCGAGCGTGGAACGTTCCGGGTTCGCGGCGATACGGTCGAGATCATTCCCGCGTACGAGGAGCGGGTGATCCGCCTCGAGTTCTTCGGGGACGAAGTCGATCGAATTGCCATCCTCGACCCGGTGACCGGCCACCCGATTCGTGAGACGGAGGACATCACCATCTATCCGGCATCCCACTTCATCACGCCGGAGCAGAAGCTGAAGAAGGCGGTCGAGCGGATCGAGGAGGAGTTGGAGGAACGGTTGACCAAGCTGCGCCACGACGGATACCTGCTTGAGGCGCAGCGATTGGAGCAGCGCACGCGGTATGACCTTGAGATGATGCAGGAGATGGGGTACTGCTCGGGGATCGAGAACTACTCGTGTCATCTGGACGCTCGCAGAGAGGGTCAGCCGCCGAGCGTGCTGTTGGACTACTTCCCCAGCGACTTCCTGTTGGTGATCGACGAGTCGCATCAGACGGTGCCGCAGATCCGCGGGATGTACCATGGCGATCGCTCGCGCAAGACCACGCTGGTCGACTTCGGGTTCCGGCTCCCTTCCGCATTGGACAACCGGCCATTGACATTCCCTGAGTTCGAGGAGCGGGTTCACCAGGTGGTCTTCACCTCGGCCACACCTGGCCCGTTCGAAGCTGCCCACAGTCAGAAGGTGGTCGAGCAGATCATCCGCCCGACCGGATTGATCGATCCGGAGGTTCAGATCCATCCGGTCAAAGGGCAGATCGACCACTTGCTGGGAGAGATCCGTGCAGTGGTCGAGCGTGGCGAGCGGGTTCTCGTCACGACGTTGACCAAGCGAATGAGTGAGGACTTAACTGAGTACCTGGTGGATGTGGGCATCCGGGCTCGCTACCTGCACTCGGAGATCGACACGCTCGACCGGGTGGAGATCCTGCGTGAGTTGAGACTGGGGCGGTTCGATGTGCTGGTGGGCATCAACCTCCTCCGTGAGGGGCTTGATCTTCCCGAAGTCAGTCTTGTCGCGGTGTTGGATGCCGACAAAGAGGGGTTCCTGCGGTCCGGCACCTCGCTGATCCAGACGATCGGCCGAGCTGCAAGGAACGTCAACGGTACTGTGCTGCTGTACGCCGATATCATGACCGATTCGATCCGCTACGCGGTGGACGAGACGAACCGTCGCCGGGCGATTCAGATGGCGTACAACGAGGAGCACGACATCACGCCGCAGACGATCCAACGCGCCGTCAGCGACATCGTCCAGACCTTGCGGTCCGGACAGCCTGAACCACAGCCGGTGCGTGTGGCCGAACGGCCGGAATCTCAGGACGAAACGCTCGATCTCATCCGCGACCTCGAGGAGCGAATGGCCGGCGCCGCGGAGCGTCTGGAGTTCGAGCTGGCAGCCACCCTCAGAGATCAGATCCGGGAGTTGAGGAAGACACTATGAGCACCATCCATATCAAGGGGGCGCGGGAACACAACCTGAAGGACATCGACGTCGTGCTCCCCAGAGACAAGCTGATCGTCATCACCGGGATCTCCGGGTCGGGAAAGAGTTCGCTGGCCTTCGACACCATCTATGCCGAAGGACAGCGGCGGTATGTCGAGTCGCTCTCCGCGTATGCGCGGCAGTTCCTCGGCCAGATGGAGAAGCCTGACGTCGACCTGATCGAGGGACTGTCCCCGGCGATCTCGATCGATCAGAAGACCCGCAGCCACAATCCGCGATCCACCGTGGGCACGGTGACCGAGATCTACGACTACCTTCGACTCCTGTACGCGCGGATCGGCCATCCCCATTGTCCGACGTGTGGGGATCCGATCAGCCAGCAGTCGGCCGAGTCGATCGTGGATGCGGTGATGGACATGCCCCAGGGGACGAGAGTACAGATCCTCTCGCCCATCGTTCGTGGTCGGAAAGGCGAGTACAAGAAGACCTTCGAGGAGATCCGTCAGGAAGGCTTTACCCGGGTCCGCGTGGACGGCGTGACGCGGACGCTCTATGAAGAGATCGAGCTGGTCAAACAGCGGAAACACACCATTGACATCGTGGTGGACCGCGTGGTGGTGGAACGGGTCAAGCGCGGGAGGATCGCCGATTCGATCGAAACCGCCCTGAAGCATGGCGGCGGGCTGGTCAACATCGTGACCGATGATGGCTCCGAGCACCTCTACAGCGAGCACTACGCGTGCGTTCGGTGCGGGGTGAGTTACGAAGAACTGAGCCCGCGCATGTTCTCGTTCAACAGTCCGTTCGGCGCCTGTCCCGAGTGTAGTGGTCTCGGATATCGCAAGGAGATCGATCCCGACCTGGTGATCGATGGACGCAAGTCACTGCTCGAAGGCGGAATCATCCCGTTTGCCAACTCCAAGAGTCGCTGGCTGGAAGCGCAGATGACGGCGCTGTCCAAGGACTACGACTTCTCTCTGTCATCGCCGCTCGGCGAGCTGCCGGAGGAGACACTGCACATCATTCTGCATGGCTCCGGCGACCACGAGATTACGTTCGATTACACGTCGCCGACCGGCTATTCCCGGACCGTTTCCCGCCCGTACCGGGGCGTGGTTCCGTCGCTCGAACGGTGGTACCGTGAGACCACCTCCGATCAATGGCGCCAGGAGCTGGAGAACTACCTGGCCAGTCTGCCCTGCCCTGCCTGTCAGGGCGCCCGGCTGAAACCCGAGATCCTTGCAGTCACCGTCGACGGTCTCAACATCCATCAAGTGACCACGTTGTCGATTCGCGCCGCACTGACCTTCTTCGAGAAGCTCGCGCTTCCGAAGCGTGAGGCTGCAATCGCCGTCCAGATCCTCAAGGAGATCATCGCTCGGCTGGGATTCATGGTGGCCGTGGGACTGGACTACCTGACGCTGGATCGGCAGGCGGGAACGCTGGCCGGTGGTGAAGCACAACGCATTCGGCTGGCCACGCAGATCGGCAGCCAGCTCACCGGAGTGCTCTACGTACTCGACGAGCCGTCGATTGGGCTTCATCAGCGGGACAACCGTCGGCTTCTCGATACGCTCAAGGGCCTGCGAGATCTGGGCAACACGGTCATCGTGGTCGAGCACGACGAAGAGACGATGCGCGAGAGCGACTACATCCTCGACCTGGGACCCGGCGCCGGGGCGCACGGCGGCGAAGTGGTGGTCGCCGGCACGCCGGACGAGGTGGCATCGTGCGCCGAGTCGGTGACCGGCCAGTACCTCTCCGGGCGAACCCGGATCGACGTCCCCGAGGAGCGTCGCCGCGGGAACGGCAAGCATCTGACGGTCAAGGGAGCGACCGAACACAACCTGCAGGGGATTGACGTGGAGTTCCCGCTGGGGCGATTCGTCTGTGTGACCGGCGTCTCCGGATCCGGGAAGAGCACATTGGTCGAGGACATCCTGTATCGTGGCGTGGCCCATCAGCTTCATCTCGCTGCACGGCGTGCCGGGGCGCATGACGAGATCGCCGGCATCGAGCACATCGACAAGGTGATCGAAATCGATCAATCGCCCATTGGGCGCACGCCACGCTCCAATCCGGCGACCTACACCAAGGTGTTCGATGACATCCGTTCACTGTTCGCCCGGACGCCTGATGCCAAGCTGCGCGGCTACGCCACCGGGCGGTTCAGTTTCAACGTGAAGGGCGGACGGTGCGAGGCGTGTCAGGGACAAGGCCAGGAGAAGATCGAGATGCATTTCCTGCCGGACATCTACGTGCCCTGCGACGTCTGCAAAGGGGCTCGGTACAACCGGGAGACACTTCAGGTTCGCTACAAGGGGAAGACGATCGCCGATGTTCTCGAGATGTCGGTGGAGGCGGCCCTATCGTTCTTCGAGAACGTGCCGCGAATCAAGCGACGCCTGGAGACGCTGTACGATGTTGGATTGTCGTACATCACCCTTGGACAGCCGGCCACCGAGCTGTCCGGCGGTGAGGCGCAGCGGATCAAGTTGGCGAAGGAGCTGTCGCGGCGTTCCACCGGCAAGACGCTGTACATTCTGGACGAGCCGACCACCGGTCTTCATGCGGCGGATGTGAGCAAGCTGCTCGATGTGCTCCATCGGCTGGTGGAGACGGGGAACACGGCCATCGTCATCGAACACAACCTCGACGTGATCAAGACCGCGGACTGGCTGATCGATCTGGGCCCCGAGGGCGGAGATGGTGGCGGAACTGTGGTTGCCGTTGGAACCCCCGAAGAGATCGCCAGCGATGCCAACTCCCACACCGGGGCCTACCTTGCCGAGGTTCTCGAGGAAGCGGTGTTGGATCACGCCTCCGGGAACCGATAGCCTGACGACGAACAAGAGGAGGAGCATGAGCCTGTCAATCCGAAGATGGATCCCCGTGCTGCTGGTATGGGCATTCTCCCTGCCGGCGGTCGGGATCACCTATGCCGGATACTACGACTGCACCGGCGATCGGAACACATTCTTGGTGGTATCCGATGTGAGTGGGCTTCAGGAGCTGGCTCCGATTACCGTCCGGCTGTTCGATCGAGACGGGGCTC
>Ga0180430_10002388_pt1 | contig 17038 bp, 13 predicted proteins | sample SS_ome_9_FD_132999 | JGI IMG/M metagenome (GOLD analysis project Ga0180430, IMG submission 132999) | Hypersaline lake sediment archaeal communities from the Salton Sea, California, USA - SS_1_S_2 metaG | ecosystem: Environmental > Aquatic > Non-marine Saline and Alkaline > Hypersaline >... | reverse complement strand
GTGAAGAAAAGTTTGTCTATGATGATGTCAAAAAAGACGATTCAATTGAGAAAATTGTTGAAAAAATTTTGTTTCGCAACATCGAGGCGATGCAGGATACGCAGCGCGTGATCAATCCGTCTGAAATCGAACGGGCGGTCGCTGCCATCGACAAGGCTGACTTTGTGGTTCTGTATTGTGTGGGCACATCGACGATTGCGGCAGAAAGCGCCAAAATGCGGTTTTACCGGATCGGTAAACAATGCATCGTTTACAACGACCCGGCACATCTTGCTGTGAGTTCTTCCATTTTGAAAAAAAGCAGTGTCGCCATCGGTATCAGCAATTCCGGCAGCACGGTTTTTACCGTCAATGCATTGAAAGCCGCCAAAGAAAACGGCGTCACAACCATTTGCATTACAAACTGCGATGATTCAGCGATTACCCATTATAGCGACATAAAGCTTTTTACTTCTACCAAGGAATCATCATTTTTTCAGGAATCGCTTGTCTCGCGTGCGGCGCAGATACTGATAATTGACATTTTATATGCCTGCTGTGCCTCCAAAAACTACCGCAGCTCTATTCAGCTTCTGGAAAAATCCGGCATCGCCTTAAAAAAAGCACTGCATTAGCCATGAGACCGATCCCAAAGATTATTTGTACAAACAGACTAAATGCGCTCACTTTAAAGAACGGAAAACCTGCGCACGCCGGTGTGCCAGGATTGATCCTGGAACCGGCTTTCGCTGAAGAGCAGGAGTTCTTTGCCCTGTGGGACCGCTTGAAATTTTTCGGCCACCTCTTCGCGTCCGCGCATGCGATCGACCAGAAAATGGTCGGTAGGCCCTTGAAAAAGCGGGTCTTTGCAGAGCGCCAGGGCGATGTAAGCGTCTTTTGCTCGGGCGGGGCGAAAATAGTAAAAAAACGCGTACCGCCCGCGGATTCTGACATTGCTGCTTAAATTGCCGCCGCAGCGCGCACAGGACCAGGCGGGCCGGCGAAAGGGCAGGGGATTTGAGGGATGGCGTGCGATCAATGATATGCGGCGGGTTTTCTTGTCGATCATAATTTTCGCCCAGGCCAGATCGCCTAGAAGGCGCGTCGCCAGGTAGCTGTCATATCCCTGCCAGAACAGCAGCCGCCCGGGGTCTTCCTGGATTTTAACCAGCGCGCCGTTGACCTCCAGGACCCATCCTTCCGGGGGGCCTCCCTGTGTTTCCCATCCCTGAACCGGATCGATTTTGAATGAGGGATCTCTCTGGAATGGCTGATCCGGCCCGGCGGCAACCGCCGCCTGCACGCTCTTTCCACCGCTGAAAAATCCGACGATAAAATCCGGGGCGATCTGGATGACGTGATGCAGAACCGCGCCCCGCCGGTCATCAGGTTCTGCGGCAAGAACACGCCTGGCCAGGCCTGCCTGCATCCGCTTGAAAGCAAATGGACGCACCCAGCTTTCCCATTTGGTACCTGATAGAACCGTTGTGTAGAGCCAGGTCGCATCATTGTGCACAATCACTTCTCCACTGGTGTCGAACAAAAAGCTGCCGAATCCGTGCGGTTCTCTCAAAAGGTCCTCCACATGCTCAGTGAGCACAAGCGGGCTGGGCGGCAGTGGTTGTTTTCGCATGAATGTCCTGTCGGTGCTGTTTTTGCTCATTTGGTCCATACTGATTTAATTTGCTATAGTGAATGGTGGCAGGCGATCAAATGACCGTCCGGGTAAGTTTGGATAGGCACCTCTCCCCGGCTGCAGGTACCATCAACCGCCAGCGGGCAGCGCCGAAAAAAGGCGCAGCCCTGTGCAGTGGTTTCCACGGTCAGACCGATGCCGGACGTCATGTCCTGATTTTGAAGGATCTTGTCCAGCCAACCGACCCGCAACTCTGGAATGGATGAAACCAGCAGCCGGGTGTAGGGATGAAAGGGAGGGGAAAGCACCCGATGAACCGGGCCCTGTTCCACGACATGTCCTGCATAGAGAACAACGATTTCATCGGAAAAATCGGCCACAGTGGACAAATCGTGGCTGATGAACACGAACGAGACGCCGGTTTTCCGGCGCAGGGCCTTGAGGAGCTGGATAACGTTCGCTCCGACGATGGCATCGAGTGAGGAAATCACCTCATCGCAGAGCAATACATCTGGATCCGCAGCCAACGCACGTGCGAGGTTGATGCGCTGCTTCTGACCGCCGGAGAGCTCCGGCGGAAACCGGTCGGAGAATGCCCGGGGCAACTCCACCATATCCAAAAGCGCGGCGATGCGGTTTTGCTTCTGAACACCGTGCAGCCCAAGATAAAATGTCAGCGGTCTGCCGAGAATTTGTTTGATGCGCTGTCTTGGATTGAGGGCCGTGTCCGCCATCTGAAAAACAATCTGCACCCGGCGTAGTTCCGACAAGCAGCGCTGTTTCAAGAAGGGCGCCAGCCGCTGCCCATCCAGCAAAATGTCACCGCTGACCGCCGGCAAAAGGCCCGCAATAACGTTCACCAGGGTTGACTTCCCGCAGCCGGATTCTCCCACAACGCCCACTACATGGGCGCGCTGAACTTTCAAACTCACGTGATGAAGTACTTTGTTTTTGGGCTTGCCGGGGCCGACGAGGCCGTGTCCGTAGGCCGCGCTGACATTCTTGACTTCGATGACGGGGTCGGGATCTGGATTTGCATGCAAGCCTTTGCTTTTGCCGGTCATCGACGACGGCCGGGCCGCTTCCATCAGACGTCGGGTATATTCATGCGCCGGGTTGTCGATGATTTGCGCAACCGGTCCGTGCTCCTGCACCTCGCCGTTATACAGAACCGTCACCTGGTCCGCGATCTGGGCCACAACGGCAAGGTCGTGGGTGACATAAACAGCGGCTGCTCCCTCTTCCCGGATGACTTTTTTAAACGCCTTGAGAACTTCGATCTGGGTGGTGACATCCAGCGCCGTCGTCGGTTCGTCTAAAATCATCAGATCCGGCTTGGCGCAGAGGGCCATTGCAGCCATCAGCCGCTGCAGCTGACCGCCGGAAACCTGATGGGGATAGCGCCGGCCGAGCCGTTCGGGATCCGGCAGCTCCAGTGCGTAAAACAGCTCTTCGGCCCGCTTTTCAGCCTCCGCAGGCGATAAAACACCATGAATGACCGCGGATTCGGTGACCTGCTCTCCAATAGTCAATGCAGGGTTGAAAGTTGCCGCCGCGCTTTGCGCCAAATAGGCAACCCGCCGCCCGCGGATGCCGCGGATTTCCTGCGCAGCCATACGAAGCAGATTCCGGCCGTTCAGCAGCACTTCTCCACCGCTGAACCGAAGGCCCGGTTTGCAATACGCCAGAGCAGACAGAGCAATTGTCGTCTTGCCGGAGCCGGACTCGCCGATCAACGCCACCACCTCGCCTTTTTGAATTTTCAGACTGACGTCTTTGACGATGCGCAGCGGTCGGCGGTCTGTTTGCGGTGCTTCTATTTCAAGATTATGAATGTGTAAAACCGCAGTCATTAGATCATCTTCTTTGCCAGCTCTCCACCGCTTTGGGCAGAGATGTCATCGACCACCAGATTGAGGGAAATGGTCAGCGTGGCGATAGCGATCGCCGGCCAGACCGCCGCCCAGGAGCCGTAGCTTAGACCCTGCATGTTTTCCCGGACCATGCTGCCCCAGTCCGCCGTCGGCGGTTGGACACCAAGGCCCAGGAAACTGAGACTGGAAATGAATAAGATAATAAACACCAGCCGAAAGCCGAAGTCCGTTGCCAGCGGCATCATGATGTTGGGCAGGATTTCGCGCGTGATGATCCACCAGGATCCTTCTCCCCGCGCCTTTGCCGCCGTCACATAGGATTCCACTGAGATTTCCTGCGCCAGGGCGCGCGCCACCCGGAAGACCCCGCAGGAATAAACAAGACCGGCGGTGGCGATCAGTATCGGGATAGAGGAGCCGAAGGCGGCGATGACGATCAGGGCCAGCATGATATTGGGAAGAGCCAGGAAGACATCGTTGACGCGGCTCAGTCCCATATCGGTCCACCCTCCCCTGGCGGCGGCGGCGATGCCAAGGGTGATACCGGTGAAGTAGGCCAGAAGGGTGGCGGCCAGGGAAATGCCGATGGTAGTGCGCGTACCCCATAAAATGCGGCTGAGTATATCGCGCCCCAGATAGTCGGAGCCGATCAGAAACTGGGAGCTCGCGGGCAGATAGCTGTCGTCCGCAATTAATTCCGCTTCGTGGTAGGGGGCGATGTAAGGACCGATCAGGGCGATGACCATCCAGAAGATCACGATGAAAAGACCGAGCTTTCCCACCCATGAAAGCTTTATCCGTTTGCCGGCTGGTGCATCCGGATTCGAATCACCGACTGTTTTTGCTTCAATTGTTTGCTTCATGGTTTCAGCGATACCAACAGATCAGCTCGGGTGCCGCAGCCGCGGATTGAACAGCAGCGCGGCGATGTCGGCCAGCAGAATCAGGGCGACATACGTTGTGCAGAAAATCATGGCACAGGCCTGGACCAGTGCCAGATCTCTGGTTTGAACGCCGTCGATCATCAGCTTGGCCAGGCCTGGATAGGCAAAAATCGTTTCCACGATCACAACGCCGCTGACCAGATAAGCAAGGTTCAGAACGATGACATTGATGATCGGGCCGATGGCGTTGCGCAGCGCATGCCGCAGAACGATGCGTTTGCGCGGCACCCCCTTGAGGATGGCCATTTCGATATAGGGTGTTGCCAAAACATTCAAAAGGCTGGCGCGGGTCATGCGGATCATCTGCCCGGATATCACGATCGCCAGGGTGAAAACCGGCAGCGCCAATGCTCGAATGAGGTCCCAGGCGTTTTCCGTTCCGCTCAGATAGGCAATGGAAGGGAGCCATTTCAGCTGGACCGCAAGGATCAGCACCAGGAAGGTGGCCACGAAAAATTCCGGTACGGAAATCACACTCAACGTACCGAAGGATACAATGCGGTCCAGCCGGGTTCCGGGATGCATTGCCGCCAGAAGACCGATGAGAACGGACAGCGGAACCGAAATGAGGGTGACGATTCCCGCCATCATCAGCGTGTTCGACAACCGATTTTGAATAAGGCTGGCGATGGTGGCGCCGCCGGCTTTGGACACACCCAGGTCACCCACCAGCATGCCGCCCAGCCAGTCGAAATAGCGGACAAACGCCGGTTCATCCAGGCGCAGCTCCGCTCTGAGCGCCGCCAGATTCTCCGGCGTGGCGCTTTGACCTAAAATGATCTGCGCCACGTCGCCCGGCAGAATTTCCGTACCGATGAAGACAACTACGGACACAACCCAAAGGGTTAAAAGTCCGATGGCAATGCGGCGGGCGATCATTGATCCCATGAAAGCAAACCTCTTTTCGGAGACGCTGTCAGCTGGTGAGCCAGACGAATTCCGGCCATTCGGAACCGCCGAGGGTTCCCAATGGTGACCGGGTCATGCCGTTGACCCTGTCGGAGATGCCGTCCACCGAGCTTTTGTGCACGGGGATGATCATGCCCGATTCATTGGATACCAGCGTTTGCATTTCACAATGCAATTCCTTTTTTCTGGCCGCATCGGTTTCGGCCCAGGCGGCTTTCAGCAGGGTGCCCATGCGGTCGTTTCTCCAGTGTGAGTCATTCCATTTGGCTTCGGGACCAAAAGCAATGCTCAACATGATATTGGCCGTGGGGCGCATGTTCCAGTCTGAAACATGCATCGGTGTCTTCATCCATACCGCACCCCAGTAGCCGTCGTTGGGAACGCGTTTGATCTGCAGATCAAAGCCGATTTTGGCACACTCCCGCTGCAGAATGAGGACCGTATCCGTAATGCCGTTGCTGATTTCCGCCACTTGAATTTCGGCGGATGTCACGCCGGATTTTTTTAGATGAAACTTGGCTCTGTCCGGATCATACGGCCGCTGTGACAAACTGGCGCAATGGTCTGCATAGGCCGCGTTGATCGGCTGGTCATTGCCGATGGCCCCATGCCCCTTCAATACGGATTTGAGGATTCGTTCGCGGCGCTGGAGATATTTCATGGCCAGCACAAAATCCGGATTTTCACCGGGATAGGCATCGGTCATACAGACGATCGCCGGATAGGATCCCGAAGGAACGGACCACACACCGACGCCATCGGTGGATTCGACCAGCTTGATCGCTTTGGGATCCAGGTTGGAAATCAGATGCACATCGCCGGTTAAAAGCGCGTTGACCCGTGCCGTGCTTTCGGTAATGGCGAAAAGCTCGAGTGCATCGGCATAGGGGCCGTCGCACCAGTAGTCATCGTTGCGCACATGAACGGAGCGAATCCCTGGTTTGAATTCATTTAATTTGAAAGGACCCGTGCCCACGGGGTTTTGAAAGTTGTCGGTGCCGGCTTTCAGAATTTTGAAGTGATGCGTTCCCAACAGCACCGGGAGGTCGGAATTGGGACTGTCCAGCACCGCCTTGATGGTTGCCGGATCCACTTTTTTCCATTCTTTTACCATGGACAGCAGCGATTTGACTTTTGATTTCGAATTGGGGCCGATATGCCGGTTCAAGGACCAGAGCACATCATCGACCGTCAATTTGCTGCCGTCATGAAACCGAACGCCTTTACGGATTTTGAACGTCCACTCTGTTGCGTTGGTGTTGGCCGAAAAAGACGCTGCGAGCTCCGGATGCGGCCGAAGCGCATCGTCCAAACGGATGAGGCTGTTGTAATGGGCCCGTCCGCGCGTAAAGTCGATGGAGGAGGTAAACAACTGGGGATCAAGTGTGTCGCCGGGGCTGTGTGCGCTCATGGCACACTTGATCCGCCCCCCTTTGCGGGGTGTGGCCGCCAGGGCGCGGGTGGCCGTTGTAAAAATGCTGCCGGCACTGGCCAGGGACAATCCGGCAGCGGCCAGCATTGACATGGCCTCACGGCGCGTGACGCCGCGGCAAATTGCGTTTTTTAATCGTGACCGCTCGGACGCGGACAGGCCGTTATAACCCGTTTCCGAACGGTCCAGGCCTCCGGACGACACCCATTGCAATTTACTTTTCATTTCCTACCTCCTTTGTCGAAACCGCATTAATATTCGGGACCGATAGAAAGCCCTTGACATGGACAATACTATAAATAATAATTATTTAATTTTTACCAGACAACCTTTGATAAACATTACTATATTTAGAAATTATCATTTAATCAAATCGTTTTAATTTATTAATCAATAACCTGATATTATGGATTTATAGATGAACTTTCGCCAGCTGGAGGCCTTTCGCGCCGTCATGTCTCACGGGACGGTTACCCAGGCGGCGGAGTCCATGAATGTATCGCAACCGGCGGTAACGCGTTTGATAATGGACTTTGAATCTTCACTCGGGGTTTCCCTTTTCCACCGCGAGCGGGGGCGGCTGAAGCCGACGGCGGAAGCACATTTGCTGTTCCGTGAATCCGATATGGCGTTTTCCGGCCTGGCCCGTTTGCGTGAAGCCGCAATGGTTATGAAGGAAATCCGCCGCGGTCGGATCCGGATGATATCCGAAACGGTATATGCCCAGGGGATGCTGCCCCGGTATATGGCGGCATATCACCGCGGCCATCCCGACGTTTACATGGAGCTGGATATCGGTCCTTCCGCCCGGGTGGCGGACTGGATTGCGGAGACATGGTATGATCTTGGTTTGGTGGTGCTGCCCGTATCACAGAAGGATATCAACATCCATGTCCTGCGGCGCCAATGTGCATTGTGCGCACTGCCGAAGCATCACCGACTCAGCCGGCAGAGGGTGGTGGACCTCAAGGCGCTGGCGGATGAAAATCTGATTGCGCCGGTCATAAACTCCCCCTTTCGTCTTCTTATTGACGGTGCCTTGAAACGGGCCGGCGTGACGCCGAATATCCGCATAGAAGCGCGCAGCCAGTACGGCATCTGTGCCTTTGTGGCCGCCGGCGCCGGCGTTGCGCTCGTCGAACCCTGTGTAAAACAGGACATGATCGGCGCGGGCATTGTTTTTCTGCCGTGTTATCCGGAAATCTGTTGGGACATTGCGTTGATCACCTCGAAAGCCAGGCATCTTTCCCTGGTATCCCGCCACTTTTTAGAATTTTTGCTGCAAACAGAAAAATGATGGATCGTTTGAATTCCATCAGATCGTTTGCCGGAGCGCCGTTCAATGCCCGGATCCGTCATTTTTCCGCTGGGTAACATAGCGCCCAAGGTCGCGCTCCAGACCCGGATCGATGTCCGGCTTCTCATAGGCGGCCAGGCGCTTTGAAAGAATGCGGCCGGCACGGGCGGTCATGTCGCGTGGATCCATCTGACGCCACTGATCGTAAATGGTGCGGATGCCCAGCACAGGTTCGAAAAACGCGGTGCGGCAGCGCCTGACGGTGTGGTCCTGCATCAAATAGCTGCTGCTGTGCCCCATGGTTTTGATCAGGTCCAGGGCAAAGGCGTCTTGGCTGAAGTCCACCGGCTGCAGCAGTTTTTTCAGCGCAGCGCACAGATCTTCGTCGGCAATGAATTTTTCGTAGCTCATGGCCAGCATGGCGCCGTAGGTGCCGCAGGCATGCAGGCTGATGTCGGCACCGGAAAGGCCCGCGGTGGCCAGCATCATGGCCGACTCCATGCCCGCCTGGTAGTCGAGGCGGAAGGATTCCGTCAGGGCGCCCTGGCTGCGGCAGGGGATGCCGTAGTAGCGCCCCATGGCGCCGGCGATGGCCGTGTGTTTGACATCCTCCGGCGAGGCGTTTACGTAGCCGCCGGTACGCATGTCCACCGGGCTGCCGCCCAGCCCGTAGACAACCGGTGTGCCGGGATTGATCAGCTGGGTCAGACAGATGCCGGCCAGCGTGGTGGCGTTGGAAATCACCAGCGATCCGGCGATGGTAATCGGGCCGGTGGCGCCCAGGGAACAGGCCGAGTGGATGATCACGGGCTGACCGGCCCGGGCGTAGACCATCAGGGATTCGACGGATTCATCTGCGTATCGCAGCGGCGGCAGGGAATCCACCAGGGAAATCATGACCGGCGCAGCGATTTCGCCCCATATTCTCCGGGCCAGCGCCAGGGAATCCAGCGCGGCGGCTTCGGAAACGCTGCTGCCCATCATCGGCTTGTCGGTCAGTTGTATGGTCGCCATTAAAATGTCCAGATGGGCGGTTTGAATGGGAACGTCGGCCGGCTGGACAATGATGGCGCTGTTAAAATCCAGCACCCTGGATGTCTGCACCAGACGGCAGAAACGGTGCACATCCGCAAGAACGGCATCGCGCTTTTCGCCCTCGGCCGTGATGACAAACGGTGGGCCGTAACCCGGCGCCATCATGAATAAACCGCCGCCGACGGTGATATTTCGGGCGGGGTTGCGCGCCTTGATGTTGAACTGCGGCGGGACCCTGGCAAGGGCGGCGGTGATGTCTTTTTCCTTGAAAAAAACCGTCTGTCCATCCACGCGGAGCCCCCTGTGCTTAAAAAAATCGAGTGCTTTGCGGCTGGTAAAGCGGATGCCGCAGTCCGCCAGCAGTTCAAGTGAATAGCGGTGAACCTGATCCAATGTGCTTTTGTCAAAATGCGTGATGGCTCTGTTCATGGCTGCGCTCCGTTTTTCCGGCTTTCTCACCGCGGGCGTTTAGGTAAAATCCAGCACGGTTTGATTCATGGCATCAAAATTCGCCCGAGGGGTGTTTGGAGAGGTAGTGCCCGCTGTAGAAAATAGATAACCGCGCATGTTCCGGGCATTTTCCAGATGGGAACTGGTTTCCGCGGCGACCTCTTGGGGGGTGCCGGTCAGCAGTGGACCGTTGGGGTTCAGGTTGTCAAAAACGGCCGTGCGGTTGCCCACGATTTTTTTCAGCCCGCGGATGTCCAGTACGGCGGACTGGGTCAGATTGCCGGGCATGATGCCGTGGATGTCCATTTCCAGCAGCATGTCGACAATCCCGCTGTCACCGATGGGCCCGCACATGTGTGGCAGCACACGGGCCCCCATGGCGGCCAGGGCATTGACCGTCTGCGTGGTGGGCCCGTGGACGAATTCCCGGTAGTGCTGCGGCGATATCAGCAGCGGACATTCCATGTCCGCGCCGTAGAAAATGTACTCCACCCCGGCTTCGATCAAAAGGCGGCCGAGTTCAATGTCGAGCGGCACGATGGCATCCTGCAGCTCTTTGAGCAGATCCGGCTGCTGGTAAAAATCCTGCATGATTTCGTTGGTACCGCGCAACCGGGTGGCGATGGTGAAGGGGGATATGTATTCACAGGCAATGGGTGTCTCGGTTTTGAAATGCTCTTTAAGTTTGAAAATGCCATATAAAAAGCTTTCCAGGCGCCGGCCGGAAATGGTGGATTGACGGACGCGCGCAACATCCGCATCACTGTGCACCGCCGTTTTTTCGATGATGGGAAAAGCATCCTCAGGCCAATTGACGCGGCAGCCCAGGGCTTCGGGGATGATGCCGCCGATGAGGCCCATACCGACCATCACCCAGTCAAACTGAAAGGTCTCGACGGCTTTGAGATGGCAGTCGACCATGGCCTGACCGTCGATGAGCGCCGAGCAAAAGGTTTTTCCGAAATAACGGCAGATGGGGGCCTCGTAAAAAGGGGCGTTGGGGATGCGGTCCACCGGCTGCAAATCAATGGCGGCCGCCATCCGTTGTCGGGCGTTCATCAAACGACTCCTTTCTGAATGGAAAAAAACAGGCGGTTGTCAATTGTCGGGCAGCGCCGCCGGCAGGCAGCCGGTAAAGCAGACCGCCACCGGACCGGTCATCGTGGCGTTTGATTGGGCGTCGATCTCAATATCCAGATGTCCGGCCGGCATATGGACGCGGACGCAGCGCGCCGTTGTATATCCCCGGCGCCGGGCGGCACCGACGGCGGCGCAGGCACCCGAACCGCAGGCGGTCGTCAGAGCGCCGGGCCTTTCCCAGACCGCCAGCTTCATGGTGCGGGAATCCACCATCTGCACTACGCCGATGTTGGCCTGCCCGGGAAAAAGCGGGTGATGCTGGAGCACGGGGCCATAACGGCGAAGATTAACGGTCTCGATGTCGTCTACAAAGAAGACCGCGTGCGGATTACCGATATTCATGGCCACGGGGTCTTTGAGCGGTCCGGCGCCGATGTCCAGGTGGAGGCTGTCCATTGGCGCACGCAGTGGAATTTCGTGCCATTCCGTTCGCAGACGGCCCATGCGGACCGATACCTGTCGATGCCCTCTCATCCGGCACTGCAGCAGGCCTCCCAATGTTCGCAAGGTCACTGTCGTGGAATCGTTTTCTTTCATCAACAGCCAGCCGACGCAGCGGGAGGCATTGCCGCAGGCCTCGACTTCACGGCCGTCGGGGTTGAAAATGCGCACAAACGCCGCCACGTCTTTTTTCGTATCCGCCGGCGACGGCGGTTCCACGATCAAAAGTTCGTCGCCGCCGACCCCTTCGCGGCGGTCGCAGATCCGTTGAATGGCCGAGACCGGAGGAGAAAAAGGGGAGGTTCTGGCATCTACGATGATAATATCGTTGCGCAGACCATGCATTTTGACAAATGCGACCCCATGTTCACCCCGGCTGGAGGGGGGGCTCGGCATGCCGTTCAGTTGAGGCCGTTTACTCATGAACCGCGGTATGTTTTTTCCACCAGATCGCTGAACCAGCGTGGTTTTTGATACAAAACATAAATAAGCAGAAAGGCGGTCAGCGGTACGGGGATGATGACGTCAAAAAGGGCCAGCACCGCCAAACCAATGAGAATCCGGGTTATGGTTTTCATTATCGAGTCTTCCTTTTACCGGGTGGCTGATAGAACGGTTTTTTTCAAGCACTCATATTTTATACGCCGCGGAAAAGCAAGTCATGAAATGCTTTGACGCCCACCGCTCAAATCGGCTATGTTGCAGGAAATTGGAAGCAGAAGCAAACCAAAACAAAAAAACAGCTGCACCGGTGTATCCGCCGTCGTGCCTGTCGCTGATTTCAACCATAGAAAAGGTTGTCCGGCATGAATGCAAAACCGACATACGCGGATCTTTTGGCGAAGGTAACGGCTTACGAAAAGCGGATATCCGAACTGGATCGGCGCCGCCGGTCACACCAAAAGTCAACCAATCTGCTGACCGCCATCCGCAAAGCCCAGTCGCAGTACATCATCGGGGGAGATCCCGCCAGGATTTACAAACTCCTGCTGCAGGCGCTCGTTGAAGCATCGGAAAGCGAATACGGATTTCTGGACGAAGTCGTTCGGGATGAAAACGGGGATTTGTTCAAGAAAAACCTCGCCATATCAGACATATCGTGGGATGAACATTCAAGAGCTCTGTACCGCCGGCTTCAGGACCGGGACCTGAAATTCACCTATCTTGACAACCTGTCCGGCCTGCCGGCCCTGAGCGGCAAAACCGTCATTTCCAACGATCCGTCCGCTGACAGCCGTTCCAGGGGGCTGCCCATGGGGCACCCGGCGGTGAAGTCATTTCTGGGAATGCCCGTTTACTTTGGGGGCCGGCTGATATGCGTGGCCGGCGTGGCCAACAAGGCGGGGGGGTACATACCGGAAGACGCGGCGTTCCTGGAGCCCCTTTTAATGACCTGCGGCAGCATCACCTATGCGCTCCAAAAGGATGCGGTTGAAAAAGAAAACCAGCGGCGGCTGGTCAGCAGCGAAGCGAAATACCGGCTGATTGTCGAGAATCAGGACGAGCTGGTGGTCAAGCTGGACAACCGCAGCCGTTTGTTGTTTGCCAGCCCGAGCTACTGTCGGACCTTCGACATCGGAGAAAAAGCGCTTACGGGGAAAAGTTTTTTCTCTCTGATCCACGCCGATGACGTTGACACCGTAAAGACATCCCTTCAGCGCATAAAGGCGCCGCCCCACACCGCCTTTCATGAGGAGCGGGCCAGAACGGTCGACGGCTGGCGCTGGTTTGGCTGGTCTTTCAAGGCTGTTCTGGACGAAAAAGGGGACATCACGGAGATCGTGGCGGTCGGCCGCGACATAACCGACCGCAAACAGGCCGAAGAGTTGTTGAAAAAGAGCGAAGACCGCTATCGTGCGCTTTTTTTCAACTCGCCGCTGGGGATGTTCCGTTCGACTTTTGAAGGCCGTTTTCTGGAAGTGAATCCGGCATTGGCGAAAATGCTCGGCTACGATTCGCCGGATGAAGTTTTAAAGTCGATCTACAGCATCGGCAAGCAGATCTATGTCCGCTCGGAAAAGCGTGAAGATATTGTCGCCGAGCAGGTGTTGTCCGATGGCGTTACCCGGCATGTCAACCATTACCGCCGGCGTGACGGCAGCCCATTCATTGCCAACCTGTCTTTGAAGACCATCTTTGATGACGCCGATAAACCGGCTTTCCTGGAAGGGATCATAGAAGATATTACGGAGCGCCGGTCGGCTGAAAAGGCACTGAAAGAGAGCGAGGGGAAGCTGCGGGCCATGTTCAACGCAAGTCCGCTGGCCATGCTCCTGATCGACAGAAACGGCACCATCCTCGACTCCAACGAAGAACACGCCAAGCGTCTTCGGAAAACACGGGATGAGATTCTGGGGAAATGCGTTTGGGATTTGCTTCCCGAAAGTGTGCGCAACGGCAGAAGACGGGCGGTCGATTCGGTTTTCCGGACCGGAAGGCCCGTTTCCGGTGAGGACCGGCGGGAAGGGATATGGAACGAGTACCACATCCACCCTGCTTTGAAAAACGATCGCAATGCGGTGGAAGCGGTTATTGTTGAAGCACTTGATATTACAAAACGAAAAGAGACCGAGGCGCAGCTGCGGGAAAGCGAGGCCCTGCTCAACCGCTCTCAGGAAACAGCCGCCCTCGGTAGTTTTGTGTGGGATCTGCGCGATGATTCTCTTTCCTGGTCGCGCAACATGTACATTATCCACGGTCTCGATCAGGATACGTTTGCCGGCAATTTGAGCAAAGTCGCCGAACAGCTCATCCATCCGGACGATTTGCCACGCGTTCAGGGCGAGATCCGCAAAATGATCGCCGCCGGCCGTGTGTCCGATATGGAATTCCGCATTGTCCGCCCGGACGGTCGGGAGCGGATCATGCGGTCAAGCGGTGAATTTGAACTGAATAGGGACGGTATTCCCGTGAAGTGCTTCGGCATCCATCAGGACATCACCGACCAAAAACGCGCCGAATTGGAAATCCGGCAGAGTGAAGCCCGATTTAGAGACCTTTCGGAAATGCTGCCGGAGGCGATTTTCGAAGCCGATCTGGATATGAACCTGACGTTTATCAACCAGCAGGCGTACACGATGTTCGGCTATACCAAAAAGGACTTTGAAAGAGGGTTGAACGGATACGACATGCTGCTGCCCGAAGACAAGCAGCGGGCACGGGAGAATGGACAGAAGCGGCTGCGCGGAGAAGATCGCGGCGCCAATGAATACCGCGGCCTGAAAAAGGACGGCACCGCCTTTCCGGTGCTGTTTCACACCAGCCCGATCGTCGAAAACGGCGTCGTCGTCGGCATCAGGGGGATTATTGTCGATCTCACGGAACGCAAAAAACTGGAAGCGCGCATGATCGAGTCGCAGAAAATGGAGTCCATCGGCGCGCTGGCCGGGGGGATCGCCCATGATTTTAACAACATTCTTTTTCCCATTGTGGGCATGGCGGAACTGCTCACGGAAGACCTTCCCAAAGACAGTCTGGAATGCGAGAACGCACGGGAAATTTTAAAAGCCGGCAAACGCGGCAGCGACCTGGTCAAACAGATTCTGGCTTTCAGCCGGCAGTCCGAACACCGGATGCTGCCGGTGCGGCCCTGGAAGGTGGTCAAAGAAGCGTTGAAGCTGGCGCGTTCAACCATACCGGCCGATATCAACATCGTTCAGAATCTTGACGACTGCGGTCGGGTCAGCGCCGATCCGACGCAGCTTCACCAGGTCGTTATGAACCTTCTCACGAATGCCTTCCACGCCGTGGAGGAGACGGACGGCGAGATTTCAATCCGTCTATCGGAAACGGAAATCAAATCCGAAGAATGGATGGGAGACACCCTTTCACCGGGTCAATACGCGCAGCTGACGGTTTGCGACACCGGTGTCGGCATCGCCTCCGATATTGTCGACAAAATTTTTAACCCGTATTTCACCACCAAGGAGCAGGGCAAGGGGACCGGCCTCGGGCTTGCCGCCGTTTACGGCATTGTCAAAGAGCACGGCGGCGGCATCAAGGTCGACAGCGAGATCGGAAAAGGGACGACCTTCCGCGTGTATCTGCCCCTTATCGAAAGCGATCCAGCAGCGGCGTCGGTTGAAATTCAGGAAATCACCCCCACGGGAATGGAAAGGATTCTGCTGGTAGACGATGAGGATGCGGTTGCGCGGGCCGAAAAACACATGCTGGAACGACTCGGCTATGCGGTTACGGCTTTTAACGGCAGTCTGGAGGCGCTGAGGGCGTTCGAAGCGGATGCAGTCGCTTTTGATCTGGTCATCACAGACATGACCATGCCGAACATGACCGGCGAAAAATTGGCCCGGCAGATGCTCGCGATCCGGCCGGATATCCCCATCATCATCTGCACCGGATTCAGTGAACGCATTGACGCGCAGCGGGCCGCTGAATCCGGAATCAAGGGTTTTCTCATGAAGCCGGTGGTGCGGTCTGAAATGGCCAAGATGGTGAGACAATTGCTGGATGAATCCGCAAACGGCACCTGATCGTCCGTCTGATGAATCCGTTAAGCCGCTTTTTTGCTCCGGAACACCTGCACCGCATCAATCAAGGTATGAATGGAGGACGGTTTTTGAAAAACAGCGTCGAATTGATTTTTGTCCAGCAGCCATTCCGTCCCGGATATGCCGATGATGGGCGTGTCGGACTTTTGTGAATTGCGGATAAACTGCGCCACGGAATTTCCGTTCATGCCGGGCATGCACACATCGGTGACGACAATATCAAAATGCTCTTCGTTGAATTTTTTTATTCCCTCCACACCATTTGGAACGCAAAGTGCGTCAATTCCTTTACGGGAGAGGGCATATGTCAACATTCTGCATATGGCCGCTTCGTCGTCGATGATGAGTGCCCTGTACATCAGTTGGATCCTATCGTTTTTGCGAAAAAAGTCATTGGAAACCGGCGTCACTTCAGAAGCAATTATTCAGTCATTATTTTTTGAGCTGCTCATATAGTAGCAATCAAAGCGTTTGTCAACAACATATTGTAAGTTTGGGGTGCGGAGGATAACGCATTGAATCTTCTCGGCTTCGATCTTTTATCGCTGATTGTCGCCTTCATATCTGTTTTCGGCGCGGGCATTATTAGAGGCTACAGCGGTTTCGGGTTTGCCATGGTGGCGGTTACCAGCATATCGCTGGTGCTGCCGCCGGCGCAGGTTGTACCGCTGGTTCTGGTGCTGGAGGTGCTGGCCAGCGTCAAGCTGGTGCCGCAGGTCTGGAAGGATATCGACTGGTATTCACTGCGCTGGCTGCTGGCCGGGTCCCTTGCGGCGACGCCGTTCGGCGTTTATCTGTTGTCAACCCTGCCGGCGGAGCCCATGCGGATTTTTATTTCCGCGGTCGTGCTTGCCGCCGCTCTTTTACTGCTGTCCGGCTGGGCCTGGCGGCGTATGCCGGGCAGACCCCTCATTCTTTCCACGGGCGTGGCGTGCGGCCTGCTCAACGGTGCCGCCGCCATCGGCGGACCGCCCGTCATTCTTTTCTATCTGTCGTCGCCGGCCGGTGTGACCGTGTCCCGCGCTTCCATCATCGCCTATTTCTTGGGTATTGATGTGATGAGCCTGATGATGGCGTCCATCCAGGGGCTGACGACTGTCAAAACCCTGACGATGACCGCCCTCTGCCTTGTTCCGCTGTATTTGGGGGTCACCCTCGGCAGCCGGATGTTCATCAGAGCCGATCAGGAATCCTTCCGGCGGCACGTGCTGATTCTGCTGATACTGCTGTCGATTGCCGGGCTGCTGCGGGCGATCTTGTTCTGAAAGGCCGTTCGTCAGTCGGCATAGGATGTAATTGTTATTTCCCCCGTGCATGAACCGGTCCGGTGCATGATGCAGGTGCCGATTTTAGGCTCCATGTTGTATTTAATGTTCAATGTGTGCAGCCAGCG
>Ga0180430_10002387_pt1 | contig 17050 bp, 14 predicted proteins | sample SS_ome_9_FD_132999 | JGI IMG/M metagenome (GOLD analysis project Ga0180430, IMG submission 132999) | Hypersaline lake sediment archaeal communities from the Salton Sea, California, USA - SS_1_S_2 metaG | ecosystem: Environmental > Aquatic > Non-marine Saline and Alkaline > Hypersaline >... | reverse complement strand
GTCAATCGGACGATGGTGGAGTTCCCGCAGGTCACGCTCGCCCAGGCCGGTGACTGGATCGAGGTGGAGTTCGACTTTCTGTTCCGCGGCACGCTTACCGCTGACCGGTTCACGCCCGTGTTCGGCCTCTATAACGACGTCAGAACGGTGGGCTACACGGCGGTGGTCAGCTCATCGTCTGACGTTAATAATCGCGGGCTGGGGCGGGACACGAGCGGGGACAACGGTATTTTGGCTGGCGCGGATACCTATCGCTTGAGCACAGGATCCGGGAGTTCGGTGCTCACCAACACCGCCCCCTACACCTTCCGGCTCCGGGCCACCCGCAACGCGGCCGCCGGCGTTGATCTTGATTTTGCGGTCACGGGCACCCCGGCCTTCACGATGACGGCCACGAGCTCCACCAATCCGCTCTTCGACTTTGCCGAGTTCGGGATCCGCACGCGGTTCAACGACTTCGCGATCGACAATGTCGAGATCCGGGCCGTGATCGTGCCTGAGCCCGCGGCGGTGCCGCTCGTCGTCGTAGCCGGGCTCGTGCTCGCAGTCCTGCCCAGGCGGTCATTCGGTCGCCGGCTTGCGGCGGTCAAGGCGGAGGTGAGATGAGTACCGCGGCCCGTCGGACGGGATGGCAGTCAGGCATGACGCTTGTCGAGTTGCTCGTGGTGATCGCGATCGTGGCCACGCTGATGGCGTTGCTCCTGCCGGCGGTGCAGGGAGCACGGGCGGTCGCCCGCCGAACCCAATGCGGCAACCATCTGCGGCAGATCGGCATGGCCCACCAGGCGTATGTCCAAGCCAACGGCCATTTTCCCCTCGAGTTCGCCGGGCCCCAGTCGGGGCCGGGCAACTGGGGCAGCGGCTGCTGGTTGCTGCCCCATCTCGAGCAGCAGGCGTTGTTCGACTCGCTGGCGCCCCACGGCCGCCCATTTCCGACGCTGGCCGCCGAGCCGCTCCTCGGGCGGCCCGTCGCGGCCTACCTCTGCCCCGATGACGCCAGCCCGACGGCCAACGCGGTCTTCGGTCGCTACGGCCGCACCAACTATCTCTACAGCGGCGCGATCGGCGGCACGCATGACAGCCACAAGCTTGGGTCGGGTCCCAACGGCGTGACGCCGGCGCATGTCCGCGACGGGCTCTCCAACACGATCCTCCAGGCGGAGCGGGCCCAGCGACCGCCGCCATCTCGGGCGGTCGCCGGCGTCTGGGCCGGTCGGCCGCGGCGCGCGACCAATTCCGCGACCTCGGGGCGGGGCGCCTGGCCGCCGAATACCGTTTCGCTGTTTCCCGACATTTCCGACCCGGCCTGCACCCGCCATGCTTGGTCGAGCCCCCATCCGGGCGGGATTTTTGTCGCGATGTGTGATGCCGCCACGCGGTTTCTCAGCGACGATATCGACAGCCACACGAGTTACGCCTCGTGCGGCAGCACAGAGCCGCACGTCGTGCGTGCCAACCGGGTCTTTCAGAATCTCTACCGCCGTGATGACGGCAATCCGATCGGAGCGTGGTGAGCGGTCATGTCGAGCCCGCAGGTGACACAACCGATCGGCCGGGGAACGGACTTGGCTCCCGCCCGCTGGGCGTTGTGCCTGCTTGGGTTTCTTGCGGCGACCGGGGGGGCGGGCTGTGGGCCGCGACCGGTCCGCCGGTACACGGTGAGTGGAACCGTGACCTTCAGCGGTCAGCCGGTGCCGCAGGGCAGCGTGTCGTTCGATCCGGTGCGGCCCGAGGCCGCCGGCCCGGGCGGGCCGCGTGCGGTCGGAGGCGGATTCGCGCACATCGTCGCGGGGCGGTTTGACACAGCCGCAGGGGGGCGGGGCCATGTGGGCGGCACGCACCGGGTTATTGTAGTCGGCCTGGCCGGCGACGGCGATCCTTCCGTCGACGAACCCGCCGACTTTCACTCCCCGCCGCCGCTGTTCCCGGCCTATGAAATCAAGCTCGACCTGCCGTATGGGAACAACCAGCTCGAGATCCAAGTGCCGACACACGGCGGGTACCAAAATCGACAAACCAAAACAGTGGCTGTGCATGGACGTGAAAAACCAGATGACTAAACTTGTAAGCTGAGGGGAGCCACAATTCCGGGTTGTTGAAATCAGAAGCCGGAACGCGGGCCCGGAACGACTCGCGCGACAGCCATTTCGCAGGAGTCGAAACAAACAAAAACAGGTTCCTCAGCAGAATCTGTGGGTAAAAACAGCCCTGACATGAGCCTGGGCTCCGGGTTTGCGAGTCTTGTTGCAAGGAACAGCAAAAAGCCGCCGAAAAAACAAGGAGAAAACTCATGCAGACCAAATCATTACGCAAAATGACTGTAATTTGGAGTACCACAATCACTCTGACAACAGCATTCATGCTCGCCGGAACAGCCAGGGCGGCGTTGTTTCTGGGATGGGATACGCGGGTAAGTGCCCCGGAGACAGTCGCCAGTTCCTACAACGCCCCCGGCATCCAAAGCAGCGTTCTTTCCATAGCGGACTCCAGTGTGACGGCAACAAGTTCGGTGTATAAAGACCGCTGGACCTTACGCGACTGGGGGAGTTCATCGAACTTGGCTGGAGCGATTAGCAACAATAATTATTTGTCCTTCACGATTGCCCCCGAGGCCGGGCAGACGATCGCTTTGGTTGACAGCATTTCGCTGCATTACAGACGCTTACATCCGTCGTTGTCGCCGACATCATTCGCGCTGTTGTCGAGTGTAGATGGCTTTCAAGACACTGAAGTTCTGGGCTCTTTTACTGACACGACTACAGATCAGCAGACGCTACATCCGGCTTTTGGTAATTTGAATATCCGGGATATCACCGGACCGGTGGAATTTCGGATCTACGGGTACGATACAGCTGGAGTGGCTCAAGGCATACATATTGGCCCGCATGAAGCGAATCCGTTTGGCGAACCGGATACGCAGGGTATGACGGTGGCGGTGTTCGGCACCATCCCCGAACCCTCGAGCCTCTCACTGCTGGGCTTGAGCCTCGTCGGCTTGTTCCTGCGCCGCCGCCAACGCCGGGCGTAGCCTGAGTACTGTACGGCGATGAAAATGCTCCCGTACAAAAAAGCAAGTGATGTATGACTATGGAAAAATTATATGTAAGAATCTTGAGCGAAGTGCTGATCGGTGTCGCGTGTGTGGGGTACATGAACCTGACCGCCGGGGAAGAGACCATGACCTATCGACTTTTTACTGTCACGGACCAGGACGGCAAAATGGTTTCGACCACTCCGATTCCCCCTGAAAAAACACCGCTCTGGGCGAGGAATGTCTCGCAAGAGCAATATGCCTGGAAAAAGAACAAAGTCGGGGATGCCCCGATTTTCAGAGATTTGATCCCGTTCGTCAGGCCGCCGCTTGAAGGTTCCGGCGAACCGTTCTACATCCACAATCATTGCCCGGCTTTGACCTGGTGCGAGAACGGCGACCTGCTCGCGGTCTGGTACACGACCAAAAGCGAAGCCGGTTCGGAACTGACAATTGTGGCCAGCCGCTTGCGGGCCGGAAACGATGAATGGGATCCGTCGAGCGAGTTTTTCAAGTGCGAACATCGCAACATGCACGGCTCGGCCATGTTCCATGACGGACACGGGAAAATCTACCATATCAACGGTGTCCGCAAACATCCCGGCGGCAAATGGTGGGCGCGTCTCGCGCTGGTCCTGCGCACCAGCACCGACAACGGCGTCACCTGGACCGCCGCCCGCCCGATCTCACGCGGCGCCGGATACGCCGAAGAACGCGCCGATGAAATCGCCAAAGGCAGTCTCGAGTTTCCAGCCAGCGGCGGTGAATATAAGTCTCGGCATCAACCGATCGCCGGGACCATCATGACTCGCGATGGCGTCCTCATTCAGCCGTGCGACGGCACCCCGGGACCGGAGGGGCCGACCGCCCTTCACATCAGCCGCGACGGCGGTGAGACCTGGACCGATCCGGGCGGCGACATCCGCGGCATTCACGCCGGGGTTGTCGAACTCAAGGACGGCCGGCTTATGGCGCTCGGCCGCAAGCAGGATATCGACGGCAAAATGCCCATGAGCATTTCCGATGACCTGGGCAAGACCTGGACGTACAAAGCCAGTCCGTTCCCGCCCGTCGGCGGCGGCCAGCGCCTGGTGCTGATGCGCCTCAACGAAGGTCCGATCATGCTCGTGTCGTTCGCCAACAAGCCCATGACGTTCAAGAACCGAGACGGCAAGCAATTCGAGGGCACTGGGCTGTTCGCCGCGCTAAGCTATGACGAAGGCGAAACCTGGCCGCTGCGCAAACTGATCACACCCCGGTCGGGAGTCTACGAATGCGGCGGCCACACGAAAGATCTGTGGGCCACGCCGACGCGTGCCGAGAGCGCCGGCTATCTCGCCGCCACACAACCGCCGGACAACATGATCCACCTCATATCTAGCCGGCTCCACTACCGTTTCAACCTAGCCTGGCTCGAAAAACCCAATATCGGGTCTAAAGAGGAAGGAATGCCCAAGAACGCGATGTTGCCGAACGAAAGAACACCGATACAACAGCAACTGGTCAGCTATTTCGCCCCCGCCGCGCCCGCGACTCGGCGGCCAGCGACCGGGAACGAACCATTTCTGCGACCGGAAATCGGATTTACACCCAAATGCTACCGGCAACATCTCGATATTGACTTCGGCGAAACCTGGCATCGAGATGTGTGGTACCGCCGCGAAACCGTACAGGCCATGCGTGCCGAACTCGCGAAACGCTTTCCCGGCGTTGGTGTTGGCAATATCAACCGCCCGGTTTCCGCCCTTGATCTGCAGACCAGCGTGTTCGGCGAAACCGCCACTGTCGCCATCTTTGGTCTGCCGATTATCAATGCCGAGGACACTAGCTATGCCGAGGACAACTAGCCGAATGTCCGATCCAGGGAGCCGCTTTCCGGGCCGAGACAGCCTCGGGAGGCGGGAGCAGCCCGCTCACGAGCCGCGCATCCGTCGGGCAACGCTCGCGGAAGTGCCATTGGCCGGGCAATCCTTTTTATCTTTCTTCGTCGCTCTGCTCGGTCTGCTCGTCGGGATGCAGCCTGGCGAGGCCGGCCTCGTAACCGGTCTTTCTGGACACTGGGCGCTCGACGACACATCGGGATCGACGGCCGTCAACGCAGTTAGCGGCGGGGTGAACGGCACCATCGGCGGTGGCGTTGGCAACGTGACGATCGATCAGCCGGGGCAGGTGGATCGTGCGTTTGTGTTCAGCGGCGGCGTGATCGCGACCAACAGCAACAACCCGCGGGTCCGGCTCGCCCCGGATATGATCCCGGCGACCGGTCAGTTTACCTTGGCAGGGTGGATCAAGGCGGCGTTGCGCACGAGCCATAACGGGTCGATTTTCGCCAATCGTATGGCCAGCACGAGCACGTTCGGCATCGACATCGACGGTGGCGATAACCTGCGGCTGTTGAGCGGCTGGGGAAATGGCAGTCATCTCACATCGCCTTCCGCCGTGAACACGGGTGAGTGGGTGCACGTCGCGGCCTATCCTTAACAGAAACAAAAAACAAGGAGTAAGATCATGAAAAAGAAAACATTGGTAAAGAGCGGAATTGTCATCGCAGTCAGTATGCTTATCACAGCATCATTGCAGGCGAACACGATTGTTTATCGCCAGACGTTTGGGACCAACAAACAAGATCCCTCTTGGGCTCAACATGCGTATTGGGATACCGATTGGACCCCCCGCCGGGGATCAAATGGGACAGTGCCAGTTATTTATTTGAACAGCTACGACGGCAGGCCCACGGATCTCGCACCAATCAATGCGGATACTCCCTCCCCCGAAGTGCTGGACCAGGGCTTTACAAATTTCAATATAGGTGCCGACACCCATGGGTACACATATACCACCGAAACCATTGACATCGCTCGGGAAGACGTGAACAAGGGGGTGGAAATCACTTGGTATCAACTGTCAGAAGTCGCCGATCTGCAGACACACCTTTTGGTGGAAATGAATGGCGATTGGTACGTTTCGGACACGACGTTTGCCAGCGACTCGTCAGGTGGCTTGAGCACTTTTGCAACTCGCGCAAATCAAGTGGGTACTATGCTGTCTGATACCGAGTGGAGCGATTTCACGTTCCCGAGCGCAAGCGATCCTGCGGCTATTAATGCATCAACAACACTCCCGGAAACCGGGGATCTGACCAGTTTCGGCGTCTACATGCCGCAAACCGGTGGTTTCCGCCTGATGTATGACACCTTCGAGGTCACGGTCGTGGTCGTTCCCGAACCAGCCACATTGATGCTGTTCGGTGTCGGTTTGTTCGGACTGGCTTTCTACCGCCGGCGACACCGATAGCTTCATAGTCAAAAAAATATGTCAAAAAAACAGGGTTTTATGCTCATCGAACTGCTTGTGGTGATCACGATCATCGCGATCTTGGCGTCGCTACTTCTCCCGGCCTTGAATACAGCCAAGGACAAGGCCAAGGTTATCGGTTGCGCCAGTAATCAGCGCTAACTCGGCATCGCCCTGTTCACGTTCGCCTCCGACAACGACGGTGTCGTGCCGCTGGGGTGTCAGGCTTCGGTGGGCATAAACTATCGCGTGAACGACCGTTGTTTTCTGGGCGGTGAAGAAGATACCGGCTCGGTTTTTTATCCTGACTAAATGCCCAGTCATCGCATTTTTTATTGTTCACCGACACGCCCTTTTCAGAAACGCAGGTCGACTTGGGCTACCAGGGGTGGGGCATCCGCAGCAGCTACCGCAGCCGGTTGAATGTGGATGGCGAAGCTGTGTTTCAACCATGGAATCGTGACACCTACGAACCAGTACGTGAACCTGTACGAATAAGCGAGATTCCAACTGGAACCGTCACTCTGGCAGACAAAAACATGGCTCGTTCGGACTGGGCGTATATTCCGCACGGCACAGGTCTCACCCCCTTTGTAAGGGGATGAATCTATTAGATGGATACCGGTCTCTTATTGGGCAGGTGATTGCTGGGAGTGGGGATACGACCTGCTGGATCATTATTGAGCTGCCTGGAGGAATGAAATAGTAGAAAGATTCAATATGCGAAAAAAAACTGACATACTTCTTCTTGCCTACTTCACTATGCTGGCCGCTGGTACAGCGTTTGGCGCGGCGCCTTATGACTCTCTCTTTGTTCGCGTTCATCTTGAGCAGACGCAGCCGGCGGATGTACCGGCGCGGATCGCGACGGTGTGGGGGGCCAACATTCACACGCCTTCTCACGTGTGGGGGCTGCGGCGTGAGGAAGCCGCGCCGCACCGGTTCAAGGCAGGCTTTACCGCCGACGTACCGTGGAAGCAGTTTGATCCGGACGACACGTTGCGTACGGGTGAGTCCACCGCCTGGACCAATGTCACGGAAATATTATCGGCCTATGACCGTACCCGTCCCAAGGGCGCCCGCGGAACGGGAGCGCACTTCGCCGGTGCATCCTGGTATTTGACCATTGTGTTTCAGACTCCCGACTTGCCGCAGGCGATTGCCGGGGTGCCGCGTCATCTCAAGCCGAACGGCAATCTAGCCGGGGTTCGGGGGCGATTGGAACTGGCGTCGGCGCCGCGTGCTGATTCCGTGCTGGAATCGGTTGAATTCGAAAGTTCCCTGAGCTTGGTCGCCCTGCACATGCCGGATGCCTCCGTCTGGCTTTCCGCTTCTGAAGGCCAAGAAAGAGCGGACCGCGCCGCCGCCAACGTGTATGCGCACGTGCGCAGGAGCAAGCGCATTCACACCTTTCGGGAAGCCGCCGAGAACCGGCTGACCGCTCTTGATGCGGTCGGGTGGAAAACCCCGTCGCTGCCGCGTCGCATGATGACCTTGGGCTGGTTCCGCAACGGCTGGCACTATCCTTTGTTTGACCACGAGACGAATGAGATAGAACTTGAAGTGGCGCGCCGGCTTGGCATTCGGGCGTTCAACCCAAAAATGGGGCAAAGTTCAATGCCGGGCGTGCGTCAGCCCGCGGTCTATGAAGAATATGGTTCACCCCGCATCCTGGATGCCGTATGGCTCGATCCGGAGAAAGGAAAGCCGCTGGCGGCGATTCACGGCAAGAACATCCGCAAGCGTTTTGCAGCGTATCAAGCCAGCACCGGAATTTCGGTTAACGAGCCGGTTTTGATCAAGCTTTTTGACGAACCGTTCGTGCCGACGGTTGACAAATTCAACGACTTGCCCGAAGCACTGGCGGCTTTTGGCGATTACTTGATTGCCCAAGGGGAAACCGCCAGGTCGCTGGGTATGAGTTCGCTTGCTGCCGTGCGTTTGCTTGACCTGGGGCAAGTCGAAGATGAACGAACAGCGCGGCTCTACTATCACAGCACATGGTTTCGCGTAAAAACCACGGCGCGGTGGTGGAAGGAATACGCGGATATCTATCGCGCCGTCTTCGGCGAGAAAAGCCGTGTCACGACTTGCGCGGGGTTGAACGGCATCTACGCTCGGCCCGACTGGTTGTGGTGGAGCCGGGTCGGCGCCTGGGATGCGCACCTGCATCATTATGTATTTGGTCTGGGCTATCCCGTGTACAGCGGCAAGATACTGGCCGGAGTACAGGAAACCACCCGTCGCTTTTACGGAATCGAAGGCGGCGGGCTGCTGGTGCCGGGGCGCGGTCATACCACGCGTGAAGCCGACGAACGCGTTCTGACCAGCGCGCTGATGCGCGGGTTTTCAAATTATTACCAGTATAATTACGGGCCTCTTGCCATGCCTGACGCAGACCCGGATCGAATGGCCGAAGAAATTGGCCTGGGGCGTTTTCTGCGACGGTTGCTGCAGATTGAGAACGACGTGCTCGACGGCGATGCGCTTCCGCCCGCAATCGCCATCTTCCACAGCGCGACCAGCGAGATGTGGGAACGGGCGCCGGACGCCTCGCGCTACGGTGGAACCGGCATGAAGTCGCGCGGACGGTTCACCGAAAAAGAAATGATCTATACCGCACTGGCCTATCATCAATACGATGCCGATATTCTCCCCGAATGGGAAACCGGACGTTTGGATCAATACAAAGTGCTTTACCTGGTTGATCCACATTTGCCCTCGGCCGCGCGCCGGCCGTTGGCCGAGTGGGTCGCACAGGGCGGGACTCTATATGCCTCGTCGGATGCCGGCGTGCGCGATGAGTACAATCAGCCGTACGATTTCGTGGCTGAGCTGGCCGGGGAAGGCGCAGAAATCAAACAGCAACCGGGCCAGGACAAGCTTCCCTGGAATCTCTATCCCACCTATGACTTGCAGAAACTCGATCCGGCGGGAGTTATGACTTGGCACGGAAACGGCGGCGGCACTCGGGTCGAAGTCGAAGTTCTCGCCCGCAAGGAATCGTTGACCTTCCCGCGAGGAAAAGTGCTGGCGACATACGCGGATGGCGCTCCGGCTGCCGTGGAATTTGCGTTTGGCAAGGGGCGCGTCGTTCGGGTGGGGACGGCGGTGGGGCTGGCGTATGCCCGCAGTGCGCAACCCGCATTCAAACGAGGGCACCAGGATACCGCTTCGGCGCGCACCTTCTCCGAAGAGATCGCTGAGATTCTGCTCTATCCGGTCAAGTCAGCCGATGTGTTTCGCCTCTTGCGCGTGGCGCAGTCGGGGGTGGATGCGCGGATGTTCGAGAGCTCCGGACGGGCACTGTGCATTTTGGTGGACTATGCGGAGAACGACACGCGTTTGCTGGATCTGACGATTGCGGATGAAGGCCGTTATCGCGAGGCTCGCACGCTCGATGGGAAAAAGCTCTCCGTACGCCGGGACGCCGCGGGGCTTCACATTCAGGCACCGGTGGAAATCAGTGCGTATATACTCTTGAAATAAGGGTCTTCAGCAGAATCTGTGGGTGGGAACGGGGTCTGGACAGACATCGGCAAGATCTTCGAGAGGTGCGGGCAACCGCGTCATCATCGCCGCGGGTGGCAGGCCCTCAGTGCGACGAGTCGTTGACGATCTCGGGCAAGGCATCGCCACCTCGGGGGCCTGATCCGGCCCGCCGCTTCGCGGCGGCAGCCGACATGCGGCGGCGTTCCGCCGCCGGGAAGCACCGCCCTGCCGGGCGGGCCATGGAGAAAAAGAGTGAGCGCGCACCACAACCATTCTTAACGAACCCCGTAGCCTGACAGGTTGGCATCGGTCAACACGTTTCAGGAGGGTTCGCAATGGGACGGCAGCCAGATATTGGGAAGCGGAGAGTTTGGGAGCGGCGCCTCTGGCGATTCCAGAAGGCCGGCCTGTCAGCCCGGCAGTTCTGTAAGGGCGAGGGGGCCTCGGTGGCGGCGTTGGCGTATTGGCGTCGAAAGCTCGGCCGACCGGCACCCTGCGCAAGCGCAACGCGGAGTGATGCCGCGTTTGCCGCAGTCGAGGTGGTGTCGGCTCGCGCTGCGGCGGATAGCGGAACGGTGGTCATCCGACTCCCCAGGGGAGCATCAGTCGAGTTGCCGGCTGGCCGGCCTGAGCTGCTGGAAGCGGCTCTCGTCACGCTGACGGCGGAGCCGCCGACATGCTGAGTCTCGCCCCGCCGCCAACGATCTTCCTGCACACAGCGGCCACCGACATGCGGAAGAGCTTCGACGGGCTTACCGGGATCATTCGCAACACATTCGGCAGCGACCCGACCGATGGCAGCCTGTTCCTGTTCATCAACAAGAGACGCGATCGAATCAAGGCGTTGTGGTGGGATGGTGACGGCTTCGTGCTGTGGTACAAGCGGCTTGAGCAGGGCACGTTTGAGACGGTCCAGCCCACTGGCGAAGAGCATCGTGTCCGGATTGATTCGACTCAGCGCGCCATGATCCTTGGCGGCGTCACACTCGAGAACAAGACGCGCCGCAAGCGATACAGGTTCTCGCTTCAATAAAACCATGCCCCTGCCATTTTGGCACTCGCGCGATGGAGGGAAGGTAGCTATGTTGCCTGCATGCCGAATCCAATAGCCTTCCCCGCAGACCTTGCTGGCTGCCACGCGATGCTCGCGGAGAAGGATTACCTGATCGAGCAACTGACCGATCGGGTTGAGGGGCAGAAGGAGGAGTTGGCCAAGGTCGCGGTGTCGTTGAGTGATCTTGTCCGGGCCGGGCCGGTCATCGGTACCGACGATACGCCGGTAACGCTGGTCGTCAGCAAAGCCCCACTCCCTGCCGGCGACGCTCCAAAGAACGAACGCGCACTCGAAGTGATCGCAAAAGCACGGGCGCAGCACCGCGGCAGCATTACCGCCCGGATGTGGGCGTACCGCAGCATCACGGTTCCGATCAACGTCTTCGATTTCACGGTCAGCCGTCATCGCGACGGGCCCGCGGACTTCCTCCGCGGGTTCCGGGGAACCTTGATGGCCGACTGCTATTCGGGCTACGAGGCGATCCACTCCGAGTCCGGCGGGCAGTTCACTCGTGCTGCATGCCTCGCGCACGCCCGGCGCAAGGTGTTCGAAGCCTGTGATAACCATCCTGTGCACACGAGCGTCTTGCTCGCCTGGTTCGAACAGCTCTACGACATCGACGACCGCGGCAACCAGCTCACCCCGGCGGATCGGCAGGCTCTTCGTGACACCGAGGCCAGACCGCTCTGGTCGCAGATCAGCGACTATATCGATGGAGATACCGTGACGAACGTGCTGCCGAAGGAGCAGTTCGGCACGGCGCTCGGCTATCTACGCAATCACGAGGAGTTGTTTCTCACCTACCTCGACGACGGACTGGTCCCGATCGATAACAACGACGCCGAGCAACTGATGAAGCAGGTGACGACCGGCAGGAAAAACTGGCAAGTCATCGGGAGCGTTGAGGCTGGCTATCGTGCAGCCGACCTCATGACGCTTGTCAGCAGCGCCGCTCGCAACGACTTGGATGTTTCCATCTATCTGAAGGCCATCCTCGATCGTCTCCTTACCGGAGATACAGACTTCCACTCGATGCGGCCCGACATCTGGAAGCAGTCACACCCCGAGGCGGTCCGTATCTACCGGCAGGAAGAACGTCGTAACCGAGCCGGCGCCAAACTCGTTCGGCGAGCACGACGACGCCACGCTGCAGCCAGGTAAAGTCGCTAGCGAGGGCATTGCAGGCCGAATCTCGGTCAGCCAACCCCTGGCCCTGGTGCGCGCTCACATGTCCTCGACCGCTTCCACATCATGCGAAACATGAATATGGCCCTCGACGAGGTCAGGCGGTCCGAGGTGGCCCAACTGCGGCGGGACGGCTACGAGCCGATCCTTACGAAGGCCCGATGGTGCCTGCTCAAGCGACCGGAGAACCTCACCGAGCATCAGGAGGTCAGGCTCAAGGAGATCCTGCAATACAACCTCAAGAGCGTCCGGGCCCATCTGCTCCGTGAAGACTTCCAGCGGTTCTGGGGGTACACGAGCCCGGAGTGGGCGATGAAGTTCCTCGATGCCTGGTGCACCCGCACCATGCGCAGCCGAATCGGCCCGATGAAGAAGATCGCCCGGAGCCTGCGGCGTCATCGGCATCTGATCCTCAACTGTTTCCGGGCTCGAGGCACCATCTCGTCGGGCGTCGTCGAGGGATTCAACGGCAAAGCGAAACTGACTACCAGAAAAGCGCTCGGCTTCCGGACGCCACAGGGCATCGAAATCGCCCTGTTTCATGTGCTCGGGCGATTACCGGAGCCCAAGTTCACCCACAGATTCTGCTGAGGAGGCTGAAATAAAGTTCGACCTGCCGTACGAAAACAACCAGCTCGAGATCCAAGTGCCGACACACGGCGCGTACCAAAATCGGCAAATAAAAACAGTAGCTGTGCATGGATTGGAAAAACCAGCTGATTAAACTTGGTAATCGGGTCGGGGGTAGACTGGCACGTGTAGAAGCATTTTCTTATGGGAGCAGAGAGGAGCGCTAATGTGAACATCTCGGCCTGGTGTGGTTCCCCAGGTGGGCCTGCTCGGCGGCCCCGATCCACAGCCTTTCACCCCGTGGCTACAGGCGTCGTCGCTCTGCTCGGTCTGCTCGTCGGGATGCAGCCTGGCGAGGCCGGCCTCGTAACCGGTCTTTCTGGACACTGGGCGCTCGACGACACATCGGGATCGACGGCCGTCAACGCAGTCAGCGGCGGGGTGAACGGCACCATCGGCGGTGGCGTTGGCAACGTGACGATCGATCAGCCGGGGCAGGTGGATCGCGCGTTTGTGTTCAGCGGCGGCGTGATCGCGACCAACAGCAACAACCCGCGGGTCCGGCTGGCCCCGGATATGATCCCGGCGACCGGTCAGTTTACGGTCTCGGGTTGGATCAAGTCCTCGGCGCCAGGCACGAGCGTGAACGGATCGATTTTTAGTAGTCGCACCACCAACATCAACACCTTTGGCATCGACATCAACGAGGCCGGGCGTTTTCGGGTGTTGGGAGGTTGGGGAGTTACCTCATCGAGCCACTTGACTTCGCCTTCCACCGTGAACACGGGCGAGTGGGTGCATGTCGCGGCCTCACGAAATGCAGCCGATCTCGTGGAAATTTATGTCAACGGTGAACTGGTCGGCTCGCAGACCAGAACCGGCACGATCGATACGACCCCAGACTTCTTTATCGGCAACCGGACCGGGGGCAACACGCCCTTCACCGGCTCGCTCGACGACATCGCCACTTGGACGCGGGCGCTCTCCGGCCAGGAACTGGCCCTCCTCGGCGGGCTGGGTTACTTCGCCGAAGTCGGCGTAAGCGACGCGTCCCAGATCGACGCGGTGCTCGGCATGTATGAGGCCGGCACCGGCACAGCCGTCGTCGGCGGCCAGACCTGGACCTACGCGGCGAACCTCGGGTCGACGACCATCGGTGCCCGCGGCGGCAGCGTGGCGGCCAATGACGCCTTCATCGTCCTGGGCGGCGATGGCACCGGGATCGTGATCGTGCCTGAGCCCGAGGCGGTGCCGCTCGCCGTCGTAGCCGGGCTCGCCGTCGCGGCCTGGGCCGCACGCCGGCGGCGGCACCATGCCGTGGTTCGACGTGATCTGGGATGAATCGCATCCCCACGGCAATGTCTCTCATCTTGCCGAGCACGGTGTCACGAGAGAGGAGGCCGAGGAAGTGCTCATGAATGCGATCGGTCGCGAGAAGAGTCGCTCGAGCAAGACGTGGGTGGCGTTTGGCAGAACGTCGGCAGGGCGAGGACTCGCAGTCGTCTATGAGATGGTCGATGCCATCACGATCCTGCCGGTCACGGCGTTTGACATTGAGTGAGGGAAGTCGATGGCAGTCGTCCGAAAACGGATTCTGAGGCGACTGACCGCCAAAGAGGCGGCGCGGCATCGCCGGATCGTGGCGGAGTCGCACCGAGACAAGGCGTCGATCGTGCAGCGAGGCCGTGCCGTCCTCGCCGCGCACGACCATCTGCAGCACGCGCGGCAGGCACTCAAGGCAAAACGGCAGGAGCGAGGGGTTTCGCTTGCGGAGTTGCAGCGGCTCAGCGGCATCGACCGGGCGCGACTGTCGCGACTGGAATCCGATCCGACCGCGAATCCAACCATCGAAACGCTCGATCGAATCGCCCATGCTTTGGGTGTGGAACTCCGCATCAGCGTGATCGACGCCCACGCGCCGGCCGACCTCGGGCGGCCTTGATGGCGGCCCAGACGGTGGCGGCGGGGATCGGGTTTCCACCGCTTCGCGACTGACTTTAGCGGTGGTGTCGTGCGGGCTCGGCCATGGGGGCAGCCACATACCGGAAAAGGCAAGCCGGCGACGATGCGGTGCATGGACGGCGGGGCGGCGACCTGCCACGGTGTGTGAACTCCCGCAAGGGCGGGTGCACCTCACCCCCGGAGGCTTTGAGCGTGACGCGAAACAAGGGCATGACCAGCGGCGGGATCAAGGCTACGAAAAGGGGCCGGATGAGCGGCTCGATCAAGCATGCGCTGGGGGCGACGGCCCTCGGGCTGCTCGTCGGCCTGGCGGGCGGAAACCAGCCCGCGGTCGCGGCGGAGCCGGCATTCCTGCGGATCACCGTCGTCGAGACAAAGCCGTCGGCCAAGGAGGTCCAGCTCCGGCTGGCCGCTTATCAGAAGGTCTGGGAGCGGCTCTGCGACGTCGGGCTCTCGAGCCGCGGCGGTGTCGTCGTGCTGGACGGCCGCGATCCCTGGCGGGCCCTCGGGGCCGACGCCTCGTTCGCCGTCGGCGAGCCATCGGCCTGGATCGACGTGGGCGAGCTGCTGGCCGAGGTTCGCGGACCGGAGCGGCGGCCGAAGCCGGGCCAGGAGCCGGCCACCCGCTATCTTGACTCGCATTACGGTCAATTCGCCCGGGCGGCCGCCGCCAAACTCCTCGCCTTCATCGCGCGGGCCCCCGATCTGCCTGACACACCGGCTTCTCGCACGCGGGGCAACCTGGCCGGCTTGCGGCTGCGGCTGGATTGGGCGACGGCTCCCGAGCCTGCCGCGATCGTGGCCACCGTCGAGGCCGTGGCCGAGCAGGGCCCGGTCTCGTTCGTGGCGCCAGTGCTCACCGGATCGCTCGCCTCCGACGCCCCCGGGATCGAGCCGCTCGAAGCGTCCGCCCGTGGGCGGCTGGCGGCGGTCGAGGCTGCGGGAGTCGTCGAGCGGCCGCTGGCGGCGCGGTTTCTCACTTCCAGTTGGGTCAAGACCTGGCCACAGGTTTACGACCGGCGGGCGGCCCTCGTCGAGGCGAAGATCGTGCGGCTGCTCGGTTGCAATGTGGCCAAGGGTATCGACGCCGGGTCGGTGACGGCGGCCGACGTCGCCCCGCTTGGTCTCTCGCCCCGGTTTCTGGAGGTGGGAGGGCCGCCGGCCGAGGTCCGCAACCCCTTCCTGCCCGGCCGCCGTGAGGCCATCCGCGGCTGGCTTGCCGCGGCTGCCGCCCGGCACCAGACGGCCGGGCTGGCAACCGAGCCCGAGCCGCGGCTGTTCGTCAAGGTCGAGGACGAGCCCCATCTCTTGGGCGTCAACTTCGGCGGCACGGCCCAGCCGCTGCTCGAGTCGCCCGAGGCGGTGGCCGCCTTTCAGGGCTGGCTTCGCGACCGGGGCGTGGCTGCCGGCGACCTCGGCCTCGAGCGGCTCGCCGACGCGACACCCTCGATGGAGCTCCGGCGTGACATCACCCGGGCAGACCTGCCCACGCCCGCCGAGGCCCTTCGCTATCGGCTCACGGTCGAGTTTCTCCAGGAGACGACGGCCGACTTCTACGCCGCCTTCAGCCAGGCCGCCCGCGACGTCCATGGCCGGTACGCTCTCACCGGCACCTGCGTCCCCTACATCACCTACCAGCCGCCGTTTTTCACCTACACATACCGGCCCGACCACTTTCTCTGGAGCCGCCGCCAGGTGATGGACGTGCAACTGCACCACTACACCCGCAACCCCTGGCAGACCGCCGAAGAGCTCTTGCTCTACGGCCACCTGCTGCGGTCGGCCGCGAAGTTCGGCCGCACGAAGGCAGGCGTGCTCTGGGGCTTGGGCGGCCCGACCGGCGGCCACTCGACCGAACTGGCAGGCATGTCGGCCCTGATCCGCGACATCCACCACTTCTATCAGTACTACTATGAGCCGACCCAGCATCCCTGGACCGAGCGGGACGTGGCCATCCATGCCGCTTGGGCCCGGATCTACCAGCTGGCCGGGCGGATCGAAGACACGGTGCTCGACGGCGACTCGCCAGTTCGGCACGCCGAGGTGGCCCTGCTCCATTCCCGCGGCAGCGAGGTCTGGACGCAGCCGGGCGTGTTCACCGAGCACCGGATGCTGGCCGGCGTGCTCTCCGGCCGGCAGGTGCCCTTCGACGTGGTGCCCGAGGAGGAGTTTCCGGCGCGGTTGGAGAACTACCGCGTGGCCTATCTGCTCGACGCCCACCTCGACCCGCCGGCCCGGGCGGCCCTGGCCGCGTGGGTGCGGGCGGGGGGTGTGCTGTTCAGCATCGCCGGCGCCGGCCTGCGGGACGGCCTCGATGCCCCGGGCGGCGTGCTCGACGACCTCCTGCCCGCAGGCTCGACGATCGAGCTGGTCGAGTCACCGGCGATCGCCTACTACGAGATTCGCAAGCTCGCCGAGCAGCCCCGGCTGGGCCTGGCCCGGTTCGGCGCTGGCGCCGCCGG
>Ga0180430_10002386_pt1 | contig 17055 bp, 15 predicted proteins | sample SS_ome_9_FD_132999 | JGI IMG/M metagenome (GOLD analysis project Ga0180430, IMG submission 132999) | Hypersaline lake sediment archaeal communities from the Salton Sea, California, USA - SS_1_S_2 metaG | ecosystem: Environmental > Aquatic > Non-marine Saline and Alkaline > Hypersaline >... | reverse complement strand
CCGCCGATCCCGAACGTGATGGGCCAGGTCTACGCGACCGACCAGGCGGCGTTCCTTGCCGGCTACCTCGCGGCCGGGATGAGCGAGACCGGCATCCTCGGCACCTTCGGCGGCATCAACATCCCGCCGGTGACGATCTTCATGGACGGCTTCGTCGCCGGGGCGAACCACTACAATGCGCAGAAGGGCGCCGACGTGCAGGTGCTGGGCTGGAACCCGGACACCCGCGAGGGCCTGTTCACCAACAACTTCGACTCGCTCGACGACGGCCGCGCCTTTGCGCAGAACCTTTACGACGAGGGCGCCGACATCGTGCTGCCGGTGGCCGGGCCGGTCGGGCTCGGGTCCGCCGCGCTGGCGGACGAACTGGGCGTCAACAGCCTCAAGATCATCGGGGTGGACGCCGATCTCTACCTGACCGACCCGGAAAAGGGCCATGTCTACCTGACCTCGATCATGAAGAACATGGATGCCACGGTCCTGGGGGTGATCGAGGCGGCGATGGCGGGCACGTTCGAGGGCGGCGTGATCGTCGGCACGCTGGAAAACGATGGCGTCGGCCTGGCCCCCTATCACGACATGGACGCGCGCGTGCCCGACGATCTCAAGGCCGAGGTCGAGGCGATCCGGCAGGGCATCATCGACGGCACGATCAAGGTCGGCATGTGACGCCGGCGGCGGGCGCGGCGTCCGCGCCGCGCCCCGAACCGCTTCGGGGGGGCCGGAGGATGGATGTCGAACTGCGCGGGATCACCAAGCGCTTCGGGCCGGTGACCGCCAATGCGGATGTCGACCTGACGATCCGGGGCGGCGAGGTGCTGGGCCTGCTGGGCGAGAACGGCGCGGGCAAGTCGACGCTGATGAACGTGCTGTGCGGCCTTTACCGGCCCGATGCGGGCCATATCCTGATCGACGGGCGCGAGATGTCCTTCGCCGGGCCCGGCGACTCGATCGCCGCCGGGATCGGCATGGTGCACCAGCATTTCATGCTCGTCCCGGTCTTCACCGTGGCGGAAAACGTCGTGCTGGGCGTCGAGCCGACGGGCCGGCTGGACCATCTCGACCTGGCCACCGCCCGCGCGCAGGTGCGCGAGATCAACGACCGCTACGGGCTTCAGGTGGACCCCGACGCGGTGATCGAGGATCTGCCGGTCGGGCTGCAGCAGCGTGTCGAGATCCTCAAGGTGCTGTTCCGCTCCGCAGACCTGCTGATCCTCGACGAACCCACCGCCGTGCTGACCCCGCAGGAGGTCGAGGATTTCTTCGCGATCGTGAAAGCGCTGCGCGACGCGGGCAAGGCGATCGTCTTCATCACCCACAAGCTGCACGAGATCCTCGCCATCGCCGACCGGATCAGCGTGCTGCGCGGCGGCCGGATCGTCGGCCAGGGCGACCCGGCGGTGGTGACCGAGGCGGACCTGGCCGAGATGATGGTGGGCCGGCCGGTCAGCTTCACCGTCGACAAGGCGCCCGCGACGCCGGGCGCGGCGATTCTCGAGGTCGCCGATCTGGTGGTGCTGCGCGAGAATGACGAGATCGCCGTCGACCACCTGTCGCTTTCCGTCCGGTCGGGCGAGATCGTCGGCATCGCCGGGGTGCAGGGCAACGGCCAGACGGCGCTGGTGCAGGCGATCACCGGGCTGGCGCGGCCCGCGCATGGCGCGGTGCGGTTCGAGGGCCGCGACATCACCCATGCCTCGGTGCGCGCCCGGCACGCGATGGGCATGGCCCATATCCCCGAGGACCGGCACCGCAGCGGCATGATCGCGAACTTCACCATCGCCGAGAACATGGTGCTGAACAGCTATTACGATCCGGCCTATGCCAGCGGCCTGCAGGTCGACTGGGACCGGGTGAACCTTGCCGCGGCGCGGTTCTGCGTGGATTTCGACGTGCGCACCCCCAGCGTCTTCCTGCCCGCCGGCGCATTGTCGGGCGGCAACCAGCAAAAGATGGTGGTGGCGCGGGAACTGGAACGCGAAACCAAGCTGGTGATCGCCGCGCAGCCCACCCGCGGTCTGGACATCGGGTCGATCGAATACATCCACGACCGGCTGGTGGGCGCGCGCGACGAGGGCGACGGGGTGCTGATCGTCTCGTCGGAACTGGACGAGATCATGGGGCTCGCCGACCGTATCCTCGTGATGTTCAAGGGCCGGATCGTGGCCGAGGTCGACAACCGCGAGGGCCGGGCGGATCGCAACGCCATCGGCCTCGCCATGGCGGGGGCGGCGGCATGAGCGAACGGATCCGGGTCAACGAGGAGATGCGCACGCTTCTGGCGCGCACCACGCGCGGCCGGGCGGGGTTCGAGGATCTGGTCGTCGTGCCGGTCTTCGCGGTGATCGTGGCGCTGATCCTCGGCGCGCTGACGATGCTGGCCACCAACGTCGATCTGGCGACCATCGGCAAGTCCTACGTCGCGCTGCTCCACGGCTCCGTCGGGTCGCTCAACGCGCTGTCGGAGACGCTGACGGCGGCGGCGCCGCTGGTGCTGGCCGGGCTGGGGCTGGCGCTGGGGTTCCGCACCGGGCTGTTCAACATCGGCGCGGAAGGCCAGTTGCTGATGGGCGGCATGGCCGCGGTGATGGTCGGCTTCAGCCTGCCGGGGCTGCCGGCGGTGATCCTGCTGCCGCTGTGCCTGCTGGCCGGGGCGGCGATGGGCGCCTTCTACGCCGCGATCGCGGGCTACCTGCGGGCGGCGACCGGGGCGCATGAGGTGATCTCCACCATCATGCTCAACCTCACGTCCTACCGGATCCTCGACTACATGCTGCGCCAGCCCTGGGTGCAGAAGGAGGGGCGGGCGGACCCGATCTCCAAATCCGTGCCCGAGGCGGCGGAACTGCCGCGGCTTCTGGAATGGCTCGATCCGAACCTGCGGGTGCATGCCGGCCTGTTCCTGATGCTGATCGCCACCGCCTTCGTCTACTGGCTTTTGTTTCGCACCAAGGTCGGGTTCGAGTTCCGCGCCAGCGGCGAGAACCCGGATGCCGCGCGCTATGCCGGGATGCGCTCGAAGCTGATCATCGTGCTGGCGATGGCGACGGCCGGCGCCTTCGCCGGGCTGGCCGGCGCCAACCAGGTGCTGGGCGTGCTGGGCCGGGCCACGCCGGGCTTTTCCGCCGGGATCGGCTTCGACGCGATCGCGGTGGCGCTTCTGGGCCGGTCGCACCCGGTCGGGGTGCTGTTCGCCGGCCTGCTGTTCGGCGCGCTGGAGGCCGGCGGCCGGCAGATGCAGGTCGACGCCGGCGTGAGCATCGACCTGATCGGCATCATCCAGGCGCTGATCATCGTCTTCATCGCCGCGCCGCTGCTGGTCAGGGCGATCTTTCCCTGGGGCTTCCGCCGGTCCCGCGACAAGGCCGGAGGCCAGCCATGACAGCCCGCGCCGCACCCGCCCCGGCGGACCGGATCGACACCGGCAAGCAGCGCCAGGCCCGGATCGTCGGGTTCCTGCTGATCGGGCTGGCGATCTTCACCGCCTTCGTCTTCGGCCTCGACGCCGCGGGCGACGCGACGTTCCGGCTGTCGCGGCCGCGCGATCCCTTCGCGCTGCCCGATCTGGTCGTGCCGGCGGCGCCGTTCCTGCACATCGCGGCGGCGCTGCTGGCGTTTCTTGGCGCGCGGCAGTTCCTGCGCGGCGGCATCCGCTGGACGGCGCTGTCGCTGGGGATCGGGCTGGCGATCCTGGTCGCGGCCTTCCTCGTCTGGGCGACGGCGGGCAAGGCGTTTTCGCTGACCGGGATGTTGCAGGCCACGGTGGTGCGCGCGGTGCCGATCGCGCTGGGGGCGCTGGCCGGGGTGCTGTGCGAACGCGTCGCGGTGGTCAACATCGCGATCGAGGGGATGCTGCTGGCCGGGGCCTTCACCGGCGCGCTGGCCGGATCGGTGATCGGCGGCTGGGGCGGGCTGGTTTCGGCGGTGGCGATCGGCGGGCTGTTCGGCTTCATCCTCGCCGCGCTGGTCGTTACCTACCGGATGGACCAGATCATCGCCGGCGTGGTGATCAACCTGTTCGTCCTGGGGCTGACAAGCTACGTCAGTTCGCAGGTCTTCGCGGAATACCGGGCGCTGAACAACGCGCCGGTGTTCCGGTCGTGGAAGGTGCCGGTGCTGGGCGACCTGCCGGTGATCGGGCCGGTGCTGTTCAACCAGAACATCTTCGTCTACGGCGCGATGGTGCTGGTCGTCACCGCGACCTACTACCTGTTTCACACCCGCAGCGGGCTGCGCGCCCGCGCGGTGGGCGAACATCCGCGCGCCGCCGACACGCTGGGGATCAACGTCTACCGCACCCGCTACATCCACGTCACGCTGGGCGGCATGGTGGCGGGCTTCGGCGGGGCGTGGTTCACCCTCGGCTCGGTCGGCCGGTTCGACGAGAACATGACCGGCGGGCGCGGCTTCATCGGTCTGGCGGCGATGATCTTCGGCCGCTGGCACCCGGTCGGGGCGCTTATGGCGGCGCTGGTCTTCGGCTTCGCGGATTCGCTGCAACAGAAACTGGCGCTGCTCAACACACCGATCCCGTCGGAATTCCTGGCGATGGCGCCCTACATCGCCACGATCATCGTGGTCGCCGGGCTGATCGGCCGGGCGCGACCGCCGGCGGCGGACGGCAAGCCCTATGTCAAGGAATGAGCGCCCCGCCACCGGCGATCGCCCCCCGGCACGGCGGCCGATTTCGACCCGCGCTGTCGCTTTCGGCACGATCCGCGGCGCAGCCGGTTGATTTCACGACAGGCCGGCCCTTAGGCTGTGCGGCGGCGGACGTTTCGCGGACCAGCCGTGGAACCCCCGAAACCAAGAATGGCGGGCCTTGCCCAGCCGTCACCGCGCGCAACGCCGCGCAACAGGAGGGAGAGACATGTTCCAAAAGATCATGTGCCCGGTCGACCTCGCCCATCGCGACACCCTGGACAGGGCGCTGACCTGCGCCGCGGACCTCGGGCGGCATTACGGCTGCCCGGTGGTCTATGTCGGGGTGACCTCGACCGCGCCGGGCAAGGTGGCCCACACACCCGAGGAGTTCGGACGGAAACTCGAGGCCTTCGTGGAGGACGAGGCCCGGCGCCGCGGCGTCAGCGGCGAGGCGCATGTCGCCATCGCGCATGACCCGACGACCGAGGTGGACGACGCGCTGATGCGCGCGATCGCCGACACCGGCGCCGATCTCGTCGTGATGGCGAGCCATGTGCCCAATGTTCTCGACTACATCTGGCCGTCGAACGGCGGCAAGCTTGCCGAGCATGCGAAATGCTCGGTCATGGTGGTGCGCGGCTGACCGGCCGGCGCGACCCGAACGCAATCCAGAACACCAAGGGAGGCCGGCGACATGGCCGACGAATCCGTGAACCAGGGCATACCCGCGCCCGAAGGGGCGGCCCATATCATCGAGACCGATTACGAGATCGGTCAGGACAACATCGAAACGAAGATCGGGCCCTTCGGGCTCGACATCCACAACCCCGTGTTCCTGATCTCGGGGCTCAGCATCGTGGCCTTCGTGGCCTATGCGCTGACCGCGCCGACCCAGGCGGCCGACTTCTTCGGCTGGCTCAGGCCGACGCTGACCTCGACCTTCGACTGGTTCTTCCTGCTGGCCGCGAATGTCTTCGTGATCTTCTGCCTCGTCCTGATCGTGTCGCCCTATGGCTCGGTCAGGCTGGGCGGCAGGGACGCGCGGCCCGATTACGGCTATCCCGGCTGGTTCGCGATGCTGTTCGCCGCCGGCATGGGCATCGGGCTGATGTTCTTCGGGGTGCTGGAACCGGCCTACTACTTCGGCACGCCCTGGGGCGACGAGCCGCTGGGCGCCGCCCGGCCGTTCACCGAGGATGGCGCGCTGATCCCCGAAAACGTCGAGGCGGCGCGGCGCATGGCGCTGGCCGCCACGTCCTATCACTGGGCGCTGCATCCCTGGGCGATCTACGCGGTGGTCGCGCTGGCGCTGGCGCTGTTTTCCTACAACAAGGGCCTGCCGCTTTCGATCCGCTCGGCCTTCTACCCGATCCTCGGCGAGCGGGTCTGGGGCTGGTGGGGCCACGTGATCGACACGCTGGCGGTGTTCGCCACGCTGTTCGGGCTGGCGACCTCGCTGGGCGTCGGCGCGCAGCAGGCCAATGCCGGGCTGAACTACATCTACGGCATTCCCAACAACATCACCGTGCAGGTGATCCTGATCATCGGCATCACCCTGGTGGCGCTGGTCTCGGTGCTGCGCGGCCTCGACGGCGGCGTGAAGGTGCTGTCGGAGATCAACATGATGGTCGCGGCGCTTCTGCTGGTCTTCGTGCTGTTCGCCGCCGGCGCGGGCACGATCCTGTCGGACTTCGTCGCGGGGCTGGGCGCCTATGCGCAGGAGGTCATCCCGCTGTCGAACCCGTTCGGGCGCGAGGATACCGGCTACATGCAGGGCTGGACGGCGTTCTACTGGGCCTGGTGGATTTCCTGGTCGCCCTTCGTGGGCATGTTCATCGCCCGCGTCAGCCGCGGCCGCACGGTGCGCGAGTTCATCACCTGCGTGCTGATCATCCCCAGCCTCGTGTGCATCCTGTGGATGGCGGTCTTCGGCGGCACCGCGATCAACGACATGATCGCCGATCCCGCCGGCTCGGCCGTGAAGGCCAACGTGATCGACAGCTACGCGCCGGAACTGTCGCTGTTCGCGATGCTCGAAAGCCTGCCGCTGGCGGGCATCACCTCGACCATCGGGATCGTGCTGGTGATCGTGTTCTTCGTCACCTCGTCGGATTCCGGCAGCCTCGTGATCGACACGATCACCGCGGGCGGCAAGGTCGACGCGCCGGTGCCGCAGCGGGTGTTCTGGTGCACCTTCGAGGGGCTCGTCGCGATCGCGCTGCTGATCGGCGGGGGCCTTGGATCGCTGCAGGCGATGGTGATCTCGACCGGCCTGCCCTTCACGGTGGTCCTGCTGCTGATCTGCTGGGCGATCCTCAAGGGCCTGGCGCAGGAACGCCAGGTCTAGCCTGACCCGTCCTCCCGCCGGTTCCGGCCGGCGGGAGGGCCCCGGCGCACCGCCGCCGGTCTTTTCGAGGGCGCTGCAAAACTGCTAGACCCACGGGGCGGCAGCGACGCCGCGCCGGAAAGCAGCTGGCATGGCCGACCCCGAGTTGCCCGAACACGAATACCTGACCGTCCGCGAACTCGCGGCGCTGCTGCGCCTCAAGGAGCGGAAGGTCTACGACCTCGCCGCCTCCGGCAAGGTGCCGTGTTCGCGGGCGACCGGGAAGCTTCTGTTCCCCGCCGCCGAGATCCGCGCGTGGATCGAAACCTCCCGCTCCGACGGCCACGGGGCCGAGCGGCAGGCCCGTCCGCCGATCGTGCTGGGCAGCCACGATCCGCTGCTGGACTGGGCGATCCGGCAGTCCCGCTGCGGGCTGGCGACCTATTTCGACGGCTCGCATGACGGGCTCGACCGCTTCGCCCGCGGCGACGGCGTGGCCGCGGGCCTGCATGTCCACGATCCCGACGGCGGCGGCTGGAACGTGCCGGCGGTGGCGCGGGCGGTATCCGACCGGAACGCGGTGCTGGTCGCCTTCGCGACGCGCCGGCGCGGGCTGGTGCATCGCAAGGACGGGCCGGCACCGGCCTGCATGGCCGATCTCGCCGGGTTGCGGATCGTGCCGCGGCAGCCGGAATCGGGCACCGACGGGCTGTTTCGCGAACTTGCGGCGGCGGCCGGGCTCGACCTCGCCAGCCTCGCCTACGCCGCGGTGGCGCGGACCGAGGACGAGGCGGTGGAGCGGGTGCGCCGCGGCGAGGCCGACGCGGCCTTCGGCCTGGCCGCGGCCGCCGGGGGCTACGGGCTGGAATTCAGGCCCGTGATCGACGAGGAATTCGCGCTTCTGGTCGACCGCAAGGCCTGGTTCGAACCGCCATTGCAGGCGCTTTGGGCGTTCTGCCGCACGGCCGAGTTCCGCGACCGCGCGGCGGGCTACGGCGGCTACGACGTCGCGCGGCTCGGCGCGGTGCTGTGGAACGCGTGACCGTGGCCGCCGCCCGGCCCCGGCCGGGCGATGAAACCTCCGGCATGCCGGGCCGGGCTGGCCGCCGGATCGCGGGCTTTCGGCCTTCCGCCGTTGCGCCGCCCGAGGATTGCGCCCTATTCTGAACCCGTTGACGCGAAAATGCGCCGGACGAAGCGCGCCGCACGGGGAGATCGATGACCAAGTCACGCCGCAACGGGCCGTACTGGCGCGCGACCGGGCCCGCGCGCCGGCCGCCGCAGGCCCCTGTTCGCAACCGGGCACGGGGCCGGACGGAATGACGCGATTCCTGCGGGGCTACGTGCGGGCGGTGGACCGCTGCAACTACTGGATCGGCCGCGTCGTGATGTACGGCATCTTCGTGATGATGGGCATCCTGCTGTGGTCCTCGATCTCGAAAACCTTCTTTCTGCCGTCGCTGTGGACGCTGGAGATGGCGCAGTTCGCGATGGTCGCCTACTACATCCTCGGCGGGCCCTACGCGATCCAGATGGGATCGAACGTGCGGATGGACCTGCTTTATGGCGACTGGTCCGAACGCCGCAAGGCCTGGACCGACGCGTTCACCGTGCTGTTCCTGATCTTCTACCTCGCCGTGCTGTTGCGCGGCGGCTGGGACAGCCTGATGTATTCCTTCCAGTACGGCGGCGAACGCAGCCCGACGGCCTGGCGGCCCTACCTGTGGCCGATCAAGTCGATCATGGTGCTGGGCATCTTCCTGATGCTCCTGCAGGCGATCAGCGAGCTGTTCAAGGACATCCTGCGGCTCAAGGGCGAGGACATGGGGGTCAAGGCCTGATGTCCTACGAGGCGATCGCGATCCTGATGTTTTCCTCGATGATGCTGATGCTGCTGACCGGCCAGCGGGTGTTCGGCGCGATCGGATTTGTCGCCGTGGTGGCGGCGCTGTTTCTCTGGGGCGACCGGGGTGGCTACGACCTTGGCTTCTCTGCGGCGATGAAGCTGATGAAATGGTATCCGCTGCTGACGCTGCCGATGTTCATCTTCATGGGCTACATCCTGTCCGAAAGCCGCATCGCCGACGATCTCTACCGGATGTTCCATGTCTGGATGGGCGGGCTGGCGGGCGGGCTGGCGGTGGGCACGATCGGGCTGATGGTGCTGATCTCGGCGATGAACGGGCTGTCCGTCGCCGGTATGGCGATCGGCGCGACCATCGCGCTGCCGGAACTGCTCAGGCGCGGCTACGACAAACGGATGGTGACCGGCGTGATCCAGGCGGGATCGTCGCTGGGCATCCTCGTGCCGCCCTCGGTGGTGCTGGTGCTGTACGCGATGATCGCGCGCCAGCCGGTCGGCCAGCTCTGGCTCGCCGGGATCGTGCCGGGGCTGATGATGGCGGCGATGTTCATCCTCTACATCGTGATCCGCTGCCGGATCACCCCGTCGCTCGGCCCGGTCCTGCCGCCCGAGGAACGCGCCATGCCGCGGGCCGAGAAACTGCGGCTGCTGACCGCGGGGCTGTTGCCGCTGTTCATCTTCTTTTCGATGATGGTGCCCTTCGTGAACGGCTGGACCTCGCTGGTCGAAAGCTCGGCCATCGGCGCGCTGGCGGCCTTCCTGGCCGCGGTGCTCAAGGGCCGGATGACCCGGGCGGTGTTCGAGACCTCGGTCAAGAAGACGCTGGGGATCAGCTGCATGTTCATGTGGATCATCCTTGCCGCGCTGGCTTTCGGGGCGGTGTTCGACGGGCTGGGCGCGGTGCGCGCGATCGAGGATCTCTTCACCGAACGGCTGGGCCTGTCGCCCTGGATGATCCTGATCCTGATGCAGCTGTCGTTCATCCTGATGGGCACGTTCCTCGACGATACCGCGATGCTGGTGATCGTCGCGCCGCTTTACGTGCCGCTGGTCGGCGCGCTGGGGTTCGACCTGATCTGGTACGGGGTGCTTTACACGATCACCACGCAGATCGCCTACATGACGCCGCCGTTCGGCTACAACCTGTTCCTGATGCGCGCCATGGCCCCGCGCGAGGTGAGCCTGCGCGACATCTACGGGTCGATAATTCCCTTTGTGCTGGTGATGGTTCTGGCGTTGACTGTCGTCATGGTCTTCCCGGACATCGCCCTGTGGCTGCCCGAGACGGTTTACGGCAATCGATAGAAGACCCCCGCAAAGGGGGCGCAACCCCACTTCGAGCATGACAAGACGGAGAGGTAATTGAGATGACCACCAGACGTAAGTTCCTTGGCGCCGCCGCGGCGGTTCCGGCCGCCGGCCTTGCCGCGCCTGCGATCGCGCAATCCACGATCCGCTGGCGGATGCAGACCTACGCGGGCCCGGCGCTGGCCGAACACGTGGTCGACCCCGCGATCGAGATGTTCAACAAGATCGCCGGCGACCGGATGCAGATCGAGCTGTTCTACGCCGACCAGCTGGTGCCGACGGGCGAGCTGTTCCAGGCGATGCAGCGCGGCACGATCGACGCGGTGCAGTCCGACGACGATTCGATGGCCTCGCCGACCGAAGTGACGGTGTTCGGCGGCTATTTCCCCTTCGCCTCGCGCTACTCGCTCGACGTGCCGGTGCTGTTCAACCAGTACGGGCTGAACGAGATCTGGGATGCCGAGTATTCCAAGGTCGGCGTCAAGCATGTCAGCGCCGGCGCCTGGGATCCGTGCCACTTCGCCACCAAGGATCCGATCAACAGCCTCGCCGACCTGCAGGGCAAGCGGGTGTTCACCTTCCCGACCGCGGGGCGGTTCCTGTCGCAGTTCGGGGTGGTCCCGGTCACCCTGCCCTGGGAGGATATCGAGGTCGCGGTGCAGACCGGCGAACTGGACGGCATCGCCTGGTCGGGGATCACCGAGGATTACACCGTCGGCTGGGCGGATGTGACCAACTACTTCCTGACCAACAACATCTCCGGCGCCTGGATCGGGCATTTCTTCGCCAACATGGAGCGCTGGAACGAACTGCCCGAAGACCTGCAGACGCTGTTCATGGTCTGCGCCGAGCAGTCGCATTACTACCGGCAGTGGTGGTACTGGGGCGGCGAGGCCAGCCTGCGCGTCAACGGCACCAAGATGCAGCTGACCTCGATCCCCGATTCCGAGTGGCAGCAGGTCGAGGATGCCGCGGTGAAGTTCTGGGACGAGATCGCGGCGGAATCCGAGACCAAGGCGAAGGTCGTCGAGATCTTCCGCCAGTACAACGCCGACATGGCCAAGGCCGGCCGGCCCTATCGCTACGGCTGATCCGCCACTGCGGCAAAAGCGAAGGGGCCCGCGTGCGGGCCCCTTCCCCGTTTCGACACCGGGCTACTGCTGGATCGACTCGAGGTAGTAGACCACCGAGAGAATCCGGCCCGACGCCATGTAAAGCGCATCGCTCTGGCTTACCCCGCGATCCATCAGCGCGTCGGCCATGAAATAGTCACCCCATATCGGCATTGTCGAATCGCCATGGCCGCGCTGTTCCATCCCGTTCACGATAATGTCGTAGACGGTGGAGAACGGGAACTTGCCGTCGGCCCGTTCGGCAAGTGTCGACAGGTCCGAGGGGCGCACCGCAAACAGTTCGGCGATTTCGCCGCCGCCCTTTCCGTCGGCGCCGTGGCACAGCGCACAGCGCGCATTGTAGGTTGATTTGCCCAGGACGACGGCAGAGTCCTCCGCCTGGGCCGCACCGGCCGAAAACACCACGGCCGCGGCCGCCAAAGCTCGCGTGAACAGCATACTACTCCCCCTTTTTTGCAATTCCCCCGCGGCGCGCTTGCCGGTTGCCGCGGGCCTCCCGCCCGGCCGGAAAGTGACCGAACGACGACTTTTTTAGCGTTTTCACGAAATCTGGCGATGACATGGATCAATCTTGGGGTGTATCCGGCTGCCTAGCTGGATCAACTGCCGGGCCGTTCCCCGGGGGGATGAAGCCGCAGTTGTCGCCCCAGGTCTGCGGCACCGGCTTGCCCGTCGCGCCATCCGTCGGCCGGGCGGGACCGTCGCCCAGCGGCCGCTTTGCCGCCCCGGCCCCGGCCTGATCCGGCAGAACCAGCCGCAGCGTGTCGCCGGCACCCTCCGCGCGCAGATCGGCCGGAAGCGCCACAAGGAGAGACAGGGCAAGGCTCAGGTAGGTGCGGCGCATGGATCGGGCTCCCCGGCTGGTGGTCGTGCGGGCAGTCTAGGCGCGGGGGCCATGCCGCTCCCCCCGCAAATGGGCGGGCCATGCCCGGCCCGCGATTTCGCGACGGACCCGGCGTCGCAGGATTGTCTTTCCCGGTCCGGCCGCGCCGGCTAGCCTGTGCCCCGGCAGGGGTGCGTGGTGCGATGTCTGACCGTCCGTTCAATCTGTTCGCGATCGCGCAGGCCGGGCGGCTGCAATACGAGGCGGTGATCCTTGCCGCGACGCTGCGCGCCTCGGACCCCGGTTTCGCCGGCCGGCTGGTCTTCGGCGAACCGCAGCCCGGCCCGCTCTGGCCCGGCGATCCGCGGATCGACCCGGCGGTGCGCGACCTGCTGACCGACCGGTTCGGGGCCGAGGTGGTGCCGATCCCGACCCGGCATTTCGGCGCGGCCTATCCGCAGGGCAACAAGATCGAGGGGCTGGCGGCGCTGCCGGACGGCGCGCCGTTCCTGTTTCTGGATACCGACACGATCGTGACCGGCGCGCTGTCGGCCCTGGCCTTCGACTTCTCGCGCCCCGCCGCCTCGATGCGGCGCGAGGGGACATGGCCGAAACCCACGCTCTACGGCCCGGACATCGCCGAGATCTGGGCCGCGCTCTATCGCCGCTTCGGGCTGGATTTCGAGGCTTCGCAAGACCGGTCGCAGCCGCCAAGCCACTGGGAACGCTATCTCTATTTCAATGCCGGCTGGTTCTTCGCCGCCTGCCCGCACCGTTTCGGCGCGCGGTTTCTCGACATCGCGCTGGCGATCCGCGACGATCCGCCCGAAGAGCTTCTGTGCCAGCCGCTGGATCCCTGGCTCGACCAGGTCGCGCTGCCGCTGGCGATCCACGCGATGGGCGGCGGTCGGCCGGGGCCGGAGCTTGCCGGCCTCGATGGCGATGTCACCTGCCATTACCGGAGGCTGCCCCTGCTTTACGCCCGCGAAAGCGACCGGGCCGTGGCGGTGCTGGAACAGGCCGTCGCGCCGAACCCGGTCAAGAAACTCCTCAAGGGCTGGGAGCCGGCGAAGCGCATGATCTACCAGGGCCGGGGCCACAGGGCCCGCGCGCTGTTCGACCGCGCCGCGCTGCCCGCGCGCGAGGAGCCGATCCGCCGGGCGCTGCGGCAGGCCGGGCTGTGGCTGCGCTGACGGGCTTGCGCCGGGACGCGCCGCGCGGCAGGCTGCGGTGCATGACCAGATCGCTTGCCCTTCTCGTCGTGCTGACCGTCGCCGCCTGCACCGCACCGGAACCGCGCCCGCCTGCCGACATCCGCTTTGGCGGCGAAGACTACTGGGTCTTCCGCGACGGCCCCACCTGGCGCGTCGGCCGGCCCGGCGACACGGTGCTGTGCCGCAAACCGACCGAGCGGGATTGCTACTGGTCGCTGCGCGCCAAGCTGGCCAGCGAGGCCGCGCTCGACGATCTCGACTGACCGGCCAGCCCGACAGGCCCGGAACGGCGGCGAAAAGAACGCGCGCCGCGCATCCGGCCCGGCCCGCCGCACGCCCGTTCCCCCCCGGCGCGGGACGGGAAAACGCCCGTTCGCCGCGTCGAAACGGGGCGAAAGGCCGGTCCGCCCTTCGCGCGCCCGGCCCGCGCCGCGGCACATTGTCCGCCCCCGGCCCTTGGCCTACTGTGCGCCGCGATCAATGCCCAGGGAGACGAAACCCCATGTCCGACGCCAAGACCTTCGGATTCGACACGCTGCAGATCCATGCCGGCGCCCGGCCCGACCCGGCCACCGGCGCGCGGCAGACACCGATCTACCAGACCACGGCCTACGTGTTCCGCGATGCCGACCATGCCGCGGCGCTCTTCAACCTTCAGGAAGTCGGCTATATCTACTCGCGCCTGACGAACCCGACCGTCGCCGTCCTGCAGGAACGGATCGCGACGCTGGAGGGCGGCGTCGGCGCGGTCTGCTGCTCGTCGGGGCACGCGGCGCAGATCATGGCGCTGTTTCCGCTGATGGGGCCGGGGGCGAACATCGTCGTCTCCACCCGGCTTTACGGCGGCACCGTCACCCAGTTCAGCCAGACGATCCGGCGTTTCGGCTGGTCGGCGAAATTCGTCGATTTCGACGATCTCGCCGCCGTCGAGGCCGCGGTGGACGCGGATACCCGCGCGGTGTTCTGCGAGGCGATCGCCAATCCCGGCGGCTACATCACCGATCTCGACGCGATCGCGGCGCTGGCCGACCGGCTGGGCCTGCCGCTGATCGTCGACAACACCTCCGCCACCCCCTACCTGTGCCGGCCGATCGACCATGGCGCGACGCTGGTGGTGCATTCGACGACGAAATACCTCACCGGCAACGGCACCGTCACCGGCGGCGCGATCGTCGATTCGGGGCGGTTCGACTGGTCGGCCGGCGGCAGGTTCCCCTCGCTTTCCGAACCGGAACCCGCCTATCACGGGCTGAAGTTCCACGAAACCTTCGGGCCGCTGGCCTTCACCTTCCATTCCATCGCGGTGGGGCTGCGCGACCTTGGCATGACGATGAACCCGCAGGCGGCGCATTACACGCTGATGGGGATCGAGACGCTGAGCCTGCGCATGCAGCGCCATGTCGAGAACGCGGTGAAGGTCGCGACCTGGCTGGAGGGCGATCCGCGGGTCGATTACGTGACCTATGCGGGCCTGCCGTCCTCGCCCTATTTCGACCGGGTGGAACGGATCTGCCCGAAGGGCGCCGGGGCGCTTTTCACCTTCGCGGTCAAGGGCGGTTACGAGGCCTGCGTGAAACTGGTCGACGGGCTGGACCTGTTCAGCCATGTCGCCAACCTGGGCGACACGCGGTCGCTGATCATCCATTCCGCCTCCACGACGCACCGCCAGCTGACGCCGGAACAGCAGGTGGCCGCCGGGGCGGCGCCGAACGTGGTGCGGCTGTCGATCGGGATCGAGGATGCCGACGATCTGATCGCCGATCTCGACCAGGCGCTGGCGAAGGCGACGGGCTGACCGGCGCGTCGGGCGCGGATCGCCGCCGTCAGGGCGCCAGGGCCCAGGTGATGGTGACCCCGGCGGTGACCGATACCGCGCCCGCGGCGATCGGCACCGCGTCGGCGGCAGCGGCGGCCATGCGCATTTCCATCGGCCGGATGCCGCCCGACTGGTCGGAAATCGTCCGGATCGGGCCAAGCGTCACGCCGGCTGCCTCGGCATAGGTTTCGGCCTTGGTGCGCGCGTCGGCCACCGCCCGGATACGCGCCTCGGCCAGCGCGGCGGACATGTCGGACAGACCGAATTGCAGCCCGCCGAAGCGGTTCGCCCCCTCGCGCACCACCGCGTCCATCAGGCCGCCCAGCCGGTCGAGATCGCGGACCCGAACGACAACCTCGTTCGAGGCCACGAAACCCACGGTCGTGGCCCGGCCCTGGGCGTCGCGATCCTGCCGCGGCATGAGCGACAGGCCGGAGGTCTGGATATCGGCCTCGGCGATTCCCTCGCCGGCGAGAAAGCCAAGCACCGCCGCCATGTCGGCCGAGTTCGACGACAGCGCCTCGCCCGCCGTGCGGGCCTGCGTGCTGACGCCAAGCCGCAGGGTCGCCATGTCGGGCGGCAGGTCGACCGTGCCCTCGCCGGTCACGGTGATCTGCGGCCCGGTTTCGGCCCGCGCCGGCACCGCGAGGCACAGAGTGAGGAAAAGCGCGACGAGAACGCGGAATCGCATGGCGGCACCCCTTGCAAGACTGTCGGACCAAGGGGGCCGTCGGGCGGCCGTGACTGTCAAGCCCGGCCGGCGCTTCTTGCGCAAGTTCCCGCTCTCCGACAGGATGCGGCGGGGTCGCGGGCTTGCCCGTGGCGCGAAACCTGCTAGCCCGGCACGATGAAACCAGCCTTCGCCCTCAACCTCAGCCATGACGGGATCGGCCTTCTGCGCCGCACCTCGCGCGGCTGGCTGTCGGTCGGCGAGGTCGCGCTGGACGATCCGCGGCTGGGCGAGTCGCTGGACTTCATGCGCAAGACCGCGCTGGCGCTGTCGCCCGCGGGGCTTGCCTGCAAGCTGATCATCCCCAACAGCCAGATCCTCTATACCGAGATCGCGGCGCCGGGGCCGGACGATGCGACCCGCCGCGCGCAGATCGCCACGGCGCTGGAGGCGCGCACGCCCTACGCCGTCGCCGATCTGGTTTTCGACTGGCGCGGCGCTGGGCCGTTGGTGCCGGTCGCCGTCGTGGCGCGCGAGACGCTGGCGGAGGCCGAGGGTTTCGCCGAACAGCACCGGTTCGGCCCGCTGAGCTTCGTTGCGATCCCCGAGGCCGGGCAGTTCCCCGGAGAGCCGTTCTTCGGCCTTGCATCGCGCGCGGCCGCGAACCTGCCGCAGGGCGAGACGCTGGAGCCCGACGACAGCCCGGTGCGGATCATCGGGCGCGGCGAGCCGGCGGCCGCGACGGCCGATGCGGAGGGTGCCGAAGACCCGGCCCCGGGACCGGATGCGCCCGCCGCGCCGGCGCCGGAGACGGCGGTCGCGGACAGCGCCGGGCCGCAGGCCACCGACGCCGACGCCGACGGTGCCGCGGCCGCACCCGAACCGGCCGAGGCCCCGGCCCCCGATCCCGTCCCCGCCGCCCGCGCACGGCCGCCCGCGCGGCGGGCGGCCCGGACGTCGGGCCCCGACGATGCGGCGGCAGGCGAGAACGGCGCCGGCGCCGCCCCGGTGATCGGCCCGGCGACCGACGCAGGCCCGAAGCCCGCCGCCCGGCCGCGACCGTCGAAGCCGCGCGCGCCCGCGACGGACAGGCCCGCATCCCCGCCGGCCGAACCGCCGGCCACCGCCCCGCCACCCGCGCCGGACCCGGAGCCGGCGGTCGGCGCGTTCACCGCCATCGGCGCCCGGATCGCGGAACGCCGCGCCGATGCCATGGCCCGCGGCGCGCTGATCCCCGCCCTCGTCGGGGCAGCGGTG
>Ga0180430_10002385_pt1 | contig 17057 bp, 13 predicted proteins | sample SS_ome_9_FD_132999 | JGI IMG/M metagenome (GOLD analysis project Ga0180430, IMG submission 132999) | Hypersaline lake sediment archaeal communities from the Salton Sea, California, USA - SS_1_S_2 metaG | ecosystem: Environmental > Aquatic > Non-marine Saline and Alkaline > Hypersaline >... | reverse complement strand
CGTCTCCATGTCGATACCATTGCCGTTTCTGTTCTTGAACGCATAGGATGTCTGGTCTTTCTGGTCCCAGCAGGAGACGCACTCGACCCGGCCGCCGATCTGTGTGTAGAGGCGTATGGCATGCTGGGCCACGTTGCCGAATCCCTGAACGCTCGCTGTCGTCTCCTCCGGCCTCAGGCCGAGCTGCTTGAGCGCTTCGCGGACCGTGTAGATCACACCGTACCCGGTCGCTTCCTCACGGCCGAGCGATCCGCCCAATCCCACCGGTTTGCCCGTGATGAAGCCGGGGAACTTGCCGCCATGGATCGCCTCGAACTCATCGAGCATCCAGAGCATGTGCTGGGAGTTGGTCATCACGTCGGGAGCGGGGACGTCGATGGCCGGTCCAACGACCTTGGAAAGGCTGCGCACCCAGCCGCGGCAGATCTTTTCCTGTTCCCGCAGGCTGAGATTGTGAGGGTCGCAGATCACTCCCCCCTTGCCGCCGCCCAGGGGGATGCCGACGAGGGCGCACTTCCACGTCATCCACATCGACAGGGCGCGCACCGTGTCGATCGTTTCCAGGGGATGAAACCGGATGCCCCCCTTGCACGGTCCCAGTGCGTCGTTGTGCTGGACGCGGAAGCCTGAAAAAACCTCTGTCGAACCGTCATCCATGGAGACAGGTATCTTGAAGAGGTATTCGCGCATGGGATTCCTGAGAAACTCCCTCGGCGCATTCTCCAGGTCGAGAAGATCGGCGATCCTGTCGAACTGAACCTGCGCCATCTCAAAGGCGTTGAAGGGCTTGGTCTTCATTTTCGAAGCTCCTCTGCAGTTGATAGGTTTTTTACCTTTACCGGTGAACGATCTGCGTTTTGGCTATTTTCAGGGTTCCGTCGGCTTTTGCTTTTCGGCGAAAGGTCGACGAGGAATTCCTTTTGCAGGGTCTTCTCGAAACAGTCACGCGCTCCCTTTTCTGCTCGGTCCATCCATCGCCTGTACTGGCCGATGACGCGGCACTCGTCGACGGACGCCACCTCGGTGAAGGAACGGATCTTTTTTGAGAGCTCCTCGATTTCGGCCGTTTGCTCGCACGCCCACAGGCCGAGATCGAAGAACGATTCGGTGAATTCCCAGACGCTGCCGAAACCATGAACAGAGGCGAGCTCGTCGGCGATCCGATTCTTGCGAAGCGACGTGGTCTCGTGGTGGAGGCGGACGATGAACATCCGCTGGGAGAGGCCGAGTCGCGGCCAGTTCAGGTAGACGAGGGGAACAAGAACGCGCTCGGAGACGATGAGCCCTTCGAATCCTTCGCGCATGCCGTTGGGAAAGACGATCGACTTCTCCGAAAGGAGGTCGAAATCGAAGAAGTCCTCGATTGCACGCTTCTGGTTGATGGCGTAGACGATTTCGATATCCGTCGCATCGAGCCGATCTTGAATCTCCGCGAGCCTGAGTCGCTCTCGATGTTCTTGAAAAAACTCACGATACTGTTCTGCGGGAGCGTCCCACAGATTCATGCCGTCCTCGCGGATATCGCGAGAGAGGGGTGCCACGTGTATCACCTCGACTTCGGCCTCCTCGGCCCAGGGTTCGATGAAAGACTGGAAGAGGTGGTCGATCGTTCTTGCGCAGGTGCCATTGAAAAAATCGAACCGTCCCTCCGTCTCGAAACCGCAAGCCATGGAGCCGCTTCTTCGAAACCGCTCGCTCAGGAGCCCCTTTGCCGCGTCGGGCGTGCCGTCGGCCAGTTTGACGAACCAGTAGTACATTCCCCATCCCCGCGTCTGCAGGGCGGGAAAGAGCACGGGCGCAATCAATCCTTCGTCGAACATGCGGTTGATGCGAATACGGAGTCGGGAGATGTCGATGTCAGTCCGGCTGGAAAGCCAGCCCAGATTGAAGGCATCGGCCTGAAATCGGCTGACGAGCCGACCGAGGTGAAAGGCGCTCATTCTCGGGTGGTTCGAAGGAACGGCGTTCGGCTCTCGAAAAGCCAGACCGCGCGACGGAAAGCGACACTCGTCGGTCCAATCGGGGCGGTCGCGTCCAGCCGGCTCGCGCGAGGCCGGTCTGTTTTTTTTCCACGTCAGGCGCATCTCGGTTCCTCTGCGATGTGTTATCAGGAAAGCTCCTGGGCGTTGGCGGCGGTTTCGGTCCCTTTGAACAGCTCTTGAAGTTGACATCGTAGAGTCGTTGGAGACGCTTTGGTGCGTTCCGCATGCTCCAGGTAGACCAGAGCGAGCTCATCCTTGGCTCCGCCGATGACCCAGCTCGCCTCGGTCAGGCACCGGAGTAGTTTTTGACGGTCTTCGACCTCCTTGGCACAGATGCGCCAAATCGTCTGTTCGAAAAAGGTCAGAGCCGATTGAATCTCCTTCAGGTGGTATCCGGACGAGATCCGTTCCTCGGCCACCTGGCGGATGTATTTCGCAAAACGGCTCGGTGCACGGCACGCTGCCTCCTGGAGTTGGCCCACCAAACGTTCACAACGCTCCCGGAGCGGCCTGACTCCGGCTTTCGCGTAGTGGGACTCGTGCATTCTGATGAACTGATTGAAAAGAGATTCCTCGATCGCATACTTCTCGTCTTCCAGAAGTTGACTGAGTTCTGCGTACATTCCACTGCTCCTTTGTTTCGAAAAAGGACGCCTCATCGGGCGCCCAGAACGTGGTCGTAGCGGTAGAAGACTTCGAGACAAAGCGTGTTCAACGCGGTGGCGTAGACGCGGCCGCCATCGTCGCCCCAGGGATCAAACCTCGGGTTCCACGATCCCCGGGCGCATCCGTCTCTTTCCTGGTGTTCCACCAGGGCTTTTTCCATGGCGTTTTTCCAGATCTGCCAGTCGCGGCCCGCCATCTGGAACATGGCGAAGGATCCGTAGTACCAGTAGTAGAAATCGATGGTCCCCCGCTCCTCGTTCCATTCGGGGAGCTTCTTGCGGAGCAGCGCCGCACCCGCTTCGAGGTCGGGCAGCTGAGAGGCGGTCTCGCCCAGCAGCTGTCCGGCAAAAATGCGGCAGAGCATCGCGACGGCCGTCATCGCCTCGGTCTGATCGAAGGGCCAGATCTCATCGTCCCCCGCTTCGCGCGACGAGTAGGAGCCCCGCTGCCGGTAGCCGGTCCTTCCCGTGGCCGAATCGGTCATGTCGTCGATGTAGTCGAGGGCTTCGGCCATATCGTTGCTGTCGAAGCGCAGCCCGAAGTCCTTGGCCGACGCGAGGCACATGATCATCCAGCCGGTGACGGAGACATCATTCTGTTCAGCGGGATCGATCTCACCGTTGTTGTAGCGCCACGCCCTGCCCGGATTCCGGCTCTGGTGAACAAAGTCGAGCGCCCGCTGAGCGTGTTTCTTGAGTATGGGCCACCTGGAGAGGCCGTATGCTTCGGCGAGCGCCAGAGTGGCGATCCCGTGGTTGTACATCCAGTGAGTCCCCTCCTTTGACGTCAGGCAGCCGTCATCGGGGTCCTGTACATCGCAGAGGTACCGGACTCCCTTTTTGACCACCTCTCGATAGGGTCCGCTGTGCACCGTGTTGCCCGCGCCGAGAAAAGCGAGCAGCGCCAGGCCGGTCACGCCCGCGTCATTGAGCGCTCGCCCTCTGCCCGAACAGCGGCTTTCGGTGCACTGCAGGTCGAAATTGTCGCAGTCCCAGTATCCGTATGGATCCTGGTGCCTTTTGAGCCAGTCGAGACCCCATTCCACCGCTTTCTGAGTCGCCTTGCGTCCGCCGTGAGCGTCCGTTCGCCGATGATATTTTCCGCCGAAATTGGCGTTCCCTCCGCCTCCGCCGCCGATGCCGATGACGTCGTTGACACTCTTGCCCTCGAAGGGTGCATCGATGGGCAACTCGTCCTCTTCGAAGGTCTCGTCCTCCGCCATTTCGACGAAAGTTTCGGAGACCACGGGCTCCTCGGCCGGATCGGCGACCTCGTCGAAATTCTTTTCGGCGGCCTCCATGACCTCTTCCTCCGTCAGGGGCTCGATCTCGTTGAACTCGTAGGAAGCCTCCAGGATCATGGTTGAGTCAGTCTCGAAGGTCTGCCACTCCACGTTCGAGAGAACAATGGCGATCATGGCGTGCAGGGCGACTGAAATCAGAAACCAGGGCGCAGCCTTGAGCTGTTCGCGCAGTTCGTCGGCAAAGGTGTTCGCTTCGCGAGGAACGGTATGGAGAAGATTGGTAGGGAGTTGGTCTGTTAGGCAACCGGTCATTCGTCCGCCCTCCGATCGGGATCATTGCTCTTTCCGCTTCCCCCTGTTTCAGCTTTTGCCTTGGCGCCGAGCCAGCCGTCGTAGTGAATTCGCGACGGGATATAACGTTCTTCGTTTCTTCTCCGCTCCGCGGGGTAGCCGACCACGACGAGCGAGAAGGGAGTGATCTTTTTGGGTAGATTCAGGACTGTGCGGAATTGCTGCACCCTTCCCTCGATCGGGTAGATCCCGAGCCAGATGGCGCCCAGTCCGAGGTGGTCGGCGCCGATGACGATGTTCTCCGTAGCCGCCGCACAGTCGAGCGCCCAGAATCCGACATGCTTCTGGTATGAGAGGTCGCCGCAGAGAAGAATCGACAGCGGCGCCTGGGTGACCATAAACGCCTCGGGGAGTGCCTCCTCCATCCACTCTCTGGTCTTCAGGTCTCGGATCACGACAAAATGCCATGGCCGCTGGTCTCCGGCCGAAGAGGCTGACATCGCTGTTTTCAGGAGGTCTTGAAGCATGTCGTCCGACACAGGTTGATCGGTGAATTCCCGAACCGTTCGGCTGGACATGACTGGATCCATCATCGCGGTCTCCTGAATCAGGGTGCACATTTGAAACTCGTCAGGTTTGTAAGAAGGCAACCACCGTGCCTAATCTCAAAATATCCGTAACCTGCTGATAGATAGATTATTACTTGAAATCAGCGGACAATCGGCTACTCTCAAAGTGATACTTGTGAGTTTCATTTTGAGAGACTAGTCATGAAAGCAGACGAATTGCGCCTCGACGAGCTGGTTCGGTTTTCCAAGGGATTGGTGGACATCAAGGGGCGGCGGCTGGTCATTCACGATCTCCACGCCATGGGACAGTTCCGGCGGGACATCATCGACATGGTGGGCGATGAGCAAGCGCGGAGGATCTTCACGCGATTCGGTTATTTCTGGGGCCAGGCCGATGCCGCGGCGATGAAACGAATCTTCAAGTGGGACAGCGTTCTCGAGTGGCTCAAGGCAGGCCCGGTACTACACATGCTGCAGGGGCTTTCGAAGGTAGAACTCGACGTGATCCACTTCGATGAAAAGGCGGGTCGCTGCTCCATGGAGTGCACGTGGATCGATTCGGGGGAGGCCCAGGTCTACGTGGACGAGATGGGCCGCGCCACCGAGGTCTCCTGCTGGATTCAGTCGGGCTACGCCAGTGGTTATGCCTCCTTCTGTCTCGACAAGAGCGTCTATTTCGTGGAGACCCACTGTTACGCAAAAGGGGATTCCGCCTGCCGCGCTATAGGGAAGGACATCGATTCCTGGGGAAAAGAGATCGAGCCACACCTCGAGTACTTTCACGCGGCTGATATTCAGGGAAAGATCCGCACGCTCACGAGCAAGCTGCGCAAGAAAGACATGGAGCTCGCTCGCCGGCAGGAAGAGCTGGACAGGGTTCTTTCAGGATCGCGCATCGGTGATCTGGAAGTGCGCAGCAGACGATTTCAGCAAATCATGGAATTGGCAAATCGGATCACCAAGTTCGATTCGTCCGTACTCATTACGGGAGAAACCGGTGTGGGCAAGGAGGTGCTCGCCCGACATATATATGAAGAATCCCCGCGGTCGCAGGGCCCTTTCGTTGCGATCAATTGCGCCGCTCTGACCGAGTCCCTTCTCGAGAGCGAACTCTTCGGGCACAAGGCCGGGGCCTTTACGGGCGCCACGCGCGACCAGCCGGGTCTCTTTGAGGAAGCACGGGGTGGTGTCATCTTCCTCGACGAGATCGGAGAGACCACTCACAACACACAGTTGAACTTTCTCCGTGTCCTGCAGGAACGCGAAGTCCTCCGCGTGGGTGAGACGCGCCCCCGCGAGGTGGACGTCCGCGTGATCGCGGCCACGAACAAGAATCTCGAGAAGGCCGTGGTTGATGGGACATTTCGTGAAGACCTGTACTATCGCCTGAAGGTTTTCGAGATCGAGGTTCCACCCCTCAGGGAACGCAAAGAGGATATTCTTCCCCTGGCCCGGAAATTCGTCGAGAAATGGGCGGAGCGCCTCGATTTTCCCGATCTCAAGCTCGATCCGGTCTGTCTCGACTTTCTTCTCAACTATGCCTGGCCGGGTAACATCCGCGAACTGGAGAACGCGATCGAGCATGCGGCGATCCTCTGTTCGGAAAGTATTATCCTGCCCAAGGATCTCCCGTCGGTGATTACTCGAAAACTACTGCATAGGGCAAACGCCTATTCGGCCTCATGCTCGTTGGCCGATGTGGAGCTCTCACACATTCAGTCTGTTCTGGAGATGACCAAGGGAAACAGGAAAGAGGCGGCCAGGATCTTGAAGATCGGCGCCGCCACGCTGTACCGAAAGCTGCAAAAACTCAGGGAGAAGAGCGATTCCGATCCGGATTAGGATGCAAAAGGGATGCCCGAACCGGCATCGCCGCGTGGCGTGCCGGTTCGGGCAAAAAATCATTCCCTCGATCGACAGTCGAGCTCAATCGGCCGTGCTTCCTCCGGCCGTGCTTCCTCCATAGAAGAATCGATCACCCCTGTTCTCGGGGCAGATGACTTCCGTTTTCCATTTTTCCCGCGCGGCTTTCTGCGCGTATTCCTCGTAAAGGTGCTCCCGGTCGCCGGCATGGGTGGGGACCATCATGCGGGCGGGGAGCTTTTTGAGAGTATAGGCCGTTCCCTCGGCGAGGGCGACGGGATCGTTGGTGTGGCACCCGGTGATGTTGAGAAAGGCGATGTCCACGGCGTTGACCTTCTCGGCAAGAAAATCGATCTCCCGCGTGTAGCCCTCTCTCTGCCCGTCGGCCCAACCGGCGTGGTCGCCCGCGTGGTAGAGCTTCAGGCCGTCCACCTCGACGAGAAAACCGACGCCGGCGTCGTTGGCGTCGATCGCGGTGACCGTCATTCCGCCGATCTTGTTTGTCGTTCGCGGCGCGGTGTAAACGTATTCGGGCGCCTTGGGCGGCTCCCAGCCGAGCACGTAGGTCACCTTTTCGTGCACCCTGTGCCACCAGAAGATGGTGGGATCGAAATGGTCGCCATGTTCGTGGGAGACAAAGACATAAACATCAAGCCCCTCGAGCTCCTCGGGATCGATGTGGCCGTTGGCGAGGCAGGGCTGGTCGGGCTCGGGTCCGTTTTCCCAGTAATCGAAGATCAGAAAGCTCGATTTCGTCTTGCACGCCCAGCCGCAGTGGCCGAGGTACCAGAGCACCGCCTCCTCATAGCCCAGGCTCTTGTCGAGCAAGGAGCACCGGCCAAAGTTGGTCTTTCCCGTCGTTGCCGCCGCTCCCTTGGAAAGCAGCAGGTCGGCCACGTCCTTGTTTCCGTACTGTCCGGCCAGGTCGAGCGGCGTGCGTCCCGACCCGTCTTTTTCGTCGACCGTGGCACCCTTGGCGAGAAGGAGATCGACCATCCCCGTCTCGCCCTTGATCGCCGCCCAGTGCAGCGCCTCGCGGCCGTATTTCGATTCTTTGCCGTTCACGTCGGCGCCCGCCTCGAGGAAGAGTCGGGCGAGGTCCTTTTCGCCATTGATCACCATTTCGTGGAGAAGAGTACGACCGTCATCGCGGGCAATGTCGACCTTGGCGCCCGCCTCGAGAAAGAGTTCGCAGAGATCGGGCCGCCCCCTGCTCGCCGCGGCGAAGAGGGGTGTCCAACCGGCGTCGGTCGCCGCGTTGACGTCGAGACCTTTTTCGATAAGCCGCGCCGACAGACCGTGCAGACCGCCGAAGGCCGCGTTGTGCAGCACGGTCCATCCTCCTTCGGCCACAACGTTGACGTCGGCGCCCTCGTCGATGAGTAGTTCGGCGATCTGGACGTTGCCGTGCAAGGCGGCCAGAAGGGGCGTTTCACCGCGGCTGTTGGCCAGGTCGATGTCGGCGCCCCGCTCGATGAGAAGGCGCACCATCGGAGTCTTCCAGTTCTGAACGGCCATAAATAGCGGCGTCTGCCCTTCGAGGTCCTGCACGTCGATCGACGCGCCCTTGTCGAGAAGGTACTCGACGATGGGGAGGCTCTCCCGCGGCGCCGCCCAGTGGATCGGCGCCATGCGCTGCGTCCTGTTCTGAACGTTCACGTCAGCGCCGTGATCGACGAGGAGGGTCACCAGATCGAGGTTGCCGCTTGATGCGGCGAAATGGAGCGGCGTCGTTCCGTTGTCGTCGGTAAAGGTGACGTCGGCGCCCTTCTTCACGAGAAAGTCGGCCGTGTCGAGATGGCCGCGGGCGGCGGCATTGTGCAGCGGTTGGCTGTTCTCCCGATCACCCGAACCGACGCACGCGCCCCGTTCGAGCAAGGCGCCCACAATGGCGGTCTGCCCGCGAAGGGCGGCGAGGTTGAGCGGACTGAGGCCGAGGCGGTCCTTGACTTCGATCAGCGTGGGATCGGTATCGAGGAGCAAGGCGGCCACCAACCAGTGTCCGCCGGCGATCGCGGCGTGGAGCGGCGTGCCGCCGCCGTCACACTTGGCCTGAGCCAGAGCGGGCTTCTTGGCCAGAAGCGCCTTGACCGTGGAGAGGTCACCTTCCTCTGCGGCTTTGAAAATGTCCCCCGCCCAGGCGCCGCTCGCGAAGAGCAGCAGGGCACAGAGCAGAATGATGGCGTTTTTCTTACCGATCATGAAATCCTCCGTTACGTCCACATCGCGTCAGATCGAACTTGCCATTCTTTACGCGATTTTACGGAGTGGCGTAACCGGAATGTGACGGATGGCGTGCCGCACGGGCCGAGATGTGTAATCTCCGTGACAGGCGCTCCCCGGGGCGCTCCAGTGTCACTCCTCGATCGTGTAACGGATGCGCACGATCGTGTCGGTTTTCATGGTAAAGCTCTTGGCGCGGAAGCGGCCGATCTCGGCGGTGTGCGCCACATGATTGCCCGAGCAAGGCATGGAAGTCAGCGCGCCCATGTGGACGATGCGGACCGTCGAGACACCTTCGGGCACCTTCCAGAGATCGAAGAACTGCCTCGCCTGGTCGAGCGGAATCGATTCGTCCGAGACGGGATGGTCCTCGTCGATCTCGGCGTTCACCGCGCTCTGCACGGCGGCAAGGTCCTCGGCGGTGAAAGGCCTGGAGATCTCGTAATCGCACTTCGATTTCTTGGGGCCCAGATGCATCTCGATGTTGCGGGGTGCTCCAAAATCGCGGCGCATCACAGCGGTCAGGAGGTGTTCGGCGCTGTGCATCCTGTTCATGATATCCATCGTTTTCCCTAGGTGCTTTCCGAAGTCCGAAAGGTTGTCGATTTGTGGGACATTCCAGATCGTGTGTGCTAAACTGAAGGCACCCTTTCGTAGTTCCTGCCCAATGGCGTTGTTATTTTACCAGATTGACAGGAATACCTCCGATGTACAGATCAATTTCACTGCTCACGAGCGTGCTCGCATTTCTTTTGCTTTTTTCGCTCCCCCTCCACAGCCAGGAAGGGGCCGAGGAAAAAAACAAGGACGCTGCCGCGGCGGCGCCGGCCGACGGATCGGCTACAGCCGAGGAGCCGGCTGCAGCCGAGGAGAAGGAAGACGACAAGAGTCCCTTCAAATCGGGAACCTTTTCGGGCCTCAAACTGCGCGGCATCGGCCCCGCCCTCATGTCGGGCCGGATCGTCGACATCGCCGTCGATCCTTCCCACCGGAGCACGTGGTACATCGCCGTCGCCTGCGGCGGTGTCTGGAAGACCACCAACGCCGGCACAACGTGGAAGCCGATCTTCGACCGCCAGAGTTCCTACTCGATCGGCTGCGTCACCGTCGACGGGCGCAATCCCAACATCGTCTGGGTCGGCTCGGGCGAGAACAACTCGCAGCGGAGCGTCGGCTACGGCGACGGCGTCTACAAGTCGGTCGACGGCGGCGGCTCGTGGAAGAAGATGGGGCTCGAGAACTCGGAGCACATCGGCAAAATCCTCGTTGATCCCCGCGATTCGGATGTGGTCTTCGTGGCCGCCCAGGGCCCGCTCTGGAATCCGGGCGGCGACCGCGGTCTCTACAAGACCTGTGACGGCGGCGCCACGTGGGAGAAGGTTCTCGAGATCAGCGAGAACACGGGTGTCTCGGACATCGTCTTCGATCCGCGCGATCCCGACGTGATCTACGCCTCCTCATACCAGCGCCGCCGCCACGTGTGGACGTTGATCAACGGCGGGCCCGAGGCGGCCGTCCACAAGTCGACCGACGGCGGCGCCACGTGGAACAAACTCAAGGGCGGGCTGCCCGGCGGCGACGTGGGCCGCATCGCGCTCGCCGTCTCACACCAGAATCCCGATGTGGTCTACGCTCTCGTGGAAGCGTCGGGCAAGTCGGCCGGGTTTTACCGTTCGGCCAACCGGGGCGCGACCTGGGCGAAGCAGAGCGGCTACAAATGCACGAGCGGCCAGTACTACTCGGAGATCTTTGCCTGCCCCCACGTGTTCGACCGCATCTACTCGATGGACACGCGCATGAAGGTGAGTCACGACGGGGGCAAGACCTTCGTCAACGTGGGGGAGTCGAAGAAACACGTCGACAACCACGCCCTCGTCTTCGATCCCTGCGATCCCGAATATCTTCTCGCCGGCTGCGACGGCGGCCTCTACGAGAGCTTCGATCGGGGCAAGACGTGGAAGTTCTTTTCCAACCTTCCCCTGACGCAGTTCTACAAGGTCTGCGTCGATAACGACACTCCCTTCTACAACGTCTACGGCGGTACGCAGGACAACAACACCCAGGGCGGACCGTCGCGTACGATCGAGAGCCGAGGCATCGCCAACGGCGACTGGTTCATCACTCTCGGCGGCGACGGATTCGAGCCGCAGGTCGACCCCACCGATCCCAATATCGTCTACTCTCAGCTCCAGCACGGCGTGCTCGTGCGCTTCGACCGGACCAACGGCGAGCGGGTCAGCATCCAGCCCCAGCCCGCCCCGGGCGAAGATCCCCTCCGGTGGAACTGGGACGCGGCGCTTATGATCTCGCCCCATTCCCACAAGCGCCTCTACTTCTGTGCGCAGAGGGTCTTTCGCAGCGACGACCGCGGCGACTCGTGGACGGCGATCAGCGGTGACCTCACGCGCCAGATCGACCGCAACACGCTCGACGTGATGGGCCGCGTCTGGGGCATCGACGCCGTGGACAAGAACGACAGCACCTCCTTCTACGGCAACATCGTCGCCATCACCGAGTCGCCCAAGGTCGAGGGGCTGATCTACATCGGCACCGACGACGGCCTGGTGCAGGTCACCGAGGACGGCGGCGCCAACTGGCGCAAGATCGAGACGTTTCCCGATGTTCCCGAGATGTCCTACGTCTCCGACCTCGAGGCGTCACAACATGATCCGAACAGGGTTTATGCCCTCTTCAACAATCACAAGATGGGCGACTTCAAGCCTTACGTCCTGCGCAGCGACGACCGCGCGCTCACCTGGACGCCGGTCACGGGCGACCTTCCCGAGAGAGGATCGGTCTGGGCTCTCTGCGAGGACCACGTGCGCGAGGAGTTGCTCTTCTGCGGCACCGAGTTCGGTCTCTTCTTCACCGTCGACGGCGGAGCGAAGTGGGTCCAGCTCAAGGGCGGACTGCCCACGATCGCCCTGCGCGACATCGAGATCCAGCGCCGCGAGAACGACTTGGTCTGCGCGTCCTTCGGCCGCAGCTTTTACATTCTCGATGACTACACGCCGTTGCGCTACGTGTCCGACGAGATGCTCGAGCAGGAAGCCGAGCTCTTCCCGGTCAAGGAAGCGCTCATGTATATTCCCGCGCGCAGGGACTCGGGCTCCCAGGGCCACCTCTACTACACGGCGCCCAATCCGCCCGTGGGCGCAACCTTTACCTACTACATCAAGGAGGGATACAAGACACTCAAGGCTGAGCGCAAGGAAGAGGAGAAGAAGATCGCCAAGGAGGGGGGCGACGTCTTTTACCCGACCTGGGACGCACTGCGCGCCGAGGAGCGCGAGGAATCGCCGCAGATCATCTTTACCATCACCGACGAGGCGGGCAATGTGGTCAACCGGATCACCGGATCGGCTTCGTCGGGCATCCACCGCGTGACGTGGAACATGCGCTACCCGTCGTCCCGTCCCACGAGCCTCGGCTCAGGCGGTGAATCGGGACGTTGGCGCGGCTACAGCCCGAGCGGCCCCATGGTCGCGCCCGGCGTCTACACGGTCGCCATGGAACAGTGGGCGGGCGGCGAGCTGACGCCTCTGGCGACACCGCGCTCCTTCGTATGCGTGCCTCTCGGCATCTCCAGTCTCCCCGAACCGGACCGCGCCGCGGCGCTCGCCTTCCAGGAGAAAGCCGCCCGCCTGCAGCGCGCCATGCTCGGCGCGAGCAACGTGCTCGGCGAGGCCGAGACCAGGATCGCCCACGTGATCAAGGCGCTCGACGCGACTCCGAAAGCCGACCGGTCGCTCACCGACAGGGCGCGCGCTCTCAAGGAGCGGATTCTCGATCTCAAGGTCGAACTCAACGGTGATCGCACCGTCGGCCGCTACAACGAACCGACGCCGCCCTCGCTCATGAGCCGCATCTCGCGAGCCGTGTCGGGCCCGTCGTCGGTCCTCTGCTCGCCGCCCACGGCGATTGCGCGCGAGTCGTACGCGATCGCGGCCGACGCCTTCGGACCGTTGCTCGAACGGATCAGGACGCTCGTCGAGGTCGATCTCAAGGCGCTCGAGGACGCGCTCGAGGCGGCCGGCGGGCCGTGGACACCGGGCCGGATTCCGAAATGGGAAAAGGAATAGGGGAGAGGCCCATCGATGCGATTTTCAGTTCTCAACCGAAAAGTGCACAAGTGGGGCGGGATCGCCGTCGCCGTGCCCCTTCTGGTCATCGCTCTCAGCGGCGTGGCGCTGCAGTTCAAAAAGGAGGTCGACTGGATCCAGCCGGCCACCCAAAAGGGCGAGAGCAGGATTCCGTCGATTTCCTTCGACAAGATCCTCACCATTGCCCAGTCGGTACCCGAGGCGGCGATCGAATCGTGGAACGACATCGACCGCCTCGATGTGCGGCCCGGCAAGGGCATGGTCAAGGTTCAGGCGAATAACTGCTGGGAGATCCAGATCGACACGGCCACGGGCGAGGTTCTACAGAAAGCCTATCGCCGGTCGGACCTCTTCGAGAATATCCACGACGGCACCTTTTTTCACGATAGGGTGAAGCTTGTCCTGTTTTTTCCCGTGGCGCTGGTGTTGCTGTTGCTGTTGATCACCGGGATCTATATCTTCTTCCAGCCCATGATCGCGCGCAACAACAGAAAGGTGTGATCTTTCTCAGTCCGAGTCGGGAAAGCAGACCGGACAGGGCCGCATGCCCTTCTTTCGCGCGTCGCCAATGGGGAGCATCTTGGGAAATCCCTCGCTCATCTCGCTGCAGCGGGACTCGCCCTTCTGAGCGCACCTGTGAAAGACCTTGTCCTTGTCGGCGCGGGTGAAGCAGACGATACTCGCTTTTTTGATGGCGCTTCCCGGTTCGCCTTTGCCGCTGCCGTTCACGTCGATGTAATAGGCCGACTGCCCCGATTTGCCCAGAAAGGTGATCACCGGGCTCTCCTTGGAGTCGAGTCCGACAAAGAGCCTCTTGCTGCCCTTCTTGGTGAGAAAAACGATTCCCGGCGCTGAACCCTCTCCCACCATGCCGAGGCGGGCGCGTTCCTTGCCCGAGGCGTCGAATACACTGTACTCCTTCGTCTCTCCAGGGGTCATGGCCAGGGTGGCGGCGCCTGCCGCACAGACGATCAGAACGAGCAGGACGAGCCTGAGCCGGCGGATTTTGCCGACGAGCAGAGAGTTGCTGCGTTCGAGTGAGCAGAGACGTTCTTCGATACTCATGGGAAGAGCTCCTCAGAAGACGGAACGATGATGCACCTGACCTGTTTTATCGACATTCCCCGCGCCGAAGAGAGGCGAAAATTTCACAGGAAGAGAAAAGGTTTCCATTTTGTCACTCCCTCGAACAAAATTGTTCCATTGGTGATCGGAGGGCGGCCGACGACCGTGCCATCCGTCCGAGAACGACGTTCCCGTCCGAACCGTGCCGAGGAGAATTTATGGAGATAAAGGAACTCTTTCGTAAACAGGCCCAGTCCGTGCTCGACGGCGATGCCAAGGCCGCCGCCGCCCTCGCCGGCGACGCGGTCGGCGCGGGCGTCGATCTCAAGGCCTGCATCGACGAGGGATACGTGGCCGGCATCCACGAGGTGGGCCGGCTCTGGGAGGAGGGCGAGTACTTCCTGCCCGATCTCATGCAGGGAGCCGACGCAATGAAGGCCGCAATGGACGTGATCCGCCCCGAGCTCCTCAAAACGGGTAAGGGTGCGGCGAGCGGTCCCAAGGTGGTGATCGGCACGATCGAGGGCGATATCCACGACATCGGCAAGACGCTGGTCTCCACCTTTCTCGAGGCCAACGGCTTCAGCGTGATCGATCTCGGCCGCGATGTGGCTGTGGAGAAGTTTGCCGATACGGCCGCCGCCGAGGAGGCCAAGCTCGTCTGCCTCTCGGCCCTGCTCACCACCACCATGCCGGGCCACGCGAAGGTGATCGAGATCCTCAAGGAGAGGGGGCTGAAATCGATGGTCTCCGTCCTCGTGGGCGGCGCGCCGGTGACGGCCGGTTTCGCCGACGAGATCGGCGCCGACGGTTTCGCGCCCAACGCGGTCGAAGCGGTCGCCGTGGCGCGGCGGCTGACTGGATTCGAGTCATGATCCGGTCGATCGTCACGCTCCTCGAGGAACGGATCGTGCTCCTCGACGGCGGCATGGGTTCGGCGCTGATCGCGCGCGGCCTCGAGTCGGGAAAGAGTCCCGAGTCGTGGAACGTGGAGTTTCCCGACCGGGTGCAGGACGTTCACGCCCGATACTTCGCCGCCGGAAGCGACGTGGTGCAGACCAACACTTTTGGCGGCAATCCCTTCATCCTCGCCAAGCATGGCCTCGACGATCGGATGGAGGAGATCAACCGCGCCGCGGCGCAGATCGCGCGTGCCGCGGCCGATGCCGCCTGCACCAAGGGCGGCGGCGAAAAACTCGTCGCCGGCGACATCGGACCGTCGGGTCTGCTCCTTCCCCCCGTGGGCAATGCCGACCCGGCCGAGCTCGAGAAGGGTTTCGGCCGCCAGGCGGCGGCGCTCGCCGAGGGCGGCGCCGACTATATCAGCATCGAGACGATGATGGACCTCAACGAGGCGCTCTGCGCCCTGCGCGGCGCGCGCGCCACGACCGATCTGCCGATCACGGCGTGCATCACCTTCGATCGCAAGAAGCGGGGCTTTTTCACCATGATGGGCAACACGCCCGCCCAGTGCGCCGAGACGCTCGCCGAAGAGGGCGCGGTCGCCGTGGGCGCCAACTGTTCGATCGGCAGCGATGCCATGATCGAGCTCTGTCCGGCCCTCGCCGATGCGGTGAGCGTGCCGGTGATCGTCAAGCCCAACGCGGGACTTCCCGACATGGAAGAGGGGCGTCCCGTCTACAGGCAGACTCCGGCAGACTTTGCCCGCGATGCGGCCGCGCTCGGCGCTCTCGGCGCGCGCGCCGTGGGGGGGTGCTGCGGGACCGACGAGCGATTCATCGCCGCCGTGAGAATCGAGCTCGACAAGCTCGCCCACCAAGACAATTCATGAGGAGGTCAACGGAGTGAAGCGGGAACGCACCATCGAAACATTCGACATCGAGATTCCGAGGATTTTTGCCTACCGCCTCCTGGGCATGAAAAAATCGGGCCGCCGCCCGCGTGAATCGGTGATGGAAATCTTCGAGGACGAATTCGCCCGCGCCCACGAGCTTGTCGATGCCAAGGCTGTGATGCGCATGAGCCACGCCGGCTTGCCCGGTTCGACCCATATCGATTCCGCCATGCCCGTCGTTGTCGTCGTCTGCACCATCGGCCCGGCGCTCGAGACGCGTGTGGCCGAACTGATCGGCAAGGACGAGAACGCCCGCGCCATCATCCTCGATTCGATCGGATCGGCCGCCGCCGAGGAGGTGGCCGACCGGAGCAACCAGATCATCTGCAGCATGGCGTCGCCCACCGACTTTGCGCCCGACACGCGCCGGAGTCCCGGTTACGGAACGTGGAACATTCGCGAGCAGAGGGCGATCTTCGACTATCTCGAACCGGGCGACATCGGCGTGACCCTCACCGACACGTGCATGATGGTCCCGCGCAAGTCGGTCTCCTACGCCGTGCCTCTCGAAGGCGGCAAGCCGGGCGAGGGCAAGGACCACCGCTGCGAGAACTGCAACATGGAGCACTGTGCCTACCGCGGCGACGGAGACGACGCCCTCTTCGACTGGATGAACGAAAAAGGAGATCCCAAGCAATGAGCCAGCCTGTGAGACCATCGATCCGCTTCCTCAGCGAAGAGACCGTGCGCGACGTGGTTGCCGAGGCCAAGAGGATTCTCGACGAGATCGGCGTTTTCGTCGAGCATGCCAAGGCTGTCGATCTTCTTGCCGGCGCGGGCGGCCGCGTCGACGGCGGCCGCGTCTTCATCCCTCCCGAACTGGTCGACCGCGCTCTCGAAACGACGCCGTCGGAGATCACGATCTACGACCGAAGCGGCGACGACCCCGTCGTGCTCGGCGGAGAGCGCGTCCATTTCGATCCCGGCTCGGCGGCGATCAAGGTCTACGATTTCGACAAAAGCGTCGTCCGTCCGTCGACGACCGAAGACTGCGTTCTCTTCTCGCGCCTCACCGATCAATTGCCGGCAATGAGCCTGCAGTCGACGTGCGTCGTTCCTTCCGACGTGCCCCTCGATGCCGCCGACCGGGTGCGGCTCAACATCGCGCTGCAGAACGGCCGCAAGGGGGTGATCACCGGCACCTTCGAGGGGGACAGCTTCGACCTCATGCGCCGCATGCTGGTCTGCGTTCGCGGT
>Ga0180430_10002383_pt1 | contig 17065 bp, 17 predicted proteins | sample SS_ome_9_FD_132999 | JGI IMG/M metagenome (GOLD analysis project Ga0180430, IMG submission 132999) | Hypersaline lake sediment archaeal communities from the Salton Sea, California, USA - SS_1_S_2 metaG | ecosystem: Environmental > Aquatic > Non-marine Saline and Alkaline > Hypersaline >... | reverse complement strand
CGTTTGTCAGCAGTTTGCGGTTTAATTGCGCTCCTTTGAGTTTTTGCAGGTGTCAGATGGCTTTAATCGTCCAGAAATATGGCGGCACTTCTGTCGGTACGACAGAACGTATCCGCAATGTGGCCGCCAAGGTCAAAAAAGAACGTGAGCGTGGTAATGATGTGGTTGTGGTTGTTTCTGCCATGTCGGGTGAAACCAATCGACTGATTTCGCTGGCTGCAGAAATTGATGAAAATCCGGCTCCCCGTGAGATGGATGTGCTGGTTTCCACCGGGGAACAGGTCACGATTGCCCTGTTAAGCATGGCCTTACAGGCACTCGGTTGCGATGCACGTTCCTATACCGGCGGGCAAATTCGTATTCTGACCGACAACGCGCACTCCAAGGCCAGGATTCTGGATATCAACGATAGCGCTGTTCGTGAAGACCTGAATACTGGCAGGGTAGTTGTGGTTGCCGGTTTTCAGGGTGTTGACGAGCATGGCAATATCACGACTCTGGGTCGTGGTGGTTCTGATACCACGGCGGTGGCCATGGCTGCAGCACTGAAGGCTGATGAATGCCAGATCTTTACTGATGTTGATGGTGTTTACACGACAGACCCGCGTGTGGAGCCCAGGGCCAGACGTTTGGACAAAATCACTTTTGAGGAAATGCTGGAAATGGCCAGCCTGGGTTCAAAGGTATTGCAGATCAGGGCCGTTGAGTTTGCGGGAAAATACAGTGTCCCGCTAAGGGTGCTTTCCAGTTTTGAGGAAGGTGAAGGTACATTAATCACCTTTGAGGATGAAGGTATGGAAGAAGCAAAGATTTCAGGTATCGCATTTAACCGCGACGAGTCGCAACTGACCGTGAGAGGTGTTCCTGATCAGCCAGGTATAGCCTACAAAATTCTGGGGCCGATTGCCGATGCCAATGTCGAAATCGATATGATTGTGCAGAATACCTCACAGGACGGTACCACTGACTTTACTTTCACCGTGCATCGTAATGACTATCAGAAAGCATTTGGCGTGTTGAACCGGGTTTCCAATGATCTGGGTGGGCGCGAAGTAAAAGGTAATGATGGTATCGTCAAGTTATCGCTGGTCGGTGTTGGCATGCGCTCTCATGCCGGTATTGCTTCACAAATGTTCAAGGCGTTGTCAGATGAAGGTATCAATATCTGCATGATCTCTACATCCGAAATCAAGATTTCGGTGGTTATTGACGAGAAATACCTTGAGCTGGGTGTTCGGGCATTACATGAAGCCTTTGACCTGGAACAGGCCTGAACCTTGCCCTTGGCATAAAAAGCTTTTAAAACCTGAAACCATCTTGTTAAAATACCAGGATTACACACATTGTGTGTCGTAATGATCTGGTTGGTATTCAGGAGCGCAGGTGCCGCGGAAGGGTGTCTGTAGTTCGCAAGGATAAAGGAGAAGCGATATGTTGATTCTAACTCGCCGTGTTGGTGAAACCCTGATGATTGGTGACGAAGTGACCGTGACCGTGCTGGGAGTAAAGGGTAATCAGGTGCGCATTGGCGTTAATGCACCACGTGATATTACTGTGCATCGTGAAGAGATTTACGATCGTATCCAGAAAGAAATGGATGATGAAGAGTAACGCGCTTTTCTGATCGATTTTTCTTGAGTTGTATTGCTCAAAACATAAAGTAGAACGAATTTGGAGAGATGGCCGAGCGGCTGAAGGCGCTCCCCTGCTAAGGGAGTAACTGGTTAAGAGCTGGTTCGAGGGTTCAAATCCCTCTCTCTCCGCCATAGACGTTCGGAATTTTGTGATAAAAATGCAGAATTTCGATAAAACAAAGGGATAGACAGTAATTGTCTATCCCTTTGTTTTTTATGGATATATTTAAAATTAAGCGCAGGAAGCTAAAAATAATTAAATAACAAAATCACACATTTTTCAGAAAATTCAGTTCTAACTATTTGTGATGACTCCAATATTGACCGGGTAATGCAATTGCATTACTATTAAGCGTGAGTATCAATATTTCTTTATTCGGAGGTAGCTATGGCTAATCCAATTTTAGTCAGTGAATCAACCCTCACAGATCGTTATCAGACCACTGTTCCTGATTTAGTACGCAAAGCGCTACACTTGCATAAAAGGGAAAAGATTCGTTTTACCATACAACCTGATGGTAGTGTGCTGTTGTCCCGAGCAGATCAGGACAACGCAGATCCGGCTTTAGCCGGCTTTTTATCATTTCTGGCAAATGATATTCAAAACAACCCACAGCATTTGAAAGCGATCACGCCTGAACTGGTTTCTCAGATACAAAACCTTGTTGGTAATGTTGATGTTGATCTTGATTCACCGCTTGATTCAGAGGATGACTAACTTTGTCAGAGCATTCTAATATCGTTATTAATGGATGGACTATTTTCGCGCATCCGTTATTTCTTGATGAAATTGACATGCTCATCAAGCAAGTTGAAAAACTGAAAGCCAAAGACCCGGTTAATTATATAAAAAAGAATACCACTAAAAGGCTGGCCGCAATTGTTAAACTGGCCTTTGAAGTTATTCCAAAAGATCCAACTATTTCTGAATATCGACAAGGTTCAACCTTGGGAGACGACCATAAGCATTGGTTTCGTGCCAAATTTTTTCAGCAGTATCGCTTGTTTTTCCGCTTTGACTCAGCATCAAAAATAATCGTTTATTCCTGGGTTAACGATGAGAAAAACAAAAGGGCTTATGGTAGTAAAACTGATGCCTATCGTGTCTTTGAAAAAATGCTTAGCAGCGGGCATCCACCTGATAGTTGGTCTCATCTACTTAAAGAAGCCGAAGGTGGCCTGGATCGACTTAATGATGTAGCTCAAAACCTTATGGGTTTAAATAACCAATAAATGTTGTTGTAACCTATTGAAACAAAAAAATTACTGATAACTTTTAACACAAAACTCCTAACGCCTAGATCTCCGCCATGTTAATTGAAAAGCCGTCCGCAGGGACGGCTTTTTAGCATTCATGTTTCATTCGTGATAATGGCCCGAAAAAATTCTGAAATGAAAGTGTTTGAATAGGGCGTTCCGCTTGATTTCATGCATCCTGGTACATGCTTCAACGATCAGAAGCTCAAGCATCTGTTGTCGAAACTGGAAGATGTTCCCCATAAGGCGGTGCACTCGATTTCTTCCAGTCAGGTAGAGGACTACCCGGCCTCGGACAGTATTGAGCGGTTTTGATAGGCAGGACTGCCAAAGTTCAATATCATTATTAGACCCAGTTCGTTTGCTTTGTTACGGGAATAGGAAAAAGCGCTAAAGCTTTCCTGTAATTTGTCGCTATTGGTACAAAGCCGGATTGGTTTCTATTTTGTATTAATTTAATTTTGATTTTTGTGTTCAGTGGGAGAGAGTGAACATGGCTACTATTCTTGCCGTAGATGATTCAGCATCGATGCGTCAAATGGTTTCCTTTACCTTGAAGGGAGCAGGATATGAGGTGATTGACGCAGTTGACGGGGTTGATGCCCTGAATAAAGCAAAACAACAGGCTGTTAATCTGGTGATTACTGACGTCAATATGCCTAATATGGATGGCATTGCACTGATAGCAGAGTTAAGAAAACTGCCTGATTATAAATTTACGCCTTTACTGATGCTGACCACCGAATCCTCTCCTGAGAAAAAACAGGCCGGCAAGGCGGCAGGGGCAACCGGCTGGATTGTTAAGCCTTTCAATCCGGACCAGTTACTGGCAACCGTCAAGAAAGTCATTGGTTAATAAAAAGAATCATGTAAGAGGAGAGTCGCTATGAGTATCGACATGGCGCAGTTCCATCAGGTTTTCTTTGAGGAAAGCTTCGAAGGGCTTGATATCATGGAATCCGGTCTTCTCGGTATGGAGCCTGGTCAGGCAGACTCTGAAGAAATCAATGCCATTTTCAGGGCAGCGCATTCTATCAAGGGTGGGGCGGGTACATTCGGCTTTACGGATGTAGCTAATTTTACCCATATTATGGAAACGCTGCTGGATGAGATGCGTGATGGTCGCCGTCAGGTGACGGCTGAGGCTATTGACGTGTTGTTAAAGTCTGTTGATGTATTACGCCACATGCTCAATGCCTGCCAGGACGATGAGGAAATGGATCAGGCGGTCGTAGCGGTACAGCAGGCTGAACTGGAGCGTATTCTCAGTGGTGATGACGCTGGTAGTGCTGCACCGCAGGCATCAGTAACCTCGGCTGAATCAGCAGCTGAAAGCCAGGCTGAAGAGCAGATTGTGGGCTGGAAAATTGTTTTCAATCCGCATGACAATATCTTGCGTACCGGAAACGATCCTTACCGTATCATCCGTGAATTATCTGAACTGGGTGACATCGAGGTCCATTGTGATACAGATCAGTTGCCTGATATGGAAGATTATGAGGTAGAAGATTTTTATCTTTCCTGGGAAATTAAGCTTAACAAGGCGGTAGAGCGCGAAGCACTTCACGATATCTTTGACTGGGTCGAAGATGAGTGTGATATGGCGATTGTGCCGATTACCGAAATGGGTTCAGCTGCGGTTGTGGATATAGCGCCGACAGCAGCTGAAATGGCAGAGTCCACACAAGTCGTACCATCTTCTGAACAGGTAGAACCTGCTGCGCCATCAGCCAAGGTTAAGGCCAAAGCCAAACCGGCAGGCAAGGCTGCAAAAGGAGGTGGTGGCTCCATTCGTGTCGATACGGAGAAGATTGATTCCCTGATCAACATGGTGGGTGAGCTGGTGATTACCCAGTCCATGCTCGGCATGCTAGGTGAAGACTTCAATATGTCGCGTGTTGAAAAACTGGTCGAAGGACTGGGGCAACTGGAGCGTCATACCCGCGAACTGCAGGAAAGTGTCATGCAGATTCGCATGCTGCCAATCAGTTTTACTTTCAGTCGTTTTCCTCGCCTGGTTCATGATCTCAGTACCAAGATGGGTAAGAGTATTGAACTGGAAATGATCGGAGAAGACACTGAGGTTGATAAAACCGTCATTGAGAAAATCGGTGATCCCCTGGTTCATCTGGTGCGTAACAGTCTTGATCACGGAATTGAAATGCCAGAAGACAGAGTTGCCGCTGGCAAACCGGAAACTGGCAAGATACAGCTGATCGCTTCTCACAAAGGAGGTAATATCGTCATCGAAATCCGTGATGATGGACGAGGCCTGAACCGCGACAAGATTCTGGAAAAGGCGCTGGAAAAAGGCGTGATTTCTGATGCTGCGAACCTCAGTGACAAACAGATTTATGAACTGATTTTCGAAGCGGGCTTCTCCACAGCTGATCAGGTCAGTGATGTCTCGGGGCGTGGTGTTGGTATGGATGTTGTACGCCGAAACATTAACGAGCTGGGTGGCGGCATTGAAATTGAATCCAATCCCGGTAAAGGCAGTGCCATTATTATCCGTTTGCCTTTGACACTGGCCATTCTGGATGGGCAGTCCATCAGGGTTGGCAAAGAAACCTATATTGTGCCGCTGGTATCCATTATTGAGTCAATACAGGTCAGAGCGGATATGGTTAATATGGTGGCTGGCAAGGGTGAAACCTTCAAATTGCGTGATGAATATCTGCCAGTGATTCGTATGCATGAGGTCTTTGGTATCGAAAACCCGAAAACCACCAGTATTTCTGAAGGGCTGCTGGTGGTGGTTGAAGGTGATGGTGGTAAATGTGGTCTGTTTGTTGATGACTTGATGGGTCAGCATCAGGTTGTGATTAAATCGCTGGAAACCAATTACAAAAAAGTCGAGGGAGCATCCGGAGCCACAATTCTTGGTGATGGTTCAGTCGCCCTGATCCTGGATATTCCGGATTTAATGCGTCTGGCGAAAAAGTACCAGCCAGCACAGTTTCTGAAATCTGCATAAGCCAAAATGGAGAGAACAATGGCAGCACAGGAAGCAGTAGGCTCGGTTCAAGAGAGTTCACTCATTGAAGATGTCGGGGATCAGTACCTTACTTTCAATCTTGCTGATGAAGATTATGGTATCGATATTCTGCGGGTACAGGAAATCAGAGGTTGGGATGAAGTGACGCGGTTGCCCAACGCGCCTGAATATGTGTGCGGTGTTGTCAATATTCGAGGCACCATTGTTCCAGTCTATGACTTGCGTCTGAAGTTCAATATGCCTTTCCGTGACTACACGCAGAACACGGTAGTTATCGTCATCAAGACAGAAACACCTTCCGGCAATAAAAGTATCGGTGTTGTTGTGGATGCTGTTGCTGATGTTTTACATGGTCACCTGATTGAAATTACGCGATCACCTGATTTCGGTAACGAAGCAATGACCGAGGCCATCTCCGGTCTTGCCACGTTTGAAGACAAGATGGTGGTGTTGCTGGATGTCGATAAACTGGTTCAGGATGGAGAAGATGATGATGCTTCTCCTGATGAAGATGATGACTTAGCTGAATAAAAATAAAAAGCGAGACAACAATGAAAATAAACGAGCCGGTCACGCAACGCGAAATTGAATTTCCACAAGGTAGTATTCTGGTATCAAAAACCGATACCAAGGGTATCATTACCTACTGTAACCGAGCATTCATCGATATCAGTGGCTTTTCAGAACAGGAACTGATTGGCAAGAACCACAACCTGGTGCGCCATCCTGATATGCCGCCCGCTGCGTTTAAAGATCTCTGGGATACCGTACAAGCAGGCAAGCCCTGGAGTGGTATTGTCAAAAACCGTGCAAAAAATGGTGACCATTACTGGGTAAAGGCCAATATCTCACCGATCTGCAATGGCGGTCGAATTGAAGGATATATTTCAGTCAGATCCATGCCGGGCCGCCAGGAAATCATCGATGCGGAAGCGCTATATCGAGATATCAATGCGGGCACGGCGGACCTGAGCCAGGGACTGAAAGACAAGGTAATCGGCATGATGTACCGGCTAGGCGTCAAAACGCTGCTGACCAGTACCGTCGTCGCCACGTTAGTCCTGTTGTTTGCCATAGGCATGATGATCAGTATGGAGGTTGATAACAGTGTTATTTACACCCTTCTGACTGCCATGGGTGTAGCTACTGCTTTGTTAGGTTTTGGCCTGACAAAATATGTTACAAGCCCACTCAAATATGCGAGTGAAAAGTTGCATCAAGTTTCCCAGGGAAACTATTTTGACTGGGTTGAGAGTAATCGTGATGATGAGATAGGTCGTTTGCTGCAAGCGATAAAGATGACTCAAATCAAACTGGGTTTTGATGTGATGGATGCGCGCGAGGTGGCTGCGTCTTCAGCCCGTATTAAAACAGCGGTCGATTCAGTGACGACCAACGTGATGCTCGCGGACCAGGATTACAACATCATCTACATGAACCCGGCAGTACAGGAAATGATGCAGGATGCCGAGGCTGATATCAAACAACTGATTCCACACTTTAATGCCAGTAAACTGATTGGAACCAATATTGATGTGTTTCATAAAGATCCTTCACATCAGCGTAAAATCCTGGACGCACTGAAGGATACCGTTGAGGCTGATCTCAGTGTTGGGTCCCGCTGTTTCAAGATTATTGCAAATCCAGTCTTCGACGATAACGGCAAGCGGATCGGCACAGCAGTTGAATGGCGTGATCGCACCGAAGAACTGGAACGCATCGCTGCTGAAGAAAAGCAACTGGAAATGGAGCGTGAGTTTGCGCAGGAAAACCTGCAGATCAGGACAGCGCTGGACAATGTATCTTCCAGCGTAATGCTTGCTGATCCTGGTCGCAATATCATTTATATGAACAAGACGGCACAGAGACTGTTTACTGAGGCGGAAAAAGATATTCAGAAAGATCTGCCAAACTTTGATGCGCATAATCTGGTTAATACCAACATTGATGGCTTCCATAAAAATCCTGAATACCAGATGCGTATGCTTGATAATCTGTCAGGATCGCACACTGCGGAGCTCAAAATTGGTGGTAGAACCATGAAATTTGTAGCCAATCCCGTTGTTTCTGATGAAGGCGAGCGCCTGGGTACGGCAGTTGAATGGACTGACCGTACGCTTGAAGTTGCCGTTGAAGAAGAGGTGCAGGGCATTGTTGCCGGTGCGCGTAATGGTGACCTGAATCAACGTATCGGTCTGGATGGTAAGAGTGGCTTTTTCAGAAACCTGAGTACCGAAATCAATTCACTGATTGATGGTATTTCCTCGGTATTTGATGACATTGCTGAAGTCATGTCCAAGCTGGAAGCAGGCGATCTGACGGAAGTCATTGCCAGCAATTACCAAGGGCGTTTTGGTGAAGTCCAGGGCAGTGTGAATGCAACAATAAAACATCTTGAAGGTACGGTAAGGCAACTCAGGGAAATGGCCGGCCATATGTCGACAGCCTCGGATGAGATTTCCTCAGGTAACTCCAATCTGTCATCTCGTACTGAGCAGCAGGCCGCCAGCCTGGAAGAAACGGCAGCCAGTATGGAACAACTGACTTCTACCGTTCGCAATAATGCTGATAATGCACAGCAGGCGAACCAGGTTGCAGCTACAGCGCGCCAGTCAGCAGAAAAAGGTGGTGCAGTTGTCAGTAATGCGGTGCAGGCCATGGATGAAATCAATTCTTCATCCGACAAGATTGCAGAAATCATAGGGGTGATTGATGAAATTGCCTTCCAGACCAATTTGCTTGCCCTGAATGCTTCCGTGGAAGCAGCAAGAGCCGGTGAGCAGGGCAGGGGGTTTTCGGTGGTGGCTACTGAAGTCCGAAATCTGGCATCACGTTCGGCTGATGCCGCCAAGGAAATCAAGACCCTCATTCAAGACTCGCAGTCCAAAGTACAGGCGGGCGCCGAACTGGTTAATGAATCAGGTGAAACCCTTTCCGAGATCGTTAATGCGGTCAAGAAAGTCGGTGACATAGTTGCCGAGATCGCCGCCTCCAGCGCTGAACAGGCCAGTGGCATTGACCAGGTTAACCAGGCAGTTACTTCAATGGACGAAATCACTCAGCAGAATGCTGCACTGGCAGAAGAAACTTCGGCAGCATCAGCATCCATGTATGACAAATCAGCAGAAATGAACCAGACCATAAGCTTCTTTGAAGTCCGCAGAGACCCGGAAGAGCCATGGCCTGATGAAATCGGTTACGGAGAATAACAATGGCAGAATCAGAGTCGCCTGCAGACGTTTCCAGTGGCCAGTACCTGAGCTTTAATCTTGGTGGCGAAGACTATGGCGTAGATATTCTGCGCGTGCAGGAAATTCGCGGCTGGGAAGAGCTAAGACCGCTTCCTGATACACCCGAATACGTCAAAGGTGTACTGGATCTGCGCGGAACCATTGTGCCGATCATCGATTTACGTTTACGCATGAACATGACAGATGTTGATTACCATCCCACGACGGTCATTATTGTCCTCTCTGTACAAAGGGAAGAGGGTGAAAACCAGCTCGTTGGTGCTGTCGTCGATGCCGTTTCAGATGTGCTCGATGTGTCAGAAAAGGAAATTAGAAAAGCCCCCGAGATTGGCAGCAGAATGAATGATCGCTATTTGCGCGGCATGGTTTCCCGTGATGAGCGTATGGTGGTATTGCTGGATGTGGATCTGCTGTTCAAGGCCAATGAACTTGGGCTGCTGGATAACCTGGGCTAGGGAACTCAAACATTCATGAAAGTTGTTGCAGTACTTAATCAGAAAGGCGGCGTTGGCAAGACAACATTAACGGCCAACCTCTGTCATGCCCTGGCGTTGACGGGCAAGAAAGTGGTGGCCGTGGATCTTGACCCACAAGGACATTTGTCAGCAAGCCTGGGTATTTTCAAGCCTCCCAGGCATGGACTGGGAGATGTGCTCAATGGCGATGCCAGTATGCAGGCGGTAAAAATCGAGACGCGAGAAAGTATGCAACTGATTCCGGCTGGTATGAGCCTGAGGGAAGTCGAGGAATTTGCTGGCAATGCCAAAGACCGCATGCATCTTTTACAGAATGCATTACCCCAATTACCTGCTGATACAGATTATGTTTTGATTGATTGTCCGCCTGCTTCAGGATTGCTGGCAGCCAATGCGATTCTGGCTGTGGACGAACTCATGATTCCGGTATCAGGTGATTACCTGTCACTGAATGGACTGGCGCACCTTATGATCACTATCAAGCGTTTTGACAGTTTGCGTAAAAAACCGGTGAAGAAAAAAATTGTATTGAGCCGTTTTGTCGCACGCAGACGCCTCTCTCAGGAAGTACTGGAAAAACTGTTGGAACACTTTCCGGGGCTTATTTTTCAGACCGCCATTCGTGAAGCGTCGGCACTGGCTGAATGCCCCGGTGTTGGCAGAACTATATTTGAATATCGTGAATTTTCGAGCTCAGCTGAAGACTTTCGTCTGCTGGCTCAGGATTTCATCGAAGGTAATACACTCGAACAGGCTTGAATCATGGCGGAAAAGAAGAAAGCGGCAACGCGTAAAAAAGCCACCGTCAAAAAGAAAACAACGGTGAAGAAAAAGGCTACAGCTCGTAAAAAAGCCGCAGCTAAAAAGAAAACAACAGCTAAGAATGCAACTGCCCAGAAAAAAACGGCTCACCTAATGGATGAAAATGCATTGGCAATGCTGGATGTTGATGTCGATGAAATGGAACTTGAACAGGCGGATGAACCGTTACTGCTTCATGATCCACTGGCAATGATTGCCGGGGATGAAATGGCGACTGGTGCAATGCGTGATGAGGAACCATCATTACTGGGTAATGATCCGTTTGCAATGATAGCCGAGGGTGGTGAAGAAGCCGAGCAGCATTTCGGTTTCCGGGCTGAATCCCCGGCTGAGGAAAGCAGCGCTATTGAAACTGTTGAAACATTGGTTGAGGCTGTTGTAGAGCCAGAGCCAGAGCCAGAGCCAGAGCCACTAAATGAGGTGAATCAAATGGACGAGACAACGCAGAGTACAGACCAGCCAGTTATTGATCTTGGTAGCGACCTGACTATTGCAGATGTTGAATCAAAGAAAATTGAGCTGTCTCATATTGTTTCAGATGCTTTGCCGGTTAAGTTGAATGCAGAAGAATTGGAACAGATTGATGGGGCTGGTCTGCAACTGTTGGCAGTGCTGTTCAAGGATGCGGCAAAAAATAATCTGGAGATTTCCTGGGAAAATGTCTCTTCAACATTGAGGGATGCCGTGAAATTGATTGGACTGGTCGAAGTGCTGAACATTCAGGATGTAGAAGTCGAAGATGATGGCGAAGGCTCTGCCTGGGGATTGTTCTGATAGCAGCTGCAAGGAATTTGTGAAGGTATATGAACGATGAAAAATAAAAATTCTGTTGCGGAAAGACCGGATCTTGACTGGAGCCAGGTACGCGAAACGGTAAGGATGTTAAGTCTTTCGGTTGCTCAAATTGAAATGGCGATGAATGAGAGTGATGATTCGATAGGAGCGCTGACAACCTCCTTTACCACCATGGTGGAGCAGACACAGAAAATTAGCGCAGCAGCAGGAACTGTTTCGGTCGAAGGTAATGAAGAGCCTGTTGCTGAAATCCAGGGTCAATGTGCTGAGCTTGCCAACAGTGTTAACCATTCTATTGTGGCCTTCCAGTTTTATGATAAATTGACGCAACGACTGGATCATGTCAATCACAGCCTCAATGCTCTGGCTGAACTGGTGTCTGATCAGACCAGGCTCTATAACCCGAATGAGTGGATGGATCTTCAGGGGGCCATTCGTGGTCGTTACAGCATGGTTGAAGAGCAGGAAATGTTTGATGCGCTATTGTCTGGTGCTACGGTTGAAGAGGCATTGGAGGGTTGTCGGGAAAAGGTCAATGAAGTGGCCAATTCCTCTGATCAAATCGAATTCTTCTAACAAGGGAATGGTACTAAATTATGTCTAATGACCGTGAGTTTTCTTTCACGAAAAAGGATTTCACATTCCTGAGTAACATTATTCACGAACGTACTGGTATTGTTGTCAGTGATGACAAGTTTAATATGTTTTATTCACGCCTTTCGAGGCGTGTACGGTCATTAAAACTGACCAGCTTCAAGGAATACTGTGCCGTTGTACGTGATGACAGTGAAGGTAATGAAACCAGTGAGCTTATCAATGCCATCACGACCAACCTGACCGCATTTTTTCGGGAAAATCACCATTTTGAGTATCTGTCAGATACAGTATTTCCAGAATTGGCGCAAAAAAATCCAGACCGCAGCATCAAGATATGGTCGGCAGGTTGTTCAACCGGTGAAGAGCCTTATTCTCTGGCAATAACGCTGAAAGAATCGCCACTGCTGGCGAACTGGAATCTTGAACTCAAGGCTACAGATCTTGATTCGAATGTGGTTGCCACAGCAAGTCGTGGTGTGTATTCGATGTCGCGCGTGGAAGGAATGACCAAAAATCGCCTGAAGCGTTGGTTTTTCAAAGGCGCGGGTAAACAACAGGGGTTGGTGAAGGTCAAGCCCGAGTTGAACAAGATGATCGAATTTGGTCAGTTAAACCTGATGGATAACTGGTCACAGGAGCCGCAGGATGTGATTTTCTGCCGTAACGTGATCATCTATTTCAACAAGGAAACCAAGGCAAAGCTGGTTGAAAAATATGCGAACAGCCTGAAACCAGGAGGATATCTGTTTATCGGACATTCCGAGTCACTGTACAAGATTACAGATCGTTTTGAGCTGATAGGGAATACTATTTACAGGAAGATAAAGTGACACAATTCGGTATTAAACGTCATGACCTTAAGGCCAGTCTGCCAGGTTTTGAGAGTATCAATCGTTACTGGGACAAGCAGAATGATATTCAGGCAGCCAAGATACTGCCGGGTGAATATTATGTCACCAACTACGATGAACTGGTGACTACGGTTTTGGGATCCTGTGTGTCAGCCTGTATTCGTGACAAGGTGTTCGGTATTGGCGGTATGAATCATTTTATGTTGCCCTTGTCTGACGGTCAGGGATGGGGTGGCTCAGGTGATTTCAACAGTACGGCGACGCGATTTGGGAACTATGCCATGGAGCATATGATCAATGACATTCTTAAAAATGGAGGCCATAAAAAACACCTTGAAGCCAAGATATTCGGAGGTGGGCAGATGATGGAAGCCCAGACAGACATTGGCTTAACCAATATCGATTTTGTACGCAGCTATCTTAAAACCGAAAGGATTCCTATATTGGCGGAAGATGTAGGTGATATTTATCCACGTAAGGTGATTTACTTTCCTGAATCAGGTCGGGCGCGTGTCAAAAAGCTCAAGACCATGCATAACTCTACGATACTCACACGTGAAACCCAGTACCGTAAAGCAATTGAACAGGAGCCAGTGGAGGCTGATATTGAACTGTTTTAATGACCAATGGGATTTTGTACTCAAGGTTGGATAAATGATTAAGGTCCTGATTGTTGATGACTCTGCACTGGTGCGCCAGATATTGACCCAGATTCTTGATAATGCCCCGGATATCAAGGTCGTTGGTACTGCCGCTGATCCGTATTTTGCGCGCGACAAAATCAAAGAACTCAAACCTGATGTGCTGACGCTGGATGTCGAGATGCCGCGTATGGATGGCGTGACTTTTCTGGGTAACCTGATGCGTCTGCGTCCGATGCCAGTGGTGATGATTTCCACGCTGACTGAAAATGGTGCTGACGTTACACTAAGGGCGCTGGAATACGGGGCAGTCGATTACATTTCCAAACCCAAAGTCGATGTATCTGATCAGTTGCAGGAATATGCTGATGAGATTATTGCCAAGGTAAAAATGGCTGCCGTCGCACATGTTCAACCGCTGAAAAAACGTAAGCAGTTCAAGAAAGAGGACTTACCGGACAAGATGTCTGCTGATGCGATACTGAATAAAAGCCAGGGAAGGAAACATTTCAAAACGACTGACAGGATTATCGGTATAGGTTCCTCCACTGGCGGCACGGAAGCTGTAAAAGATGTGCTGGCGGGTTTGCCGCCTGACATGCCGGGTATTGTGATTTCACAGCATATTCCGGCTGCATTCAGTACTTCCTTTGCTGGTAGCTGTGACAATATTACGCAACTGACCGTTGTTGAAGCGCGTGACAGACAACAAATATTGCCAGGCCATGTCTATATTGCACCGGGTGATCGACATCTGATCGTAAAGCGTGATGGTGCACGTTATGTCATTTCACTCAATGATGGGCCTCCGGTCAATCGTCATAAACCCTCGGTGGATGTAATGTTCCGTTCACTGGCAGAAAATGCGGGTTCAAATGCTCTAGCATTGATGCTAACCGGCATGGGAGATGATGGTGCGGCCGGTAGCGGAGAAATGAAAGAAAATGGTGCGCAGGTTCTGGTTCAGGATGAACGCAGCAGTGTTGTCTGGGGGATGCCGGGGGAAGTGGTCAAGCGTGGCTTTGCCGATGAGGTACTTCCATTGTCCAAAATTGCGGAGCGCCTTATCGCTGTCATAAAAAAATAATCGCGCATTATTGACGTGAAAAAAGTCTGGATATTTCAGGGTTTGAAAGGTTATTTACCTTTGCCTGAATGCAGACGGTTCTATACTATTGGAATGAATTGAAAAAAATAACCGATTAACGAGGAAAAAATGAGCGTAACCGCGAGTGAACAGGGCAATACCGTTACCATCAAGGTAGACGGGCGCTTTGATTTTTCGGCACACCAGGAATTCATTGGCGCCTATCGTGAATTACCCAAAGGTGAGAAGTCATTTATTGTTGATTTGTCTGCCACCGACTACATGGACAGTTCGGCCATGGGTATGCTGCTTCAGTTGCGTGAGCATGCCAGCAAGTCAGGCCTGATTGAATTGAGCAATGCCAATTCCAATATCAAGGAAATCCTGAAAATTGCCAATTTTGACAAACTATTCAACGTAACCTGATTTAATCACTGACTCATACTCTGATTTCGGCTATCCTTCGCCCTGTTTTTTGATAGCCGGAATTTCAGGATATGGGTTTCAAGTGTGGTATCGTCGGTTTGCCCAATGTTGGCAAATCCACTCTTTTCAATGCATTAACTCAGGCGACTATTGCTGCCGAGAATTATCCTTTCTGTACCATTGACCCCAATGTCGGGGTGGTCCCTGTTTCTGATCCGCGTCAGCAGGTCATTGTTGATATTGTTCAGCCGGAAAATGTCGTTCCCACGACCATGTCATTTGTCGATATTGCCGGTCTGGTTGAAGGTGCTTCCAAGGGCGAGGGGCTGGGCAACAAGTTTCTGGCAAATATCCGTGAAACTGATGCCATTTGCCATGTCGTGCGCTGTTTTGAAAATGATGACATTGTACACGTTGCAGGCAAGGTTGATCCGCGGGCAGATGCCGAGGTGATTAATACGGAACTGGCACTGGCCGACCTTGAGTCAATTGAAAAATCCCTGGATAAAGTGACGCGCCAGGCCAAAACAGGCGATAAAAAAGTACTGGCAAAAAAGGAATTGCTGCAAAAAATCCATGATCACCTGGCAGAAGGCAATCCGGTACGCTCGCTGGAGATGTCAGAGGATGACCATCTGATCATGAAAGATTATCAACTGATTACGGATAAGCCAGTGCTCTACATAGCCAACGTCAATGAAGACGGCTTTGAAAACAATCCGGCCCTGGATGAACTTAGTGCGCTTGCAAAAGAAGAAAAGGCCGAGCTGGTGGCAGTCTGTGCGGCAATCGAGGCCGAAATCGTTGAACTGGAAGATGATGAAAAGGGCGAGTTTCTTGCCGAAATGGGGCTGGACGAGCCAGGGTTGGACCGGGTTATCCGGGCTGGTTACAGGCTACTGGGATTACAGACCTATTTTACTGCCGGGGTCAAGGAAGTCCGTGCCTGGACGACAAAGGTTGGTGCCACCGCACCACAGGCTGCCGGAGTGATTCATACTGATTTTGAACGCGGTTTTATTCGTGCAGAAGTCGTCAGTTACGATGATTTTGTCGAATTCAACGGTGAACAGGGTGCCAAGGAAGCAGGAAAATTACGCTCCGAGGGCAAGGATTACATTGTCCAGGATGGTGATATCATCCACTTCAGATTTAATGTCTGATATTGACAAAATTGCTGCATAACGGTATCTTCGCGCTCCTTTCCATATGGCTATGTAGCTCAGCTGGTTAGAGCACAGCATTCATAATGCTGGGGTCAGTGGTTCAAGTCCACTCATAGCTACCATATTTCAAAGCCCGCTTCTGCGGGCTTTTTTATTAAAGTTACAAGGCGGTTCAGCCGATATCATTGGAACCACCATGGATTTTTATTGACTGGTTTAATGTCTGGCCCTGAACAACAATCGAAGCAAAAGTATTTCTCCAATCCTGTTCTTGGTAACAATGTTATCGGGCTGGTGGCGATAGCTTTCATCTGTTTTATCGCCATCCTCATTTTTCTCTATTTCAACAATTCCCGCTACCTGGGCGATTTCAAGGCACTGCTTGATGAAAACGAGTCTGGCAGCCACAAGATGCAGTTATTCAGCGAATTTGCAGAAATGGCCAGGGGGCGCACCCGAAATACCATACAGATACTCGAATCAGAGGATGTTTTTGAACAGGACGATCTCAATCAGCAACTGGAAGGTTATGCTGCCAAGTTTGCCCATGTCAGAGAGCAACTGGATGTTATGCCGTTCACTGAAAAGGACCGAAAGCTTTATGAGTCGGTTTTTGGCGTTGTTCAGCGGATTCTTCCCCGTCAGAGAAAGGCAGTGGAGTTGCTGATGCATGAAGGTGACCGGGAAGAAGCACGTCGCCTAATCTATGAAGTTGTGTTACCAGGGCAACAGGAAATCATTGATATTTTTCATGAACTGATCCGGCGTGAACGTCAGCATATCACTGACAATAATGGCCAAATCAATAATTCCATGCAGGAAATCAACCGGCATAACCAACTACTGTTCAGCTCTATCCTGGTACTGATTGCTGGACTTTCCGGTTTTATTATTTATCGAATTTCCCGCATTCAGAAACAGGTGTCCAGCGCTTATGAGAGTCTTGAGGAAAAGGTTCGTGAGCGTACCCGGGACCTGCAAATGGCCAGGGATGCTGCAGTGACTGCGAGTAGATCCAAATCCGAGTTTCTTTCCAGCATGAGTCATGAATTGCGAACGCCCCT